>Ga0070697_100000535_pt1 | contig 28563 bp, 19 predicted proteins | sample KBSK1501metaG_FD_65475 | JGI IMG/M metagenome (GOLD analysis project Ga0070697, IMG submission 65475) | Corn, switchgrass and miscanthus rhizosphere microbial communities from Kellogg Biological Station, Michigan, USA - KBS K1-50-1 metaG | ecosystem: Host-associated > Plants > Roots >...
CTCACTCGAGAACAAGGCCACACCACCATCTGCCTGCAGGTCTACGGTGTATGAGGCGTCAACACCCTGGCTGTAGCCGCCCAATTCGTAGCCGGTAGACTTGGCGCAGGAAGTGCTGACCCGGTGCGAGCAAAGTGTTAAATGGAATCGTGCAGATCTTTGCCGGACTGCCCGCCACGAGACCCCACAGCGTCCATCCCTTCAGATTGTTAGCATCTGAAGATACGATCGTTTTCGGTGCACTTGTGTTATTTACGATTTCGACAAACTCGTCACCGGTGCCGTTAGGACCATCAAACCGAAATTCCGAGATAACAATTCCGGAGTTCCCGAGGCCCTGAGCCAGAGTTGTCTGTGTAGCAGAAAAACAAATACTCATGACCAGCGCTGCCAATATCGCGAAGCTTACGCGTGCTAATGAACTCATTTGGTCACTCCTTCTAATTGTGAACTGGGAAAACTGGTTGATTTAAGTGCGGCTCTGCAGGCAACTTGCGTCTGATCTTTTGCGTGCGTGGAACTCTTCGCGGAAGAACAACGAGGTCTGACCGCATCCAGCGAGTGTGCAACAATGAGCAGGCTCATGAACCCACGGAACTTGGAAGTAAGAACAACAGGGGGACAATATTCCGGTTAGTGTAAGAAGTCAATAAGTTTGCGGGATAATTTCTGAGAAGATCTATTCCTTCACCAGCAGCTTCTCTGGTGGCAACATTGCCGGGCTGCCTTTGTGTTGCCAGCAACGCACCGGCCCATGAACGCGCCGGGAGCATGGGGTGCCTTTTTTTGTGCGGGCGCCGCATAGATAGACTTCTGCTGCCGAAACCTCGACAGAAGACTTTGAACTCTCATTCTGGTAATTGCCGGATGCTGTCGTATTAGTTGCTGCGTTTGACTGGCCGGGATCTTCGGGACTGTGGAGAGGCGAGTCAGCTCTTCTGATAATCGTCAGCGGCGGGGGTTCAGGACGCCGAGCGCGACCTGCGAGGTAGCCTGCGCTAATCAATGCCAGCGCCGCCCAGAACCAGGGAAGGTAACGTTCCTTCCTGAGCCCGCGTGCACATTCGTTGCAGAATCTGCGACTGGTCCAAAAATGCCATCTCAGGCGAAGCAGCTTGATGCCGCATTGCGAGCAGAAGTTTGGTTTATACACAGTGAGGACTCCGTCAAGCTGGAAACAAACAGTTTGCTCTCAGGGTCAATCCAGCGGATCAGTACGAAAGAGAAATGGAGGTTTGACAGGATTAACCTGATTCACAGGATTTGACGGCCGTGTAGTCACGGTTCTTAGTCGAAAGCCCGACTAAGCCGTTTCTTGTGAATCTTGTAAATCCTGTCCACTCCGCCGTTGCAACGTCGGCTTTTAGTCCTCCCGAGAATTCTTCTCGACTCCAAAAGCAACGCAAACCACACCTGGGGCGTCCGAAAATGACCGGCAAATTGTAAGGATTATGCGCTCTTTCATGTAGACACCCACGCGAACGCCGGATATTGGGTAATTGCAAAAAGTCTTGCTTGCCGGGATACTCAACGGAATCCGCGATCTATCTGCTGGAGGGCTGCCGGACTTACGGTGTTTTTGGACAAGAGGCAAAATCATTTTCCAGATGAAGCAATCATATTTTCTTAATACACTTCAACTGAGCGTTAGGGGTATCCAGGCTTTTCTCCTCCCGTTGCTACTGATTCTCTGCACGGTGTTCTCTGTTCAGGCGCAGGATCCGGATGATGTTGTCCGCACTGATGTGTCACTGGTGCAGCTGAACGTAGGCGTTGTAGATACACAGGGGCGCGCTATTACTTCGCTCGCACGCAATGACTTTACTGTCTACGAAGATGGCATTAAGCAACCAATTCTTCACTTCGAACCGACGAATGCGCCGTTTAGCCTGGTGATGTTAATGGACATGTCCGGCTCGACCGTTACTTTTCGTACTCAGTTAAAGCAGGCCGCCTGGCGCTTTCTTGATGCCCTGGCGCCGGAGGACCGCGTGGCGGTAATTCAGTTTAATGCGAAGATAAAAAATCTTACGGGCTTTACTACGGATCGAAAGAAGTCAGCCTACGCAATTGATGTTGCCGAGGGCGCGGGCAACACGAATTTGTATGAAGCGCTGGGCTACGCGTTGAAAGAGCTGGACAAGGAAGGCAAGCGCCGGAAAGCGATTGTGGTTTTGACCGATGGTCTGGATACGGCGTTGCGCAACTCTGATCGCTCCAAAGCCGCGGGGGCCAGCACCGATGAAGAAGCCATTGGCGCGATTGATGCCAAAGCTAGCGGTGCGCTCAATGCTGTCCTGACTGCAGCAGACAGGCAGGGAGTAACGATCTATCCGCTGGCCCTGCCCTCGGGTGATCCCAGCCGCTTGCCTTTGCCCGACCCGATCATCACGGGAATTTACAGCGCTGCGCGGACGCGCTTGCAAAGTCTCGCCGAACGCACCGGGGGCCGCCTCAATGAGATTCAACGGCTGGACCAGATGGCTCGTCTATACGCGGAGGTGGCCGCGGACTTGCGGTCGCTTTACACGGTTGCCTACCAACCCAGGAACGGACACCCGCGCGATGGGAAGTGGCACGAGATACGAGTGGAAGTAGCGCACCCGGAATTAATTGCCCGCACCAGACCTGGATACTTCGCGCGTTGACCAACCTAACCGCCAAAACGCCAAGAGCGCCAAGTGAATAATGGGTGGAACATAAGCGAGTTAGTCGGTAAGACAATATGAGCTTCTTGGCTTGTAAACTCTTGGCGCTCTTGGCGTCTTGGCGGTTCAATATGTGCGTGGGCTTCGGCTGGATAGCCATTGACTTTTCTTCATCGCCGGAATATCGTCAGCCCGTTTTTCGAAACGGCTGGACTTTCTCACGAGCTGCTTCCTCGCAAAACTCGCTGACTTCAGTCTTTGTTCATCAAAGTCTTTCTGAATTCTCATTTTCCTCGCACCATGCTGCGGATAAGGTTCATACCAATTCAAGGCTCCATGATTAGCTTCAATCAAATCAGCTTCTGTGTGGGCTGACAGTTGAGACGGAGGTGACTCGTGGCAACAAACTTCGACGCGGTGGTTATTGGCAGTGGTTTCGGCGGCGCAGTCTCGGCCCTCAGGCTTGCGGAGGGAGGCTACCGGGTCCTGGTTCTCGAGCGGGGACGGCGCTGGGTCCGTGATCAGTATCCGAGCGTAACTCGAAAAGACTGGCTCTGGAATGAGGCTCGCCCTGCCGAGACTAACGGCTGGCTCGATATCCGGCTCCACGGCAACATCGGGACAGTCGCTGCCGCAGGCGTGGGCGGAGGCTCGCTACACTTCGCAAATGTTGTCATCGACGCTCACGAAGATTTCTTTCGCGCCGGCTGGCCGCCGGAGATCAATTTTCAGGTGCTCGCGCCTTACTACCAGAAGGTGAGCGACGTGCTTCACCCGCGCCGGATCCCGTCCAACCAATTCTCTAATCGCACCAAGTTGCTGAAGGAAGCCGCCCTGCTTGCCGGTTTCGCGGCCCAGTATGAAGAGGTCGATCTCAATATCAAGTTCGACGATAACTACTCCTACGATGCTTCACGCGAGCCCCGGGCCGAGGACAGTGTGAAGACGCCGAATGCCGACGGAATACAGCAGGGATTCTGTGTTCATCTCGGACAGTGTGTTCTTGGCTGCCCCGTCGAAGCGCGGAATACACTCGCCCTGAATTACATTCCGCGCGCTGAAAAGAAGGGCGCGGAAGTGCGACCGCTGCACATTGTTCGCAACATCGAACCCATTGCCGATGGTTATCGCGTCCATTTTGATCGCATTGAGCAGGGCAAGCTCAAGCCTGGCTCCGTGACCGGACGTATCGTGGTGGTCTCTGGAGGCTCCATCGGCTCGACCGAACTCCTGCTGCGTTGCCAGAAACAACATAAGTCTCTGCCTAACCTCGGCAAGATGCTCGGCGCCCGTTGGTGTACCAATGCCAACTACCTGAGCCCGGCATTTCACGACCGCAAGGTTTATCCCTCGCGCGGTCCAACCATCACCGCCGGGATCCGGTTCTTCGGCGACAATAATTACAAGGGCAGCCGTTTCATGATCGAAGACGGCGGCGTGCCAGACCTGCTGGTCCAGTACCAGGAGAACTTGAAGAACCCGAGCGGCGACGCGCAGAAATTTGCCGCTGCACTCGGTGCCCTCTACCGTGGACTGCTGCAGCAGCCGTTTGACAACCTGATGCCGTGGTTTGCGCAGGGACGCGACCAGCCCATCGGAAAGTTTAAGGTGGAGAAAAAGTTTTTTGGGCTGTGGGGTGATTATGTGCTGCGCCTCGACTGGAAGACTAGTGGGGCAAGAAAGGTGCTCGACGGCATCCAGGAAGTGCATCGCAAACTGGCGGATAAGACGGGCGGCAAGTTCATCATCCAGAGCCCCGACGCCTTCATCACTCCTCACCCGCTTGGCGGAGTTCCGTTAGGAGCGTCGCCCGCGGATGGTGTGGTAAATCATTTCGGCGAAACGTTTGCTTATCGCAACCTTTATGTCGCGGATGGTTCGATCATGCCGGCGCCGGTTGGCCACAACCCTTCAAAGACCATTGCCGCACTTAGCGAACGCATCGTGGAATCGATCGTCAAGGAAAGCCGCTGAAAGCTGATGCGGTTTTCTCTGTGCATCCTTTGTGATCTCTGTGCCTCTGTGGTGGATAAAGGCGTGATGATCTTCAACACGGAGACGCAAAGAACAGAAAGAACGCACAGAGACTATCAAACAGGGATAATCTCGAGAGGAGAAAACTCGAATGGCAGCCGAAGTAAAACTTCAACTTGAATTACTAAATGTGTACGGGAAATTTCTCGGCGAGAAAGTTGACGTCATTCTCCGTCATCAGGTTCTCAGCGAAATTAAGAAAGCCAGCGTCAATGCCAATAGTAAGGTTGAAATCACCGGCCTGCGCGGCGCTCCCCAGGGATTGTATAAGATCGATATCGATCCACCTTCATACCAATATGTAAGTCAATTCATAAACATGAAGGCCAGCGGGATCACTCGGCTGTCCTTCACGTTTCCGATCGATCCCGGAAAGGTGACCAGGGTTAACTTTCAAGCCTACCCCAAACTAGCTGACGACCTGCGAACATTGCTGGAGAATAGCGACAAGGTTTTTTCCTTTGAGGGAAAGAAAGGCAAAGATCTTTACGACGCGCTGGACGATATCCGCAAAGCAGGTTTGCTGAACATCGCGGTGAAGACAGGCGCCACTCCACTAACCAACGGGAGAACAGTTCTTTCTTACATTGCCAAGTTGAATGAGATCAGAGGCGATCGGTTTTTCTGCGTGGTGCCGAAGGAGTTGCGCGAGGAGACAAAGAACAGCGTGGCCGAAGGCCTGTTCCACAAGGCTGATCAGAGTCTGCATCATCCGCCTCCAGGGTTTTCACCAGCCGGAAGCTTCAAGACGCCCGACCATTACGGAAATTTGCAATTGACCTTCTTCATGAACGGTGATGATTGTGTGGCGGACATCGATATAGACGACGCCGCGGGCCTCGAGCACATCTTCCAGGTCGTGCGCAACAAGCTATCCGGTCAGCCCACACATCCCTACAATATTCATGAGATCCTGGTCGCGCATCAAAAACTAGACCCGGGCTACACGTTTGTTGTGTAGGCGTTAGATTAGACCGCGATCCACCGTTCATCGTGTAAGCGTTGGATAGTGCTTTGCCGCCTCATGTGCGTGACTCTGCCTCGCCCTAGAGTGCCTTCTATCTTCCCAAGCGGCTCTGCCGCATTCCGTGCGGTAAGGCTCTGCCTTACCGTCTCGAGGTATTTGAATCCTGGAGGCTAGGCCTCAGCCAAACGTGCAGAGGCGCAGCCTCTCAAGTAATTAGAACTTATCGGTAAGGCGGAGCCTTACCGCACGGAAGGCGGCGCCGCCGCCAAAGCCGAACCTAACATGGCCCATGACTTTTGAGGCAAAAGATGATAGTTGAGTGTAGGCGTTGTGTCGCGCGCCGCATCAGTTTTTTTGCACCATAAGTGGATATTGACGCGCGTCGAGCACGCTAAACTCCGCTGCGTTTTACTATTCACGATTTACCATTTACTATTTACCAAAAAGGGCACCCGTAGCTCAGTTGGATAGAGTACCTGACTACGAATCAGGGGGTCGCATGTTCGAATCATGCCGGGTGCACCAATAGTATCAACAGGTTAGGGCATCCATCTGCGATGCCCTTTCTTGATTTGTGTGCCTGTAGCGTGTTGCTATGGAGTCATATGGAACTAGGACGAATTAGTAAAATCTTTCGTTACCCGGTTAAGTCAATGGCCGGTGAATTACTGGAGGTTGCCAGGCTAGGTTGGCATGGCATTGAGGGTGATCGCAGGTTCGCTTTTCGGCGACTCAATGACAAAAGCGGGTTCCCATGGCTGTCAGCGAGCAAGCTGCCACAGTTGCTCCTCTATAAACCAGTAAGGCTCGACAGCAACGCCAACAGTAATAATGCCGAGCTGCTCCCGACGCACGTTCGGACGCCGGACGGCAAAGAGTATGAACTCCGCAGCCACGAACTACGGCAGGAAGTTTCGAGCCGGTGTGGCAGTGATGTCGAATTGATGAATCTGAGGTCAGGCATCTTCGACGAAGCATGCCTTTCAGTAATCAGCCTCGGCACAGTGCATGGCATCGCGAGGGAATCAGGCCGAGGCGTGGACCTTTGCGACCTTCGCAGATTTCGACCAAACGTGGTGATCGAAACAGATAACGCTGAGCCGTTTGAGGAAGACAAGTGGGTGGGCCGGACATTGATATTTGGTGAACGAGGCGGTGGGGCAGCCATCAGCGTTACCATGAGAGATGAGCGATGTGTGATGGTTAATTTTGACCCGGACACAGCCGAGCGAGATTCTGAAGTGATGAAGACTGTTGTTCGTCTGAACGAGAATTACGCCGGCATCTACGGCACGGTGGTCAGGGCGGGCGAGCTTCGTGTCGGTCAAGTCGTGACCCTGGGAGAATAGAACATAGCGAAGCGCATCAGCGCCGTTGCACAGGTACGCCGCCCAACACTTAGACTTCACGAAGTCGCGTGAAATACTTACGGATACGGCTGGTGTCTGAAATAGATAACAACGATCCACGAAATCACACGAATCGACACGAAAAAGAGGTTCGAGTGATTTCGTGTACTTTCGTGGATCGTCTTGCTCTCATGAATCCTTTATCACTAGTTGCCTTGATTATCCTGGTACTTGTGGCCGTACAGGTGTTTGCCCAGGTGACCTATAACGTGGAGTACGCTGCGCCGGGCGGGAACAGTCTGAAACTCGATGTGCACGTACCGGAGAGAAAGGGCACCTTTCCAATCGCGATCCTGATCCACGGGGGAGGAAACAAGGGCGACAAGCAGAGTTATGTGACGCCGCTCTTTTCATCCTTGAGCGCGGCCTCATTCACCTGGTTTACTATCGACTATCGTCCGGCTAAGGCGGGATATGCTGCGTCAATCGCGGACGTGGAACAGGCAATCCATTGGATCAAAGCTAATGCAGCGAAATACAAAGGTGATAGGCGGCGAGTTGCCCTCATTGGCGAATCATCGGGTGGTATCTTGGCATTAGTAACGGCAGGCCGGGCGACTGCAGGTATGAAGGTCAATGCGGTGGTCGCCTTCTACACGCCGGCGGACCTCAGTTACGTGGTTGGAGACGGCAACGTTCCACAGGTCGTGCGAGACTACTGGGGAATTACAGAAGGCGAGAATCTCCGGGACTGGCAGCGAGAATGGTCGCCGACCACTTATGCCCGGACAGGCATGCCGCCGGTCTTGCTGATTCACGGTACAGCCGACCCGAAAGTGCCCTTTGAGAATTCCTTGCGCCTTGAGAAGGCGTTGAAAGAAGCCGGCGTCTCTTGCGAACTCCTCCCGATCAAAGATGGTGACCACGGTATGGGTTCGTGGGAGAAGGTTGATCCGAGCTACAAAAACAAAATGATTGCCTGGCTTAGGAAGACGCTTCGTTGATTAAAAGAATAGGGGCACGGAACATGTGCTCCGTGCCCCTCGAAGGAGTAGCCGCAGCCCTCAGGATTTGAATGCTAGGATTTCTGCAACTCGGCCAGTGCCGCTAACACTTCATCGCTGTGGCCCGCGGGTCCTACCTTTACAAACACCCTGGCTATCTTGCCTTTGGGGTCGATAATAAAGGTGTTGCGAGCGGAATACTTCGCTCCGTTGTATTCCATGATTGAGCCGTATTGCGCAGAGACTTTCGCGTCCGTGTCGGAGAGGAGTTTGAAGTTCAGACCTTCCTTGGCGCAGAAGCTCTTGTGCGATTCGGCGGTATCGACACTGACGCCGAGAATCACCGCATTCAACTTTTTGTACTTTTCCAGGTCGCGTTGGAAGTTGTGGGCTTCGAGCGTGCACCCGCTGGTGAAGTCTTTCGGATAGAAATAGAGCACCACCCACTTACCCTTATAGTTCGATAGGCTGGCTTCTTTACCTTCGTTGGTCATCAGCTTGAAAGTGGGGGCGGCGGTGCCGGCGGCCGGTACTTCGGTCATCGAACTGAACGGCTTCGCCGCGATTGAAGTAACGATTAGTAATGCGAAAAGAAAAACGTATTTACTCATGATCGGCTTTGCTCCTTGATTGTGTTCTAACTTTTTTGGCAGTCTCCTAAGTGCAACTCTTTGCGTGATCTTTGCGTTTCTTAGCGCTCTTTGCGGTTAATTGTTTTAGTGAATTATTTACCGCAGAGTACGCAACGAGCCCGCAAAGGGTGCGCAAAGCCATCCACTAAATAAAAGGCCACCCGCTTACGCAGGTGGTTCTGACACTACCTTGAATCCCCCGTAGGTGGTGCTGTCTTGTCGGCTGCCAGTGCTGCTTGCGCCGCGGCCAGGCGCGCGACGGGAACACGAAAAGGCGAGCAGCTCACGTAGTTGAGTCCTATCTCGTTGCAGAATGCGATGGAACTGGGATCACCGCCATGCTCACCGCAGATGCCCACTTTCAAATCCGCCTTCACGCTGCGACCGCGCTCTGTCCCAATGCGAACCAGCTGGCCCACGCCTTCTCGATCCAGAACCTGAAAGGGATCGTCCGGTAGAATCTTGTGCTCAACGTAGTTTGGCAGAAAACGGCTGGAGTCGTCGCGACTCAACCCGAAAGTCGTTTGGGTCAGATCGTTTGTGCCAAACGAGAAGAAGTCGGCGTGGGCGGCAATACTGTCGGCCGTGAGTGCGGCGCGCGGTAGTTCAATCATCGTCCCGACGCGATACTCGATCGTCATTCCGTTTTCACCCATCACCTGGCTGGCCACCTCATCGATTACCAGCCGTTGTTGACGCAGTTCCTCACTGAGAGAAACCAGCGGCACCATGATCTCCAGTTCTATCTTTTTCTTCTCGCCTTGCACCAGGCAGGCCGCCTCAAATATAGCCCGACACTGCATGCGTGTGACTTCAGGAAAGAGCAGACCCAAACGGCAACCGCGAAATCCGAGCATGGGGTTGGCTTCGCGTATGCGGATCACTTGTTTGAGGAGACGCCGTTTTTCGTCGATCTCGTCGAGCAGGTTGTCCATGTCGCCTAAGGTGGTGGCCAGACGCACGGCCATCTTGAGTTCGCCAAGCTCGCTCATTAGCTCTTCGGCGTTAGGCAGGAATTCGTGCAGCGGTGGATCAAGCAGGCGAATGGTTACCGGCAGACCGGCCATCTCGCGGAAGATGCCGACAAAGTCGCCTTTTTGCAGCGGCAGTAATTTCAGGAGCGCCTTTTCGCGCGCGCCGACGCCATCGGCCAGGATCATCTCGCGCATTACCGCCAATCTTTGATCGCCAAAGAACATGTGCTCGGTGCGACACAAGCCGATGCCTTCAGCGCCAAACTGGCGCGCAACTTTCGCATCGCGCGGCGTGTCGGCGTTGGCGCGCACTCGCAGCCGCCGAAACTTGTCGGCCCACAGCATTAACTCGTTGAACTCCGGTCCCAGAGTCGGTTGGACCGTAGGCACCTGGCCCAAAAACACACGGCCGGTCGAGCCGTCGACGGTAATCCACTCGCCTTTGGTGACCACCGTTCCGTCAACACTGAACTGTTGCTGGCCGTAGTCAATATCGATGGAGTTAGCGCCGCTGACGCAGGGCTTGCCCATCCCACGCGCGACCACCGCCGCGTGGCTGGTCATTCCTCCGCGCGCCGTTACGATAGCCTGTGCCGCAACCATCCCATGAAAGTCGTCAGGACTCGTTTCCTGGCGCACGAGTATTACCTTGGCGCCCTCGCGCGCTAGCTCCTCAGCTTCGTCAGGACTGAAAATCACCTGACCCTGTGCGGCGCCTGGACTCGCGGGCAGCCCGGTAGCCAGCGCGGCCACCTTCGTTTTCGGATCGACGGTTGGATGTAGCAGTTGATCGAGTTGTTCAGGTGTTACGCGCTGGACGGCGGTAGCGCGATCGATAAGTTTCTCGCTAACCATCTCCACTGCCACGCGCACGGCGGCCGCGCCGCTGCGTTTGCCTGTCCGCGTCTGCAGCATCCAGAGCTTGCCGCGTTCGATAGTAAATTCGCAGTCCTGCATGTCCCCGTAATGCTTTTCCAGCAGACCTGTGATGGACGCAAATTCTTCGTAAACTTTCGGCAGCTCGGTTTTCAGCTGGCTGATCGGATTTGGCGTGCGAATGCCGGCGACGACGTCTTCGCCCTGGGCGTTCAGCAAATACTCGCCGTAAAGCTCCTTCTTGCCCGTCGACGGATTACGGGTGAAGGCCACGCCCGTGCCGCTGCCTTCTCCCATGTTGCCGAAGACCATGGCCTGGACGTTTACTGCGGTCCCCAGCGAATCGGGAATGCGATTGACGCGGCGATAGTCAATTGCGCGACGGCCCATCCAGGAGTTGAACACGGCGGCGATGGCTACACGTAGTTGTTCGTAAGGATCTTCGGGGATGGCGTGTTGCTCGGCGACGATGATCTGTTTTTCAGCGGCGATGATGTCGCGCAAATGCTCCGGCTTGAGATCGGTATCGCGGCCGCCGGACGTCTGGGCCTTGTAGCGATCCATAACCCGTTCAAACTTCGCATGGGCCACGCCCATCACAATCTCGCCAAACAGCGACGCGAAGCGGCGATAGGCATCGAGGGCGAAGCGAAGGTCGCCGGTCTGCGCCGCCAGTCCCTGGACAGTCTCTTCATTGAGGCCGAGATTCAGTACCGTATCCATCATACCCGGCATAGAAAAGGCAGCGCCGGAGCGAACCGAAACCAGTAGCGGGTTTTTCGGGTCACCGAACTTTTTACCGACCTTCTCTTCAATCTTCTGCAGGCCTTCTTTGACTTGATCCCACATGCCGTCCGGGAAACTCTTGTCGTTTTCGAAGAAGGCGTTGCACGCTTCGGTCGAGACAATCAGTCCCGGCGGCACGGGCAGGCCGGCGCGCGTCATTTCACATAATCCGGCGCCCTTGCCACCCAGCAGGGATTTGTTCTGACCGTCACCCTCCTCGAAGAGGTAGACCCATTTGTTGGTAGTTTGTTCAGGAGTTTCCTGGGTTTCTTCAATTGCAGTGCTCATATGGTTGAGACTCTTTCCATTGAAAAGTTTGACCAGGACGGGACTGCCCTGGCCGGGCTAGCGGATGGTCGAATGCTGACTTATTCGGGCCGGGGCTGATTATCGCACTTTTACTGCGCCTGTAAAACTTGAGGGGCCTATTTTACTTGACTCCTTCAGTCGGGCAGTAGGACATTACTGGCTTCGTTTTATTTATGGTGAAGTTCCTTCCGCACCAAAGCAAACTAACAGTTTGCTTTACTATGGTCCTGGTCCTGTCGCTCCCGGCGCTGGCCCAACGAGATCTCTCACGCTACGTCGATCCCTTTATCGGCACTGCGGGACACGGCCACACATTCCCGGGCGCGACGATGCCCTTTGGTATGGTCCAGCTAAGTCCCGATACCAGGTTGACGGGCTGGGATGGCTGCTCCGGTTATCACTATTCAGATCACATCATTTACGGTTTTAGCCATACCCACCTCAGCGGCACCGGCATCTCGGATTACGGCGACATTCTGTTGATGCCAACTGTTGGAGAACCTTATCTCAATGCCCTTGATGGACCGGCCGATCTCGCCGGCGCGCGAACCCGGAAGGGCTATGCGTCGCGCTTCAGTCACCAGAATGAAACCGCGAGACCGGGCTATTACGCAGTCAAGCTGGACGACGACAACATCTCGGTCGAACTAACTGCCACCAGGCGCGCCGGCTTTCATCGTTATTCATTCCCCCGGACCGATCACGCCAACATCATTCTCGACCTGGCCCACCGGGACAAAGTTCTCGAATCTTATTTGCGCATTGTCGATAACACACATGTGGAAGGTTTCAGGCGATCGGAGGCGTGGGCCAAAGATCAGGTTGTCTATTTCGTGGCCGAGTTTTCTCAACCTTTCCTGGCCTCGGATATTTTTGTCAATGATGGATCTTCCGCTGGCCTGTCAGAGGCGCGCGGCACCAACGTCAAGGCCTTCTTTCGTTTTTCCACTCTTGACGGCGCGCCGGTGCTTACCAAAGTTGCGATCTCGGCGGTCAGCCTGGAAGGCGCGCGAAATAATCTGGCAGCCGAACTCGGCCACTGGGATTTCGAGAAAACCAAAACAGAGGCAGCGCGCGCCTGGAATGCCGAGCTCAACAAAATCGAAGCCTCTGGCGGAACCGGGGCGCAACTCAAGAATTTCTACACCGCGCTTTATCACACAATGATCGCGCCCAATCTATTCATGGATGTTGACGGGCAATACCTGGGCCGCGATTTCAAAATTCATAAAGCCGAGAATTTTGAGAATTACACTGTCTTCTCGCTGTGGGACACTTTCCGCGCCGCCCATCCGCTCTACACGATCATCGATCAAAAGCGCACCGTGGATTTCATTAAGACGTTTCTGGCCCAGTACGAACAGGGTGGGCGGCTACCCGTTTGGGAGCTGGCGGCAAACGAAACCGACACGATGATTGGTTACCATGCAGTTTCCGTGATTGCCGACGCGACGGTAAAAGGGATAAACCCGAAGGGCGCTGGAGGGTTCGATTCTGAAAAGGCGTTCGCGGCAATGAAGCACAGTGCGGAGTTGAGGCACTTCGGCCTCGCGGCTTACCTTGATCATGGCTACATCGATCTGGAGGAAGAAAGAGAATCGGTTTCCAGGACCCTGGAATATGCGTATGACGATTGGTGTATCGCGCAGGCGGCGCGAATGCTCGGCCATACGGACGACTACAACCGCTTCATCGAACGTTCGCAGTTTTACAAAAACGTTTTCGATGCCGAAAGCGGATTCATGCGTCCCCGAACTAACGCCAACTGGCTGACTCCATTTGATCCGCGCGAAGTTAACTTCAGTTTTACCGAAGCCAACTCCTGGCAATACACCTTTTTTGTTCCCCACGACGTTAGCGGGTTGGTTGAACTGATGGGCGGCAAGCAAAAATTCAGGGCGCGGCTGGACCAGCTGTTTACCGCCGAAAGCAAGACTACCGGCCGGGACCAGGCAGACATCACCGGGCTGATTGGACAGTATGCGCACGGCAACGAGCCCAGCCATCACATGGCCTACCTGTACAACTATGTGAATCAGCCATGGAAGACACAGTCTCGCGTACGACAAATCCTGGACAACTTCTATCGGCCTGAGCCTGACGGGCTGATTGGTAACGAAGACTGCGGGCAAATGTCTGCTTGGTATGTGCTGAGCGCGGCGGGTTTTTATCCGGTCACTCCGGGTTCGACTCTTTACGTCATCGGCACTCCGTTATTTCCCGAAGTGCGTTTCAATCTCGAAAATGGAAAGACGTTTGTTATTAAGGCTCGCGGAGTTTCTGCCAAAAACATCTACATCCGGGCCGCTCATTTGAACGGCAAGGCCTACAACAAGTCCTACCTGGACCATAGCGATCTTATGGCCGGAGGCGAGCTGGATTTAGAAATGGCCGCGCAGCCGAATCTGAAGTGGGGCGCTACGGAGAGTGATGTTCCCGTCTCGCGAATTGAGGCCCGGCAGATCGTTCCGGTGCCGGTAATTCGCGCTGCTGGAAAGACGTTCAAAGACCGTCTCGAGATCGAGATGATAACCGGTGAACGAGACAAGAAGATTCATTACACAACTGACGGCTTAGAACCTGGTCCACGCTCGGCCCTTTTTACTAAGCCATTCTTCGTCGACCGCAGCTCCACAATAAAAGCGGTAGCCATCAACAGTGACGGCAGAAGAAGTCTCGTCGCAACCGCCCATTATCACAAGATCCCTCACAACTGGACCATCACTTTGAATTCTAAATACAGCTCGCAATACACGGGTGGCGGCGACTTCGCTTTGATCGATGGAATCAGGGGCACAACTAACTGGAGTGGCGGCGCGTGGCAAGGCTACTGGGGACAGGACCTGGTTGCGGTCATTGACCTGGGAAAGGTTCAAAGCCTTTCGAAGTTGGGGGCGGGTTTTTTGCAGGACGTGGGCTCGTGGATCTGGATGCCCCGCAGCGTCGACTTTGAGATCTCTCTTGATGGCAGAAATTTTGTTCCGGCTGTGACGATTCCAAACGAGGTTCCCGATGGCAGTGGCCGGGATGGCAGTACTGGCGCCATCATCAAAGAGTTCGTAACACGTATCCCGCCACAAAAGGCTCGCTACGTTCGTGTCCGCGCTCACAACTATGGAAAGATTCCATCCTGGCATCCCGGTAAAGGTGGCGACGCGTGGATCTTTGTTGATGAGATCATTGTTGAGTAGCATTCAAGTAGTTCAGAGTTCAACCTTCAGGTTGCTCTTAGCGGCAAAGGAGCAACCTAAAGGTTGAACTCTGAACTACTTGTGTGAGCTCCCAGTAGCAGGACTATTGCCCTGCTGGCTTGGCTGCCGCGCGCGGCTGGTTGAATGGCGAAGTTGTTAGCCATTGCGGCATGTTGGGCGCGTTGGCTACCCGCAGGCCGATAATCAAACCAACTTGTCCAAGGGTTTGCGGTCCGGTCCAATTCCAATCTGGTTTAACCGTATCGCTCGGCGAGTGATAGTCAGTTTCCAGCCATTTCTTCGCTCGAGGGATCCAGATAGACACGTCGCCTGATGGTCCTCCCATCAGCATCAAGGCCGGTACGCCTTTCTTCACAAACGCAAAATGATCGGAACGCACGAAGGCGTTTTCCTCCGGCATCGGGTCAGGAGCGACTGTGTTTCCTGTGGCAGCTGTTACATCGGCAAACACCGCGCCCAGGTCGGAGTGCTCCGCTCCAAAACCAACAATATTCTTGACCGGACCATAAACTTCCGTGCCGATACCATCGAAATTAATATCCGCCGCCACTTTATCGAGCGGCCAGGTCGGGTTCCTTACCCAATGCTCCGCTCCGAACAGTCCATACTCTTCACCGGTCACGGCTAGAAAAATAATCGAGCGTTGCGGGCGCGAAGATGGCTTAGGAAAGGCTTTAACGATCGCTTCGGCGATGGCCGTAATTGTCGCAGTCCCGAGCGCGTTATCCGCTGCGCCTGGAAAAATCCGGCCGTCTCCCTCGATTCCGTAGGCGTCGTAATGCGCGGAATAGACTACTGCCTCTTCCTTGAGTTTGGCATCAGACCCTTCCAACACGCCGACCACGTTGCTGCCGGTAGCTTCCTCAAGCTTGAACCGCAAAGCCAGCGTCGCATTTTTACCAAGATCGCGAGAAATCATTTCGCCAGTCTTCGCCTTTTCCAAGGTCTGCTCAAAAGTCATGGGCGAACCAGCGAAAACTTTTTCCATGGCCGCGTTGCTGACCAGCAGGACTGGCGGGATCTTAAACATTGGCGCCGGAGTAGAGGCGAGACTCACGCGGCGGCGCGAAAGATAATTAGCGATGGTTGCAAAGGGTTGTGCCGGCGTGCCGGCGTTGGCCACCATCACGGCGGTGGCCCCGCGACTGAAGAGGTTCATTGCCCTGGCCTGTGTGTTAGTGGCTCGCCTCCACGCGGCGGCATCCACATTAGTGGGTTGCCCACCGAGAATGATCACAACTTTGTCCTTTAGATCCAGACCAGCAAAATCATCACGCTTTAGTTCGGTTGAAACCACGCCGTATCCGGCGAACACAACTCCGCCGGAACCATCCACCTGCTCCGAAGTGTAGGGCGGGTAGATAACATAATCTTCGCCGTGATTGAGGGCCACGTCACCAATCTTCACAGATGTTGCCGGTAGTACCTGGGCAGATCGGAACTTGATTGATTGCAGGTAACCGCCATTCTCACCGCCCGGCTTAAGTCCAAGCTTTGCGAAACGGGCAGCCAGGTAGCTGGCAGCTCTGTCTCCTCCGGGCTGGGCAGTTCCACGGCCTTCAAACTCTTTCGAACTGAGGGTGGTGGTGACCTCACGGATTGTTTCAAGTTTGACCTGGGCGGCAGCTTTGCGCTCGGCGGCAGTTAATGTCGCAGCGGCTTTGCGGGTGGCGACGGCAGTAGCTGCCCCCTGAGCCCATGCGAGCGCCGAAGACGAAAGCAGTGTGAAGGCGAGTAAGGCCGACAATAATCCACGGAACCGGGGATTATTACGAGAAATTGAATTCATTGAGTATCTCTCCGTCTGATCTGGGTTTAGAGCGAGAGGTTTAATACGCACGAACATGAGAAATGTTCTAGGTTGTGCCTGGCTCAGTAAATCATGGAAGGTAACCGCGTTTCACCCGTCTAATAGGTGAGTATATGAATTAGACCTGCGGTTTCTAAAAGGGAGAAGTCTTGAAACACTTTATGGTTATTCCTTGCGCGTTGGCTCTTTTGGCAGTCTCTATTTCTGTTTCATTCTTGTCGTATAACACACGAGAGGCCAGTGGGAACATTTCGGAGCAACCAATATTCAAACATGCTCCAGGCTCACCTTTTGCCGTTGCAGGTGGCCTGGGGAACGTCGTCATTGGCGATATGAATAACGATGGAAAACCTGATTTGGTCGGGACGGGCGAAAAACCAAGCAGCATTTCGGTGTTAGCTGGCACCGGGGATGGGCGATTTGGGGCCGCACTCAGTACTCCGCTGACGACTTCCGAAGGTCCGGGTGACTTGGTTCTGGGTGACGTGAACCGCGATGGCAACCTGGATCTCGCTTTCGTAACTCATGATAGCTACACCGTGTCATTGCTTCTGGGTGACGGCAAAGGCCACCTGGCGTTTGCACCGAGTTCTCCCATCATGATGAAGGATGGTCATCACCCGCACACACACGGCCTCGCAATGGCTGATCTCAACGGCGACGGCAAACTTGATCTGGCCACGGTCAACAATGCAGACAATGACATCTCGGTTGCATTCGGTGATGGGCGCGGCAACTTCACTCGTGCTCCCGCCACGTTCGCGGTTGGTCCAAGTCCATATCCTTTGGCGGTCGGCGATGTGAATAACGACGGCCATCCGGACATGGTTGCCACTACCACGGCGACGGGTCCACAAAGGGCGCAACAGTTGCCATTCAGTCGCGCCTTAACGCTGTTGCTGAACGACGGCCATGGTAATTTTCGATCAAGCCTGCTGCCATTGCGTACCGGCCAGCCGTGGTTCGTGGCTATAGGTGATCTGAATGGTGATCTTAAAGCCGATCTCGTGGCCACTCATCACGAGCAAAGCTCGTTGACGGTCTTGTTTGGTGATGGCCGTGGCGGTTTTACCGAAATGAGCCGCTCGCCATTCGACTTTGGTCATGACGTCTTTAAGGCCGCTCTCGCGGATGTGAATCGCGATGGTAAGCCGGATGTGATTGCCGCGGCGGGAGATGGTGTGCGTGTCATGCTCGGCGATGGTCGAGGCGGCTTCAGGCCGGCGCCAGACTCGCCATTCTTAACCAGCGGAGGCACCTGGACGTTTGCCCTGGGCGACGTCAATGGTGATGGCAAAATTGATGTGGCGACGGCTGGTGTGGAGAGCGGGAAGGTGAGTGTGTTACTCGGAAACTAAAGACCGCTTTCCATTCGATTAACCGCCAAGACGCCAAGAACGCCAAGGCTTTACAACCGATAACTGGCACCTAATCCTATCTACCACGGTTTTCAGCCGTCTTGATTTATCTTGGCGACCTTGGCGTCTTGGCGGTTACTCGGAAATCAGCCTGGCGATCAAAAACGCGGCGCCCGCAGCGACGCTGCCAATGAAAGTAGTCTGCAAGGCGCTGCGCAATGGTCTCATTCCGGTGAAGCGGCCCTTAACAAATCCGAAAATGAATAGCGCCATCAGGGTAACGACTATGGAAGTGAGCAGCGCCGAAGAGGCATTGTTCGTGACAATGTAGGGCATCAGCGGAATAAACCCTCCAACCGCGTAAGCCCCGCCGATTGTGAAGGCACTTACCATCGCCCGCTTCGGATCCGGCTTCTCCAGGCCCAACTCGAAACGCATCATGAAATCGATCCACTTCTTTGGTTGTTTGCGCAACGCCTCGACCAGAGGCTGGGTCTCTTCTTTCGTGAGTCCATACTCTTCAAAAACCTCAGCCACCTCTCTCATTTCCTCGTGAGGTATCTCAGCCACTTCGCGCTTCTCGCGCTCGCGTTCCTTGAAATAATGTTCGGCGTCGCTTTTGGCTGCCAGATACCCACCAAGGCCCATTGCAATTGAGCCGGCCGCAATCTCCGCCAGGCCGGCGGTCACGATGATGTGGGTTTGGCTGATAGCTCCGGTCAGTCCCGCGGCAAGTGCAAAAGGGACGGTTAAACCATCCGACATTCCGATTACGACGTCGCGCACAACTTCGCTGGCGGTGAAGTGGCGTTCAGTGTGGGGAGTATGCGGCATACGAATCTCCGAGGGGATTTAAGGAATATCTTTTTTGGCGAAATTCGATTTTAATTTGGGAAGCCGGGGTTGATGTTTGAGCAGCCATTGTTTGCGGTCCAGATTATCTGAATATGAGGGACCACTCAATGCGAATCGGGCCGTGGCGCAACTGACGAGCTCTCGGTTTCTTGATGGCGAGCAGTGGCCTAGTTCAGAGAATCTCTTTGCGCAACTTCGCGGCTCTTCGCGTACTTTGCGGTAATAAGTCTTTAGAACAATTAACCGCAAAGATCGCCAAGGACGCAAAGATCAGGCAAAGACTAGAATTTCCCAAGCAGGATGAGTATACCGATAACGATAAATGAAAGCGCTGCGACTCGCTTTACCCAGATCAAAGGGACGTAGTCGCCGACCACGCTCCCGACAACCACGCCGATCGCTGAAACGGCCGTCAGGGCCAGGGCCGCCGCAATGAAAACTGCCCAGGGCCGCTTTGTTTGTGCCGCCATAGTCATGGCAGCAAGCTGAGTCTTGTCGCCCATCTCCGCCAGAAATATCACGCCGAAGGTTGTTAGAAAAACGCGCCAATCCATTGTTCGTCTCCTTGGTTAGTCGCCAATATCTATGTGCCTGAATCATCTTTATGTCTTAGACTAATCTATACTAACTTTACTTCTCGCGCCGGTGTCTGTGATTTCAATTAGTTAATGAGCCAATACCCAAACGACTTTCTTGGTACTGAGCGTTTTCGAATTCGCCGGCGGCTCGGATCCGGCGGCATGGGTGTCGTGTATGAAGCGCACGACCGTGAAACCGACAAGGTAGTTGCGTTGAAGACGCTGACACGCGCCGAGGCTTCGCATATCTCGCGTTTCAAGAATGAGTTTCGCTCGCTGGCTGACGTTTCCCATCCAAATCTGGTGGCGCTCTACGAGTTCATGGCTGATGGGCAATACTGGTTTTTCACGATGGAGCTGGTTCAGGGCGTAAACTTCCTCGAATACGTTCGTCCCGGTTATCACGCCAGACGCGGCCAATCTTCCAGAACTACCACGCTGAGAAAAACAAACGAAGACACCGATACTGAGTTGTTGTCAGACTACGAAGCGGAAACCCGCGAGCTGGATTCTGTCACCGAGTCCGACCTGGATTCTGACGAAGACTCAGAGAAAACTTCCTCCCGAATCGCTCTCTCGAATTCGAGACTGGATGTTCATCGCTTGCGGGTCGCCCTTCGCCAACTTGCCGAAGGACTGCATGGCCTGCACGAAACCGGAAAGCTTCATCGAGATATCAAACCATCCAACGTGCTGGTGACGAAAGAGGCCCGCGTAGTAATTCTTGACTTTGGTTTGGTTGCGGAAGTCGACGGCCCGAACCCTCACGACAGCGTTTCACTCGCCGGCACACCAGATTACATGTCGCCTGAGCAGGGGGCCCAGCTTCCCATAACACGGGCCAGCGACTGGTATAGCGTGGGTGTCATGATTTATCAGGCGCTGGCCGCGCGCCTGCCTTTTACCGGCAAGTATTTCGAAGTGATGATGAATAAACAAAACTTCGACCCGCCGGCGCCCAGCGAGCTGATCCGGAATTGCCCGGAGGATCTAAACGACCTTTGCGTCCGCTTGCTTCGCCGCAATCCTGAAGAGAGACCGACAGGCAGCGAGATTTTGCAAATACTTGGCCAAGGTAAAAGTGGTCCAACACAGCCGTCGGTAATATCTTCTCCCGTGCAATCCTTGATTCAAGCGCCCGCCTTTGTGGGTCGCGAACATCAGTTGCGCGAACTCGCAGATGCTTTTGCCGTCACCAGGAGCGGTCAAACTGTAACGGTCTATCTCCATGGAAGCTCCGGAATGGGAAAGACTGCGCTGGCCCGGCAGTTCCTCGATGAGTTGCGCCAGGACCATGACGATGTCGTCATTCTTGAAGGACGCTGTTACGAACGCGAGTCCGTTCCCTTCAAGGCCCTGGACGGTGTGATAGACAGCTTGACGAAGTATCTGCTGTCCCTTCCCGATACCAAAGCCGAAGCACTGATGCCGCGCGAAGTTCCCGCTCTCGCCCGTCTCTTTCCGGTGATGCTCCAGGTTGATTGCGTCTTCAATGCTCCGCAACGCGAGCAGGAAATTCCCGATCCCTTCACCCTGCGCCGCAAGGCGTTTGCCGCCCTCCGCGAGCTGCTGGGCCGCATATCTGACCGGCGGTCTCTGGTGCTTTATATCGACGACCTGCAATGGTCTGATGCTGACAGCACGACGCTCATCGAGGATTTGCTGCGCCCGCCTGATGCGCCACCACTGCTTTTGCTGTCAGGTTTTCGCAGTGAAGACATTCAAACGAAGCCCTTCCTGAAAGCGCTACTCGAAAAGGCGGGGACTGAGAGCTGTCGAGAAGTGCTGGTCGGCGCTTTGTCGAAAACTGAATCTTATGAGCTGGTGCGAAACCTGCTGGGTTCCAGCTTTTCAGCCATCGAGCCACTCACCGAGACACTTTTGCGTGAAGCGCGAGGAAACCCTTTCCTTTTGGAACAGCTTGCCCGCTATGCCTCGACCAGCGATCAAACCTCTACCACCGGCATCACCCTGGCGATGATGCTGGACGAGCGGCTGCGTCATATGCCTTTCGGCGCCCGGCAGTTTGTTGATGCTCTGGCCGTCGCTGGGCGGCCAATCAATCCGGAAGTGGTCTATCATGCAGCAGAACTCTCGGGCGACGAACTTCCCCTGGTGAGCTCATTGCGGGCGGCCCAGTTTCTGCGCACCGGCGGAGCGGAACACACCCTCGAGCTTTATCACGATCGCATTCGTCTCACCCTGGCAAGTCAACTGGAGCCAAAAAAAGTAACTCAGATTCACCGCCGTTTGGCGCAGGCAATCGAAGGCCGGGGCATCGACGATCCGGAAGCTTTGTTTGAACATTATTTGGGCGCTGGTGAAAGAGTGCGAGCCGCCACTCACGCCGCCGTAGCTGCCAGGAAAGCGGCCGGTGCACTGGCTTTTGATCGCGCGGCTGGCTTCTATCGCCGTGCTCTCGAACTTGCCCCGGCGAGAGGAGCCGAACTTGTAGAACTCAAGCGCGGACTTGCAGACGCCCTGGTAAATGCGGGCCGGCCGGCAGAAGCAGCCCAGGCGTATCTTGACGTGGCGGAGGTGGCTTCGGCGGCCCACAGTTTGGAGTTCAAACGACGCGCCGCCCAACAGTTGTTGATGGGAGGCCATATCAAGGAGGGTCTCGAATTAATTCGCTCCGTACTCGCGGCGGTTGGTTTTACCCTTCCCGCCGGCCCGAAGCGCGCGCTGTTTTCATTGCTCCTGAAGCGACTGCAGATTCGCCTGCGTGGCCTGAATTTTACCGAGCGGGATGCGAGCCAGATAGCCGAAGCTGATCTGGTCCGCATAGATACCTGTTGGGCCGTGGCCGCCGGCCTGGGCGCGGTGGACCTCATTCGTGGCGCCGACTTTCAAAGCCGGCACCTTTTACTGGCGCTGCGGGCGGGCGAACCTTTCCGCGTGGCCAGGGCAATGGCATTTGAAGCCGCACAGACCGCTTCAAGAGGAGCGCCAACTAGAAAACGAGCCGTACAGATCGCCCAGCGCGCTGAAGCGTTGGCCCAAAGGGTGGGTCACCCGCATGCGATCGGCCTCTCCCTCTGGGCCAGCGGTGTGGCTGCCTACCTCGTTGGTCACTGGAAAAATGCTGCCATGCTATGCGAGCGCGCCGCGGAGGTGTTGCGGGACCAATGCACAGGGGTTACGTGGGAACTCACCATCGCAAATCGCTTCATGCTCAGTGCGATGATCTACATGGGTGAAATCGGAGAGGTTTCGCGGCGGGCGCCAGTTTTGCTGGCAGCGGCTTTGGAACAGGGAAATCTCTTCGGTGCGATGGATATCCGTACCCGATTGAATCTAATTTGGCTCGCGGCCGACGATCCCACCAGGGCGCGGGCAGAAGTAATCGACGCGCTTAAAGACTGGCCACATGAAGGTTTTCATCTGCAACACTACACCTCAATGCACGCCCTGGCACAGATAGAACTTTATACCGAAGACGCCGAAGTAGCCTGGAAACATATTCAGGGGCAGTGGAAGACTTTGGAAGACTCGATGCTGATGCGTATTCAGATCCTTCGAATTGAAGCGATGCATCTGCAAGCACGCGCGGCGCTCGCTTCGGCGCCGCGTAGCAACGATAGAGTGCGGCGTTTGAAGGCCGCGGAAAAACTGGCGCGACGCATCGCCAGAGAACGGGTCGCCTGGGCCATGCCTTTTGTTCAGCTGGTGGATGCCGCCATAGCGTTCCAGCAGGACGACCGCTCCAAAGCTGTGGGTTTGCTTTCCCTGGCGATTGAATCTTTTGATCTTGCGGATATTGATCTCTACGAGGCAGTGGCTCGAAGGCGTTTGGGCGAATTACTCGGGAACGAACATGGCCAAAGACATATCGAGGAAGCGGACGCCTGGATGCGAAAAAGGCAGATTAAGAACCCCGAGGCAATGACGCGCATGATGGCTCCGGGATTCTAAAAATGGCCTTGCTTGAGACCTTGTATGTTCCTCAAATCCTCTTTGCGGAACTTTGCGGGTTCTTAGCGCCGTTTGCGGTTATCCTGTTTTCGTGATCGCAGACAACAGAATATTTAACCGCAAAGAACGCTAAGAATTCGCAAAGCTCCGCAAAGAGGACTGAGAACCAGCTTTCAAATATAGCAATTGGTTGCGCGATAAAGGTGCATTCAGCTCTGGGTCCGGGCTTGTTGGAATCAGCCTATGAAGCATGTCTATGTTACGAGTTAATGCGGTCCGGATTGTTTGTGGAAAAGCAGAAAAAGCTGCCCCTGGTTTATGAAACCGTCAAACTTGAAGCTGGGTATCGGCTAGATATTTGGGTAGAGCGGAAATTGATCATCGACGTGAAAGCCGTGGAAAGCCTGAATAATGTCTATCTGGCACAAGTTCTAACTTACTTACGATTGACGGACTGTAAACTGGGACTCTTGATGAATTTCAACGTGCTGAGATTGAAGGATGGGCTAAGGCGGGTTGTTAATAACTTGTAAGACCTTTGCGGCGCTTTGCGATTCTTCGCGCTCTTTGCGGTTAATGTTTTCCCAAATCCCAAAACAACAGTCTAAACCGGAAAGAACGCAAAGCCACGCAAAGTTTCGCAAAGAAAGCTTAAAGTCAAAGATATGGACACACTGAAAACTCTTACCTACGACGTCACCGGGCGAATTGCTCGCATTACGCTGAATCGTCCCGAAAGAGGCAACGGCATAACTTTCGAAATGCCGGCGGAACTGGCGGCCTGTGTAGAACGCGCAAACCTTGACCCGAGCGTTCACGTGATTGCTTTGTCCGGAAATGGAAAAGGCTTTTGCGGTGGCTATGACCTCATATTGACGGCGGAACAAAGGCTGGGTAGCGAAGACGAATTGATGGGCTGGCCGATGGGGTCGCCCATGGATCCCAAGGTGCAGTTGGCCAATCATGATCCCGACGCTACCTGGGACCCGGTTCTCGACTACGCCATGATGAGCCGTAACGTGCGCGGCTTCATGAGTCTTTTCCATAGCGACAAGCCGGTGATATGCAAGGTTCACGGGTTCTGCGTTGCCGGCGGGACGGACATGGCTCTTTGCTCCGACCTCCTGTTTATTGAAGAGACGGCATCGATCGGTTATCCGCCGGCGCGCGCATGGGGCGTGCCCACTACCGCGCTCTGGGCCTACCGCATTGGACCAGAGAAAGCCAAACGACTTTTATTTACCGGAGATTGCCTGAGCGGCAAACAGGCAGCCGAGTGGGGCCTGGCAACTGAAGCGGTACCGGCCGGCAAACTCGATCAGAAATTCGAAAGCATGTTGGAAAGAGTGGCGCGGCTTCCGGTAAACCAGTTGGTGATGATGAAGCTCCTGGTAAATCAGACGGTGATGGGGCAGGGCCTTCAGACGTCGCAACTGCTCGGAACGATATTCGACGGAATCGCCCGTCACACCAGAGAAGGTTATGCGTTTCAAAAACGAGCGACGGAAGCCGGTTTCAAACAGGCTGTTAAAGAACGAGATGCGCCATTTGGCGACGCTGAGTAAAGCAAACTGTCAGTTTGCTTAGGGATGGGCTATCTCTCAAGCTGAGTGGCAGCCGACCGGCAGCAAACTAACAGTTTGTTTTTACAATGATCGAACGCTCCTCAACCAGAACGCTTATTCGGAGAAAGCCATTCATGATCTTCAAAAGCCCTCACCCTCCAGTCACCATTCCGGAGATATCCGTAACTGACTATGTATTAAGGCGGGCACTCGAATTGGGTGACAAGCCCGCACTCATTGATGGTCCCACGGGCCGAAGCTATTCCTATGGACAGCTTCCAAACTACATCAACAAGTTGGCTGCCGGTTTTGCCCGCCATGGTCTTCGGAAAGGAGACGTGCTCGCGATCTTCGGTCCCAACCTTCCGGAATACCCACTCGCTTTTCACGCTGCAGCAACCCTGGGTGTGGCGGTAACGATGGTGCCTCCGCTCTTTACTATCGAGGAGATAATTAAACAGTTAAGAGACTCGAGCGCAAAGTGTTTGCTAACTGTCCCTGAGTTGATGGAAAGAGCGTCTGAGGTGGTTAAGGCAACCGGAATCAACCAGACCTTTGTGATCGGAGAAGCTGAAGGTGCGGTTTCATTAGCTTCACTCCTCATCGATGGGGATCAAGCGCGCAACATTCCGTTGCGGGTCGCGGTCGATCCGCGGGAGGACATCGCGGTGCTTCCTTATTCCAGTGGAACGACGGGATTTCCCAAGGGCGTGATGCTGACCCATTGGAACCTGGTTTCCATGTTGCGCCAGATGGAGGGCAATGACGCGTTTTCGGAAGACGACACGATGGTGTGTATCGTGCCGATGTATCACCTTTACGGTTTACACATAGTCGCCAATCTCGGACTCAGTCAGGGAGCAACGATCGTCACCTTGCCGCGATACGAGCTCAATCAATTCCTCCAGATAATGGAGCAGTACAAAGTAACCATTGCGCCGCTGGTGCCGCCTCTGATCCTGGCTCTTTCGCGCGCACCACAAGTGGACGACTACGATTTGTCCAGGCTGCGGCTGATCCATTGCGGCGCCGCAACCCTCGCGGACAGCGTGGCACGCGACTGTTCAGTACGTCTGGGCTGCCCGGTAAGGTATGGCTATGGTCTAACCGAGGTCAGTCCGCTGTCCCACGCGAGTCTCGCCCATTCCAAAAAGCAAAACTCCGGCTCGGTTGGTTACTGCCTGCCCAATACCGAGTGCAAAATTGTCGACTACACGAACGGCGCCGAGCTTGGCCCCCAAGAAGAAGGCGAGATCTGGGTTCGTGGTCCACAAGTAATGAAAGGTTATCTCGGGAATGCCCAGGCCACGGCGGAAATGATCGATCCGGAAGGCTGGCTGCGCACCGGAGACATTGGCTACTGTGACGATGAGGGGCAACTCTTCGTAAAGGATCGGCTGAAAGAATTGATCAAGACGAATGGCCGGCAGGTGGCGCCGGCTGAGCTGGAAGCGTTGTTGCTCCAGCATCCGTCAATTGCCGATGCGGCCGTAATTCCCACCCGGGATGAAGAAGCGGGTGAAGTGCCGAAAGCGTTTGTAGTTTTGAAAAGCGAAGCCGGCGGTGAGCAGATCGGCGCGGAGATCATGGACTTCGTATCGGCCCGCGTAGCTCCCTATAAACGCATCAGGAGCGTTGAGTTTGTGAATGAAATACCGAAGAGTCCGGCGGGAAAAATTCTGCGCCGCGTTCTGAAGGAAAGAGACCGCGCGAGTACAGGCGTATAGAGTACAAGCTTTAGCTTGCGTGTTGGCGCAGGCCTGTAGTCACGATGCTCGGAACGCCAATTTACACAGCCTGGGCGACCGCCAGCTCCCGGACCACCGAGTTCTTTAGCAATCCCGAAGTGAGAATGTCTTCGTGCAACTCGCCTTGCTTGTCTGTCACCATCGTGGGCTTGAAGTAACTTTCAAAGCGCGAGTCCACTCGAAAGGCCGGCGTGTACATGTGGTCCAGCGGTTCTGTGGTGCTGATATACGTGCGAGGCCGCGGACGTTTCCTGGCCCAGCCGAAACCTGTAAATGACGTGGTGAGCGGCTGAGCACAAACCAGCAAGCCCGCCCCGACGGCCAGGATCATCTGCATCCTGGTTAGTTTCTTGTGGTAAAGCCTGGTAAAGCCGAGGGCGTGCTTCATAACGCGCGCTTGAAAACCCTTCATACTTTGCAGGTCGTCGACAAACTTCACTACCTGGTCCATCGGATCAACCGGGTGCTGGAGGACAGTCGTCCCATCCATGTCACGCAGTTTTGTTTCCGGAAGGATAGTTCGGTTCTTCAGACACTCGTAAAAATAAGGTGTGCCCAGCAGAGGTATCGAAAGCGTGACAAAAGAAGGCACCGTGATTTCCGGCGTACCGGTGATGAAGTTTAACTCGCGCCGCAGGTCGGCCACGCTGCGAGTTGAGACATCAACCATCAACCCATAAGAAAAGACGACACCGGCGTTCAATGACTTGGCAATCATCTCCACCTGCGGCGCCCTGGTGTTTTGCAGTTTGTTGAAATTCCTCAGCCAGTCGTTATCAAACGACTCCAATCCACTGAACAGCAGCTCGCAGCCGGCCTCTCTAATTAACCTCAGATTTTCGTCGCGCGCGTAAAAGTCATTAGTGACCAGCGCGCCCCATTCATTGAATTGACCCATGGCCCGCATTTCCTTGATGAGTTCCAGGCGGGCCTTAAAATGGTTCCGGTCGCTGCCATAAAAATTGTTATCGAGAAAAAACATCCGGCGCCGTTTACCGGAAGCAAGAATTTGCCGGCGAATGTGATCCAGTTCGTAGGTCTGATAGCCATGACCTTCCGCGGTTAGCGAGCAGAAAGAGCAGCGGAAGTTGCAATAGCGCGTGGTTTCGACGTATCCGATTCTACCGAGCCAGTACGCGAGATCGTAACGCGGCAACATAGTCTCCGCCACATATTCGGGGCCGAGAGAATCTTTGATTACCTCGCAGAGTTCCTCAATATCCCCGAGGCAGCTGTAGTCAAAAACTTTTCCTGACGAAAGCGGGAGGGAACGCACTGGAGGTCCGCCGGCGACGACTATGACGTTTGGATTCTTCGTGCGAGCGTAAGCGGTCAGGTGGAGCATTCGATCGAAGCTGTTGGTCAGGCCGGTTAACACCAGCATATCCGGCCAGGCCAAAAGCGATTCATCTTCAAGTGGCCCGCTGGCGAGCTCCGTGTAGCAGCGCACGTCACACAACTCTCGAGAAAAAGCGCCCGCCAGATAAATCGGACCGACTGCCTGGGGAATCTTTGTAGTTCTGTGAATGGGCTGGCGGGAATCGTCAAAATAACAATTTACGATCAGGACTCGCTTAAGCGGTGAGCTGGCGCTGGGAGTCCTTACCGGGTGCAACTGGCCGTGCATGAAATTCTCCTCCGCGACAACTGCTGAGACTTATGTTTGATAAGTCCTTCAACTACCTGGCTATACGAGTTGTCTAGTAACCTCTCGGGAACATGAACGGAGAGGCAATTCGGTTGGAAACGGGCGCATTCATGAGATCGCGGGCTACTCTACTATCTCAGAGGCTGTTAGGCAATATTTTCCGACCGCACCCGCAACCAATTCCGTTTAGAAAGTGGACTTGTCCGCCCTCCACAACGGAGTCTGTCGGAAAAAAGAGCGTTGGCCTTCAGGCGTATAGAGTACAAGCTTTAGCTTGCGTGTTTGGGCCGCGGCA
>Ga0070697_100000538_pt1 | contig 28486 bp, 20 predicted proteins | sample KBSK1501metaG_FD_65475 | JGI IMG/M metagenome (GOLD analysis project Ga0070697, IMG submission 65475) | Corn, switchgrass and miscanthus rhizosphere microbial communities from Kellogg Biological Station, Michigan, USA - KBS K1-50-1 metaG | ecosystem: Host-associated > Plants > Roots >...
GCAAACCAAATGTCCGACATGCTTCAGCTTGTCGTCGAGATGACATCACGCAAGTGATAATATTACCCGTAACGTCGCACATTGAAAGTTCCTAAGCTTGACGACAAGCTGAAAGCATGTCGGACATTCGGGCACGAAGCAAACTCCCAGTTACAGAAGCGCATCCTTTAAACGGTTTACTATGCGGATGAAATCCACAGTTGTTGCGGTCGCCGGGGTTGTCATCGTTGTCCTCGCTATTACGAGTTTTCTGAGGAGCCAGCCGTCCGTTCAAAACTCCGATAGCCGCCCTCCTGAGGCAGCCAGAGTAGCTGAACCGGATAGCAATGAACCGTTTGACGCGGAACTGGCCGTACGCATAAAGGCTCTTTCCAAGCGCGCGGGCGGTACAGTCGGGGTGGCGATCATTCACGTAGAGACCGGACGGAGCGTGACCCTCGAGGGCGCAAAACAGTTGCCGCTCTATAGCGTCTTCAAGCTGCCGCTGGCAGTCTCTGTGCTTAAGAACGTGGAAGAAAACCAGCTGGCACTTGAAAAGAAAATACGGGTCACCCCTGAAGATGTAGCGCCAGGCTCGCAGTTCAACCTTGACCTCTGGCGTAAGCCGGTCGAACGAAGCGTGCGGGAGTTGTTGGAAGTGTCCATTGTGCGAAGCGACAATACTTCAAGCGATAAATTGCTGGAGCTTGTCGGGGGCCCCGCGGGCGTAACCCAGCGAATGCGCTCGATGGGTTTCGCGAATATCGACATTCACTCTTCGACCCGGGAATTCGCGGCACACCGGGCAAATCCAAACACCGGCTCTGCAGAGGATCTTGCACGTCTGCTGGCTCAACTTCAGACAGGGGAGATTCTGGCGTCTCCCCAACTTGAACTACTCCTGGGATTCATGCGCCGAGCCATGACGGGTGAGAAACGTTTGCGCGGAAATCTTCCCAGGGACACTCCGGTTGCAGACAAGACGGGCACAGGGGAAGCGGGGTCAAACACAAACGATGTTGGGCTGATTACGCTTCCGGAAGGCAAGGGCCACCTGGCGATGGCGGTGCTCATCAGCGGATCCAGGCTTACAGCGGAGGCGCAGGAGAAACTGATCGCAGAACTCGCGCGCACGGCTTATGACGCGCATGTTTCGTCACTTGCGGCCGTGAGACAATAACCGGATCTGTAGTAAGGTCTTAAACCCAGGTTTAATAGGCTCGCTACTGAGGCATGGCGCCCCAGTTAATTCCATTACTACTTCGGAGGATGAATATGAAGTTCATACTAGCTTTCATCGCAGCGATTTTGTTGCTTTCAAGTATTCCAGACACAGCGCAGAGCCGGACTCAAAAAGGCAAATCTGTAACTGTTACAAGGAAGAGAGCGAAATCAACTAAACGAGGGCCCGTGACCGCGGCGGCTAAAGTCTCGCCGGTAGGAACCACTCCTTCTGGTCTCATTTATGTGATCACCCATCATGGTGAAGGGCCTCAACCAAAGGTTGGCGACAGGGTCATGGTCCACTACACCGGTGTTTTAACAAACGGTATGAAATTCGATAGCTCTCTGGATCGAGGAGAGCCGTTCGGGTTTGAGCTGGGTGCAGGCCGCGTGATCAAGGGCTGGGATGAAGGTATTGCAAAACTTCATGTAGGCGACCAGGCGACGTTGATCATTCCATCATCCCTCGGTTATGGACCGAAAGGGATGAGGACAATTCCGCCCGACGCCACATTAATCTTTGTCGTCGAATTGGTTGGCATACAAGAGAAAACTGTTGCAAATTAGAATGCCGTGTGAGATTTGTCTTTGAGAATTCTTTCCTGCTACTGAAGGATTCGGCCGTTTATTTTACCCCCTGCGAGCGCAAAGGAACGTCAAACGAATGCAGATGCGCATTTGAGTTTTTTCTAAACTGAGCTCAGTTGAGCTCTCCGATTGCAATCCAAAGAATGATGCCCGAGCTCGAGACCGCACGTCTGCGCTATCGTATGCCCCGCCCGCACGACCTTGATGCGATGCTGGTGCTTGTGGGCGATCCCAACGTCATGAAGTATCTGGGGGTCAATCCCGGCACAATTCTCACCAGAGAAGAAGCCAAAAGCACCCTGGAAAGAATGATAGAGTTTTGGGCCGAACATGGCTTCGGTCGCTGGGTCGTCACAAGTAAGGCGGATGACAAGCTCATTGGATTATGCGGCTTCCGGCTACTGGACGACACGCCTGAACTATTCTATGCCTTCGCCAGGGCGAGCTGGGGTAAAGGTTTGGCTACTGAAGCGGCCCGGGCCCTCCTCAGATATGGATTTGAGGACCTGGGGTTTGAGCGCATCGTGGCCGCTGTCCGGCCTGCGAATATCGCCTCCATAAATGTGTTAACCAAAGTCGGCATGAGGTACGAAAAGGAAATCAGCCATTACGGCATTAACGCTGTGCGCTATTTGATCACCCGAGATGATTTTTAGTGTGACTATTCGCCGTATTCATTGTGACTGCGATCACAGGATGCCTTCATTTGAGTGTACTTGAAACAGAACGACTGGCCCTTCGCCGGCTATCGGCCGGCGATGCCGCGTTTATTATTGAACTACTAAATCAGCCGTCGTTTATTAAGAACATCGGCGACCGGGGCGTTAGAACCAACGAGGACGCAGTTCGCTACATTCAGAATGGTCCGGTTGCAAGCTATGAACGCTTCGGCTTCGGACTGTATCTGGTTGAGTTGAAGGACACTGCTATCCCCATAGGAATCTGCGGACTGTTGAAGAGGGAGACTTTGCAGGACGTCGATGTTGGCTTTGCGTTTCTGCCGCAGTTCTGGTCCCGGGGCTACGCTGTTGAGTCGGCCTCCGCGGTGTTGAAGCATGGCAGAAACGTCCTGGGAATAGGGCGCGTAGTTGCGATCACCGCCCCGGAGAATCATGGTTCAATCAAGGTGCTTGAAAAAATCGGGTTGAAATTCGAACGCCTGATGAAACTGTCTGAAGGCGAGCCCGAGATCAAGTTGTTTGCGTCAGATGTTTGAGTACTTCTTCCTCTGTGCAATCTCCGTGTCCTCTGTGTCTCTGTGGTGGGTGATTTTGTTGGAGAATCTACCACAGAGACACAAAGACCACGGAGATTGCACAGAGGGAAGAGTTACGCCGACACGCCCACCTTTCGACTAGCCGTTATCTGACACTATTTCAAGCTGAAGAACGTCTGGAGTTGCATAAAGGGAAATACACCCTATAGTGGGAGATAGCTTATAGAAAGCAAGGTTAGGTAATGTCAGTATCTTTAGCCAAAAACACCCATTCGGAAAAACTCGATCACTTCATCTGTGTCCAATTTCTGTTCATGCACCTGGCTTGCTTCCTGGCCATCTGGACCGGCGTAAGCGTGGTGGCAGTGGCCGTCTGCCTGGCCCTCTACGTCGTGCGCATGTTTGCGATTACCGCAGGCTTTCATCGCCTTCTGGCGCACCGCTCGTACCGGAGCGGCAGACTCTTCCAGTTCCTGATCGCGTTTACGGGAACTGCTTCTTACCAGAAGGGACCGTTGTGGTGGTCAGCTCATCACCGTCGCCACCACCTCGTCGCCGACACGACGGAAGATTTCCATTCGCCTCTAACCCGCCGGTTTTGGCGCGCACATTTTGGCTGGTTCCTGTCCCGCGATAGCCAGGGTACTGAATGGAAGTTGATCACAAATCTTAGCAAGTATCCCGAGCTGCGTTTTCTGGATCGGTATTACTCATTACCTCCGGCTCTACTGGCGATCGCAATGTTTCTGCTCGGTACAGCCCTGGGTCGTTATGCACCCGGCTTAGGCACATCGGGATGGCAGATGCTGGTATGGGGATTCTTTGTCAGCACAGTGGTCCTTTATCACGGCACTTTCACAGTCAACTCATTGGCGCACATCTTCGGCAAACGCCGCTTTGCGACCGACGATAACAGCCGCAATAACTGGCTGGTGGCGCTGATAACTCTCGGTGAGGGCTGGCATAACAATCATCATCACTACCAATCGTCGGAACGGCAGGGGTTCTATTGGTGGGAGCTTGATATTTCTCATTACACGCTGCGGGCGCTGTCATGGATCGGAGTGGTTTGGGACTTGCGCACACCGCCGGCCCACGTGCTCGAACTCACAAATAATGAATCATTAGAGCGCGCCGCGTGATAGCATTCCTTTGCGTTCCTTTGCGATCACTTTGCGCTCTTTGCGGTTACAAAAAAGGCAGAACCGCAAAGATCGCAAAGCAGGCGCAAAGATTGCGCAAAGGGAAGCCGCTCCAACTCCACACCAAAACCACACGCGACAGTCAGACCAGCCTTCGATTAAACTACTCCGCGCCAATTAATCTCCAAAAGGAGCTAAGAATGCTCAAAATTGCGGCGACCCTTGTCCTGCTATTCTGCTTAACGTCTGTCGTTTCCTCGCAGAGTAAGAACAGATGGTTGAACGGCACCTGGGAAGGCACGGGCTATCAAACTGACAACAACGAAACCTGGACCATGCAACTGACCGTTCGAAACAATCGTTATAAGATTGAGTATCCATCACTAAAGTGCGGAGGAAGATGGATACCACTAAGCATTGACGGCAGCCGGGCCAGGTTTATTGAAAGAATAACTTTCGGTCTCGAGGAATGTGTGGACCACGGTAATGTGGTTATCGAAAGATTGAGCGGCCGGCAAATCGCCTACAGGTTTTCCAACCGCGGGACCCGCACAGTCACAGCTTCCGCGATTCTCAACAAAAAGACTTCCGGGATAAACAGCCGAAAGAAATGAAAGCGAAGCGAAGTTTTCCAAACGATGTCGTGGCGAACATACGCGACGGCAATATTCTCAGAATTCGCGCCGGCACCCAGCCACACCGCTTCATCGGTATTTGGGCGGTAGTGGTTGAAGGGCGGGTCTTCGTGCGGTCATGGAGCCTCAAGCCACGCAGCTGGTATCGCACCTTCCTGGAAGAACCTCGCGGAATGATTAGTGTTGAGGGTCGCGAGTTGGCCGTGCGCGCGGTGCAGACCAGGAGTGAGCGTTTGAAAGACGCGATAGACCAGGCATATTTGGAGAAGTACAAAACTCCGGGTTCAATCAAGTACGCGCGAGACCTGGGCCGCAAGAAATCCCGGGACACCACCACTGAGTTGGTGCCTCTCTGAGCTCTAAAGCATTGCAGCACATGTCCGGTCCTGATGATCACAGATGTGATCACAGATTTTTTTCGTTCCAGATCTGGCTTGAGGGAAAGCAAGATATACGGAATTTCGGATCGTCGATTTGGCAGCGAGGAATGCAAGGCAGGCAAAGAGTTTAGGGGGCCTTGAAAGACGACGCGCTACTTAAGGAAGTCTACTACTCAATCATCATCCAGCCGTTGGTAATTTACCAAAAACCAAAAAAATGGACGGAAATCCGCCTGTTTTCGTGTCCACTGCTAAACATTACTAAACAATTTGTGCTTGCGTTTATCAATCTATTAGTCCACACTCCAATCTGTTCCCACCCCAGACACTAGCAGACGAACCGGGGAATTTCTGTCAGTACCAGCGCTGTGAGTAACCTAGTAATGCCAACAAGTCCAATGGAGCTATACCCTGCATAAAACCCTTCAGACGCGCGTCTCATCACTCCGCACAGTGCTCATCTCGACAAGATAGACACCGTATTAGCCCAGACATTCAGGACCAACGTCAGACTTCGTGGGTTACGAAGTAATTAGGCACTTTAGTCAACGTACGCCCCCAGGGGCGAAATAATCTCAAAGAGAAACCACAAATTTAGAAGGAGTTCCAGAACCATGTACCGAAGAACTATTAACGCCCTCCTGCTCACCGGGGCCTTGCTCTTATCAGCATCATCAATTTGGGGGCAAGTCACCGGCGGGCGCGTCACCGGCTCAATTACCGATCCTGGCGCTGCCACTGTGCGGAATGCTGCAGTAACTCTGAAAGCTCATTCAACCGGTCACGTGCTTTCGACCCAAACTAATGAGGCCGGCTCATACTCTTTTCCGAACGTCGCCGTCGGTGACTACACCCTGACGGTTGAAGCCGTAGGTTTCCAAATCACTACCCGCGAGATAAGAGTCTCTTTGAACCAGCAGACGAGCCTCAATCTCCCGCTTTCCGTTGCCGCGGTGCAGGAGAACGTGACCGTATCTGACGCTGCCCAGGAAATTCGAACCGACAGTTCTCAGCAACTGACGAGTTTCAGCAACGATCAGATTCAACAACTACCGCTCTTTAACGATCTCAACTTGCTGGCCCGGCTCTCACCAAATGTCACTAAGCAATCCGCGGGTGTGCATGGTGCCGGCGGAACGGTGGGCGGGATGCGGCCACACGCCAATAGCTTTAACCTTGATGGCGTGGATAATAACGACCTGGTCTCGACGGGTCCGGCGGTCAATGTGATTCAGGACGCGGTGGACCAGTTCACGCTGCTGCGCAACAACTTCAATGCGGAGTTTGGTAATGGAGCTGCAGGTCAGTTCAATACGATCACTAAATCCGGTTCCAACGATTTCCATGGCAACGCATTTCTCTACTTACAGAGCCAGAAGCTTAATGCTTCATCTGCACTGGAAGAACAACAGCTGCGAAACGGTCAGCTTAGTGAGCTGCCTTTTCGCAAGGACTCACGTTACGGCTTCACCCTGGGAGGGCCGGTTTTCAAAAACAAGCTCTTCTTTTTCGGCGCCTTCCAGCATGAGTTCAAAGACCAGGCATCCACGCCCTTGCAGTATTTTGCTCCCACTGCTGAAGGCCTCAATCAAATTGCAGGTCTGCCGGGTGTGAGACCTTACGTGGTTACTTACCTTCGAAACAATCTCACGCTGGCATCGCAGGCCACGGCGAGCGCGACCCAAAACTTCGGGACAGTTCTCGGTGTTTCCGGAATTCCTTTCGGCACCGCTATCCTGCAAGCGCCTTCGTCGAGCTCCGAATATCTTTCGCAGATCAATATCGACCACACTCCCAATGAGCGCAACCAGTTTCGTTACCGCTTCAATGCTGATCGCTTGCGAGCGGAAAAGCCCGGCTTTGGAAATCTGAACTTCGCCAGCTTGTTCTCCTATGATGCAAGCCTTTTCTCAGCCACCTGGATTGGTACGCTTAGTAACAGCATGGTCAACGACCTGCGACTCTCTTACCGGCGGGTGATCGAAAACTACCCGGTGAAAGAGGCGTCTGCCAACGCACTTCCCTACATCGAGGTCAGCTCTATTGGCCTGGGTTTGGGTCCCGATTCTGCATTTCCTCAAGGTTCACCTGTCAACAATAGTTACCAGGTCTACGACGCCCTCTCCTACATGAAGGGCAATCACAACTTCAGGTTTGGCGGAGAGTTTCGCCGGGTCATATTCTCGACTAACTTTGTCCAGGCACTGCGCGGTAGTTATATCTACGACGACCTGGGCCAATTGCTGACCGATCAGGTTCCAGGAACACAGGCAGTGCGCGGTGTTTCGAACGGGCCCTTCGCGGGCAACCACTCGCAGTATTACGGTTTTGCCCAGGACGATTGGAAGATCAGACGAAATGTGACGCTCAACATCGGAGCGCGCTATGAGTACATGACACTGCCGAGAGATTTGGCCGCCCAGGGTTTAAATGCTCTCGCCAGCGTTCCCGGCGTGATTGAATTCAACACGCCCAAAACGGATCACAATAATTTTGCGCCCCGTGTGGGCCTGGCCTATTCCCCGGACTTTGAAGACGGGATTGGCAAATTCCTGTTCGGCGCGCCGGGCCAGAGCGCTCTGCGTGCGAACTTTAGCGTTTCTTACTTACCGTCGTTTCAGAACCTGACGCTGACCTCGCTGCCGCCGCAGTTTCAACAGCTGCGCGACATCGTTTCATCGGCAGCGGCCTTTGGTTTTGATCCAAACCGGCCTTTTCTCGAGAACGGCGGCATCCCAAGCCAGCTGATCCCCATCACCACTCCGGCTGCGGCTCGTGCCGCCACCGGCGCATATATTCCGGACCAGGTCTCACCATATGCCATGTCGTGGATGGGATCTTTTCAGAGAGAACTGAACCGGTCGACTGTTCTGGAGATAGGTTATCTGGGGACGCGAGCCAGGAAACTTCCGGTTCAGCTTCGTCTGAATGCAGGAATTGTTAACGACAGCAATCTCGTGATACCCACCTTCTTTAGCGCTCCTGCCACGGCGGACTTGTCGACTCTTCCGACGCTGGGACAGATTAAGGCGCGGCCCGGTATGAATATCAGACGGCTTGCGGCTTATGGCTTTTCGCAGGCGCTGACGTCATATCAGTTTGCCGGCAACTCACAATACGATGGCGCTTCGGTTAGCCTGACCCGCCGGTACAACAAGGGGTTGGCCATGACCGCAGCGTACACGTTTAGCAAGACGATAGACGATTCAACTAACGAGTTGAATACCAGCGCTCCCAATCCACGCCGGCCACAGGACTTCTACAACATCAGGGCCGACCGTGGCTTATCAGCCCTCGATACACCGCATCGCTTAGCGGCGTCGATGACTTACGATTTGCCTTTCTTCAAACGAGACGACAATAAAGTTATTAAGAACGTGCTCGGCGGCTGGCAGATCAACGCTATTTTCGAGGCGCAATCAGGACAACCCATCACCCCACAATCCGGCAAAGATGCGAATCTGAACTTTGATTCAATCAGCGATAGAACGATTGTTAATCAGAATGGCGTTCTGGGAACGGCCAGCGGGGTACGTCCGGTTAACGCGCTCGGTCAGACGGTTGCGTTTGGCGCTGCCTCGACCGTGGCTTACCTGGTCCTCAATCCAAATGCACAGTACGTGCTGGCGGGTCCTGGGGCGCATGCTAATGCTGGTCGCAATACGCTGCGCACTCGCGGCTTCAATCAAACGAATGCAAGCCTGATCAAGAGTTTCCAGCTTGCGGATCGCTACACCTTCCAGCTTGGCGCCGAAGCCAGTAATCTTCTGAACCAGAGGATTCGCAACCTGGCGAGTCTGGGGGATCAAACTGCGGCGAGTGCCCTTCTATTTTCCACGGCAGGCAGTCCGAATTTCAACGACTATAGCCTGGGCAATGCGACGGGAAGGGTTCTTCAGGTAAGAGCCAAGTTCGTTTTCTAACTTAACGGTAGGTTAGTTTTATAGCCGGGGCGGTCGCGATCAAACGCGCTCGCCCCGGTATTTTTTTGTTTTACGAAATTGTAGGGATAGGAAGACTTGTCTTTCTCTGTGCATCCTAAGTGTGCTCTGCGTCTCTGTGGTGAGTGTTTCTCCTGGTGAGTTCACATAGAGGCACAGCGCGGTTTTTAGCAGCAATGAAGGGAACGATCCACGAAATAACACTAACAAGAGATTTCGTGTTCGTTGGTGTGATTTCGTGGATCGTGGGCTCAGTCAAAACCTTGCTCAAAATAAAAGAAATCAGACCTTTGTATTACAGAGATCGCACACAGGCCGATATTAATCCGACAGCCTCGCTCAGCATTAGTTGATTGCCTTGTGGTCCAACCATAGTATTATTCGCGGATGAACAAAGAATTCATCAATCCTCCTGGTCTTCCCAATTGGGAGCAAACTTTCTCTCAGATTGTGATCGTCTCGCACGACTGGGCCAGCACTGTGTATATCTCTGGACAGGTTTCTGTGGATGAAAATCAGAATCTCATCGGGGAGGGTGATTTGAAGGCACAGGCACTCAGGGCTTTCCATAATTTGGATATCGCTTTGACGGCGGCTGCAGCAAAAATGACCGATGTGGTGAAATTAAACATTTACGTCAAGAGTTATGAGCCTGAGAATGCCGTTCCGGTTGGAGAAGCGTTGAGGAAATATTTCCCCGGGACGGATCTCCCGGCGAGTACATGGTTGGGTGTGCAGTCCCTGGCCAAAGAAGGATTCTTGATAGAGGTTGATGCTATTGCTGTGGTGGCGAAGTAAGGGGACCCCGGGCTAAATTCATCCGGTCGCTACGCGACGAAGAGCTGCGGCTATTCTTAAGCACTTCTTGTACAAAAGGCCGACGCGGCTCCCTCTAAGCTGGAGAAAAGTTAATGACTAAATGGTTCATCGATTCTCTTCCAGTGTTGGTTAGGGCCACTCTTATTGCTCTGTTCCTGGGGGCTATCGGCCATCCAGCGCCTGCGCGTCTTATAGAACCCTACGGAAAACCATCTGACCAACCGAAGAGAATCCGGGTCAACGGTGTTGAGCTTCATTATGTAGACCGTGGCAAAGGCATCCCGGTTGTTTTTGTGCACGGAGGACTGGACGATTATCGTTACTGGAAATCTGAGATGGAGCAGTTCTCAGAAAGCTATCGTGTAATCGCTTACAGCCGCCGCTACAACTATCCAAACAACAACCCGTTAACTCAAGCTAACCACTCAGCCATCGTCGAAGCAGAAGATCTGGCGGCACTTATCAAATCGCTCAAGCTCGGACCAGTTCATATCGTAGGTGCATCGTATGGCGCATATACGGCTCTGTTTCTCGCCTTGAAGCATCCCGAGATGGCTCGTAGCTTGGTCCTCGCAGAAGCGCCGGTGCTGCGGCTGGCTCAGAATAAGCCTGAGGGGAAGGTCATTTACGAAGAGTTTATGGCTGACCTATGGCGACCTGCTGGAGCAGCGTTTCAGAAGGGAGACAAGGAGCAGGCATTGAAGTTAACTGTCGAGTACTTCGCGGGAAAGGATGCGTTTGAGCAAGTCCCCGAATCTGTTCGCCAGGGCTGGCGCGACAACCTGCTTGAGTGGCGGGCCCTTACCACCTCCCGCGATGCAATTCCGTTGATACATCTTCGAGATCTCAAGAAAATAAAGACGCCCATCCTCATGTTGAGTGGCGAGCGAACCCTCAATATTCATAAGTTCGTTGATGGCGAACTTCAACCCGTGCTGCGTGCGCAGCGGGTGATAATTCCGAACGCCTCGCATGACATGTGGATCGAGAATCCTGAGACCTGCAGACGAGCGACACTCGCATTCCTTGCCAGGCATTGACCTGCACCGTAACAGCGTCGCCATACACCTGTAGGCAGCACGCAGCTCTTTCCGACAGACTCCTACCAAGGCTGACAGAATCGGGCGTTGCTTCTTACAAAGCAACGCCCGATTTGTTAAGCGATCATCTGACGCAGAAATATTTTCGCGCCAGACGATCAGAAGTTGAACTTGGCCGCAAACTGAAGGATGCGCGGATCAAAGAAATCCGTTACCCGCCCGAAGTTTGTGCTGTTAATGTTTTGTGTCTCACTAACACTGTAGTTAGTGTGGTTAAAAACGTTGAAGAACTCGGCGCGCAACTCAATGTTTGTGCGCTCGGTGATCCTGGTGCGCTTGATGAAGCTCAGATCAAGGTTCCAATATCCCGGCCCGCTAATAGGAGTCAGATGCAGCCTACCGACAGTGCCGGCAGCGGGATGCTGGAAGAACGCAGGATTCGCACGGCCATCCGAGCCAATTACTTTCGGGTCCAGGAAAAGCGGTCTACCTGTAACCGGATCCTTGAAGTCACCCACCAGACCTTTCAACTCGGCCAAACTCAGGGTTGTTAAGGCAGTATTCTTTCCGGAACGACCGGAACGATTGAGTGTGCCGCGCGCCGAAATGAAAGAGATGGGCCGGCCGGTACGCATCTCGAAGATGCCATTCATCTGCCAGCCACCGACGAGTTTGCCGATCAGACCACCATTGTTCATAAATCTCTTTCCCGGTCCGATGGGAAACTCCCACAACCCGTTTGCCTTGAAAAGATGAGTGATGTCATTTGGATTCCGTCGCTTCTCCACAGCCCCGCCGAGAGTGAGATCCATCAGCGCGGCAAAGTCGGAGCTGCTGCCCTCAAAGTCGGTAAAGGCTTTGCTGTAGGTGTAGTTGGCCTGGAAATACAGGCCATCGCTGAAGCGCCGGCGTATCTCGGCCTGCAACCCGTGATAGTTGGACCATGAGCCGTTGCCGACGAAGTCAACCGCACCAGCTTTCGGATTGAATGGAGTAAAGAAGCTGGGAGTCAATCCAGTGGCTAGCGGACTTCCCTGGGCGCCCGGAGTCAGATAGGTGTTGCGGTTGTTAACATAAGTAAAGGCCAACTCGCCGACCTGGCCCTGGTTAATGAGGTTGACTATGGTCTGATCGAGAGTCGAGCCGGTTGCGGTGGTAAAGAGACCTCTGCGCCCAAGCCTTGGGAAGATTGTCAGTGGCTGGCAGCCCGTTGAGGTGCATGCGGGGTTGCCAGTCAGATCGAGATTGGCTTTGGCCCGGAGAAAATCCTGCAGGAATCCATTTTCGAAAATACGAACCTGGTTGAGGTCAATTCCACGCAGCAACTTGGTGCCGTGATTGCCGACATACCGAATCTCAACGGCCGTGTTCTTCATGACCTCACGTTCAATTCCTAAATTCCATTGCTGAACGTATGGCGTCCTGAGGTTCGGATCAATGGTAAAGATGGTCGGAAACTGACTGAGCGTTAGCTGATCATCCATAGTACGCGGAACCTTGTACGCCGGCGTCAGGATTGGAACGATACCTCCGCCACTGACCGTGCCCGAAAGCGTGTTTTGAGTGCTGGTTGCAGTCAAGCCCTGGTTACCGTCGATCACGGCGTTCTCGGTCATCTGGATGAGGCTGTCGATCACGAAAGAGACAGAGTAGCCACCTCGTATCGCGGTCTTGCCGCTGTCTTTTTTGAACGGATCCCAGGAGAAGCTGAAGTTAGGTGCAAAGTTATTTCTGTCCGGATTGTAAAATGGGGGCGTGCCCGAGCCTCCTCCGGCTACGTCGATTGTTATCGCAGGATTGTTGAGAGCATCGAGCCCGCCTACGGGCATTAGACCGAGGCCTCTGCGTTCTCTGGTCGGTGTGATGTATTCGTACCGCAATCCGAGATTTAAGGTTAGATTGGGCTTGAAGCGCCAGGTGTCTGACACATATGCGCTTAGGTCGTCGTATATCAGATTACGTCTTTGCTCGGCGCCTTTGACGAATCCTGAAGTGGTGCTGGTTACATTGAAAGTCTGGGTGCCGGTAGAGACGGCGCCGGTCAACAAAGCGAGCAAGCTGGCTGCGTTATTAAACTCAGTGGTGCTAATTCCGCCGGAAAACAAGCTGGTGGTAAGCGGAGTGGGATTGTTAGTTCCGACTCCTACTGTGTACTGAGGGATGACGCCCCCAAAGCTGAACGGCTCGACGTGAACGTTGCGATAGTTTCCTCCAAAACGTATTAGGTGGTTGCCATTCACCCAGGAGGCGTTATTAATTAAGTCCTTAATGTGTCCATTGCGACCGCTGGTCAGGGAGTTCTGCACCGGATTGGTCATGAGCGGAACTCCGAGTCTGATCCCGCCCTCATACACGATTTCCGGACCAGTAAAGATCGATTGTTGCTCGTAGTAGCCCGCGCGCAGCTCGTTAGTAATGTTTGGCGTGGGCGCCCAGTTCCAGGCCGCCGCGCCATGGCGGCGCTGGGGAAATTGTCCCTTTCCCGGCAGGCCGGGGAACGGTTCTCCGGTGTCATTGAAGGTATCGTTGGGAAAGTCGAACTTGTCCTTGCTGTAAACCACGTCGAATCGGTTCTTTTGCGACTTGTCGTAATTGATGCGAAACCCGAAAAGCTTGTCATCGCTGCCAGCGGGCGTATTGAAGCTGTAGCCGAAAGTATTGATTCGATCACCGACGGCGGCCGACCGATCGTTGGGCAGTGGGGTCTGATTGATCAGGTTCTGCATTCTGGGATCAATCGTTCGCCCAGGGGCCAGAGCGAGTACATTAACTGTTCGCCGCGAGCCTGGCGAAATGCCGGCTGGACAGGCGTTTGTGCCGCTAGCAGTACAAGTTACATTGTAAGTAAAACTGCCGGTACGCGCGGGAGCGTCGAGCACGGTGCGAGTCTTGAGATCCTGCGACCCTTCCTTGGTTGCTTCGTAGTAGAAGTAGAAGAAGAGCTTGTTCTTCTCAGTGAAATGAGGACCACCTTCGCCAAAGCGTGGCAAAGCAAAAGGCCCGCCGATGGTGCCGCCAAACTGGTGTTGGTTTAAATACGGCTTCTTTTGTCCAGCAGCATTATTAAGGAACGTGTTGGCGTTGAAAGCCGAATTGCGGGCGTACTCATATATGCTGCCATGATACGTGCTGCCTCCGCGCGGGGTCACCAGCTTCACCTGGGCCGCTCCTGTACCGTCTGCGGCGCTGGCGTTTTGGGTAATCAGAGTGAACTCCCCTACGCCGGCAACGCTTGGCGCGGCCTGAGCAAATAAGCCGCTGGATTGGCTACCTCGTAAGTAGTTTTCCATGACGTTAACGCCGTCCCAGGTTATGTTGTTGTAACTTCCGCGCATGCCGTTGATGTTGGAATCTCTCGTGCTGCCGGTGTTTGTTGCTACCCCGGCTTGCAGCGAGGCCAACTGCACCGGGTTCCGTCCGTTTAGCGGGAGATCATTGATTTGCTTTTCCATTATCACAGTAGCGAGTTCGGCATTCTCGGTATTGATTACCGCCTGCGCGTCTCCAGCAGTGGTAGTAACAGTTTCTGAGATTTGACCGGTTTCTAACGTGAGATTCACGGTCGCGGGGATGCTCACGTCAACCTTGACCTTGGGAACTTCAGTTCTTTTGAAACCGCGTAGTTCCGCATGAACGACATATGTGCCTGCCAGCACGTTACTAAACAGATAGAAACCCTGGTCGTTTGTGACCGCGTTTCTCTGACTCTGAGTGCCCGTGTCTGTTAAGGTGATGGCAACATTGGGAACCAGGGCGCCGGTTTCGTCCTTCACCGTGCCGCTTACCGTGCTTTGAGAGGTCTGGGCGAAAGCGACAGGTGAGCTGCAGAGAATCAGTCCGGCCATTGCCAGGACCGTAATCAAGCTAAGGATTGACCCCGAAGGCAACTTGCTACTAGAAGTAATTGACTGGGAATGTGCGATCTTTGTCATGGTCATTGTTCTCCTCAATCTGGACTGGTTTGGGAAGACACGGGTGTCCAAAAAGCCTCGACTTCCTCGAGACCTTTTGGAACCCTAAAACGAATCTAATAGAAGTAGTAAACAAGGACGAACAAACTGACAAATGAAGGCAACTTCAGCGACGCAACGGGCGCGCCAATGCACTCGCCGGCTTGAGAATCCAATTCTCTTGGATTTTTTGCAACCGAAATTAGGTTCTCAGCTCATCATCATACAAATTTCAGGATCGACTTCAAATTAATGGAGAAAGCAATGCCATCGCGGCAGTCCCTGGTGGATATGAGCTAGTCCACGTAGAACTGCCTTAGTAGCCTCAAATGAATTTCTTCGACCACTTTCAGGTTGCAAGCGTGGTGGCCTTCCTGGTCATCATGGTTGGAAAAATCCTTTACCTGCGTCTGCGCCGGAACGTCAATCCGATCGCCATCGGTGGCGGCAAAAAGGGATTCAGGCTAGCGGTTGAGTTGATTTCTTTTAGCAGCCTGCTTCTCTGGATGGTTGAAGTTCTCTTGTACGCGTTCCATTCCGGCTTTCGAATCTTCCCTTCGCCTTTGGATATGCAGTTAGTTAGCTCCCAAACGGTAAAACTTATCGGCGTTGTATTTATCTCGTTAGGTCTTAGCATTTTAGCCATGGCTTACTTTTCTTTTGGTGATTCGTGGCGCGTGGGCTTCGACGTGAAGACCCCGGGAGCCCTCGTAACTCGCGGAATCTTCTCTATCTCACGCAATCCGATCTACCTGTCGTTGGACTTGTGGTTCATCGGAACCTTTCTTATCAATGGAACACTGATATTTTTGATTTTCGCCGTGCTGGCTCTTGCGAATATGCATTGGCAGATACGACAAGAAGAGGAATTCCTGTTAAATCTCTACGGCCAACCTTATCAGGATTACTGCGCCCGTACTGGAAGGTATGTTATTCGTTGAGTCGATTCTTGCCGATACTCTGCCGCATTCCGGTCACTATGAAGAGGGAACATGATCCAGGAGACACCAGAAACCAGCCTTAGCTTCGAGCGGGTTGTATTCTTCAGCGACGCAGTATTCGCAATTGTGATTACTCTGCTGGTACTCGAGATTAAGCCTCCGCATCTTGAGCACCCCGGCGAAACTGAATTACACCATGCCTTGATTGAGCTCATCCCGAAGTTTACCGGCTTTGTGGTCAGCTTCCTGATTGTAGGTATGATGTGGATTGAGCATCATCGAATTTTCCGCTACATCGGGCTTTACGATGGCGGATTGCTGTGGCGCAATCTCCTGCTGCTCCTCTGCGTTTCATTCGTACCTTTCCCGACGGCTTTATTTAGTGAGTTTTACTGGAGCCGGACCGCGTTTATTCTCTACACAGCAAGTTTTGCAGCCGTAGCACTAACCAAACTCTGGGTGTGGCACTATGCAATCGGGACCGGACAACTTGTGGGAACGAATGTGAGTGACACGGTAAAGAGAAGAATCAGCCGCCGCTCGTGGGCCGTACCGATGGCCTGCGGCGTTGCAATCCTTCTGTCGTTGTTTAGCGTGTGGATTGCCCCAGTGGCATTCGTTCTGATTCCGTTGTTCGCACGGCTGTTGGATCCAACTTCCAGGGTAAGGGCAACGGAGGAATAACACTGTGAAGTGATGCTCAATGGAATTGTCCGGACACGCGCTCCTCGTGGGGCTGCCGATTGCACTGATTGCCCGGTGGTCTGCGAAGAACAAATCGTAAAGCAAACAGTTAATTTGCGTCGGGTGGGTTAATAGTGACTGGTGTGTAGCGCGAGTTCGCAAACTAACAGCCTGCGTTACAACTAATTCTGGGACAATTGAATCACCAGCATTTCCAGTTGTAGCTTCGCGCCTTTGGGGCCGCCGCCTCCTTGCGAAGTCTTGATGGCGAGATCAGCGTCGGCAATGAGTTTGATGCCGCGAGATATCTTTGCAGCGTCGCTGCGCTGGAGCGTATTCATGAAAGCGTCGCGTTTCGACTGCGGTCCGAAAATGAGTCGTCCCACTTCGTCGCGTTTCCCGCGTCGCAGCAGATCTTTGGCGAGTGCGAGCCGGTGGTAGTTCCCGGCAATCAGTCCCAGTAGCAAAACCGGCGCGACATTGTCTTCCAGCAGAGTATGCAGCGTCTCGATCGCTCGCTTCCGGTCACCGGCAATTAATTGATCACCGAGGTCGAAATTTGAAAGCTCGCGCGAACGATCGATCAAACCATCAACCAGCTCCATCGAAATCTGGCGTGTGTCCACTGCCGCCGCTGCTAGTTTGTCCAATTCCGAGGAAAGCGTTTGCAGGTTGGTTCCTACTAATCGGACTATTTCAGTTAGCACGCGCTCGTCGGCGGTCGTCTTCAACTCTTTCAGCCGCGTTCGCGCCCAGGCCTTTGCCTCCGCGTCTTTGACGGCCGGAAACTCAACCACGGTACAAGTTGTCTGCAAGGACTTAGTCAGTTTCTTGCGTTTATCCAGATCGTCGGCGACGAAAATCATAACTGTTGAATCCGCCGGCCGTTGCAAGTAGCGGATGATCACTTCTTCGTCTGTGTCGCGGATTTTGGCAAAGTCCCTGATGCGTACTACGCGCCGCTCCGACATCATGGGCATTTGTTCGGCTGCGGCAATCGCCGACATTGCCGAATCGGTCAGGAGAGTGAAAGACGACTCATTGAATTCGCGCAGCAAGGTACCGCTGAGTGCTGTGTCGGTAATGTTCCGGGCAGCGGCATCGCGCAGGTAACTTTCGCAGCCAACCAGCAAATAGAGAGGTTGCAGGCGGCTGGACTTCAGCGAGCGGTCGAGTTCAGTTCGTGAAAGCGGACTCATTTCTGGGTTTGAATTGCATTGGTCAACGTGGACACAATGCTTTCGGCGAAGTTGCGGGCCATGCGCTGGACTGCCGGATCCTCTTCGTTGAAGAAGCTGCGCGGGTCATTGGCAAATTCATACTCGCCGCGAAAGACAAAGTTCTGATTATCGTAGAGCACGCGGTTTTCAGTTTGATCGCGTACTGTGACCGCGGCTTCCACAGTTACTTCAAAGATTCTTGCCCGGCCCTTGTCGTCCAGCAGCACGCCTGAATAAGTGAAGCTCTTAATAACCCCTTCGATGACCGCGTCGGCTCCTTCGCGGTCACCCTGGACGCGCAGGCCCCGGCCGCGCCGAATCAGTTCGTTAATCACAGCTTCGGCAAAGCGCGAACCGATTTTGTAACGCAGCGCGCTGTTCTGGAAGGCCGGTACTGCCACTGTCTTGATGCGCGGTGGAAGCTGGTTCCTGGTCACCGGCTTGTAGCACTCGGCAAAGCCGGAGACAAAGAAGAGCATGGTAGTGAAAGCGAGTATGCGAAGAAATTTTGGCAAGTTGTTTTTCATCTATGAATGCGTGACTAGCGAATTGAGTGCGATTCTCTCGCATTAACTACGATTGGAGCAAGGAGGGGTAGCATCTAATTTTAGCGCCAGAGTTTTCGGGTTGCCGTCGGTAAAAACCGATCCACGAAGTCACACGAAATTTCACGAAGAAAGGTTAGTGTTATTTCGTGTGATTTCGTGGATCGTCCCCTGCTTTCTAAATTAGAACACTAGCCGATGATAGACAGTACCTACGCAAGTTGTTCAGAAATCTTGATGGCCTCAGCAACGCGGAGCGTTTCCATCGTGGCTTTCACGTCGTGAACGCGAACGATGTGTGCTCCTTTGAGAATGGCGGCGGTCATTGTTGCCATTGTGCCATGAAGGCGTTCGTTTGACGGGGCGGGTGCCCCCTGGTCGTCCGCCAGCAATCGGCCCAGGAATGATTTTCGAGAGGTGCCAATTAGGAGGGGGAAGTCGGGGAAGGCGGCGATGAGTTGATCGAGCTTGGCGATGAGTTGGATGTTCTGTTCCTGGCTCTTGCCGAAACCGATACCCGGATCGATGACGATTGCATCGCGTCTCACGCCCCGTTGTTCGGCCAACGCAATACTGCTGTACAAACTGCTGGTTACTTCCTCGATGATGTCGGGCACCGGTGGAAGACCGTGCATCGCACCGGGCGTTCCGCGCGAGTGCATTAACACCAGCCCCGCGCCTGACTTCGCGACCTCGTCCGCAAGCTGAATATCAAAACGCAGGGCAGAGACGTCATTAACGATCGCTGCTCCTGCATCCAGCGCCGCGCGCGCGACCAGCGCCTTAGTTGTGTCCACAGAGATTGGAACGTCGGAGCGTTTAGAAAGCTGCTCGATAACAGGCAGAACGCGCGCAAGTTCCTCTTCTGGTGACACGATGGCTGCCCCACCCGGGCGCGTTGATTCACCCCCCACGTCGATGATGTCGGCGCCCTCGGCAATCATCTCTTCAGCGTGTGCGATTGCTTTGTCTGTTGAAAAGAACTCTCCACCGTCACTGAAGCTATCCGGTGTCACGTTGAGCACGCCCATAACCAGTGTGCGTTCTCCAATTTGAAGAGTGCGACCTCCTGCGATGTGCCATGCACGATTCATGATTCAGATGATAAGGGAAGCCAGGATGCAGGGGAAAAGGGTAAAGGGTAAAGATTTTCCATATATCATTTGACATTTCTCATTTGTCATTGCCGGAACGCATCGTTCGTTAAGGACCAATGATAAATAAGATGATAAAGGGATCGGCCATTGTCTTAGAAAGCGGGCTTCGCGCGAGGCGCGGGCACAAGTGCCCTATCTAAACGGTGCGATGATGAGCAACTCTGGCGATGGCAAATGAAAAATGTCAAATAATATATGGAAAATCTATATCGTTGCCTCTACACAAACAAAAAGGGAAACAGGCATGTGCCCATTCCCCTTTTCCCTTGACCCTTTTCCCAGCGCGTTTACGCCGGCGCAGGATTGCCACCGGTAATCGGCGGCAGGATTGGTTTCAGTGGTCTCGCTGCAGGTTCTTTCAACTGCGGCTTACCCTCATCGTTGCCGGGATCCGGCACCGGTTGAGCGTCGTCAAGTGTCAGACCCGCGACGATGCGGCGAATCTCAACCCCATCCAGCGTTTCGCGCTCCAACAGGCACTCAGCCAGCCGGACCATCACATCGCGATTGTCATCGATGATGCTCTTGGCACGTTCATACTGAGCAGTGATGATCTTCTTAACCTGCTGGTCGATCTTGATCGCCGTTTCTTCCGAGAAGTCGCGATGCTGAGCAATCTCGCGTCCGAGGAATATCTGCTCTTCCTTCTTGCCGAACGTCAATGGTCCCATCTCCGACATCCCGTATTCGCAGACCATCGCCCGCGCGAGTTCAGTTGCGCGTTCAATGTCATTCGAGGCGCCGGTGGTAATGCTGCCAAGGAAAGCGTCTTCAGCAATACGTCCGCCCATCAGGATTGCAATCTGGCCCAGCAGATACTCTTCACTGTAGTTGTGACGATCACCTTCGGGCAGTTGCTGAGTTACACCCAGCGCCATACCGCGTGGGATGATGGTCACCTTGTGAACCGGATCAGCATTGGGCACTTTGAGACCAACCAGCGTATGGCCGGCCTCGTGATAAGCCGTTACCCGCTTCTCCTCGTTTGAAATCACCATGCTCTTGCGCTCGGCGCCCATCAACACCTTGTCCTTTGCCAGTTCAAAGTCGGCCATGGCGACCAGCTTCTTGTTGTAACGGGCCGCGTTGAGCGCGGCTTCGTTTACCAGGTTAGCGAGGTCGGCGCCGGTGAATCCGGGTGTACCGCGCGCGATCACGCTGATGTCAACATCTTCACCCAGCGGAATCTTGCGCGTATGAACTTTCAGAATGCCTTCGCGGCCGCGCACATCGGGTCTTGATACGACCACGCGCCTATCAAATCTGCCAGGCCGGAGCAGGGCCGGATCCAACACATCCGGACGGTTGGTCGAGGCAATCAGGATCACGCCATCGTTTGACTCAAACCCATCCATCTCAACCAGCAACTGATTTAAGGTTTGCTCGCGCTCGTCGTGTCCGCCGCCGAGGCCCGCGCCGCGATGACGACCGACCGCATCGATCTCATCGATGAAGATGATGCACGGCGCATTCTTCTTGCCCTGTTCAAACAGGTCGCGAACGCGCGAAGCGCCGACGCCTACAAACATCTCAACGAAATCGGAACCTGAAATGGAGAAGAAGGGAACATTTGCTTCGCCGGCAATCGCTCGTGCCAGCAAAGTCTTACCGGTTCCCGGCGGGCCCATCATCAGCACGCCTTTGGGAATGCGTCCGCCAAGTTTTTGAAACTTCTGCGGCTCTTTGAGGAACTCAATAATCTCCTGCAGTTCTTCCTTGGCTTCTTCGACGCCGGCAACGTCCTTAAACGTCACCCGCTTCTGCTGATTGTTCAGGAGCTTGGCGCGCGACTTTCCAAACGAGAGGGCTTTGTTTCCCCCTGATTGCATCTGTCGCAACATGAAGACCCAGATACCGATGATAAAGAGCAAAGGAGCCCAGGTGATCAGCATGGGCCAGATATAACTGGCGCTGCCTGAATCGTCTTCAAACTTGGCAACTTTGGTTACGCCGTCCGCGTTTTTTTCATTCGCCTTCTTGAACAACTCATTCTTCATCTGCTCGTTGGTGAGCTGGACGCGGAATTCGTTGTTTGCTTTATCATAGGCTAGGGTCTCGTTTTGCTTGACCGTTACCTTATTTATCTTGCCTTCGTCGATCTGCTGGTAAAGAGTAGTCAGATCCATTGCCTGCGTATTCTTGCCCGACGGGTTGACCAGCTTATAAAGCAGCAAAGCCCCGGCAATAATCAGCAACCAAAAAATTATTTGTCTAGCTGTAGAACTCAAAGTCATTAACGCCTCCGACTGTGATCATACCCTATCCCGCTATCCTTTGTCGCTTTAGTAAGCGAGGAAATGCTAAGCAAATTAACACCTCCGAAGCGGGAGTTTTGGATGCCAGTCAACAAGTAGCTGGTTGTTTAGAACCCCGAACCGCCGTCGGAGTTCCTCAAACGCTTCAACCCCGCAAAAAGCGAAAACCGCCGTCTTATTCCCGGCGGTGTCAACGTCAGGGGATTTTAGAGGCCGCGGAACCCTTTTTCAACCCTTTTTTGGCCGATAACTCCAACATGCCGCGCCTGCGGGTGACCTTCATTCCTCCGGGCAACTCCGCGATTCGCCCTCCCTTTACGCCGTTAAGGAGCTTTTCAACCGCCACAAGGTGAATCATCTCAATTCGCCGCAAGTCCCCACGCGTCCGTGAAATCCATTCTCGCAAGGCTCGCCGGCGCAATGCGGGCGGCGCCTGCGACAGAACATCTACGTTTAGACGGGACAGATTAGTTTCACTGTTCTCGCCCGGAGCGCGGCTGGCTAAGTCGAGCAATTGCCTTGCCGCGTCTGAAAGCGCCATAGCATCTTCGTTTAGTAGCGTAGCCGTGCGGCCAAGAGCTTCAACGATTCGGTTATTAAACGACTTCATTAACGGCAACAACTGCTTCCGAACCCTGACCCGCGAAAATGACTCATCGTCGTTCATCTCATCAACTCTGAAGTCGATTTTTCGGCTAATACAGTAGTTTTCCGTGTCGGCACGTCGCGCCCACGAAATCAGGGGTCGAACCAGCTTCACGTCCGAGCCCGGGGCAAGCGGGCGCTCTGGCGATGTTCCACTCAGCCCTTCGGCGGAGCTCCCGCGCAACAATCGCATGAGTATTGTTTCCGCCTGGTCGTCGAGAGTGTGGGCGGTCAAAACGAAGTTTGAATGACTCTTGCTGGCTGTTTTGTGCAAAAACTGGTAACGCGCGTTCCGAGCCGCCTGCTCGAGATTGGTTTCGGACTTGCCGGCGCCGGTCTGCTCACGCTTCCTGGGTCGGGTTTTAAGATTAGCCCGCGAAATAACGACTTCAAACCCTAGCGACTTTGCGAGCGCGGACACCCATTCAGCATCTTTTCGGCTGTCTTGCCTCAAGCCATGGTCGAGATGCGCGACTAACAACGTGAGCCGAAGTTTCTCTCGTTTGATTAATTCGTCGAGCGCGAGCAAAAGTGCACAGGAATCCGCGCCGCCTGACACCGCGACTACGATCGTCTGGTCAGAATCAGGCAGACCTAATCGCAGCCACTCGCTCAGCAGATTCGCGGCGAACCCGGAGAGTCTGGTTTTGGGAACTGGCCTCTGTCTCTTGTTGTCTCTCGGCATTTGGACTCGATCGATAATAACCTCGGCAGCAAACTTAACTGGCTTGCTTTTGATTTCTCTGTGCGTCTTTGTGTCCTCCGTGTCTCTGTGGTGGATAAGGCGAGGATAACACTCACCACAGAGACACAGAGGACACAAAGGGTGCACAGAGACTCGGAAATCAGTCCCACCACCCAGGTTCTGACCTTGACATTAACACGACCAAACGCTACTAATGCAGGCATCCCAGTGGTCGGCAAAGCGCTCTAAAGTGTTCTCCCACCAAACAACTTTTCGAGAGGTCAATTAATGAAATTAAGAATGCTGCTGTGTGCGCTAGTACTCGCACTTTTTACTATCCAAACAATTCCCGTCGCCGCAGTCGACGAAGGCATGTGGACGTTTAATAACGTACCTAAAGCCGATATCAAACAAAAATACGGATTCGATGTTACCGACGAGTGGTTAAGAAAAGTGCAACTCGCGTCTGTGCGCTTCCCGGGCGGCTCGGGTTCCTTTGTCTCGCCAAATGGTCTGGTCCTTACAAACTACCATATCGTGGAAGACGTTGTCGGTGAGCTCAGCTCAGCCGAAAAGGACTACGCCAAGGAAGGCTTTGTTGCACATAGCCAGGCCGAAGAGTTAAAGGCCCCGGGAATGAGCATCGACGTGCTCATGAGTCTTGACGATGTTACCGACCGGGTTAACGCCGCGGTTAAGAGCGGTATGTCTCCTGTTGAAGCTAGTGCCGCCAGGCGCGCCGAAATCAACGCTATTGAAACTGAGTCAACCAGGGCGACCGGCTTTCGCAGCGATATCGTGACCCTTTACCAGGGCGGCCAATACAACTTATATCGATACAAAAAGTATTCAGACGTGCGTCTGGTTTTTGTCCCTGAATTTCAAGCCGCCTTTTTTGGCGGCGATCCGGACAACTTCAACTTTCCCAGATTCAATATCGACATGGCGCTGGTAAGAGTTTACGAGAACGATCAGCCGGTGAAGGTGGAGAACTATTTCAAATGGTCCAAAACCGGCGCGAAACCAGGCGAGCTGGTTTTTGTTACCGGCCACCCGGGTTCTACTTCACGACTTAACACCGTGGCCCACCTGGAATCGTTACGAGACATCAGCATTCCTCTGATCATACGTTTGTTGGAGTCGCGCCGGGGCATGCTCAAGCAATACATGGCCATGGGCGAGGAGCAAACGCGCCGCGCGCAAAACGAGCTCAATTCAATTGAAAATTCTCTCAAGGTTTACAACGGCCAGATTGCCGGGCTGAAAGACCCCAAGCTCATGGCCAAGAAACGCAAGTTTGAACAGTCCCTGAGAAACTCAGTCGAAGCGGACCCGCGGATGAAGAAGGAATATGGGGACGCCTGGGTCAACATCGCCAAGGGGCGAAAGGATCTCGCCAGCTACGATCTCGACAGGCGTTTCCTTGATCTCGCTGCCGGCTTCAACACGCCTCTCTACGGTTACGCACGCACCCTGGTGCGCCTGGCTGACGAGAATGAGAAGCCCAATGATAAGCGGTTGCCTGAATACATGGATGCGCGTCGTCCTGCGCTCGAAGCCAGTCTGTATTCAACCAGCCCTTACTACGATGACTTTGAAAAGTTGAAGCTCGCTAATTCGCTCGAGTTTCTGCAAAGTGAATATGGCCCGAATAGTCCGGTTACGAAAAAGGTCCTGAAGGGCAAGACTCCGGCAGCTCGCGCTGCTGAGTTGCTCGATGGCACCAAACTCAAAGACGTCGAGTATCGCAAACAACTGGCCGCCGGCGGGCGCAAAGCTCTTGATGATGCAAACGACCCGATGATCGATTTGGCTCGCAGCATCGATAAGGAAGCGCGCGCAGTACGCAAGCGTTATGAGGACGAGATTACTGCAGTCGAACGCGTAAACTACGCGAAGGTGGCTCGCGCGCTTTTCGAGCAGCAGGGAACTAAACTTTACCCCGATGCGACCTTCACGCTGCGTCTTTCATATGGAGCGGTGAAGGGCTACACGGAAAATGGAAAACAGGTCCAGCCGTTTACTACTCTGGGTGGTCTCTATGCGCGGTCAAATCAGTTTCACCACGCGTTCCCTTATAACCTTCCGGCGCTTTGGATGAGTAAGCAGAAGGCACTCAACCCGAAGACTCCGTTCAATTTCGTTTCCACAAACGACATCATCGGCGGCAACAGCGGCTCACCCACGATTAATAAGAACCGCGAGTTGGTGGGGCTGATCTTCGACGGCAACATCCAGTCACTGGTGGGTAACTTTGATTATGACGAATCAGTAAACCGTTCAATCTCGGTTGACGTTCGCGGCATGATGGAAGTGTTGCGCAAGGTGTTCGGCGCCAACGAAGTCGCCGACGAATTGATGAAGGGCTAATCGTCTTTGGATAGTGGGTCAGTTTCAATCGGAGTACTGGTTCTTTAGTTAGGAGGAAAAGCACGATCCACGAAGTCACACGAAACTGCACGAAAAAGGCCCCTATTTCGTGACGCTTCGTGTGACTTCGTGGATCGTGCGCTGACCATCGTTACAAAAAATGCTTTAGAATGACCCATTACTCATCTTTCAGTTTCTGACCGTGCGCGCGCTTACTCTGCTAGAATGCGCGCCCGATGACTCTCAGGATCTATTGCCAATCCTGCTCCAGCGAGGTTCGCGGCGACTCTAATATCTGTCCGAGTTGCGGCATGCCTCTGGACGATATCGCCACCCGACGCCTCGAATCCCATAAGTCCGATAAGTCATCGCCGTCCAAGACCCCATCATTCGACTCCATCGACAACGCGCGGTTTGTGCCGGGAGATATCCTGGCCGAGCGCTACCGCATTGTCGGACTGCTGGGGAAGGGCGGCATGGGCGAAGTGTATCGAGCCGATGATCTAAAGCTGGCCCAGCCGGTCGCGCTCAAGTTTCTACCAGATCATCTGTTGAGTGACGGCGCTGCGCTCGCACGCTTTCATCGTGAGGTGCGCGTTGCCAGGCAGGTGAGTCACAAAAACGTCTGCCGCGTTTACGACATCGGCGAGGCAGACGGGCGCCATTTTCTATCGATGGAATACATTAAAGGCGAGGAGCTTTCTTCCCTGCTTCGCCGCATTGGTCGTCTCCCTGTCGACAAGGCAATTCAGCTCGCTCGCCAGATTTGCGCCGGACTCAATGCCGCCCATGACGTCGGTGTGCTGCATCGCGATCTTAAACCGGCAAACATAATGATCGACGGCGATGGTAATGCTCGTATTACTGATTTCGGCCTGGCGGGTTTGGCGGAAGAGTTCGCCGACGATGAATTGGCGGCCGGGACTCCGGCTTACATGGCGCCCGAACAATTGGAAGGGAAGCCGTTTACTGTCCGCAGTGATATTTATTCGTTGGGCCTGTTGCTTTATGAACTGTTCACCAGCAAGAAGGCATTCGAGGCACCGACGATCGGCGAGTTAATTAAGCTACGGCGCAGCAATACCACGCCAACGACCCCCACCTCAATCGTCAAAGACCTTGATCCGCTGGTCGAGAAAGTAATAGAACGCTGCATTCAAAGAGATCCCGCTAGGCGTCCCTCGGCGGCATTAGAAGTCGCCGCTGCGCTTCCCGGGGGAGATCCGATCGCCGCCGCGCTCGCTGCCGGCGAGACTCCTTCGCCGGAGATGGTCGCCGCCGCGCCAAAGCAAGGCATTCTCCGTCCCGGCATTGCGGCCGTGCTCCTGGTCTCGTTCCTGGGCGTGCTCGCGCTTTGCTGTTGGCTTACGAAGTATGCGGCTGTCTATCGCATGACGCCGCTCGACGAGCCGCCCGAAGCCTTGCGCGCACACGCGCGCGACGTGATTAGAAAACTGGGTTACACAGAGCAGCCGCTCGACAGCGCTGATGGAGTTATCTTAAAGCAAGACTATCTCCGCTACATCGCCGCCCATGATCAGTCACCGGCGCGCTGGGAAAAGTTGCGCACCGAAAAGCCTGGCCCGTATCGCTTCTGGTATCGCCAGAGTCCGCGTTATTTCGAAACCGTTGAAAGCATCCAGGTGGATAAACCGGCGCTGGACGTGTCGGGAATGGCCAGCGTCTACCTGGACATGGAAGGTCGCTTACACTGGTTCATCGGTGTTCCTCCGCAACGTGAGCCCCAGGCGGATTCGAAGCCAGTTGAGCATCCCACACCTGATTGGTCCGTTCCTTTTCGTGAGGCGGGGCTGGACATGACAAACTTCCAGCCGGTTGCATCCACCTGGGTGCCCTTACACGCCTTCGATGCGCGCGCCGCCTGGGACGGAACAGACCCATCGCATCCGGAACTAAAAACCCACGTCGAGGCAGCGGCATTTCGCGGCAAACTTATTTATTTTGAAACCATCTACCCCTGGGATCAGCCTCTGCGGCAAGAGCAGACGCCGGAGAGTGGAGGCGACCGCGCCCTGACCTTCATTCTCATAGCGGTTTTTCTCACTGCTCTGGTTGGGAGCGTGGTGCTGGCGCGCAGAAATCTGCGACTGGGGCGCGGCGACCGCCGGGGTGCAACCCGTGTGGCGCTCTTGTTCTTAACGGTACGGATGCTGGTCTGGCTTTTCGTCGAGCACCATAACGGTTTGCCGACACGGGAGTTCGACCTGTTCTTCCTCCATCTGTCGCGGGCCGTCTTCATTTCGAGTTTTTTGTGGTTACTCTATGTCGCGCTTGAGCCGTTCGTACGGCGGCGCTGGCCAGGGTGGATCATCTCCTGGAGCCGGTTGCTTACTGGGGACTATCGTGATCCACTCGTCGGGCGCGACATTCTGATTGGTGCGGTCATCGGCGCCGGCACGATACTCGTGCAGATACTTTCTTTCGTCTCCCCGCGATGGATCGGACGACCCTCCGGGTTCGTTATCAGTCCTGGAAACATGGACATCGCACACCTCTTCTTTCTCCGGTTCGCAACCCAACTCTACGTCGCGCTCTTTTTCTCTTTCATCGCCCTGCTCCTGTTGCTCCTGTTTGTCGCGGTCCTCCGTCGCGAGCGGATTGCGGTGGTTGCGCTTTGGCTTCTCATGAGCCTCCTCGTCACGCTGGTATCACAGGCGAACGTGGCGGAGGGCACGTTCCTGACTCTGGGGTCTTTCCTCGTAGTCTTCGCGCTCACACGCTATGGCCTGCTAACGCTGATCTCTACGCTCTTTTTCTACTCCCTGGGGGTCTTCTACCCGATAACAACCGAACTCACGGCCTGGTACGCGACCGACTTCATCATCGGCCTCGTCATCTGCATCGCGCTTGCGGCTTTCGCTTTTTATACATCTCTGGGCGGGCAAAAACTTCTATCAGGAAAACTGCTGGAGGAGTGAGCGTTTGCCTCAAAGTAGAATCCCACCAACGGCAGTTGGTGGATCGTTCAAGTCCAGCCTACAGAGAAGTGAACGACAAATGGCTGAATCCCACCAACGGCAGTTGGTGGATTGTTCAAGTCCAGCCTAAT
>Ga0070697_100000539_pt1 | contig 28467 bp, 7 predicted proteins | sample KBSK1501metaG_FD_65475 | JGI IMG/M metagenome (GOLD analysis project Ga0070697, IMG submission 65475) | Corn, switchgrass and miscanthus rhizosphere microbial communities from Kellogg Biological Station, Michigan, USA - KBS K1-50-1 metaG | ecosystem: Host-associated > Plants > Roots >...
GAGAACATTTACAAGATCTACGCTGAGAGCTTCCGTGACGAGGCTCATTTGGACAAAATCGTGAGCGAGGCTCAACAAATCGTACAAAATACTCTAAAGGACGGCTGAGAAAAATCCCCTCTCCCTTTGGGAGAGGGCGTTTTTCAGCACCTGCTAAAGGACCGTTAGCGGGTCACGTAATCTTGACTGGACAAACTCTATGAACATTCTGGTACTTAACTGCGGTAGTTCAAGCGTCAAGTTTCAACTGATCGCGACTAATCTCGACCTGATTGCGCAGGACGCTGATCGACGGCTGGCGAAAGGGACAATCGAACGCCTCGGAGGAGAAGCGATTATTTGCCTCCAAGTCGAAGGTCGTGAGCCGCAGCGATCAACTTCATCGCTGCGGGACATTAACGCCGCAGTTGACTTCATCGCTCGCTGGGCTGCATCGCCAGAATCGGGCATTGAAGAGATCAAAAGCATCGCCGATATTCAGGCGGTTGGTCATCGTGTTGTCCATGGCGGCGAGCGCTTCAAGCAATCTGTATTGATTACGGATGAAGTCATTCGCGCAGTCGAAGACTGTATAGACCTGGCGCCGTTGCACAATCCGGGAAACCTGACAGGTATCTCCGCGACGCGAAAGTTATTTGGCGAAGGACTACCTCAGGTTGCTGTCTTTGATACAGCATTTCATCAGACGTTGCCGGATCATGCGTTCCTCTACGCTTTGCCGTATCAGCTATACCGGCGGTACCGGCTGCGTCGCTATGGCTTTCACGGCATCTCACATCGTTATGTCGCTTACCGTTATCGAGTCATGCGCAACATCGCGCGCGAGGCAACGAACATAATCACGCTCCACTTGGGCAATGGCTGTTCCGCAACGGCGATCAGTGCCGGCAACTCGATTGACACGTCAATGGGGCTGACCCCGCTCGAGGGACTTGTCATGGGCACACGGTCAGGCGATCTGGATCCGGCCATTATCGAATTCATAGCGGCGAAAGAAGGGTTGTCAACCCGAGAGATCGAAACCCTGATGAACAAACAATCCGGGTTGTTGGGAATTTCAGGCCTAACGAGCGATATGCGCGAGTTGCTGGCAGAAGCGCGCGAAGAAAACGATCGCCGAAGCGAGCTCGCGATCGAAATCTTTTGTTATCGCGCGCGGAAGTACATCGGCGCATATCTCGCGGCGATGAACGGCGCGGATGCAGTCGTCTTCACTGGCGGAATCGGCGAGAACTCTCCGGAGGTGCGGGCGCGCATCTGTGATGGCCTCCAATGGATTGGCATTGAACTTGATGAAAAACTAAATCGATCGCACACCGGCGGCCGGGAAGGCTTGATCAGCTGCGAAGGATCCCGCCCCTCGGTTTACGTCATTCCGACGGATGAAGAACTGCTGATTGCGCGTGACACCGTGCGTTGTGTATTGAAAGAGCGGTAACATTCGTAACAGCTCAACATCGAAAACCCATCTGGGCCAGAGTGTTACCCTTTGGTTGTTTCGTAACCTTCTCGCGCGCTTACCTGCGCGCCTGACAATCCAGGGACTTCCACGCGGATCTGACGGAAGCGGCCATCGTGCAACTTGTTGCTGGAGTAATACCCGAGGCTGTACTGGCGACCAATCTCGGCGGCGACCTCTGCCAGTGCGTTCGAGGCGGCGTGCAGGTCGGTCACTGCAAACGTCCGGCCGCCGGTATCGCGCGCGAGGTGTCCCATCTCCTGGCGAGCGAGTTCGTAAAGCGAGCGACTTATCGCCATGCGCTCAAAGGAGCCCATGCGGCAGAAGTCGGCGTAGTCCTCCCGGTCGGCGCGCGGATCAAAGATGCGCCGGTAGCGTTCGAGCTGCGCGAGCGATAGCCGTAGCGTGCGCTCATCCTGACAGTTAGCGAGCAGTCGATCCTCCACGAAGTCCTCCGTATCCACCTGCACAAAGTAGGCGAGCAGGCCCGCTTGTAATAAGTGCGCACGCACGGACGCAAAATCCGCGACGCTCGTCGAGTCTACGCCGTCCGTTAGCGCAACGAGCGCGCGCCGGCCGCGCAGTTCCGGTCTCGGCGGATCGCGAAAAACCTCGTTCACCACGCGTTCGAGTGCGTCGTAATAAGGAGTGCCGTTACTCGCGCCAATGTTCTGAACGGCTTCGCGCAACCCACTGCGGTCGTCAGTCAGGTAGCTCTGTACGCCGATTGTCGCGCGTCTGTTCCCGCGGTCGTCTTGGGTAGTATGAAAGGAGAGGAGGGCGACGCGGTCGCCGGGGCGCAAGGATTCGATGAAGGCGTACGCGGCGCCGCGAATGAGGTTGATCTCCTCGCGGGTTGAGCCCGAAGTGTCTAACAGCAGAGCGACCTCGAACGGAGCATCCGATGTGGCGAAGGTCGCCACCTGCTGCGGGCAATCGTCTTCGTAAACCCGAAAGGAAGAGGCCGTCAGGCCCGTGATGGGTCGGCCTGATTCATCGCGTATGACGACGGGCAGGGTGACGAGTTGTGTGTCCACCCTCACCACGTCGCCCTCGTCGACCTCATCGCCGGCGCCAGAGGGGACGCCGGTCGTATCAGATGCGGGCGTTGCAGAGCTCGCGCGACGCGGCCGCTGTTGTTGCTGTACGGAGGTTGTCGTTTGGCCGTTTACTATCACACCACACAATGCAAGAGACAAAAGAACCAACCAAACGTGCAGCCGCACGCATGCGGACCTCCGATTTCGCCCTCGACAGAACATCATTAAACTCCGCGCTGAAATTACCGATACAGACCGCGATACCAAGCCACTAGCGCTGCCAATGCAAGGAGAACCAAGGCTGGTGCTGGACTGCCTCCAATCACAAAAATATGAAACAGCCTTGTATCCAGTTCACCGTTCATTCGGAACGCGGTAGTGCAACCGGTATTCCAACGGCTTTTAGTTCAAGTATCCGAAAGATGGTCGAGTGGAAAGTTAGCTATGGCGAGAGAATCCATCGTGATTTCACGAGTGTATTCATGGAATCACGATCAAAACGAGGGGTTTGAGGTCAGGAACAGACACTAGGAAGCCCTTCACCGATATCAAGCGTTCTTTCCATACAGCATGTCGAATGGCAAGGATCGAGGGTCTCTGGTGGCATGACCTGAGGGCTATGCTTTGTACGCGTCTAGCGCTGGCTGGATATGAGGCTCTAACAATAATGACTCTGATGGGTCACAAGGATCTGAAGACAACGATGCGATACATTCGCGCCGTCCAGCTTCAGAGAAATGTGCGTTCTCAGAATTTTGGTCACAAATCCCCCACACAAACGATACGGCCGCCAATGTTGGCGGCCGTAAGTTCTTGATTTGATTGGTCGGGGCGAGAGGATTTGAACCTCCGACCTCTCGGTCCCGAACCGAGCGCTCTACCAGGCTGAGCCACGCCCCGACAAGTAGATGGATAATAGGGAAGGGATGACGCAGTGTCAAACGAGAGATCGCGTCGGTAGCGGGTAGAAAGGCAGTTTGCTGAGAGGTGGGTGCGATAGGTGCGGTCCAATCAGGTCCGTACCACGCCTTACGCTGAAAGCGTTGGCTAATTCCAGCCCAGGGTTTGCTTTGAAACCCTGGGAACACTTCTTATTTTTAGAGGACGCAACTCTGAAAGAGTTGCGTCCCCGTTCGCTGAGCAAAGCAGTCGCAACTCCTTCAGAGTCGCGAAGAATCTCTTGAGGCTTTCGTGAACCCAGGGTTTCAGAGCAAACCCAGGGCTGAAATTAGCCAACGCTTTCAGCGTAACAGAACCGCAAACGGCGCTAAGTAACCGCAAAATAGGAGAAAAGGCGATGTGGACCAGGGCCGCCGGTGTAGCCCGGCGGCGACAAATTTCGCCGGTAAATTTCTTTCAGACTTAATGGATTTGCGAGTCGTCTAAAGTATTGACCTGGGGCATCACAACAGTGTTATAGTGCATTCAACCTGGGTTAATTGGCCGGGTGGCCCCTCCACCAATCCAATTGGGTATCAGCCTCACTATTTGCCGATTTCGGCACCAGTTTTTTTGGTAGATCCTGTAATGGAGCGTTCATCCCATGACAATCAGTCTCCCGCGCTGGTCTAAACTCTATCTTAGACTGCTCAGTTTTGCTGTGCTTACGGCCCTATGTGGTGCCATCAGCGCTTCTCGCGCTGCCAGCCCGAAGGCACCGACCCTGTTGAGTCAAGACGGCGTGACGCGCGCAATCGCTCTGGAATCAGTGACCTTCAAGGGAGAACCCTTTCCGCTTACCTCCAGTGTCCAGTTCAGCTCAGATCCGCGCACGCGCGTCTGCATCTTTGCAATGAACCTCGAGCTGCTGCCGGGTGAGGGCTTGAACGCGTTTTCCGCTGAAGCGGAAGACAGTGCCGGAAAGCGCTATCCGTTAACAGTCGAGTACGTGGGGCAGGTACCGCCGGCAGTCGACGGACAGGGGAATATCACCTCGGATTTCAGAGGCATCTCGATGATCGTGGTCCGCCTAAACGACGCGATGGGCGATGTTGGGGACGTATTGTTACGACTGAATCTGCACGGGATGTCGAGCAACCAGGTGCGACTCGGCATTGGTCACGTGGGTGGGACCCTTCCATCTGACGCGGTTTTAGGACTTGTTCCCACGCCGGCGCCGGCCACACCGCCTCCTGCCGATCAGCCGCTTAATCCAGATACCTACCTTGTGCCGACCGACGCCAACGCAGTGCGGTTTCTTGAACAAGCCACCTGGGGGCCGACGGCTACCGACCTGGCACACGTAAAGCAGGTAGGCTTCCTGAGCTACCTCGATGAACAGTTCAACGCTCCGGTAACCAATTCCGCGAAGGGTTCGAATTATCCAGACCTCGTATTTCCCGCAGAGGACGGCACTGCGTGTCCGACGAGTAGCCCGGGAGATCCAAATTACAATCAGACTGTTTGCAATCGCGATAATTTCTCGATGTATCCGCTACAGCGAACCTTCTTTACTAATTCGCTCTATGGATCCGATCAACTACGCCAGCGTGTTGCCTTTGCGCTGCACCAGATCGTAGTGGTCTCGGGAGCGAGCGAGGTCAACCGGCCAAGCTGGATGACGGTGTATTTGCAGGCCCTCGATCGCAATGCTTTTGGTAATTACAGGACGCTGCTTAATGAGATAACTCTTACTCCGGCGATGGGCGAGTATCTCGATATGCGCCTCAGCACCAGGACCAGCCCGAACGAGAACTGGGCTCGCGAGGTATTGCAGCTCTTTTCGATTGGGACGGCCGTGCTAAATCTGGACGGTACGCCGCAGCTTGATTCTCAGGGCATGCCACTCGCTTCGTACTCCCAATCGGATGTGAACGAGTTTACGAAGGTCTTCACCGGTTGGAACTTCGTTCCCGGGAATATAGCTCCGGGCACCGCTAACTGGCGTGACCCGATGATTCCGCGCGGAGGCACTAACCACGAGTTCGCAGCAAAAACACTTCTGAACGGTTTGGTCATCCCCGCGTGCTCTAGCGGAAGCGGCGCTCCGAACATTGCGTGTGCGCAAGCCGATTTGACCGCCGCTCTTAACAACATCTTCAACCATCCGAACGTTGGTCCATTTATTGGCAAGCAGCTCATCCAGCATCTGGTAACGAGCAACCCGAGCCCGGCATACGTTCAGCGAGTTGCCAGAGTTTTCAATAACGACTGTGACGCGCTCTACCCGGAAAGTCCTTGCGGTGCACGCGGAAACCTACGAGCGGTGGTTAAGGCGATTCTGCTCGACCCCGAAGCGCGCGGCGACGTCAAGACTGATCCAAACTTCGGCAAGTTGCGGGAGCCGGCGCAGTACATAAATGGTTTCCTACGCGCCTTCAATGTGAAGTCATTTGACAAGAATTTAACCAGCGACGGCGTGCTGGCTGGAAGATCCAGTACTGATTTCACCGGGACGCTGGATCAACCCATTTACCAGCCAACCACCGTCTTCAGTTATTACCAACCCGGCTACGAAGTTCCGGGCACCAAGATACTGGGACCCGCTTTTGGCATTCTTTCCACATCCACAACGCTGCGGCGCGCCAACGACATCAACACGCTCGTCTATAGCGGCGTGACGGCGAACACAACTCCGACTCCAGCAAGCCCTGATCGGCCTCGAGGTACCTCAATCGATATTGCAAACCTCGAGGCCATGGCCGTAACCCCGAGCGACGGGCTGTTAGTCGATGCGCTTAACGCGCTGTTGTTGCACGGCACAATGCACCCGCAGATGAAGACCTCGATCATCACCGCGATGAACGCTATCAACGACTCCAACCTCACAACTCGACATCAGAAACGGGCCCGGGCTGCCGTTTACCTGGTGGCAACATCTTCGCAGTACGACATCCAGAGATAACAATCATGGCAACTACACGCAGAGATTTTCTACGGACCAGCGCGTGCGCGCTCGGTGGTATGGCAATGGCTTCTAGCCTTGAGAGCTTTCGCGTAGTTCACGCGCTCACTCCCCAGGCTGCTACCGACTACAAAGCGCTGGTATGCGTTTTCATGAGCGGCGGCAACGACGGCAATAACACGTTCGTCGACCTCAATCAATATAGCGCCTACTCGAACGCCCGGAGTGCGGCCGGTCTGGCCATTCCGCAAGCTAGTTTGCTGCCTGTTACACCGGCGATTGGCGGGTCATACGGTTTTCACCCAAGCATGCCCGAAATCCAGAGTCTCTTTAATTCAGGGAAACTGGCCGTGCTCTGCAACGAGGGACCGTTGGTGGAGCCGCTCAATCAGACCACCTACATCAACGGCACTGGCAAGAAACCGCTACAGCTTTTCTCACACTCCGATCAGGTCGGCTTGGCTCAGACGGCAATCGCAAACGTGGTTAGCCAAACGGGTTGGGGAGGACGAGTTGCGGACAAGACGCTGGGTCTAAATGGGGGAGCTACATTCCCACAGAATGTTTCGATTTCCGGGGTTAATCTATTCTTAACCGGCGTTGATACGCGTCAGCTCGCCGTGGCCGATTCGGGGACCTCGTTAGCCAATGTGCTCATACTTAATGACGCCCCCGGCGCTTCCGCCAGTGATATCACTTCTCGTAAGACCTCCTTTGACGCGCTGCGGACGCTGGACAACAACTTCAAGCTGGTAAAGGCTTCAAGCGACATTCGCTCAAGCTCAATTCAAACGGACTCGGCCTTGAGTAGTGTTAGTCCCAACCTGACGACAGTGTTCCCGAATACATCGATCGGCCGGCAGCTCAAGCAGGTCGCCTTGCTAATCAAGGCCTGCACAGATCCCACGGCCAACATTAATATGAAGCGCCAGATTTTCTTTACCCAACTTGGCGGTTTCGATACACACTCAGCCCAGCTCAACGGTCAGGTGAATTTGCTGACCCAACTTAGCCAGGCAATCAATGCTTTCTATGCAGCCACAGTTGAACTGGGAATACAGAACAAGGTGACGCTGTTCACCATGTCAGACTTCGGCCGCACGCTTCAGCCTGCCGGCACCGGCGCGGCTGCGGTTGGTAGCGACCACGCCTGGGGAAATCACCAACTAATTGTCGGCGGTGCGGTTCTGGGAAATACGCTTTATGGTACTTATCCGACACTTGCGCTGGGTGGGCCCAACGACACAAACACTCCGGGTTCAAGCGCGCGCGGTCGTTGGATCCCAACCACATCGGTTGAACAATACGCGGCGACGCTGGCAACCTGGTACGGGTTGTCGTCGGCTGATCTCACGGCAGTGTTTCCTTTGATCGGACGCTTCTCTACCTCGAATCTGGGATTCCTCGGTTAGACAGTAGTGTGAAAGAATCATTCTCGAAATACGAAATAGCCTAGCGACCTTCGCTAGGCTATTTTAGAAACGGGTACTCACGCGTCGGTCCCATGAGGTCAATTCAGAGCCAGTCGGGAAAGGATGATCGCCGCGACTACAGGCGTATGGAGTACAACCTTTAGGTTGCTCCTGCGCAAACAGCAAGCTAAAGCTCTATACACCTGTGATCAGAAATCTAAGTCTCGGCGGCAATGGTCTATTCGGCGACTCGCGATGGCCAGCATTAAAGTGAAGTTCAATTTTGAAAAAGCCAGACTGATAGTTCTCCCGTCTCTGCTCGCCGCTGTTTTCGGATTCCTGTTATCACACAATAGTGGAACACAACCGGTGCAGGCTTTCTCCGCCGGACCACCCGCAGGTTACACCGGAGCACCTGGTGAGGAGCCGGAAGCCTGCGCTGAATGTCACGTGCCGCCCGACGCCGGCACCGGCCACATCTCAATCAGTGCGCCTCAAACCTATATTCCCGGTCAGACCTATCAAATCACCGTCACACACTCCAACACCGATTTGACGCGCCGGCGTTGGGGTTTCGAGCTCACCGCGCTCGACACCTCAGACGAGAAGGCCGGTAACCTGCAAAGCACTGATGTGTTCACGCAAGTTTTGAACAACCAGGGGCCTGGAGGAACTCGGCAATACATCGAACACACGTCCGCGGGTACGTTTCAGGGTCAACAAAATGGAGCGAGCTGGACGTTCAACTGGACCGCTCCGGCAACCGATGTTGGTTTCATCACGTTTTATGCCGCCGGCAATCAAGCCAACAACGATGGGAACACCTCTGGTGACTACATCTACAAGACTTTCGTAGCTTCAGCGCCGGCTTCATCCACTCCCGATTTTTCAATCAGCGCTACACCGTCTTCGCGTGCGCTGGTTCCGGGAAACAGTACGACGTATTCAGTTACCGTGACGCCGCTGGCCGGTTTTACTGGCGTGGTAAATCTCAGCGCCGGTGGTCTTCCTCCAGGCGCAACTGCGGCATTTGTGCCCGCGACGATTAACATCACCGACGCGAATTCAAAAACATCGACCCTTACGATAACGAGCAGCGCCGGCACACCGCTGGGAAATTCGACAATTAACATTACCGGCACTGCGGGTGCTTTGACGCACGCAGCGCAGGTCGTGTTACAGGTGATCAGCTCGGCGAGTATTGATTTGGCGGTAAGCAAGTCTGCCTCACCAAATCCCGGACAAGTGGGCGTCAACATCTCCTATAGGATTACGGTTACCAACAATGGCCCGGCCAACGCGACCAACGTAAGCATGACAGACACGCTGCCGTCGGGTGTCGCCTTTGTGTCGTCTGCCACAACTCAAGGTGCTTGTAACGGCAGCAGCACTGTCAATTGCAACATCGGAAATCTGGCCGCGGGCGCCAGCGCCGTCGTAACCATCGTGGTCACGCCATCGGCGATGGGCCAGGTTAGCAATACCGTGTCCGCCAGCGCCGCCGAGACGGATTTTGCTCCGGGAAATAACTCTGCAACTATCAGTACTTTGATCCAGCCTGCCGCGATCGTGCCTTCAATGACCGATCCGACACTTACCGTCAGCACTTTGGTTACAGGTCTTGATCAGCCTACGAGCATGGCGTTTCTGGCGGCAAACGACTTGCTCGTGCTGGAGAAAGCCAGCGGGAAAGTGCAGCGAATAGTTAACGGAGCATTGCATAGTACCGCGCTCGATCTGCCTGTCAATTCGGCGTCTGAACGCGGTTTACTGGGCATCGCGTTGCATCCACAGTTTGCGTCGAATCATTTTGTTTATCTTTACTGGACCGAGAGCAGTACCGGCGCCGACACCACAGACATAAATGCGGTAGCCCTGTTGGGCCAGCGAGTCGATCGTTACATCTGGAACGGTTTGACGTTGACGTTTGACCGTACTCTGATCCGCTTGCGGGCCTTGCAGCAGGACGCGAATCAACCCGCGCGGGGAAATCACAATGGTGGTGTGCTGCGTTTCGGACCAGACGGCAAGCTCTACATACTCATGGGTGACAACGGGCGCCGCGGATTCTTGCAGAACATTACCAGCGGCGGGCCGGTTCCAGACGATCAGTTTGGAGGACCAGAGCCGGACGATGCGCATCTTACCGGCTTCGTCCTTCGCCTTAACGATGACGGCACCACGCCTACTGACAATCCGTTCTTCGGCGTGAACAGCGGACTAACCGGGGAAGCCGCCAACAACGTCAAGAAACTCTATGCCTATGGAGTGCGCAACGGCTTTGGCATGGCCTTCGATCCTTTGAGCGGCAATCTCTGGACCCAGGAAAACGGCGACGATGCCTTTGATGAAATGAACCGTGTGCGAGCCGGATTCAATGGCGGCTGGGTGCAGCTTATCGGTCCGGCCAGCAGAGTCGCGGAGTTCAAATCAATTGAATCAACTTATGCCGCCGGCAACTTGCAGCAGTTACGCTGGCCGCCCAGCAATATTGCCGACACACCTCAGGCCGCGCTGGCCCGTCTTTATATGCTGCCGGGCGCGCAGTATACCGACCCCGAGTTTAGCTGGAAGTATGCCGTTGCTCCGGCTGGGATTGGCTTCGTGAAAGGGAAGGCATTAGGACCGCAGTTTGAAGGCGACATGTTTGTCGGTGCTTCGCGCACGACCTTGTTGAATGGTTACCTGTTCAGGATGAGGCTGACGAGCGATCGCCAGCACTTTTCGTTCACCGATCCGAATCTCGCGGACCGGGTCGCCGATAACTTCGACAAGTTTGATTTGGCGGAGAGCGAGAGCCTGGTGGTGGGCCGGGATTTTGGGATTACCACAGACATTCAAACGGGACCTAACGGCAATGTATTTGTAGTTTCACTATCAAACGGCGCCGTCTACCAAATTTCAGCTAAACCATTCAGGTTCTTCCGGGCGAATCTAAATGGCCCGCAGGTGGTACCACCTAACAATTCCACCGCCGGCGGTATCGCAACCATACTTCTCGATCAGAATGATGAAAACCGGGGCACGCTATCGTTAAGTGTTTCCGGCTTGGCCAGCGAGGAAACAGCCGCGCACATTCATGGACCGGCATATCCGTCGGCCATCGGGGGCCTGCTCATCGGAGGCCTGCCTCTCGGCTCATTCACCGATTTTCCGATTGTCCTGTCTCCGAACCTCTCCTCATTGAAAGCGGGGCGATTGTACATAGATGTGCACAGCACTGATTTTCAGAATGGTGAGATCCGCGGTCACTTCCTGGTGCAACCATCGTCGGAGATTAGAGTCTGGACCACGCAGGGCCGAACTTATGCCTTTGTTAAGTTAGCTTATCCATACGGAACCTATCGAATTGCCAACTGGGGACAAGTTACGCGGAGCGGCAACGAGTTGACGGCCGATGCGGGCCTTGAAATAGCGGATGGCCCAACCTCGCCGGTCACACGTGACGACACCCACATCTACGATCTTGGCCCGCTCACTAACGGAAGCTATGCCTTTACTTTCAAAGTCTCTGGAGCCGCTGCCCGCAGTCACGATTTCATTATTAGCTCAATTCCGGCGCTGCCGAATCCCATTGATGATCAGCGACAGTTTGTCCGCCAACAATACCTTGATTTTCTCAACCGCGAGCCGGATGGGCCAGGCTGGGATTTCTGGACGGACAACATCACCAAATGTAGCGATCCAGCCCGCCGGCCTCTCGGGCTCACAGAGGCGCAATGCATAGATCGGCAACGCGAGACCACCAGTGCAGCATTCTTCTTATCGCCGGAGTTTCAGTACACGAGCTATTTTGTCTACCGGCTCTATAAAGGAGCCTTGGGACGACAGCCGGTTTTCGCGGAGTTCATCCCGGATGCACAATTCGTCGCGGCCGGAATCATCGTTAACAATCAGCTTTCGGCGGCGCAGCTCGAAGCTAACAAGTCGGCCTATATCGGTCAATTCATGAACAAATCCGAGTTTTTCCTTATTTATAGCGGACTAACAAACCAGCAGTACGTAGATAAATTGTTCGAGACGACCGGGATTAATGCAAGTGCCGCGGATCGTGCTGCATTAGTCAATGGTTTGAATAATCAAACAGAGACGCGGGCGACGGTATTGAAGAAAGTTGTCGATGGGACAGTCGTTATCGCGGAAGGGAACCAACAGTTCACCACTACCTATGGCCAGGCATTCTACAACCTGGAATTCAACCGCGCGTTTGTTGAGATGGAATACTTCGGCTACCTCAGACGCGATCCGGATCCCGCGGGTTACACGTTCTGGTTGGACAAGTTGAATCAGTTTGGCAACTACCTGAACGCAGAATTAGTGAAGGCGTTTATTACTTCTCCCGAATATCGGTCTCGTTTCGGCCAGCCTTGATAGAACGGGCATGGGCCGATCAGTTAGTGACTCAAGTTTACTAATCTCGAGGTCAGGAAGGCGGGCAAGCCCGCCTTCCCGACCTCGAGCTGAATGAACGAACTTGAGCAGTTTTAATCGAACAGGTCAGTGTCCAAAATTGATTTCAAAATATGTCGTGAATACCTCGCCGATCGGGCGCCCGCCAGTATTATTGACCTTCTGTGGAAGGGGTTGTAGACTCACCGCTCATACTTGGTAAGTTTGCGTGCTCGCAGCGCACAGTTCAACTCACCGTTATCTGTTCTCTCCCAGGGAACTAATCACAGGGTTCTTACCACAACAAGGAGTCAGCCATGCCTCGTATCCCCGCCCCCAGGAATCTCTTCGTTTATCGCACTCATCTACGGGTTCTTCTTTTTGCAGGCATTGCAGTGGTCATTGCCTGGACTGCATTTACCAGCTACAGCGCTAGACTGGACAAGTCGATTAAAGAAGCCAACCCGGCGCCAGAAGCTCTGCGTATCCCCCAAACGCCAATCGAAGCGGACAGTCGCGCTAAGATTAATAAAAATTACGGCAGTCTGCCGCTCAGTTTCGAAGCCAACAGAGGGCAAACTGACGCAAGCGTAAATTTTGTCGCGCGTGGACCCGGCTACAACATCTTTCTCACTCCCGGCGAAGCAGTTCTGGCCCTGCGAGGTCAGGACAAGAACTTGATTCGTTCAAAAGCGATCCGGGAAGCGGTTGAACTGAACGGTGAGCGAGGTGCTCGCCCTGGACGGCTGGAGCGTTTGAGCGAAGCTGGCGAAGCGGACAGTATGAAAGGCGTCGAGTCGGCCCTGGTGCGAATGCAGCTCGAAGGCGCTGACGCGAACCCCCGAGCGGTTGAGGGTGTCGATGAATTGCCCGGCAAGGTCAACTATTTCATCGGCAACGACTCAGCAAAGTGGCTCACCAACATCCCCACCTATAGCAAAATCGCCTACCGCGACGTTTATCCCGGCATTGACGTCGTTTACTACGGCAACGGTGGCGAGTTGGAGTATGACCTGGTTATTGACGCGGGAGCTGATCCAAATGCTATCAAGATGAAATTCGATGGCGTGGAGAATCTGCGCATGGGTCGCGACGGCGTCCTGACCCTGAAAACAAAAGTTGGCGACGTCCAACTTAAGAGTCCACTTGTTTTTCAAGAAGTAAATGGAGCGCGGAAACTAATTGAAGGTAGCTATGTTATTCGGGGCGGCAATGGCGTGGGCTTCCGCGTGGGTAAATACGATCGGGGTAAACCGCTAATAATTGATCCTATTTTGAGCTATTCCTCGCTGGTGAACCCGGATACATCCGGGAACGCCATCGCAGTGGATAGCAACGGCTTTGCCTACATAACCGGGTACGCGTACGACGCAAACCCGACCGCGGGAGTCTACCAGATCGCCGTAGGTGCCAACGGGCTTGATGCTTTCGTTACCAAACTTAATCAAACCGGGACCAACGCAGTCTATTCAACGTACATTGGCGGCAACGGAGAGGAAGGAGCGTTTGGCATCGCCGTGGATGCTGCCGGCAACGCCTACATCACCGGCTACGCGTCGGGAACGTTTCCGACGACTCCCGGCGCTGTTCAGGTAAGTTTGGGAAGCGCGTACGATTGTTTTGTCACGAAATTAAATGCCACCGGCAGCGCTTTGCTCTACTCAACCTTCTACGGCGGAAATGATTTTGAGGAAGGAGCTGGAATTGCCGTTGACGGGGCGGGTAATGCCTTTGTGACCGGAGATACGCGCTCAACGAATTTCATTACCACTCTCGGCGCGCTCCAGTCCACGAATGCGGGTGGCTCGGACGGCTTCCTGTTGCGGCTGAATTCCAACGGGTCGTTGGGCTATGCAACATACCTTGGCGGCGGTGGTTTCGATTACGCGATCGGCGTCGCCGTTGACTCAAGCGGGAATGCTTACCTGACTGGCCAAACTTCGTCCTTCAATTTACCTCAAGTTAATTCGTTGCAGGGTTCCCAGGGAACCGACCGTGGCTTTTTCCGAAGCACGAACAATGGTTCCAGTTGGACACTTAGCAACACCGGTCTGACTAATTCTTACGTTTACGCAATTGCTATCGATCGAAACACGCCTACGACAATGTATGTGGGCACCGCGGGCGGTGTTTCCAAGTCGACCGACGGCGGCCTTACCTGGGTTGCTACCGCGGCCACCAACGCAACGGTGTTGGCGTTGGCCATAGATCCTTCGAATTCTTCAATCGTGTACGCGGGAACATCCAGTGGCGTTTACAAAACCACGAATGGTGGCGCCAGCTGGACGGCCATTAATAACGGCCGCACTTTTTTAGTTGGGTCACTGCCTGTCCCGTACTCGGTTCGGACCCTTGCCATCGACCCCAGCGCGCCTGCAACCATCTACTCCGGCGGCTCTGGCACTCTTTTCAAAAGCACAGATGGGGGAGCCAACTGGGTCCGGCTCAGTGGGAACGGTCTTAATTCATCAAACATCCAGTCGATTGTCATCGATCCGGCAACGCCGGCAACGCTTTATGTCGGCACCAACTCCTCAGGAATTTTTAAAAGCACAAACGCGGGCGTCAATTGGGCCGCAGTCAATACTGGGCTAGCGACCCCGGCAAATCTCTCCATACGATCGCTCGCAGTGGTGCCGAACGCGCCTGCTACTCTTTACGCGGGCACAGGGGGTGGAATTTTCAAAACCACGAACGGCGGGACCAGCTGGAGCGCCGTCAACAATGGATTACTAATCCCTTCCACTGACGGTGTCCCGCGTTCACCCTTCACCATCAACGCCATCGCGATCGATCCTGTTACCCCGGCTAATGTTTACGCGGCAGCTTCTGCTACTACCTTCGCCAGCGGCGTTTATGGCCAATCGGCAATCCTGAAAAGCACGGACGGCGGCGCAAACTGGACCGCCGTAACCAGCGGCTTTGGTAGTCTTAACAATAGCTTTGCCTCACTGGCGATCAATCCGGCCAATCCTGCCCAGGTTTTTGCCGGCAACTTTGGAGATTCGGACGGGTTTATCGCCAAGATTAATTCCAGCGGTCTCGCTTTCATTTACGCTACCTACGTTGGAAGTAACCGGTTTGACTACGGCGTCAGCATCGCTGCCGACGGGGCAGGCAACTCCTACATCACCGGCGTGGTCGGCGGGACAAACCTGCCTGTTACCCCGGGCGCCATCCGTAGCAGCCTCAGCGGGTTCAACGATGCCTTTGTCATGAAGTTGAATCCCGCTGGAACCTCGCGTCTCTATTCAACTTATCTGGGCGGCGGCTTAACTGAAGACTCTTACGGGATCGCGGTTGATGGAGTGGGAAACGCCTACCTGGTGGGTAGTACGATCTCAACCGACTTTCCGGTTACTCCCGGCGCATTTCAGACAACCATCGGAGGTCGAGGTAACGGGTTCCCCGATGCCTTCATCACCAAACTAAATCCCGACGGTAGTGCCCTGGTCTACTCAAGCTACCTGGGAGGCGTCGGATATGAGATGGATGCGTTTGCGGATTACGAGGGCGGCAACATCGCTCTTGATCCGCTGGGAAACGCTTATGTAGTGGGGGGAACGGATGGCATAACTTTCCCGGTACTTGGTTACGCGAACGCTTTTTCCTCCGCTGGTGGTCCTGGCTTCACCTTCGTCGCTAAGATCGACGGGAATACACCGTCATACAGCATCACCGGGCAAGTGTTAACAAACACAGGGACACCGATCTCTAATCTAATCGTCGAGGCAAAAACCCCGCAGGGCTATTCTCGCTTTGGCATAACTGACGCTCAGGGGTTTTACGCTATAGTCAGTTTGCCCACCGGTGACTACACCGTCACACCACAAAAATACGCGGGGAGCGCGCACTATCTCTTTGCGGCCCCAAGCCGGACATTCAATGCGTTAAGCGCTGACCAAACTGCAAACTTCACCGGAACGCAGGTTTATGACATTCAAGGAAAGGTGACCAGCTCAACTGTGGCGGACCTGGGAATTTTTGACGTCACCATGACTTTGAGCGGCGCAGGTTCGGCCACCACGATAACTGATGCTAACGGGAGTTTCATATTCCGTGACCTGCTTCCCGGCAGTTACACTGTCACTCCCTCAAAGACTGGGTTCACTTTCAATCCTGCTAACATTTCGTACACAAGTCTGAACGCAAACCAAATCGATGCAAACTTCACTACGGCTTCGGCAACTTTCTTTAGTGTCGGTGGGCACGTTGCTGACGGAGCCAGCGCCAGCGTAAGCGGCGCCACGATAACGATGGTGGTCACATCACAGAGCGGCAATCGTTCTGTATCAATAGTTACGGATGCCGGCGGCAACTACTCTTTCCAAAATCTGCAGGCTGGCGGCAATTACACGTTCTCGGCAGCGAAGCCACTGCTGTCATTTGCGCCGCCCAGTCAAACCTTCAACAATCTAAGCGCGAATCAGACGCTGAACTTCACGGCGGCAAACCTGGTGATTCAGGCAACGCTTAAGACCTGGACATTTCAGGGCAGGACTTACGCCTATGTGAAGCTTTCCTACCCGAACGCCGGCTTTACCGTGACCAATTGGGGCGCGCCAGTTAGGGTCGCCAACGATTTCACGGTTGACGCGGTGGTGAACGTTTCTACGGGGGCATCGGTACAAGCCGCAACTACCACGGCGCAGATCTACGATCTTGGACCACTAACGAACGGCAGCTATAACTTTATTTTCAAGAACTCCGGCGCCATTCTGCAGTCGCTGGCCTTTACCATTAGCTCTACCGCACCAGCTCCTAATCCGATCGATGGTGCGGGGGAGTTTGTGCGACAGCAATATCGAGATTTTCTGAATCGCGAGGCTGACCCGGCAGGCGAGGCCTTCTGGACTGACAACATCACCAAGTGCAGCGATCCGGCGCGACGACCGCCAGGGCAAACCGAAGCGCAGTGCACGCTCCGTCAGCGCGAGACAACCAGTGGCGCATTCTTCCTGTCTCCGGAGTTTCAATACACCGGCTACTACGTTTACCGCATGTACGTGGGAGCATTGGGACGACGGCCGAAGCTGTCGGAGTTTACGCCGGACGCGCAGTTTGTCGGGGACGGGATCATAGTTGGCGGTGCACTTTCGGCAGCTAAGATCAACCAGAACAAAGCCGACTTTGCAGCGCAGTTTACAAACTGCACGGATCCGGCGAAGTCCCGTTGCGCGGAGTTTAAGGCGATGTATGACTCGCTGACCAATGAGCAGTTTGTAGCTCAGCTGTTCCTCAAGACGAAAGTTAATGCGAGCTCAATCGAGCGCATGTCTCTCGTGAATGCACTGAATGGAGGGACGTTGACGCGAGGGGCTGTGCTGCAGAAAGTTGTGGACGGAATCGTGGTCATCTCGGAGGGGAACCAGTTGTTCACCACGGCCTACGGTCAGGCGTTCTACAATGCAGAGTCTAACCGGGCGTTTGTGCTGTTGGAATACTTCGGTTACATGAAACGAGATCCTGATGACGCCGGTTACGCATTCTGGTTGGCCAAGCTGGATCAGTTTGGCGGCAACTTCGTGAGCGCGGAAATGGTGCTGGCATTCATTCAATCACCGGAGTATCGCGCCCGCTTCGGCCAACCTTGAGCAATTTTGTAGGGGTGGCACTCCGTGGCCACCCCATCGTTGCGCAAGTTGAGTGGAATCGGAGAAAAGGGGCGGCCACGGAGTGCCGCCCCTACAATGTTCCCAAGAAGAGTAGTCCTCGAGGTTCTGCACAAAGAGTGAATCCCACCCACGGTAGTGGGTGGATGGTTCAAGTCCAGCCTACAAAAATCCACTAAAGCACACTCCCAAATCCCACCAACGGCAGTTGGTGGATTGTTCAGGTCCTGCCTATTCGGCCTTCATTCAAACAAGGCCGGACTTGAACCATCCACCAACTTCCGTTGGTGGAATTTACTTTTTGTTGACGAATTCGCCGAAGACTTCCAACTGGTAAGTAAAGCGGTCAGGACCATGTTGATCTTTTGTATTGGTCGCGGGCGAAAAGAAACGTTCACTCAAATTAGAGGTTTCGGGCCCGATTCCCGCATTAATTGATGAGAGCATTCATTCAAGCAGAAGGAACATATTCATGCCCCCAATATTCTCCGTCCTCGCCGCAGCCTGCGCGCGAATTGTCAGAACTCTCCCGGACATCAAACTCGCGCGATATCTAACGGCAGTTTGCTGCTTCGTCGTAGTCGCAGGTTTGTTCTTTGACACCAGCCATGCCGCGGATGCCGTGACGGGCTGGCTCGCCGGGAATACCGGAAGCGCAGAATTCCTCGCGATGCGTCCGACCCGGGCGGCTATTGCGCCGCGGAGTGTGACCGTTGCCACTACGAACGGGAGTTTGAACATTGAACGGAGCGGACACACTGCCACTGACTTGGGCGACGGCAAGGTATTGCTGGTTGGCGGCGACAACATCGGCACAGCGGAGATTTACGACACCGCCCACGGCACGGCATATTTCACGGGCAGTTTGAGCGCCGCGCGCAGCCGTCACACAGCGACCAAATTGCCTGACGGCCGCGTGTTGATTGCGGGCGGAAGCAGCAGTGACGGCGACGCGCTTGCTGCAACTGAAATTTACGACCCCGCAACCGGCAACTTCAGCGCGGGCATCTCGTTAAAAGCGCCGCGCAGCGGGCATACGGCGACGGTCTTAGCCGACGGGCGCACCGTCTTTATCGGCGGCGACGAGCAGGGCACCGCGGAGATCTTCGACCCACAAACCGGGCGCGGCAAACTCCTCGAAGCCATGGTCGACGGCGCGCGTGCCGGACATGCGGCGACATTGCTTCAGAACGGTAAAATCTTAATTGTCGGCGGCAAGAGGGGCGAAGCGGAATTGAACACCGCCGAATTGTTCGACCCGGCAACGCTGACTTTTGCGCCATCGCGCAACTCCATGCGCGTCGCGCGCGTGCGCCCGAACTTACGGGTGCTGCCCGACGGCAAAGTCCAGGTCATCGGCGGCGATGAAGCGGGTTCGATGGAGATGTTCAACGCCGGCGGTGGATACTTTACGGCTTACGCGCGACTGCTCGACAACGTACTGGGGAGGGCGAATACCCTGCGCGCCAACACCCGCTCCGGACTGTTTCACAAACGCACGCCAGGCGCAGTCGACACGGGAGTCTTCAGCGAAGTGCTCGATCGCGCCGATTATTCATTGACCGAAATTTCGCGGTACATCGTCGTCGCCGGTGGCGTCAACAGTAGCGGCGACAAGTTGCGTTCGGTCGTCATGCTGGTGGCTTCATCCGCCACCGTCACCACCGATCAAACCGATTATCAGCCCGGCGATTTCGTCATTGTAAGGGGCGGAGGTTGGCTGCCCGGCGAAAACGTTAGGTTGACGCTGCATCGAGACAACGAAACGCCTGACACTACCTTGAACGCCACCGCCGACGCCGAGGGCAACATCGCCAATTCTGAATATTTGGTCCAGGTGAGCGATTTAAACCTCGCTTTCCTGTTAACGGCGGTCGGCCAAACATCGGGTTACACGGCGCAAACGACATTTACCGACAGCGTGAACCCAATAACTATTACTGCCCCGGTTTCGGCAAGTCCGGTGACGGTGACTTCGCTTCCCGCAACCATAGCCATCACCTTTACCTATTCAACCGGCGCCACGGGAAGCACGAATGCATTTGTTGCCGTCAAAGATTCTTTAGGCGCTACCATCGTAGCCAGTCCGACGCAACTTATTCCCACTACTACTTCGACAACGAGCGCAACTATTAACGTGACGATTCCTGCGGGAACAGCCAATGCGAGTAATTACTCGTCTTTCGCCCAGGTCACCAACACAGTTACGCCCGGCACCATAACCCGCCAGGATATAAACAACAACGCAGTCATCGTAAATGTTCCGGTGCCTGCCAAACTGGCATTCATAACTTCGCCCTTCACGGCGATTGCCGGACGGTGCGGCAGTCCCTCAGCGTTGCCCATCACGATGCAACTGCAAGACGCAGCCGGGAATAAAGCCCAGTCAACGACGAATACGACGGTTAATCTGACTTCAAGCTCGGCAGGCGGCACATTCTACAGCGATGCGCAATGCACCCGCGCCGTTACCAGCATCGTGATCTCAAACGCGGGCAACTCCGGAGGGTTTTATTACAAAGATTCGATGGACGGAACGCCAACGATTACGGCTGCGGATGCGGCGAACGCGTTGCCTTCGGCTACCCAGATAGAAACGATTGTTGCACCTCCCAGCGCCTGCGCTTCGCCGGGCTTTGCGGCGGCAATGAATTTCGCCGTCGGAGATCAGCATCTTTCAATGGCGGTCGGCGATTTCAACGCGGACGGGAAAGCCGATGTGGCGGCGGTGAACTCCGGATCGTCCAGTGTTTCGATCCTGCTCGGCAACGGCGCGGGAAGCTTTACGGCGGCGACGAATTTCGCCGTTGGAGTTAGTCCTCATTCAGTTGCCATCGGCGATTTCAACGCTGACGGCAGAGCCGACATAGCGACGGCGAACCAGAGTTCAAACAACGTTTCGATACTGCTCGGCAACGGCGCGGGCGGGTTTGCCGCGGCAACCAATTTCGCTGTCGGGTCCTTACCCTTTTCAGTGGCGGTTGGTGATTTCAACGCGGACGGGAAAACTGATGTGGTAACGGCAAACTTCAATTCTACCGCTGTTTCGATTTTGCTGAACAATGGCGCGGGCGGGTTTGCAGCGGCAACGAACTTCAACGTTGGCATTAGTCCACAATCAGTGGCGGTCGGAGATTTCAACGCTGACGGCAGAGCGGATCTAGTGGCGGCGAACTCCGCCTCAAGCAATGTTTCAATACTTCTCGGCAACGGCGCGGGCGGCTTTTCGGCGGCGACGAATTTCCCCGTCGGAGCAGGTACGGTTTCAGTTGCGGTCGGCGATTTCAACGGCGACAGCAAAGTGGATGTCGCGACGGCGAACAGCAACCCTAACAATGTTTCAATACTTCTCGGCAACGGCGCCGGCGGCTTTGCGGCGGCGGCGAATTTTCCCGTCGGAACTGCTCCTGCCTCGATCGCCATCGGAGATTTCAACGCGGACGGCAAAGCCGACATTACTACCGCGAACCAGAATTCAAACAATATTTCAATTCTGATCGGCAACGGAGTGGGCGGGTTTGCGACAGTGACGAACTTCGCCAGCGCGAATATTCCTCGTTCAGTGGCAGTTGGAGACTTCAACGGCGACGGCAGAGCCGACATCGCGACCGCGGGTCAGGTTTCGAATAATGTGTCGATTCTGCTCAACTCGTGCATTTCCGCGCCTGATTTGACACTTGTCAAAACGCACAGCGGCAACTTCACCATCGGCACAAACGGCAACTATGTGCTGACCGTCAGCAATGCCGGCGGCGCCGCGGCGACCAGCGGCACAATTACCGTTACCGATACATTACCGAGCGGTTTGAGCTTCGTGTCCGGCACCGGAACGGGCTGGAGTTGTTCAGCAGGTGGACAAAACGTAACCTGCGCCAACTCAAATTCACTGGCAGCAGGGGCGAGCAGTCCGGCAATCACGTTGACCGTCAGTGTTGGGGCGAGCACAGCGGTTGGGACAAACAGCATTACTAACACTGCGAATGTTTCCGTAACGGGCGAAACCAACACTGGCAACAACAGTGCGAGCGACCCGACGACGGTCAACAAAGGCAATCAAACAATCGCATTCGGCGCGCTTGCCGATAAGACCTACGGCGACGCTGATTTTGCAGTTTCGGCAACGGCGAGTTCAGGTTTGACGGTAAGTTACGCAGCAAGCGGAAACTGCACGGTAAGCGGAACCACGGTTCATATTACGGGGGCAGGAAACTGCACGCTTACGGCTTCGCAACCAGGCAACCCAAGTTACAACGCCGCGCCCGATGCGGTGCAGTCTTTTACCATCTACTCCAAAACATTAACGGCGAACATTACCGTCAGCAATAAGGTCTATGACGGTACGACCGCTGCGACGATTTTGACGCGCACGCTGACGGGCGTTGTTGGAGCGGATGATGTAACGCTGACGGGTGGGACGGCAACGTTTGCGACCAAGACCGCCGGCACGGCCAAGACCGTCACGGCGACCGGCTTAACTTTGTCAGGGACTGCGGCGGGCAACTATGTTTTGTCTTTTACTACCACTACCACAACCGCCGACATCACGCCGCGAACCTTGAACGTTAGCGCGACGGCCCAGAATAAAACCTACGACGGCACGACCGCCGCGACCGTCACTTTGTCCGACGACCGCGTGAGCGGCGACGACGTGACAACGAGTTATGCGACGGCGAGCTTTGCCGATAAAGATGCCGGCTCGAACAAGCCGGTTTCGGTGAGCGGGATTTCCATCGGCGGCGGCGCGGATGGTGGCAATTATTCGCTCGGCAACACAACCACGACGACGGCCGCCAACATCACGCCGCGTCCAATCGCTATTACGGCTGACGCGAAAATGAAAACTTACGGCGACGGCGATCCGGCGTTGACCTACTCGCTAACGAGCGGTTCACTGGTCATGGGCGACGGCTTCGGAGGCGCATTAACGCGGGTGCCGGGCGAAAATGCCGGTGCTTACGCGATCCAGCAAGGCACTCTGACGGCGGGCGGCAATTATGCGCTGACGTTTGAAGGAGCTGATCTAACAATAACTGAACGCTCGATTACCATTACGGCTGATGCCAGGACAAAAGTTTATGGCGACCAGGATCCGCCGCTCACCTATCAAATCACCAGCGGCTCGTTAGCCTTCAGCGATGCATTCACGGGCGCGCTGGTTCGTGTTTCCGGCGAATTGGTCGGAAGCTATGCGATTCAGCAGGGCACGCTGACCGCGGGAACAAACTATGCGATGACCTACATCGGCGCTGATTTATCCATCACGCCGAAGATGTTGACGGTGGCGGCCACCGCCATTAACAAAGTCTATGACGGAAACGCAACCGCATCCGTTTCGCTTTCGATTCCGACCGGCATCGTGTTGGGCGATACGGTTGGCGCAACTTATGCGAGCGCGTCGTTTGCAGATAGAAACGTCGGGATGGGCAAGACGGTCAGCATCAGCGGCATCGCTTTAACAGGTGCGAGTGCCGGAAATTACACAGTTAATTCGACCGCAACGACAAACGCCGACATCACGCAGCGAACCTTGACGGTAACGGCAACAGCGGCAAACAAAGTCTATGACGGCAGCGCCAACGCCAGCGTTACTTTGTTCGACAACCGAATTGCCGGCGATGTCATTACGGTTGGCTTTGCGAACGCGTTATTTGACGATGCGAACATCGGCGCGAACAAAACGGTAACGGTTAGTGGCATCGCAATCAGCGGCGGGGACGCAAGCAATTACATACCGGCTTCGACCGTGACGACGACCAGCGCCAGCATCACGCCGGCTGGAACCACGATCGTTTCGGTGAGCCCGAACACCGTCCAATACAGCGACACTGTAACCTTCACCGCCACCATCCCGACTCCCAACACCAACCTTAACGGACAAGTGGCAGGCACGGTGCAGTTTTGCATCAACGGCGCGAATTTCGGCGCTCCGGTTGCGGCAATCCTTGCTTCCACCGGCGCCACTGCCGCGTTAACGTTTAATAATCAACTCGCGCCGGGCAACTACACCGTTGCAGCGAAATTCATCAGCTCCAATCCGAATTTCGGCAACAGCAACAGCGGCGACGCGCCGCTCACCATCACGCGCGAAGACGCTCGCGTCTTTTACAACGGAATGTTGTTTGTCAACACGAGCTGCGCGACGTGCAGTAACGCGACCGTCCAACTAGCCGCGACCGTCAAAGACATTACGGCGGTTACGGGCGACGCGGCATTTGACGCTCAGGCGGGCAACATCAGTAATGCCACCCTCACTTTTGTTAATGCTGATACGAACGTCGATATTGCAACCGTGCCCATTTCGCTCGTGTCGGCAGGCGATACGACGGTCGGAACGGCGGTATACGATTGGAGTGTCAACCTCGGCTCCGCAGATTCCTCCGATTACACCATCGGCTTCCGCGTCAACGGTTACTACACCCGTTATGCCGGAAGCGATGCTGCAGTCTTAACTGTCTCCAAACCTTTGGGAACTAACTTCATCACTGGCGGCGGCTATCTCATGATGACCAGCCCGGCGACGAGTTCCGCCGGACTGTACGCGGGAGCCCCAGGCTTACATACCAACTTCAGCTTTAACGTCAAATACAGCAACGGTGGCAAGAGTCTGCAAGGCATGGTCAACGTCATCGTGCGCGGCAACGGGGGTCGCGTCTATCAATTCAAGGGAAATCAGATGGACACGTTAACTGTCAATAATGCCAATCCGCAGGAGCAGACTGCCGTGTACACTGGCAAGTGCAGCTTGACAGACATCACTGACCCGAATGCTCCGATTGCGCTCGGCGAAGGTCATGGACTCCAGATGAAAATGACCGACAAAGGCGAACCCGGCAGCGCGGACATCATCGGCATCACCGTCTATGCCAACACCAACGGCGCGCTCTTGTTCTCCAGCCGCTGGAACGGAACCACAACAATTGAACAACTGCTCGGAGGTGGGAATATCTCAATCAAATAGCGCCAACCCAAGGGCGGCATTCTCTTGTCGCCCCGGGAGAGGACCTCTGCCGAACGATTTGTGGGGGTGGCATGCAGTGCCACCCCATCGTTGCGTAAGTTGAATGTTACCGGTTGCGTAAGTTGAATGTTACCGGGAACAAATGCGGCGGCCACGGGGTGCCGCCCTGAGAACGTCTCCGCGGAGAGTAGTCTTTCGGGGTTCTGCCAAAGAATCAATCCCACCCACGGGAGTGGGTGGATGGTTCAAGTCCAGCCTACCAAAAGCCACCAAAGCAGACTCCCAAATCCCACCAACGGCAGTTGGTGGATTGTTCAGATCCTGCCTATTCGGCTTTCATTAAAACAAGGTCGGACTTGAACCATCCACCAACTGCCGTTGGTGGGATTTCAAGAACAAGCGTGCTTCACAATTTGTAGGTCGGACTTGAACCATCCACCAACTGCCGTTGGTGGGATTTCAAGAATAAGCGGGCTTCACGATTTGTAGGTCGGACTTGAACCATCCACCAACTGCCGTTGGTGGGATTCTTGTGCAAAGGCTGTCTGACCGACCTTCACGCCAATGGGCAACGCCAATGGGGCGGCCACGGAGTGCCACCCCTACAATCAATTACTAAAAAATAAACTTGAAGCCGAGTTGAAATTGGCGGCTGTCTTGCGAGGTTGATTGGTTACGCGCCTTGAAATCCGGAAGTGTGCCGATTAGTTCACCGGTCGTAGCATTCGTGGGCGCCGCCACATTGTTGTATCCCACAATGCTGTTGACGTTGAAGAGATTCACGAATTCGCCGAAGACTTCCAACTTGTAACGCTCCGTAAAATTGAAGAAACGCGAGTAACGCAAATCAACATTGAACTGCGGTGGAGTTGTTCCGGAATTGCGTTTGATGCCCACCGGTCTGTCGGAAGTCTGAACGCCGTCGCCGTTGAGATCTGAATTGGAAATGATGTTGAAGGTTTCGCCGCTGTTGGCTGTAGCAATGATGCCCACTTGATGGTGGTTGAAAAGATAGCGCAGCGATTTCTTTTCAAAATGAAACTGAGGACGGGCGACCAGGCTCATAACAAAGGTATGTCGCTGGTCGGCAAACGCATTGCCTTTGTCCAGAGCCCGGTTAGTCGGATCCGACAAAACCAAACCCTGAATGTTGCCGGTCGTCATATTTTGTTCGGGAGCGTCGTCTGCGGCTTTCGAGAACGTATAGTTCGCGCTGAATTGAAGCCCGCGCGAAAACCGTTTCGTTAATTGCAAAGTCAGGGAGTCGTATGTGGAAACTCCGACGGACTCGACCATGAGGATGTTGTTGAATCGGGGATCGAAACGGGTAAGAGGATTGATGGCTCGGTTATATACGGGTCTTCCGTCCGCCAAAAAGCGAATCGGGTTTATCAGGTTGATGTTACGGTAAATCGGGATATGACGACCGACCGAGTGAATGTAGCCGACCGCTAGTGAGAGGTTTTCCGTTAGCGCCTGTTCGATTTGAAGGTTCGAATGAATCGCATACATGTTCACAAAATCGGGCGCGATCGCATCAATGTTTTGCGTCAGATTCGAACCGGCAGGCAAAGAGCCGGAAAAAGTGGCGGGAAACGCGGGCGCATTGAGGCTTGGCGTTGTCGTTCCGTTGTTATTGCCGTTAAAACTGAAATTGAAGAAACGCCCGCTGCCGTTGTTTAGTATTGCTCGCTGATAGATAGCTAAAAGCGGCTGGTCGTAATACATTCCCGCGCCAAGTCGAATAATTGTCGGGCGGTTGCCTTCGCGCAGGGCGTAAACAACGCCCAGGCGCGGCGCGAAATTGTTCTTATCCACCTTGAACTTTTGCGAAGCCGGGAACATCGAGGTCGAATCGGCTGGGGGAATCCGGTAAAGGTCATAACGTAAGCCGTAATTCAATTTTAAGCGGCGCGTTAGTTTCCAATCGTCCTGCAAAAAGAAATTCCAGAAAGTAGCTTTGTAGTTAATTTCAGGGTCGCCGAAGGTTTCGGCGTACGACGTATAACTCCGAAGATTAATCCCGTTTCGGGCGGCGACATAAGCCGCGATCGAAGGAAATGTATATCTGCTAAAAACTGCCGATCGTTCGGAGTGATTGTAGAAGTTGAAACCGCCGCCGAATTTGACGACGTGCGTCCGAACACTTCGCGTCAGATTGTCCTGGATTTGCGTAATCCTTCGCGGCAGAAAAATCGTATCTACGCCTTCCGGCGAACCGAAATTCGCCACATTGGTAATCACGATAGAAGGACCGCTGCCGGAAAATTCATTTCTTTTCCCAGCCCCTCCAGTTCCGGTGCGCTGGGCATATTGAAAGCGAAATTCGTTAAAAGTCCCCCGCGTGTCTGAAGCAACCTGGGCCGCAATCGCGTAGTCAACGTTGGGCGTATCAAGAGTTCGCTCCAAAGTATTAAGCATGGCCGGAATAAGATTTTTGCCAATTCCATCGGAACGATTAAACCGCAGCGTAAGGCGATTCTTATCGTTCAACTGCATATCAGTCCGAAAAATATAGAAAGATCCGGCTTCCGAACCGGGAATGGATGCGGGAAAAATCGAAGCGGGCAAACCTGTCGCGATTAACTGCGACTGGTCTTCCGGTTTAATTGTCAGCAACCGAGTGGAAACCGCTTTGTCGTCGCGGTATTGCCATTCGTAACCAAAATAAAAATGCCAGCGGTCTTTGATAATTGGTGCGCCCACTGCCGCCGTAAAAACATTCGCCTTGTTGTCCGGCAAATCCGCCGCCGAAAAAAAGAACGGGCGTGAATAGAAAGACGGACGGCGAAAACGATAACTGACCGAACCGCTGAGCTTATTCGTTCCCGATGGCGTTACGACGTTCATAATCATGCCCGGCGTGTTGCCAAACTCCGCCGCAAAACCGTTGGTGAGCAATTGAATCTCGCTGATATAAGTATCGGAAAGGATCATAAAACGAAGCGTGCCGCGGTCGCCCTGGGTGTTGGCGTTGCCGTCGAGCAGGAAATTGACCCGCCTCAGATAGCCGTTGGCATTGATAGTTGTGAAAGGACCTCCCCGGGCTGGACGACCTGTGACGTTGGCTTGCAGGAAAGCGAAATTGTAAGGGTTGCGCGAAACCAGCGGGAGATTCTGCACTTCGCGGCTATTCAACACGCGTCCCAAATCTGTCTTGCCGGCGTCGGCAATTGACGTATCCGATGTAACGGTAACCACTTCCTGAACTTCTCCGGCCACCAAATTCAAATTGACGGTCGCGGTTTGTCCGGTGGTTAGCGTGATCCCTTCCCGCACGACTTTTTTGAAGTTTGCAGCCTCGGCGGTGAGGCGGTAGGTGCCGAGCGGAAGAAGTGGAAAACGATAGACACCGCTTTCATCGGTGGTCGTGGTTCTGGTCGCGCCGGTTTCGATGTTCGTTGCGGTGATGAGGACATTCGCCACCGCCGCATTATTTTGGTCCAGGACAGTGCCTTCGATTTGGCCGTCAAGGGCTTGCGATTGGGCGAAGGTTGAAGAGGCAAACAATAAGCCCAAGGCAATGGAGCATAGTAAAAGCTGGAAGGGTGTCCGTTTCATTTTTATTGTAGGGGCGGCACTCCGTGGCCGCCCCTTCCTCGCGGTATCACTCAACTGGCGCAACGATGGGGCGGCACACCATGGCCGCGCCTTCCTCGCGGTATCACTCAACTGGCGCAACGATGGGGCGGCGGCACACCGTGGCCGCGCCTTCCTCGCGGTATCACTCAACTGGCGCAACGATGGGGCGGC
>Ga0070697_100000540_pt1 | contig 28451 bp, 27 predicted proteins | sample KBSK1501metaG_FD_65475 | JGI IMG/M metagenome (GOLD analysis project Ga0070697, IMG submission 65475) | Corn, switchgrass and miscanthus rhizosphere microbial communities from Kellogg Biological Station, Michigan, USA - KBS K1-50-1 metaG | ecosystem: Host-associated > Plants > Roots >...
CGACAGCCCGAAGGACGCGATCGTGTGGGACACCGGACACCAGGCTTACGTGCACAAGCTCATCACCGGACGGGCAGCCGATTTCTCGCGGCTGCGCCAGGCCGGCGGGCTGTCGGGGTATCCGTCTCGGAAGGAGTCCGTGCACGACCTCGTCGAAAACAGCCACGCCTCGACCTCGCTGAGCTACGCGCTCGGTATCGCCGAGGCGCGGCTGCGCAAGCGCATCGGAGGATTTGTGGTTGCAGTGATCGGCGATGGTGCCCTGACCGGGGGCATGGCCTACGAAGCGCTGAACCAGATCGCGCACCTGCAGCCGCCGAATCTGATCATCGTCATCAACGACAACGGCCGTTCCTACGCGCCGACCGTCGGTGGCCTGGCCCGACACCTGTCCCAGTTGCGCGTCGACCCTCGCTACGAAAGGATCAAAGACGACATCTCGCGTCTGCTGCGCGACCTGCCGCTCGTCGGTTCGACTGCGGACCAGGCCGCGTATCGCGTGAAGGAAGGACTGAAGCAGCTGCTTCAGCCGTCGACGATGTTCGAGAGCCTGGGCATCAAGTACGCGGGTCTGGTCGACGGCCACGACGAGCCCGCGCTCGAGGAAGTGTTGACGCGCGCCAAGAAGTTGCGCGAACCGGTGGTGGTCCATGTCGTCACCGAGAAAGGTCACGGCTACAGCCCGGCGGTTGACGACGACGTCGACAAGCTGCACGGCGTGAGCGCATTCGACCCGCTGACCGGCCGGCCTCGCACGACAGAGGTGACCTATACCGACGTGTTCGGCGAGGCGCTGATGAGCGCGGCGGCAAGACGGCCTGAGGTCTGCGCGATCACCGCGGCAATGGCCTCATCGACCGGGCTGCTCAACTTCGCCAAAGAATTTCCAGACCGCTTCTTCGACGTCGGCATCTGCGAGCAGCACGCCGTCACCTTTGCGGCGGGGCTGGCCATGGCGGGCATGCACCCCGTGGTCTGCATCTATTCGACGTTCCTGGCCCGCGCCTTCGACCAGACGATCATGGACGTCGCGCTCCACAAGCTGCCCGTCGTGTTCGTGATCGACCGCGCGGGCGTGACCGGCCCGGACGGCGCCTCCCACCACGGGATCTTCGACCTGTCGTACCTGCGGATGATCCCCAACCTCAAGGTCGCCGCGCCCAAGGACGCCACCGAGCTGTGCGCCCTGCTCGAAACGGCGCTCGCGACCGACGGCCCGGTGGCGATCCGCTATCCGAAGGGACCTGTCCCGGATACGCCGGATCTTCCAGTTGAACCACTGCCCGTCGGCCGATGGGAGGAGATCCGCAAGGGCGACAACGCCGTCATCTTCGCCGTCGGACGCATGGTGGAGGTCGCGGGCGAGGCGGCGGCCAGACTCGAGATGCAGGGCATCTCATGCGCGGTCGTCAACGCGCGATGGATCAAGCCGGTCGACCCGCGCATTGTCGACTGGGCGCGGTCTCACCCGGTCGTCTTGACGGCGGAGGACAACGTCGGGTCGGGCGGGTTCGGGGGCGCTGTGCTCGAAGCGCTCGCGCCTCATGGGCTGGCCGGCCGGGTCCGCGTGCTTGCGCTGCCCGACGAGTTCTTGCCGCAGGGCAAGGCGGCTGAGATCCTCAAGGAGCACGGTCTCGACGCGGCCGGTATCGCGAAGGCGGTCTACGAGGCGATCAGAGGCCGGGTTCCAGAGAAGAGCTAGAGGCCTCTACAGCTTCTTGCGGCCGGCGAAGCCTTCGCCGACCCGATGCCAGTACTCGACCCGCTCCTCGCCCAGCTTCCAGCACAGCTCGACGAGCTCGTCGTCGCGATAGGAGGGAAAGTCGATCAGGCCCTCGAGCGGTCCTTTGAGCTGGATGCCCATGCTGTTGAGGTTCAGCACGGCTTTCAGCAGCTCCTCCTCGGCGCCCTGAACGGCGTCCCGAGCTTGCTGCTCGCGTTCCCGTGTCTCGCCGTTGGCCCCGGGACGCTGGGTCGCGTATTCGGCCATGCGCAGCTGCTCCTCGAGGTCTGGCCGGAGGGCTGACAGCTCGGCGATCTGGGCGACGATCGGACGCACGCGAGGAAGCTCGCGATTCGCTTCCTCGACCGTGTACGTCCGGAGCCTTTGCACCGCTCAACGATACTTCCTTGAATGGATGCGACGGCGATGCGAAGGCGCATCGCAGACGCAAAGGTCGCACGCCTCGCCACCGTCGGCGCCGGCGGCAAACCACACGTGGTGCCGATCACTTTTGCGGTGGACGGCGACACCATCTACTTCGCCGTCGACGCCAAGCCGAAACGAACCACAGATCTCAAACGCCTGCGCAACATCGCCGCCAACCCGTCGGTGTCGGTGCTCGTCGACCACTACGAAGACGACTGGGCCAGGCTGTGGTGGGTGCGCATCGACGGCACAGCGCGACTGCTGGCCGACGGTGCGCAAGCTGTTCGCGCAACAGACCTGCTGGCCGCAAGGTACCCGCAATATCGGCCCGCCCGACCGGGAGGTCCGGTGGTCGCAATCTCGATCGACCGCATCTCCGGATGGTCCCCGGAGGCGCCGTCCTAAGGCATCCTCTTAATGACACTTGACGAGACGTCTGGTCTCGCCTAGTCTCACTAGATCGCGATCAACCAGCGGATTCTGGAGCGGGCGCCGGCGGTGCTCGCGCGAGGGGGCAAGCCGACAGTGGCGGATTTTGCCCGGGCGGCCGGGACGTCCCGGGCGACCTTTTACCGCCATTTCAAGTCCCGCGAGGCGCTGCTCGACGCGCTCGACGTCGCGCCCGCAGCGGGCACCCCGGAACGGATCCTGGCCGCCGCCGTCGAGCTGGTAGGCGCGCAGGGCCTTACCGCGCTCTCGATGGACGACCTCGCGGATCGCGCGGAGGTCTCGCGGGCCACGCTCTATCGGGTCTTTTCCGGCAAGTCCGCGCTGCTGACAGGCTTGATCGAGACCTACTCGCCGCTCGAGCCGGTCAGCCGCGTCATCCTCGCCCACCAGCACGAGCCGCCGACGGTGCTCATGCCCGAGCTCGCGCGCACGGCCTATCGCACCGTCTACGCGGGCGGCGAGAACCGGGCCGGCCTGATCCGCACCCTGTTTTTCGAGGTCAGCGGTCTGACGCCCGAGACGGAGGAGGCGGTGACTGACACGATCACCAGGGTCGTGGGTCTGCTCGTCGCGTATCTGATGACGCAGATGGCCGAGGGCCGGCTGCGGCGGATGCATCCGTTGCTCGCGCTGCAGTCGTTCATCGGACCGATCCTTTTTCACATCCTGACCCGACCCATCGCGGAGCGGGTCTTGCGACTCGATATCGAGGGCGAAGCCGCTGTGACGCTGCTCGCCGAAACCTGGCTTCGCGCCATGGCCACCGAGGAGGACGGGGATGCATGACTCGTACGCGGTGAACGTCGACGACGTTTCCAAATCGTTCGGGGCGTTCAAAGCTCTGAACGGCGTGACCCTTCGCGTGCGCCAGGGCGAGATCTATGGCTTGCTGGGTCCCAACGGCGCCGGCAAGACGACCCTGATCCGTCTGATCTGCGGCCTTCTCGAGGCACACCCAGGCACGGTCACGGTGCTGGGCCAGCGAATGCCCAATGTCGCCGTCCTCCGCCACATCGGCTACATGACGCAGCAGGCCGCGCTCTATCCCGGGCTCTCAGTGGAGGAGAACGTCGCCTTCTTCGCATCCATCAACGGCGCCGAGGACGGGGTGAAGGAGGCGCTCGAGCTGGTGCAGCTCTACGACCGGCGCGCCTCGGTCGTCGCCACGCTGAGCGGCGGGATGCGCCAGCGCTGCTCGCTCGCGTGCGCGCTCGTGCACCGTCCGGAGCTGCTCCTCCTCGATGAGCCGACCGTCGGCATCGATCCACAGCTCCGCGTCCAGTTCTGGGAGTACTTCCGCCGCATGGCGGCCGCAGGAACGACGCTCATCGTTTCGAGCCACGTGATGGACGAGGCCGACCGGTGCCAGCGACTCGGCTTGATCCAGTACGGACGCCTTCTCGCCGAGGGATCGCCTGCCGACATCCGCGTCCAGGGAGGATCGCAGAATCTCGAAGAAGCTTTCCTCGCCCTCGCCGGGCGGAGGGAGTCGTGAGCGGCCACCGCGTCAGGGCGATCACCCGTCGGTTGCTGCAGGGATTCCGGCGCGACCGAAGGACGCTGGCGCTTCTCTTTGTGGCCCCGATCGTCATCCTCGGCCTGCTCGGTTATCTCATGCGCGGGTCGTCCAGCGTACCGGCGGTCGGGATCGCCAATGAGGACTCCGGACCGGCGGGCGCCGTGGTCGCCGACGTGCTCAGGCACTCAAGCCACATCAAGACAAGCGACATCGATGCGTCAGAGGGCGACGCGAAGCTCCGGGATGGTTCGCTCGTCGCATACGTTGTTTTTCCTCAAGACTTCACTCAGAAGGTCGCGGCCGGAACGGTCTCACCGGAGGTGCACCTCGAAGGGTCGCAGCCTGGTGAGGACTCCCCGGTGATCCAGGCGCTGCAGCAGGCGATGACCTCACTTGCGTCTCAGGTCGCCGGGCGCAACGTCAGCTTTCAGCCGCAGATCAATTACCTGTACGGAGGCTCGAACTACGACACGCTCGATTACTTCGGGGCCGCATTCGTCGGGCTCGTGGTGTTCTTCCTCGTCTTCGTGATCACGATCGTTTCGTTCCTCAACGAGCGGTCCCAGGGCACGCTCGAACGTCTGATGGCGAGCCCCCTGCGGCGAGGCGAGATCGTGCTTGGCTACATGCTCGGCTTCACGGTGCTGGCCCTGGTCCAGGCAGCCGAGGTGCTGGTCTTCGCGCTGGCGATCTTGAAGATCCAGAACCACGGCAACGTGCTGCTGATCTTTGGCATGGAAGCCCTGATGGCGATCGCCGCCGTAAACCTCGGGATCTTCCTCAGCATGTTCGCCCGCTCGGAATTCCAGGCGGTGCAGTTCATCCCCCTCGTCGTCGTGCCGCAGATGCTGCTCTCGGGAATTATCTTTCCGGTCTCGAGTGAGCCGACCGCTCTGCAGTACCTGTCGAACGTGCTGCCCCTCACCTACGCCGTGAACGGCATGCGCGACATCATGGTCAAGGGCGCGGACCTCACTTGGTCAGCGCTGCAGTTGGACGCCGCCGTGGTCGCGGGATTCTGCGTCCTGCTGATCGTGGCCGGCACTGCGACGCTTCGTCGTAGGCTCGGGTAGGAAATGATGCTTGTCTGTTCGCGGAAATGCGGCGGGACGCTGTTTCGCGCTGTGTTCGCCGAGGTCGATGTCGACTCTGCCGGCGAGTACCAGGACCACCGGGTGACGCAGCCTGGTTACATATGCCTCAACTGCGGCGCGCCGGCGCTTGACCTCGCCCAGGTCCCTGGCGAGCTCGAAGCGGAGGCGCAGGCTGAGGAAGCGGCGGCGTCTGTCACCGCCGATATCCTCTGCCCCGTCTGCGAGACGATGGTCCAGCTCGACGCGAACATGGAATGCCCGAACTGCGGCTCTCCGCTCGAGGTGCCTAGGCTCCCCTAGCTGAGCGCCGCCGACCCGATCAGGATGCTCTTCATCGCCCGCACCGCCGCCGCGTCGCGCTGACGCACGGCCGATCGGAGCGCCCGGACCGCCCGCGGAGTGTCGAGGTCGTCCGCCAGCGCCGCGTTGAACTCGGCCATCAGCTTTGTCCCGGGCTTCGGTTTGACGCCACGTTTGGAGGTACGAGCGTCGTCGGCGAGGAACTTACGCATCCGCTCGACAAACCGCGCCGACCGCAAGAGCCCCGTCCACTCGAAATCCCAGTCCCGCCGGTAGCGATGCGAGATGAGATACAGGCGGACCGCGGCGGCCGGTGCACGCTGCAGCGCCTGGCTGACCTTGACCAGGTTGCCGAGCGACTTGCTCATCTTGCGGCCGTTGTAACGGACCATCCCGGTGTGGACCCAGGCCCGCGCAAAAGGCGCCTTGTGCGTCAAGGATTCGGATTGCGCACGCTCGGACTCGTGATGGCTGAACACCAGGTCGCGGCCGCCACCGTGGATGTCGACCTGGGGTCCGAGGTAGTGCTGCGCCATCACCGAGCACTCGATGTGCCAGCCCGGCCGCCCTTCGCCGAACTTCGACGGCCACGCGGGCTCATCTGGCGCAGAGGCCCGCCAGAGTGGGAAGTCGAGCAGGTGACGCTTCGCTTCGGGCCCGACCGTGCCCAGCAGAGATTCGTCTCGAAGCTTGCGGAGCATCGAGCGGCGTGTGCGGTGGGAAAGTCGACCGTAGCCGCGGTACTTGCTAGTGTCGAAGTAGAGTGCGTCCGTGCGGTAGGCGTATCCGGAGGCCTTGAGGCGCGATGCCGCGGCGGTGATGCGCTTGATCTCGTCTGACGCCCGCGGCATCACGTCAGGCGGACGCCAGCCGAGCACCGTCATGTCGCGGATATGGACCTGGGTCTCCCGTTCGGCGAGGTCGCGCCAGTCGATGTCATCCCGGCGCGCGCGCTCGAACAGTGGATCGTCGATGTCGGTCACGTTCTGAACATATTTCACGCGCACCCCGGTCGACTCGATAAACCGGACGAGCACGTCGAACATCGAGAAGGTGAAGGCGTGGCCCATGTGACCTGAGTCGTACGGAGTGACGCCGCAGACGTAAAGCGTGAGAGGTTTGCGCCCGCGAGGGGCGAGCGCGACGTTTCGTTGGGTCAGCGTGTCACGAAGACGGAGACGGGCCAGGGCGTCAGCTCTGGCGCGCGGCGACGGTCGCGTCGGCACGCAGCGCGTCGACCTTGTTCGTCATCTCCCACGGCACGCCGAGGTCGTCGCGCCCGAAATGGCCGTATGCGGCGGTCGGCCGGTAGATCGGCCGCAGCAGGTCCATGTTCGCGATGATCGCCCCGGGGCGCAGGTCGAAATGCCGCCGGATCAGCCCCAGCAATTCCTCCTCAGACTTCGAGCCGGTGCCGAACGTCTCGACCGCGATCGAGGTTGGATGCGCACGCCCGATCGCGTACGAGACCTGGACCTCGCACCGTTCAGCCAGGCCGGCTGCGACGAGGTTCTTGGCCACGTGGCGTGCCGCGTATGCGGCGGACCTGTCGACCTTGCTCGGGTCTTTGCCGCTGAAGGCGCCGCCGCCGTGGCGGGCGACTCCCCCGTACGTATCGACGATGATCTTGCGTCCGGTGAGCCCCGCGTCGGCCGCGGGCCCTCCCAGCACGAACGACCCGCTCGGGTTGACCATGATCTTGGTCGCCGCGTCGACGACCTGGCCCTTCAAAACGGGGTTGATGACGAGCTCCCGCACGCCGTCGGCGATCTCCCTTTGCGTCGCACTCGCGGCGTGGTGGGTCGAGACGACCACCGCCTCGATCCGCCTGGGTTTGCCGAGTGAATACTCGACGGTGACCTGCGTCTTGCCGTCGGGCCGGAGGAAAGGAAGTGAACCGTTCTTGCGAACTTCGGCGAGCTTCTTGGCGAGGCGGTTGGCGAGCGAGATCGTGAGCGGCATCAGTTCGGGGGTCTCCTTGCACGCGAAGCCGATCATCATGCCCTGGTCCCCCGCACCCTGCAGCTCGAACGGATCCTGCCCCGTGGCACCCCCGCGCTCTTCGAGCGAGTGATTGACGCCCGCCGCGATGTCCGGTGACTGCTCTTTCAGATACACCTGGATGAGGGCGTGGTCCGCGTCGAAACCGATCTGCTCGTCGTTGTAGCCAATCGAGCGGATCGTTTCGCGGATCGTGCGCTGGATGTCGAGCTCAGCGTGGGTCGTGACTTCGCCGATGACGACGCAGAGGCCTTTGGTGATCGCCGTCTCGCACGCGACGCGTGCCGCGGGATCCTGCCCGAGCATCCCATCGAGGACCGCGTCCGATACCTGGTCGCAGATCTTGTCGGGATGTCCCTCGGTGACTGATTCAGACGTCAGCAGGAACGACCGCGACGAACTGAACGATGTGGTCACGAAGGCAGATGATACCTGCGGTGCGGCTAGGCGCCGTTGTGGTGCCGGCTGTCCTCTGGATCTTGACCGAGCAGCTGGGCCTGGAGCGCAAAGATGTCGTCGAGCACGCGATCGACCCGCCGCCCCTCGAGCCGGTGGTCCGCGATCACACCTGCGTGCTCGAGATGGCTGCGGAGCGCGGCCCCCAACGGTCCATCGATCCTGGTCTGACCTCGGATCTGCGCTTCCTCGAGAAGCTGGAGGCACCGATCAAGCGCGAGCTGCTTCGTCCTGTGGGCTCTCAGGTTCATGCGGTGCCCAGCACCTCGACGCGGCCCGATGGAGTGACGCGGACGTGAACCTTGTTCAACGTGGGCAGGGCGTAAGGGTCGGTCGGGCGGCCGTCCGACATAAACTTCGCCGGATGGCATGGGCACGCGAGATGACCGCTTGCCCCGTCCCACCACAGCTCGCACGGCAGGTGGGAGCAGATCGAAGAGACCGCCGTGACCTGGTCGCCGCGACGGAAGAGGTAGGCGCCGACTCCGCCTGCCACCACGCGCTTCCCCTGGCCTTCGACGAGGTCGCTTGCCGCGCCGACGTCGATCCAGCGGCCGTCGAGCGGTTCGATCATCTCGCTCGCCTTGACCGGTTCGGGGCCGGCTGTCCTGCCGAGCAAGACCCCGCCTGCAGCGCCCGCAGCCAGACCGATGCCGGCGACCAGCGCGCTACGACGCGTGATCCATCCTTCACTCGGCGCGTGCTCGAGCGACTGGGCGAGACGCTTGCGAAACGCGGGTTGCATTCGCTGCGGACCCTGGCGCGCGCCCGCGAGTCGTGCCGCGGCCGTGATCGCGGCTTTCTCCTCGGCGTCGCCGCCGCGCAGCTTCAGCCGCCGCCCGCGCAAAAGATCGGCGACGATCTTTTCGACGCGGTTCTCGGGCCTGCCGTTCATTCGAGAGGCCTGACCTTCGCCGCCGCGCGCAAGGCGCGCAGCTGCATGACCTTGATTGCACCTACCGTCGAGTTCATTTCCGCGGCTACTTCCTTCAAGGAATACCCATGCAGGAAACGGAGCTCCAGCACGCGGCGGTAGTTGTCCGAAAGCTGCGCCAGGATCTGCTGCACCGTGTCGGCGCTCTCTTCCGACGGCGGCGATGTCGGCAACGCAAGCGCGAGATCCTCATGGAGCTCGGCCTCGGAAAGTCCGAGACGGGTGCTCCAGAACCCGCCCAGCACCGAGCGCGCGGTCGCGAAAAGGTAGCCTCGGATCGCGCTCGCGGGGGCGCCCTGGCGAAGTCTTGGGATCGCCTTCATCGCGACCTGCTGGGTGAGATCCTCGGCGTCGGCGCGGTTGCCGACACGCGCGTAGATGAACGCGTACACGATCTCGAGCTCGTCGAGCGCGATGTCGGTCGCCCGAGAAGCTGCCGGCAGCTCGACGACATCGGCAGGTTCGCTCGCCCTTTCGTCGGGCGTCATGCCTGGCCTAGAAGAGGTTGCCGCACATCAGGTAGCTCGCGCTCGTGCCCTGCATGTCGGGTCCCGCGTGGACGACGACGTACCACTTGCCGCTCGCGGGCGGATAGGTGATGTTGAGGGTCGTCCTGGTGTCCGCCGTCCCCAGACCGTCGGCGACGACCTGATTCAGCGCGAACGCGATGACGCCCCGCGACGTTTGCGGGCATCCACCGATATGGATGTGCGACACGTGCGAAGAGTTCGGCTGCAGGCCGGTGATCTTCAGCTCGATGGTCGTCGAACGCTGGCCGGCGGAGACCGCGATGGTTCCGGTTGCTCTGGCGGTGTTGACCGGGTTGAGCTGGAAGGAGAAGGCCTTGGGGCTGGGTGAGGGCAGGTGGCCGGGCGATGTCGCCTGGATGGGCGTCGGCGACGGAGTGGAACCGGCCTCGCCGCCGCACGCCGCCGCGCATGTTGCGATCGCGGCGATTGCAAGCGACGTGATGGCGCACCCGAACGCGGTTTTGCACCGTGTACCTGGCATACCGGTGCAGGTTACTGGAGGAGGCTGGGATTCGATCCCGGCCTCCCCTCCCCATCGGCTGGAGATGGTGGCCCGGCCGGGGTGGCCCGGCCGGGTCGGGACGAGGACCTGATCGATTACGCGTGCCGCGTCACTGGAGACGTCGCGCGCCGGCGACGCCAGAGGAGAAAGCCAAGGCCCGCGAGCACGACCAGCGGTCCGATCGCGCCGAGCGCGGTGACGACGTAGTTGATGGTCGCGACGAAGTTGTGCGCGGCGTCGTTCAGCGCTGTCGAGAAACCCCAGCTGTCGTTCGAGGCAGTCTGCGCCGGCGCCCCGGCCTCGCTGAGGGTGACCGCAACCGAGCTGTACGAAGTGTTGTCGTCCAGGTACTTGATCTGGCCCTTGAGCTGCTCGATCTGGCCGGTGATCTGGCCGATCTGGTTCTGCACGGCGATGATGTCGTTGATCGACTTCGCGTTCGTGAGCAGCGCGCGCATCGCGTTCAGCTGCGCCTCGGCGTTGGCCAGGCGTGCGCGCAAGTCGACGTACTGCGCGCTGACGTCGGTCCCGGTGATGTGCTCGCCCTGGACGTCCCCGATCTTCGCCAGCGCGTCGATCGTGGCGTCGAAGTGGGCCGCCGGAACCATGAAGTTGATGACGCCGGTCCGGATCGGGCCGGTCTGGTCAGTGCCTAGCGGCGTCGCCTGGGCGTCGGTGCCGGCGATGTAGCCGCCTTGGCCCTCAACGAGCGTGCGGACCTCGGACAGCTTGGACGTGAACTTTCCCGATCCGACGGTGATGCTCAGCTGCGCCTGTCGGATCACCGGCGGGCCCTGCAGCGCGGGCACCGGCTGGCCGGGCAAGGTCGTCGTCCCGCCGCCATTCGATGTTTCACCTGGCACGCCGGTGCCGCGCGAACCGTCACCTTGGGCGACGGGTTGGGCCGGCCCCTCCTTGCTGGTTGGGCCGCCGCCGGAGTTGCCGCCGCCGCAGGCGGCCGCCAGAACGAGGAATGCAAGCACGACCACGACCTTCTTCATTGAGAGCCGCCTCCTTGGGCGAGTGTGATGTGGGACGAAACGCCGACGGCATCCATACGTAACATTTGGCCCCGCCATGATCCAGTCGCGAGGACTTGCCATCGATGTCGCGGCACGACGCGTGCTCAGCGATGCAAGCTTCACGGTCAACACAGGCGACAAGGTCGGCCTCGTCGGCCGCAACGGGGTGGGCAAGACGAGCCTGCTCAAGGTGCTGGCCGGCGAGGACGACGCGGCGGCCGGCCTCGTGCTGCGTCGCGGGACTCTGGGTTACGTACCGCAGAACCCGCGACCCCGCGCGGAAGCTGCGCATTCAGCGCTGTCGCACATCCTGTCGGGGCGCGGCCTGGACCGGGCAGCGGCGCGGCTCGTCGAGCTTCATCAGGCACTGGAGCAGGACCACTCGCCGAGCGCGATCGAGAAGTACTCCGAGGCGGAGGAGCGGTACCGGCTCGACGGCGGCTACTCGGGCGAGTCGGAGTCGCGGCGCATCGTGACCGGGCTCGGGCTTCGCCTCGACCGCGTTGACCTTGCGCTCGGTGTCCTGTCCGGAGGCGAGCGCCGGCGGGTGGAGATCGCGCGCGTGCTCTTCGCGGACCCGGACCTGCTGCTGCTGGACGAGCCGACGAACCACCTGGACAGCGACGCCAAGTCCTGGCTCATGGACTTCCTACGCGACTACAGGGGCGCGGTCATCGTCGTCAGCCACGACCTGGCCCTGCTGGACGCATCGATCACGAGGGTTTTGCACCTGGACGCCGGCCGCCTGGTCGAATACCGAGGCACCTACTCGCAGTACCAGGCCGCGCGCCGGCTCGAGGAGAAGCGCCTGACCTCGCTGGCGCACCGCCAGGAGGCGGAGATCGAGAGGTTGAGCTTGCTGGCCGAGGTGATGCGGCGACAGACGGCCAAGCGGGCGAAGCAGGCGAAGTCGATCTTCACCCGCGTGGAGAGGATGAAGGCGGCGCGGGTGGTCGCTCCGCGTCGCGACCGCAAGGTGAAGATCAGCTTTCCCGCGCCTCCGCACAGCGGCCGCATCGTGATGCACTGCTCGGGACTGGCAAAAGGGTACGGAGGGCCTTTGGTGTTTCGCGACGTGACCTTCGAGGTCGAGCGGCACGATCGGTTGCTCGTGATGGGCCTGAACGGAGCGGGCAAGACGAGCCTGCTGCGGATCCTGGCGGGCGAGAGCGCCGCCGATGAGGGGTCTTTCCGCCTGGGCCACGGGGTCTCATTGGGCTACTACGCACAGGAGCACGAGGGCATCCGCCCCGGCGTTCCGGTGCTCGCGCACATGCGGGAGCAGGCGGCCGACGCGGAGGAGCGCGTCCTGCGCGCGTTGCTTGGGATGTTCAGCCTCACGGGGGACGTCGCGCGCCAGGACGCGGGCACGCTGTCGGGCGGCGAGAAGACGAAGCTGGCCCTTGCGCAGCTGGTGGCGGGACGGCACAACCTGCTCCTGCTCGACGAGCCGACGAACAACCTGGACCCGCCGTCGCGGACAGGCGTGGCGCGGGCACTGGCCGCCTGGCCGGGAACGATGGTGATCGTGAGCCACGATCCGGAGTTCGTGGAGGCACTGCAACCCGGACGGGTCTTGTTCATGCCGGAGGGACGGGTCGACTACTGGGAGGAAGACCTCCTCGACGTCGTTGCAATGGCCTGAGCACGTCTCGGCTTAAGCTCTTTTCGTGAGCATCGAGGTTCACGAGGTCGTCATGCCGGAGCTGCAAGGGGCCGAAGCGATCACCGTCGGCGCCTGGAGCAAGCAGCTCGGGGAGCACATCGCCGAGGGCGAGACGTTGATGGAGGTCCACACCGACAAGGTCAACGCTGAGATCCCATCCCCCGTCGCGGGAACCGTCGAGGAGCTTCTCCTCCAGGTCGGCGACCCCGTCAAACCAGGACAGGCGATCGCGCGAATCGCACCTGAATAGGGCCACACTTTGATGCGCGTCGCGGTCATCGGGGGCGGCGTCATGGGCGCGGCGACATCCTGGCGGCTGGCCAAGCGCGGCGTCGACGTCGTCTGCTTCGACCGCCACTCCCCACCCCACGCCCTCGGCTCGTCACACGGCGAGTCGCGGATCATCCGCAGCGCGTATTTCGAAGGCTCCTACTACGTGCCCTTGCTGCAAGAGGTGTTTCCGATGTGGCGCGAGCTCGAAACGCTCAGCGGCATGCGCCTTCTCACGATGACCGGGGCGCTGTACATCGGCCAACCGTCGGCCGAAGCGGTCGTCGGCGCGGAAGCTTCGGCGAAAGCGCATGGGCTCGACGTGGAGATGCTCGACGCCGCAGCCGTGCGCCGGCGGTATCCCGGCCATGTTCTCCGTGACGATGACGTGGCGGTCCTGGATCGCCAGGCAGGCTTTCTCAATCCGGAGGGCGTCATCACGGCGATGTTGCGGCTGGCACCGGATGTCCGCCGCGACCACCGAATCGGCTCGGTCGAAAAGCTGCTTGCGGAGTTCGATTCAGTCGTCGTCGCCGCGGGGCCGTGGACACCCGAGTTGCTCGACTGGATGCCGTTGCGTATCGAGCGCCAGGTCCACGCGTGGTTCTCGATCTCGCGTGACGCGGATTGGTTTGCCCCGGACCGATTTCCGGTCTTCATTCGCCAGTCAGAGCAGTTCGGCGACGTGTATGGATTTCCGACCCTCGACGGAGTTTCGGTCAAGGTCGGGCGGCACCACGCCGGCGATTTCACCGACCCCGACCACATCCGGCGCCGCGTGGATGAGGGCGACGTCGACCCACTGCGACTGATGACGGCTACCTTCATGCGCGGCGTGAGCGGTCACGTCACGCGGACCATCACGTGCATGTACAGCAACACCCCCGACCATGACTTCGTGATCGACTTCAGCCCGCATGACAAGCGAGTTCTGGTTCTAAGCCCGTGCTCGGGCCATGGTTTCAAGTTCGCTCCGGTGATCGGCGACATAGCGGCCGACCTTGTTTGCGATGGCAAGACGAAACGCGACATCTCGCGTTTCTCAGCGGCTCGATTCGCGCCGTCCTCGCACGTACCAGACGACCAGGCCCAGCGCCACTAGCAGAGCGATGACGATGGCCGACTTCTCGACGGGTCCGCTGATCCGGTCGTAGTTGCGGCCCAACGCGTAGCCGACGTACGCGAGGGCGGCGCACCAGGGCAGCGCGCCGACAAATGTGAAGATTGAGAACCGCGTCAGCTCGACGCGCGCAAGCCCCGCCGGAAATGAGATATACGTGCGAATCACGGGCAGCACCCGGCCGACGAACACCGCCAGCAGACCCCAGCGTTGGAACCATCCATCCGCCAGCTCGAGGTGGTGTCGCCGGATGCCGACGTAGCGGCCCGGCCCGAGAAGCAGCGGTTCCCCGAATCGCGCGGCGAGTACGTACGCGACAAGTGAGCCCACAAGGTTGGCGAACGCGCCGACGACGATCGCCGCCGCGAGGTTCATGTGCCCGGTCGCGGCGAGGAGTCCCGCGGTGGGCATGATGACCTCGCTCGGAAAGGGCAGGCCGCAGCTTTCGGCCGCCATGAGGACGAACACCGCGACCAGCCCGTATGACGCGACGAAGTTGCTGAGCGCCTGGGTCAAACAGTCTGGACCGTGGCCGCTTTCACCGCGCGGAAGGGCAGGGTGCGGACCTGCTGGTCGTCGATGAGAATCTCGAAGTTGTAGAAGCCGGGCCGCTCGATGGGCACCGTCGTGAGGTTGATGACGATGCTCGCGGACAGGTCCCACCCATGCGGATACTCGGCCGGGACCTGACGCGCAGGTAGGTGGAGGACGATCGGCTGCTGTAGCACCGGCTTGCCGTCTTCGTCGCTGCCATGGACCTCGACCTTGTGCGGACGCTCGGTCTCCAGGCGCGTCGTCTGGAGGCGAAGCACGATCACGCCTCCGAACGGTGTCGGGTACTGGTCGCGGATGAGCGTGTCGAAACCCGCGCCGAGGATGTAGACGAGCCCGTTGGGCGGGGCTTCGGCGGCATTCGCGAGCAGCGCCCAGTCGAGTCTCACGCCACGGCCCTCTGCGATGACTTGATGACTTCCCCGCCTTTGAGCACGAGATGAACGTTCTCGGGCTTGGCCAGCAGTGAAAGGTCCGCCACCGGGTCGCCGGGCACGCCGATCAGGTCACCCCACGAGCCAGGCTCGAGCCTCCCCACACCTTTCATGCCGATCGTGTTCGCCGCCACGGTGGTTGCGGAGCGGATGCAGTCGATCGGCTCCATGCCCAGGTCGCGCATCAACAGAAACTCCTCGCCGTTGGAGCCATGCGGGCCGACGCCTGTGTCGGTCCCGAACGCGATCTTGACCCCGGACTCGACCGCCTGGCGGATGCTCGCCTTGTGGTCGTCGATCACGGCGCGAGCCTTGTCGATCGCGTACGCGGGCATCTTCCCCGCCTCCGCATGCCGGATGACCCAGTGAGGCGCGACGAGGGTGGGGATCAGCGCGTTGCCGCCGTCGAGCATCATCTCGATTGCGTCCCCGTCGAGCCAGATCCCGTGCTCGATCGTCGCCACGCCCGCCTTCAACGCGTTCTTGATCCCCGCGTTGGCTTGCGCGTGCGCCATGACCTTGCGGCCTTGCGTTGCGGCCTCGTCGACCGCGGCCTTGATCTCCTCGAGCGTCAGCGCGGAGTGATGCGGCTGGTCGCCCGGCGAGAGCACGCCGCCTGAGGTGCAGAGCTTGATCCAGTCCGCCCCGGCCCGGATGACTTCGCGCACGCGTAAGCGCATCGCCTCGACGCCGTCCACGACCATGTACGGCCGGTCGGGGAGCGGGATGTCGAGGTCCGCGCCGCACATGAAATGAGAGTCGGTGTGGCCGCCGGTCTGGCTGAGGGCGCTGACCGTGACGAACATGCGCGGGCCGGGGAAGTAGCCGGCGTCAATCGCCATCCGGATGCCGGCCGGCGAGCCCGCCGCGTCGCGGACGGAAGTGAAGCCGGCGTCGAGGGTGCGCCGCGCGGCTCGCACCGCGCGCATGAGCTCGAGCGTCGGCGGCGTCGTCAGCTCGCGCGCGAAGTCGAGGCCCTCGCCGAGGTTGGTCAGATGGACGTGGCAGTCGATGAGCCCCGGAAGCAGAGTGAGTCCCGAGGCCTCGATCGTCGTTGCGTCGCGGGGAACCTGCGTGCCGTTGCGCCGTCCGGCCTTGGTGACACGACCGTTCTCGATCAGCACCACCGCTTCGCGTGTCTGCTCTCCTGTCGCCGGGTCGAGCACGGCATCGCCAAAGACGGCGGTGATCACGAAGCGATGTTAAGGCTGCACGCGATCGCGCTTGGGAAGGCTGTCGAGCACGATGTCCCACCGCTCGATGCGGATGGGTTTCAGCATCCCGTTGGGAGACCAGGGGTCTTCGGCCATCCGCCTGTGGATTGTTTCTTCGGAGTCAGCCTCCACGACCCACAGCACATCCCGCCCGCCTTCGAGGGGCCCTACGAGGAGCACGAATCCTTCCTCGAACAGCGCGTCCATATAGGCGGCATGCTCGTCCCATCCGTCCTGTTCGCGCATATCGCGCGACCAGTCCCACGGCCCGCCGCGCTCGACGCGCACGACCCACCGCGCCATACACCAACCCTAGTCCGGTCCGGCTGCGACGGATCAACAGGTCCGTGCGCTGAGCGTCTGCTCCGCGTGAGTGCTCGCGCTGTAGATCGTCCTCGCGACGTGATAACCGCGTTTGTCCTGCGCGATCACCTGCTTGCGAACGCTGGCGAATTCGGCAGCGCATAGCCTCGTCGCCTTCGTCAGCTGCAGCGCCTCGGGGTCGACTCCACCGGCGGCCGCGACCTTGATCACACCGACGCCCGGGGCATGGTATTTCAGCTGGTGTCCGCCCTCCGGGTCGAAGGGCGCAAACTCGTCGACCACGACCACCTGGCTGTAGCAGCCGGTCGCAACGCAGGCGTGCTGGTTCGTTTTGACGACCGTTGCGCAATCCTTGAACTGGATGTCAGGCGAAAAGCCCTGGAGGTAAGTCGGGGTGCCGACCTTCGGTTGGGCCAGCATCGCCTTTCCCGCACGGGCCCTGGCGGTTCCCGCGATCCATGTGCTCGGCGCTCCAGCAAGCTTGCCGCCATCCCATTCCTCTGGGTATTCGCCCAGCGTCCACACCGAACCGTCGCTGCGCTGCGCCACGAAGAAAAGCTCGGACTCCTGGACGACCCCGTCCTGGACATCCACGTCATAGACCACGATCGTGCGGACACCGGCCATCACCTTGGTCAGGTCGGTGACGGTGGTGACCACCTGGTGCGGGTGCGCGGTGCCGTCATCCTCGATGACCGTCCCGCTCAAAACGAACTGCATGCCAGGGACGTAGGGCAGGAATCGGTTGTTCACGTTGGGTTGGGCGGGGAATCGCGCCGGGTAGAGAGCCGCCGGACTGCAGTCGGTGGCCGTGGCTGCCGCGGCCTGATGTACGGGCGAGGGCGCGGAGAATGCCAACAGCGCGACCGGTGTGATCAGCAAGGCCACCAGAACCGATTGGAGCCGTGTCGACGCAAACACTTGGATCTCTCCTCCTTCAGGCGATGGCGCCCGCCGGCGCGGGACGCTCGTGGCCGCGCTTGGCAAAGCGCAGATACAGCGACGGGACGACGAAGAGGTTGAGGAGCGTCGAGGTGGCAAGTCCGCCCAGGATGACGATGGCCAACGGATACTCGACCTCGTGGCCCGGCCGGTCGCCCAATGCGACGAGGGGTACGACAGCGAGCGCCGTCGCAAGGGAGGTCATGAGAATAGGCGCGAGCCTCTCCCGCGCGCCGCGCAGCACCAGTGAAGGCCCAAACGTCTCGCCTTCGAAGCGCTCCAGATGCTGCAGGTGGTTGACCAGCAGGATGCCGTTGCGCGCGGCGATGCCGAACACTGTGAAGAACCCAAGCAGCCCACCCAGCGACACGACCCCACCGGTCGCGAAGACAGCCAGGATCCCGCCCACCAGCGCCATTGGCAGCGTCAGAAAGATCAGCGTCGCGAGACGCCAACTTGCAAATGCGGTCTGCAACAGCAGAAGAATCGCGATGCCAGCGACGATCGCGAGGCCGAACAACCTGTTCTGGGCGTCCTGCCGCTCTTTGTACTCGCCAAGGAGCTCCGCGTGATAGCCGCGGTCGAACTGCACGCCGGCAAGTACTTTTTTGACGTCCGCGACCACTGAGCCGAGGTCGCGGCCGCTCACGTTGGCGGCCACGTCGATGCGACGGGATCCGTTCTCGCGCTCGATCACGTTCGGCTCCGGCTCGATGGTCACGTTGGCGATGTCACCCAGACGGACGACCGACCCCGATGGCGTATCGATCGGCAGGTCGCTGATGCTGGCCACGTTGGAACGCGTCTCGGGCGTGCTCCAGACCATCACGTCGTAGGCCTTGCCGTCGCGGAAGATGTCGCCGACCTCTTCGCCGGCGACCATGGTCGAGGCGGCTCTGCGCACGTCACCAGGCTTGAGCCCGTACACCGCGGCTTTGGCCAGATCGACCTCGACCTGGACCTGGGGGGTGTCCAGCTGAAGGTCGACGTGGTCGTCCTTGATGCCGGGGATCGCGGCCAGAAGCTCTTCGATCTCATCTGCCTTCGCCCGAATCACGTGAAGGTCGGATCCGTAGATGCGAATCACGATCGGTTCCTTGGCTCCGGTAAGGACCTCCTCGATTCGCTCGTTGAGATAGGTCTGCACGTCGCGGTAAACACCGGGGTAACTCTCCGTGACCGCGCTGATCTCCTCGACGATTTGGTCGCGATCCATGTTCGGATCTGTGGAGATCCAGTTCTCCCCGAAGTTGACGCCGGCGATCTCCTCACCCAGAAACGCCTGCCCGATGTGCGAGCCGAAGGAGCGGACACCTGGGATCGACCGCAGGTCGCCGCTGAGTCGCACGATCATGCGCTGCTGCTCGACGGCTGATGTGCCGGGCGTGGTGATGAAGTGGATCAGGAAGTCCGGCTCCCGGAACTCGGGGAACAGGCTCGTCCCCAGCTGCGGCGCGATGATCACGGCGATCAAGGTTGGTGCGAGAAAGGCCGCATACGCCCTGCGCGGCCGGTGGACGATGCGTGAGAGTAGGGCGGTGTAGCCGCCCTGCAACCACCGCGTGATCGGGGAGTCGCGGCGCTCGACATGCGCCTCGCGCAGAAGGATCAAACACAGCGCAGGGGTGAACGTGAGTGCGACCACCATGGACGCGAGGATGGCCAGCCAGTAGGAAACCGCGAGCGGCCTGAAGAAGGCGCCAGTCAGACCTTCGAGGAGGAATATCGGAACGGCGGCGGCGACGATGATCAAAGTCGCATACACGATCGACCGCCTAACCTCGAGTGACGCCTCGAGGATGATGGACGCCGTGGACTTGGCGCTGCCGGCCCGCCGATGCTGGCGAAGCCTTCTCAGGATGTTCTCGACACCGATGACCGCGTCGTCAACCACCGAGCCGAGCGCTATGACGAGCCCCGCCAGGGTCATCGTGTTGACGGTCTCGCCGCGCCAGTAGAGGACCAGCATCGTCGCCAGCAGGGACAGCGGGATCGTGAGCAGACTGATCACGGCGACGCGCCACTCGAAGAGGAAACCCAAAACGATCACCACGACAAGTAGGAAGCCCAACAGCATGGCCTGCGTCAGGTTGTGGATGGCCAATTCGATGAAGTTCGCCTGCCGGAAGATGTGGGTGTCGAATGTGATGCCGGGGAGGCCTGGCTCGAGCGCCTTGATCGCCTCCTCCACGCCTTTGGTGATCTGCAGCGTGTTGCCCCAGGGCAGCTTCTCGAGCACAAGCAGCAGGCCCGGTGAATCGCCGATGACGGCGTCCCCTATCAGAGGCTGGTGATCTTCTTTGACCTCCGCGACATCGCCAATCGGGACCGACGTGCCATTTTTGGACTCGACCGTCGCTCGGGCGAGGTCCGCCGGCGCGACGATGGGAAGCACGTGCTGGATGCCGACGAGCTGGGTGCCGGTGTCGATTGCCCCGCCGGTGCCGATGACGGACGCGGTCGTGAACTTGAGCAGGCCATGATCCACCGAGTCGGAAGTAGCCTCCATGACCGCGCCGAGCGTGACCTCATGCGACTGCATGCGTTTCGGATCGACCTGCACGGTGAGGTTCTGCAGCCGCTCGCCCCAGATCGCCACGTTGGCCACGCCGGGAACGCGCAACAGGCGCGCCCGGATGGTCCAGTAAGCCATCATCGACATCGCGATCAGGGAGTGGTCCTTCGAGGACATACCTATCTGCATGACCCGGCTCGTCGCCGACACCGGGGGGAGCACGACGGGGGGCGCAGCCCAGGTCGGCAGCAGCGTTTGCACAGTCGCGAGGCGTTCCTGTACGAGCTGCCGCGCCTCCCACTCGTCCGTGCCCTGCTTGAAGATCAGTTCGATCGACGACAGCTGAGGCACCGACTTCGACCGCATGTCCTGCAGACCCTTGACTCCGTTCAGGGCTTGCTCGAGGGGAACCGTAACGAGCGCCTCCACGTCAGCCGTCGATAAACCCAGGCACGCGGTCTGGATCGCAACCCGAGTCGGCGCGAATTCGGGAAAGGCATCGACTCGCATATTGGGGATCTGCAGGGTCCCGACCGCGATCAGCAACACTGCTCCCGCGGCGACCAGGAAGCGAAAACGAAGGCTCGCCTGGACGATCCAGCGCATCAGCGTGCGCTCGTCCCTCACGTCACTCACCCTCCACGCCGTACTCGCTTCCGAGCAACTCGGCGGCGCCCACGGTCACGACCTCGACACCTGGAGAAGGCCCTGACTGCAGGATCGCGAGTTCCCCTTTGAGCGATGCGATGACCACCCGCTCGCGGACGAAAGTGAGCTGCTCTACCTGGGTGTAAACCCAGGTCACGCCGTCAGGGTCATAGACCACCGCCGCAAGCGGAATCGCGATGCCTTTCGCACCGCCAGCGATGGCGACGATCTGCACCGGCGTGGTCTTGATCCCGATCCGGTCGGCGGCCTCCGGCGTCAGGATCACCCTGCTCAGGTCGGTGCCTTCGATCGGCACCGCCTCGGCGGGCTTGGCGGCCGTTGGCGGCCGCGCCGCTCCGCATCCCGCAACCATGAAAGCCGCCGTGAGCGCCCAAGCGACCACCAACATCCGGCGACCCGGCGTGCTCATGTCATCAACCGATGGCAGGGGCGACCGCCAGCTCGGGTCGAGCAAGCGGCGCCAGACGCGGATACAGAGCGGGCAACACGAACAGGGCGAGTACGGTCGAAGTCACAAGTCCGCCCACCACGACCGCCGCCAGTGGCTTCAACACCTCGGCCCCCGGAATATCTCCAAACAGCGCAGCCGGTAGAAGCAGGGCTGCCGTGGCCAGAGCAGTGAGCGCGATCGGGCCGGCTCGCTCGCGGGTGGCGCGCACGGCCGCCTCCTGGCCGACGGGCTCGCCGTCCGTCTGGAGGCTCCTGAAGCTGCCTGCCAGCACCACACCGTTTCGGGCCGCAAGGCCGAGCACGGTGAAGAAGCCCATCACCGCCCCCAGCGACATCAGACCCCCCACGAGAAGAGCGGCCACAACGCCGCCGGCGGCCGCGAGAGGCAGCGTCAAGAAAACGAGGCCGGCGAGCCGCCAGCTGTTCAGCGCCGCTTGCAGCAGAAGGAGGATCACGATGGCCGCCGCCAGCCCCAGACCAGCCAGCTGGAGCGCCTGGCTGCGAGCCTGGATGGGTCCATTGAGGACCTCAGCGTGGTATTCGAGCGGCATCGGCGTGCTCTCGACGAGCCCCCTGACTTCGTTGAGCACATCGTCAAGGCCGCGGCTCGCCACTCCGGCGGTGACGTCAATGCTGCGCAACGTCGAGTCGTGGGTGATGGAGGCGGGCTCAGACACCAAACGGATCGTCGCCACATCGCCGAGCCGCACCTGGCCGCCCGACGGTGTATCGATCAACAGGTTGGTGAGGGCCGCGGGCGACGAGATGGTCGCCGGAGTGCCCTTGACCACCACGTCGAACACCGCCTGCTCCTCATATAGCTGGCCGACTGTCAGGCCCGAAAAGTAGGTGGTCGCAGTCCGGCGAACGTCACCCGCGTTGAGCCCGTATTTCTGCGCCGCGGCCAGGTTCACCTCGACCTGGAGCGTCGGTTGCCGGGCCTGAACCTGCACCTTGGGATCGACGACGCCGGGCACCTTGGCGATTCGCCGCTGCAGCTCTTCCGCCTTCTGCTGCAGCAGGTCCATGTCTGAGCCATAGACCCGGACCACGAGCGCATCCGTCGCGCCAGACTGGACCTCCCGGACGCGGTCCTGCGGATACGTGACCACGTGGCTCGCCATCTTCGGATAGTTGGCGAGCACGCCCTGGATCGCCTTCAAGGTCGATTGGTAGTCGGCCGAGTCCTTGAGCGTGACCCAGATCTCGCCTGAGTTGACGTTGACGACCTGGTCGGATGTGATCGCGCGCCCAAGGTGCGCGCCGACAGCGCGGACGCCGCGAATCGCGGCAAGCTGGCGAGTCGCCTGGGTAGTGATCCGTGTCATCTCGGGCAGCGAGGTTCCCGGTTCAGCCTGCCAGTGGATGAGCAGGCTGCCATCCTGCGGCGATGGAAGGAGCGACTGCTGGCTGATGTTCGGCACCGCAACAAGGGCCGCAGCCGACAGGATCGCGACGGCGCCGATCGCCAGCAGTGGGCGGCCGGCCAACCAGGGAACCGAACGGTCGAACAGCCGACCCGCGAGGCGATCCAGCGGACGTCGACGCGGCTCCGCCTCATGGTTGCGCAACAGAAGAAGTGCGAGCGCCGGAGCAACTGTCAGGGCGACCGCCGTGGACGCGGCCACGGCCACCACGTAAGAAAGGATCGCGGGCTTCGAGAATGCCTCGGCGACGCCCCCGAGGAAGAGCAGCGGCAGCGGGGCGACGACGACGATCACGGTCGCGAACACTCGCGGTGTACCAACCGCGCTCGCAGCCCCAGCGAGGACATCCAGCGGGGAGGCGTCCTTGCCTGATGCGCGCGCGTCGCGGAGCGCTCTCCGATATCTCTCGAGGTCGACCAGGGCGTCGTCGATGACCAACCCGAGGGCGACCGCCAGGCCCGCAAGGATCATCAGATTGAACTGCGTACCTAGCAGGTAGAGCACATAGGTGGCGGTGATGAGAGACAGCAGGATGGTCGTCAATGCGATCGCCACGAGGCGCCAGGAGAACAGCGCCACGGACAGCACCACCAAGAGGAGGAGGCCGCCGACGAGCGCCCAGATGGCCAGGTTCCGCAGCACGGTGTCTATAAACGACTGCGCCTGATAGACATCGGCGTCGATCACGACGCCTGAAAGGCCCGGCCGGAGAGCATCCAACGCCTCCTTGACACCGCTCGTCACCTCTTTCGTGTTCGCGCCTGGGAACTTCTCGACCACGAGCATCACCCCGGGCCCGCCCGAAAGCACGGCGTCACCGATGAGCGGCTGGTGATCTTCCACCACAGTCGCGACCTGGCTGAGACGAAGGGTCCGTCCTGCGTCATCGACGATCGTCACGGACGCGAGGGATTCGGCGTTCGCGATCGGCAGCACGTGCTGGATCGAGAGCCGCTGGTTGGCCATGTCGACAAAGCCTCCGGTGCCGGGCGAGGAGGCCTCGACGAAGCTGAGCGGGGACGCCCAGAGCGCGTTCCCTGTGGTGCTGATGACGTCGGTGAGGGTGACCCCGTTCTCGTGCAGTCGCGCGGGGTCGACCTGGACCTGGAGCTGCTTGTCGCGTTGTCCCCAGATGGTGACGTTCGCCACACCCGGGACGGCCATCAGCCGCGGTTTGATCTTCCATCGGGCCAGCACCGAGAGATCGATCAGTGAGATGTCCGTGGCCGAGAGCCCGACCATCATGACCCGGCTTGTCGACGCTCTTGGCGGCACGATGACCGGCGGGCTGCCCACCGGAGGTAACGCAAACGCTTGCGACATCCGCTCCTGCACGGCCTGACGAGCTTTCAAGGGATCGGTCCCGGGTTGGAAGATCAACACGATCGAAGAGAGGCCTGGTGTCGATTCGGAACGGATCTGGTCGAGCCACGCCAATCCGTTGAGGAGGTCGTGTTCGATCGGCACCGTGATCAATTGCTCGACCTCCTGCGCGGATAGCCCGAGCGCTTCGGTCTGAATCTCCACTTGAGGCGGAGCGAACTCCGGCAGCTCATCCACGGGCGCGCTTGGAAGCTGCACCACCGCCAGCACGAGGACTGTGGCGGCCACGCCCGCGACGAGGACTCGAAACTTAAGGCTCAGCTCGAGAAGGCGGCGCATCACGAAGCCCGCCGCTGGTCGCGCGAGGGCCGGCGCCCGTCATCAGTGGTCAGCCGGTGGTGGAAATGGGCTCGCGAAAGCGGCAATTCCGAAGGCGAATGTGAGCACGAGTTGGGCTGGCACCACCGCACGGAGCGCAGGGCCCGTCCGACCCGGCTTCTTGCCGCGCCGGGTCTGACAATGACCGCTCGCATTTCGCCACCACCTCTTCTGCCGACCGGACCCAGGCTGCGTCGGTTTCGCCATATTGGCTGGCGTCGAATCGCGACACCAGGGTGTATCCTTCACGGTCACAAGTAGGGTCTGCCTGACTGCTCAGGTAAGGTGCTCCTGCTTTCGGAATAGGGGAGGGGACTTCACCCTGATGACGGGGTGAGCATGAGTGGGCTACCGGGCACCATCCGCGTGCTCATTGCTGAGGACAGCCTCCTGGTCAGTGAGGGCATCCGCCGAATAGTGGAGGCGGAACCAGACCTCGAGGTGGCCTGCGTCTGCGGCGATCTGGAATCAATGTTGGAAGGGGTGGGCCGGGTCCACCCAGACATAGTTCTGACCGATATCAGGATGCCACCCGACGGTGCCGACGAGGGCATTCGTGCGGCGGCGATGTTCCGGGACAACCCTACCGATGTCCCGGTTCTGGTTCTCAGCCAGTACGACGAGCCCGAATACGCGCTCAAGTTGCTCGAGCGAGGCGCTCGGGCCCGCGGGTACCTCCTCAAGAACAGGGTCCTTGAACCAGATCAGCTTGCCGCGGCCATCCGTGAGGTGGCCAGGGGGGGCTCGGTCATCGACCCACAGGTGGTGGAGTCGTTGGTGCGGGCGAGGTCGCGTCCGAAACGCTCGCCGCTCGCCCAGCTCACGAGCCGGGAACGCGAAGTGCTGTCGGAGATGGCGCAAGGCAGGAACAACGACGCAATCGCTGCAGCCCTTCGCATGACGATCGCGGGTGTGGAGAAGCACATAAACGCCATCTTCTCGAAGCTTGGGCTGTCCGAAGAAAAGGAAATCCATCGACGCGTGACCGCGGTCCTGATGTTCCTTTCGGGCGAAAGTTGACACGGCGGCTCTCAGGATTCACAGCCCGGACGATCTTCGGAATAACTGTGGCGTTGCTGGTCGGCACATCGGTGCTGGTCGCTCTAACCCCCGTCAACAACCTCCCCGAAGAACTCCAGCCGGGGCCGGCATGGCTGTTAACCCCGGCTTATCTCTTGGTCCTGGCGGCAACCGGGGCTCTGATTGCGTCACGTCGGTCCAGCAACTTCATCGGCTGGGTGATGTGCACCGCTGCCGCGCTCGGAGCGCTGGTTGAGTTGGGTCATTCCTACTCTTTGCTCAGTCTGGCCAACGGCAATCCTGGCTTGCTCGGGGTGGAGTGGCTGGCCTGGCTCGCGAGCTGGGGGAAGCTGCCGTGGCTCATGCTGCAGGTGGTCTACTTGCCAATGCTCTTTCCTGAGGGCAGGCCCTTCAAACGCTGGGGCTGGCTGCTGTGGGCCGCTTCCCTGACCGCATTGGTCGGGGTCGCGTGCGAGGCCCTGGACCCCGATCTCCTGACGGCTTTGAAGCTGCGCAATCCGCTCGCTGTGCCGGACCCCAACGGGTACCTGGGGGTGGTCGGAGACACGGCCGAGTGGATGCTGATTGGTATCGCCATTGCCGCTTTGGCCTCAGTTTTCATCCGCTTGAAGAAGGCGACGGGCGAGCGCCGGCAGCAGCTCAAGTGGGTCGGCGCTGCGCTTGCGCTGCTGGTGACCACACTTGCCGGGGCCACAGTCGCAGACGCGACCTCTAGCGACGCGAACTTTCCCTGGCTGGATGGCCTCGTCGGCCTCGCCTTCTTGACCGTCCCGGTCTCCGTTGCATTCGCAGTGCTTCGATATCGTCTGTACGACATCGACCTCGTCATCAATCGAACGCTTGTCTACGGAACGCTGATGACCGTGACCTTGGCTGTCTACCTACTGGCAGTGGTTGGAATAGGGGCCGTGCTTGGTTTTGGAAACAACCTGAACCTCATGCTTTCATTGCTGGCTACCGCCGTGGTCGCCCTTGCATTCGAACCAGCGCGGCAGCGCGTTCAGAACATGGCAAATCGGCTCGCCTTCGGTCGGCGAGCCAGTCCCTATGACGCCCTGGCGGTGCTGAGCAGGCGCGTGGCGGAGATTGTCCCAAGCGAAGTGCTGCTCGGTGATATGGCGAGAGCCGTGTGCGACGCGGTTGGTGTGCGCTCGGCGTCATTCTGGCTCCGTGCGGACCGCGAGTTGAGCCTGCTGGCAGGTTGGCCTCCCGACATCGCGCATGAAACCCCGGACCTGTCGGTCCCTCAGGGCGGCGGACGGAGATGGTTACCGGTTCAAAATCAGGGCAAGTTGCTTGGCGCGATATCGATTGCGGTGCCATCGGGAAGGGCGCTGTCAGCCTCCGATGACAGGCTCCTCGCTGATGTTGCCAACCAGGCAGGCCTCGTCCTCAGCAACCTTGGCCTCGCCGCGGACCTGATGGCACGTGTGGCCGAACTGAAGGACTCTCGCCGTCGTCTCGTCACCGCCGAGGATGAAGAGCGGCGTCGGATTGAACGTAACCTCCACGACGGCGCCCAACAACACCTGTTCGGCCTCAAGGTAAACATTCGCCACATCCGGACGCTGCTGGAACGAGATCAGGTCGCGGCCAGCACAGCCCTGGAGCGGCTCGAGGAAGAGGCGGAAGAAGCTCTTCAGGAAGTCAGGCAGTTGGCAGGCGGTGTGTACCCGCCTCTCCTGACAGCCCAGGGTTTGGCCGGCGCGCTACGCGCGAGGGCGCGCGCTGGTCCCGTTGACGTACGCATCTCGACCGAGGGCGTGGGCCGATACGCTGCTGACATTGAGGGCGCTGTGTACTTCTGTTGCACAGAGGCTCTTCAAAACGCAGTCATGCACGCCCAGGCATCGACGGTCTGGATTCGTCTCGCCGAGGAAGGCAACGAGCTCGTCTTTTCGGTTGAGGATGATGGCCGCGGTTTCGACACCGCCTCCCTTCACTCAGGAGCTGGTCTGCAGGGTATGCGCGACCGCGTCGACGTGGTCGGAGGGACTCTTGATATCGCTTCCGTGTTGAATCATGGAACCACCGTACGAGGGCGTGTCCATGTGTCCACTCAATCAGAACGCGCTATCGAAGCTGCCAGCTGATTCGTCCGACCCCGCCAGGTCCATTGGTGTACGAATCATCGTGAGCGGCGCGGCCCGCAGCAGTGCGAGCCGTTTTTGATCAGCTCTTCGCCGGTGCGGTAGACGACTACCTGATCGCGGCTGCTGGTGACGTCGCAAGCATGCACCGTCCGCGAGAGGTTGAGGGGTTGGTAACGGCCGACTACGGGCGCTGAATCTTTGGCTGTTTTTTCCGAGACGGCATCAAGCATGAACGCGGCCCTGATCGCTCGTCGCGTGCTGTCCGCGTTCGTGCAGCAAGCCCGCCCGCCGCTATGCCGATGGCTCGCTAAATCTCCATCCGCACGTTCACACCATGAGGAGGCCAAAGATCGAGCCGGCCGACTCAATAGGAACTGCGCACTGGAGCACGAAGCTTGGAAGGGAGGGATAGGCGAGGGGGCGCGTCGCCCCCCACCGCCACTACGAGTTAGCGAACCCCCGCTGGCATCATCGCAGCGATGCGTTGCTCGGCCGACTCGATGTTCTTAAGGACACTCTCCAATGTGGCAAGTGGATGGATTTCGTTTGTGCTGACTCCGGAAAGCGGCAAGTTACCCAGGATTTCCTGGAGCTCATCGCCAGACTTGGCCTCAACGATCACAACGCCCGCCCTTTCACCAGCGAATGGGTACACAGCCTTGATCCGCGGTTCCTTGCCCGCCTTCAGCATTTGAAACGTCTGCTTGGCGAGTGCCACGGTTGCCTGTGGTGGCACATTGGCGGAGTCGACTGCGCGGGTGATCACGACAAACTCCATGCCCAAAAACCCCCTTTTAACGAAGGCAGATTGCTACACGTCTAGCCTAGCGCTTGGCCACCAGGCCGATTGTAGGATTGCTCCGCCGGAGCCCGACTCGACACCTCGGGCAATTTGCCCGCAACGATCAATCCAATGGCTTCGTCAGCTTGCTTGCGGACTGCTGGACCATCAAGGAGGCCGAACTTGTACTCCTTCCGCCAGTTCAGACGCGGCCGCAGCTCTGCTCGAAAAGGTTGATGACCTCACCTCTCCTGGCATGCCGGCCGAGGGTCGCTTTGCTGAACAGGAGCTCGCC
>Ga0070697_100000541_pt1 | contig 28440 bp, 30 predicted proteins | sample KBSK1501metaG_FD_65475 | JGI IMG/M metagenome (GOLD analysis project Ga0070697, IMG submission 65475) | Corn, switchgrass and miscanthus rhizosphere microbial communities from Kellogg Biological Station, Michigan, USA - KBS K1-50-1 metaG | ecosystem: Host-associated > Plants > Roots >...
GTGAGCTTCCAGGAACTGTACCGCACGCAACGCAAAATCATTCAGGGCGCGATGGATGCGGAGCAGGCTAAACACGAACTCGTCGAAGCCAACCTGCGCCTCGTGGTTTCCATCGCCAAGAAGTATGCCAACCGCGGACTTCAATTCCTCGATCTGATCCAGGAGGGCAACGTCGGCCTCATGAAGGCGGTGGACAAGTTCGAGTACCGCCGAGGTTACAAATTTTCCACCTATGCGACGTGGTGGATTCGACAGGCGGTCAGCCGCGCCATTGCGGATCAGGGACGCACCATCCGCCTCCCGGTGCATATAATCGAAACTCTCAACAAGCTGATTCGCATCTCGCGGCGACTGGTTCAGGAGCTGGGCCGCGAACCGACGCCTACAGAGATTGGCAAGCGCATGGACATTCCGGCGGCCAAGGTACGTAAGGTGTTGGGCAATGCTTCTCTTCTGGAAAATATGTATTTGGTGGATGTTCCCGAGCTTGCGCGAGGCCGTCCATCCGATGCGCCACGGTGACTACCAGAGGCGCAAATGAAGCCTAGCCGGGAGGAATTTTGCTTCAAGCCTTCTTCTCTGCCGATTCATTCACCGTTGCAGTGGGTTTTTGCCCGCGCATGCACTCCAGAATAATGTGCGTGTACGGAATCCTGAGCAGATCATGCCGGATGCTGGCTTTAATGTTCGAGAATATCTGGGAAGCGAGATTCACATATTGTTCCTGGCTTCGCACGAATTGGCCGCGGTCACGAGCCAGCAGGTAACGAGCCGGGCGCGACTGATCATTGGTCCAGACGCCGTCCAGGGTGACCAGTTTCCCGCCCTGCTTCAGCGCGCTGTGCGCAATCCGAAATAGTTGCAAGGCTTCGGAATCGTCCAGGTGATGCACGATCCCGAGCGCCAGCACAATGTCGAAGTATTCCCGGTGCGGAAGCGTGTACTGGCTGACACGTTCGCAGACGAATTTTGCTCTCGGGAACCTCTTCTGCGCCAAGTCGATATATTCCGGGCTGGCGTCGAATCCCAGGTACTCTGTTTCCGGCAGGAAGGGAACGATGGTTCCGGGCCCGCAACCGATCTCGAGGATGCGATCCCCCGGTCGTGGGCGTATATGTTCTCGAACTAGGATACGGCTGCGCCCGGGCGCTCCAATTACGTTGAAGAACAGCTGGTAGGCCCAGGGCAACGCGAGGACGGAGCGAAACCGGCGGATCATTGATTTCTATGATAATTGCCTGCAAGATAGATGCAGATCGCATGAACCACAACCGTCGTAAACAGCGCCGGGTGCACTCTGCATGAAAGTAGTGATTCTAGCAGGAGGAGTTGGTTCGCGGCTGGCGGAGGAGACCACCGCCCGGCCCAAGCCTATGGTGGAAATTGGCGGCAAACCGATGCTGTGGCACATCATGAACATTTACTCGTGCCATGGGTACAAAGATTTTCTCGTGGCCTGCGGTTATAAAGGCGAGGTCATGAAAGAATATTTTCAGAACTTCGTGGTTCACAACAGCGACTTGTTCGTGAACCTAAAAGACGGTTCATACAGAGTAGCCAATCGCTCCACTCCCGAGTGGCAGGTCGGACTGATCGACACCGGCTTGGAGACGCTGACCGGCGGGCGGCTGCGACGACTTAGAGATTTGCTCGGCGACACAACATTCATGGTGACTTATGGGGACGGTGTTGCGAATATCGACATAAAGGCGCTGGTTTCGTTTCATCGAAAGCATGGGAAGCTGGCCACGGTCACTGCGGTTTCGCCGATTGCGCGTTTTGGCAGCCTGCAACTGAACGGCGACGGCGTGGCGGGGTTCATTGAGAAACCGCAGACTGGCGAGGGATGGATCAACGGCGGCTTCTTCGTGTTTGAATCGAAGGTGCTCGATTACATTGCCGGAGACCAGACGGCGCTCGAGCGCGAGCCGCTGGAGCTGCTTGCTTCCGAAGGCCAACTCATGGCCTATCGTCACACCGGTTTTTGGCAGCCCATGGATACCCTGCGCGACAAACAGTTTTTGGAATCGCTTTGGGCGAGCGGGCAAGCCCCGTGGAAGGTGTCGTGATCCCTGCTTCATTCGCGGATTTTTATCGCGGGAAGAAGGTCCTGGTGACCGGCCACACCGGATTCAAAGGGGGTTGGCTCGCCTCCTGGCTGAAGCTCTTGGGCGCGAATGTCATCGGCTTCGCCTTGCCCCCTGAAACCGACCCGAACCTGTTCACCGCGGCTGGGATCGCCGAGGGAATGACGTCTATCTTCGGCGACATTCGCGACCTGCCGGCGCTATCCGCTGTTTTCAAACAGCACAAACCAGAAATCGTGATTCACAACGCGGCCCAGCCGCTGGTGCGCCGCTCCTATCGTGAGCCGGTGGAAACATATGCCACCAACGTGATGGGGACGGTGCACGTGCTTGATGCTGCGCGTCACACGGCCTCAGTTCGAGCGCTCGTAGTCGTCACCAGCGATAAGTGCTATGACAATCGGGAATGGTTTTGGGGTTACCGCGAAGCTGATGCCATGGGCGGGCACGATCCGTACAGCTCGAGCAAAGGTGCGGCCGAGTTAGTAACAGCGGGGTACCGCAAGTCGTTCTTTAGTCAGAATGGAAGCGCGGGAGTTGGTTCGGCCCGTGCCGGCAATGTGATTGGCGGCGGCGATTGGTCGGAGGACCGTCTCGTTCCGGACATCGTGCGCGGCATCTCCTCCGGTGAGCCGGTGGTAATTCGTCGTCCTCAGTCGGTCCGTCCGTGGCAGCACGTGCTTGAGCCGCTGCGCGGATACTTGGTTATTGCTCAGCGTCTTTTCGAAGGGGGCCGAATTTATGCCGACGGGTGGAACCTTGGCCCCCGTGACGAAGATGCGATTCCCGTGTCAGACCTCGCTCAGCGGATGATTTCGCTCTGGGGCAAAGGCGAACTCAAGATCGAGCTTGACCCAGCCGCCGTGCACGAAGCACAGTACCTGCGCCTGAGTTGCGATAAGGCGCGAACGCAGTTGGGATGGCGGCCTCTCCTAACCTTGGATGAGGCGCTCGCGTGGACGGTAGAGTGGTACCGCAGCTATTACCGAAATCCGGGCACGGCATGTTCCACGACGCTGGCCCAAATTGAGCGCTACATGCAAGCGGCGGCCGCATGACTTCATTCCGATCGGCACTGGTCACCGGCGCTACGGGTTTTCTTGGCTCGGTGCTGGTGGAGCACTTGCTCGCCCAGGGCGTTGAGACTACATGCTTGGTGCGCCCGCCGGCGGCAGACTCGCGCAAGATTTCCCAGGCTGTGCGGGTGATCGAGGCTACATCGTTTCAGGCGTCACAGCTGAAGACCAAGCTAGCCGACGTTTCTGCGGATGTAGTATTTCATCTGGCATCGTACGGGGTGCGGCAGAGTGAGCGCAATCCACATCAATTAATTGAAGGCAACATAGATCTCCTCGCTGATCTGCTCGAAGCCACGGCGCACTGGCCGCTGCGCCGTTTCGTGCACACTGGAAGTTGTTCGGAATATGGTTTTCCCGAACGCGAAAATGTGCCCATTACCGAGAGCCAGCCATTGCGTCCAGCTTCGCTCTACGGAAGCGCCAAAGCGTCTTCGGTTCTTTTCGGCACGGCGCTGGCATCGCGATTGAATGTCCCGTTTGTCACCTTGCGTCTGTTTGGCGTCTTCGGGCCACACGAAGCTCCGGACCGCTTGATCCCATATCTGATCGCAAAGCTTCGGCGCGACGAACCTGCGGACCTCACTCCTGGCGAGCAGATTCGCGATCTGCTATACGAGGACGATGTCGCCGAAGCCTTTATTGCGGCGGCCGGCGCGATCGGCATCAAGTCGGGCGATGCTTACAATGTCTGCTCCGCGCGCCCAACTCGGATTCGCGATGTGGGCGAGGCGGTTGCAGATGAGGTGGGCAAGCCGCGTCATTTGCTGCATTGGGGAGAACGGCAGTATCGTGCCGATGAGCCTTTGTGGCTAGTCGGAGACAATCGCCGTTTTACTGCAACCACTTCGTGGAGTCCGCGGGTCAGCGTCGAAGAAGGCATTCGGCGCATGATTGCCGCCACTGCGCGCTCGAGGAAAACCAGTGAGCACCAGCATGCATTTTGATCGCTTCGCCAGCGACTACAAACAGGTGCTCGACCAATCGCTCCGCGTGTCCGGCCAGGATTCCAGCTATTTCGCGGAATACAAGGCGCGCTACCTGCGGCGCATGCTCCCGCCAGACTTTTCCGGCAAGGCACTCGACTTTGGCTGCGGCATCGGTTTGCTCTCGGGTTTTCTGAAGAAGCATCTTCCCGCCATTCAACTCGATGGCTTCGATGTTTCTCAGGACAGTATTCGCAAGGTGGAGCCCGGCCTTACCGCTCAAGGAACCTTTACGTGCGATTGGTCGCAGCTCGCACGTGATTACCAGTTAATCGTGATTGCCAACGTGATGCATCACATCCCACCGCAGCAGCGCAAGGATGTTATCCAGGAACTTGCGAACCGTCTTAAGCCCGGCGGGTCACTGGCGATTTTCGAGCATAACCCCGCAAATCCGGTTACGCGGCGGGTGGTCGAACATTGCCCGTTCGATGACGATGCTATCCTGCTCCCGCCCGCAGAGACTCGGGAATATGTGAACGACGCGCAGCTTTCCTTGAAGAGACGTGACTACATCGTTTTCCTACCACGTTTTCTGGCGTGGCTGCGCCTTCTTGAACCGTGGCTTTTCTGGTTGCCGATGGGAGCGCAATACGTGATGGTGGCAGAAAAGAATGACTGACAGAAAACGTTTTATCAGCATTTGCGTGCCGGTGTTCAATGAAGAGCCGAACATCGTGCCACTGTACTCCGCGCTGCTGCCCATCATGGATCAGCTATCTGAACGCTATGAGTTCGAGCTTCTGTTCACCGACAACCACTCCACTGATCGGACCTTCGAAGCGCTTGAGCAATTGGCGCAACGCGATGTGCGGGTTCGCGCCATTCGTTTCTCACGCAACTTCGGTTTCCAGCGTTCCATTGCAACCAGCTATGCGAACGCGCGCGGCGACGCCGCCATACAGATCGATTGCGACCTGCAGGATCCGCCAGCGCTGATTCTGGAGTTTGTCCGCAAGTGGGAGGAAGGCTATAAAGTCGTTTACGGTGTCCGCAACTTGCGTAAGGAAAGCTGGTGGATGAACATCGTTCGGAAGACGTTCTACCGGATCATCGATCGGCTCAGCGAAGATGAACTGCCGCTGGACGCCGGTGACTTCCGCCTGGTCGATCGCTGCATTCTCGATGAGCTGCAAAAACTCGAAGACAATCAGCCCTACCTGCGCGGCGCCATCGCTGCCTTGGGGTTCGACCAGATCGGCATTCCTTACAACCGCGCTGAGCGTCAGCGCGGCAAGAGCAAGTTTTCTTTCGGGGAGCTGATCGGCTTGGCACTCGACGGGATCTTGAACCACTCCGTGGTGCCGCTGCGGATCGCGACCTACCTCGGGCTTACGATTTCCATTGTTACCTTCCTAGGCCTTGTGGGATACGCGTTCGGTAGGCTGTTCCTAGGGAAAACCTGGCCACCAGGCTTTGCCACGATTATTATCCTCATACTCGGGTCTCTTAGCCTGAACGCTTTGTTTCTCGGAATTATTGGTGAATACCTGGGTCGCATTTACCGCCAGGTGAAACGGCGTCCCCTCACGATCGTGGAACGGGAACTGAATCCAGTTGGAGTCCGCCGCAGCGAGTTCGCCGACTCTCGATCGATTGACGAATATAATTGAACGCAATCGGGCCGAAGACTCTGTATCATGCGGCCCTGCATCCGACTGGGCTCCTTCTCATCCTCAAACCGGACCATATGTTGGTTATTATCTAGACGAAGCTCATATGCAGTTCGAGTTTTTAGAGACTACGATGCTCGGGGCAGGTCCCCAGCCGGGCGCGTACAGCATCTCATTTTCACCGCTGCTACACCCTGTTTCAAGGGAGCGGATCATGGCAGCAGCCCGACCCCATCAAAACCCGGTCCGGCGCGGCACGCCTGATCCGGCCCATTGAAAGTGGAGTACCATAGTGACGAATAGCTGGTTTCATCCTACGTACTACCCAACGACACGCGGAACGGGTACTTAATACTTGCTGACGCTCCACCTGTACCGTTCCTGGCGTCTCGGGAAGGAGGAGCCATGCGCGATACCAGTGAGATCCATTCTCGCAGGATTTTTTTCTTAGCGGTGTTTGTCGCATCCTTGTGCGTTCTACCCGCAAGGGCGCAAAAACGACCGGAGCCAACCTCGCCTAAGTACGACCTGCATACCGAGACGAAGATAAAAATAACCGTGGAGGAAGTGAAACTACCGCCCAAAGGCAGCGAGAAAGAAGTTGTCCACCTGCTCGGGAAAAACGGAGCGGACTCAGTCGACGTTTACTTATGCCCGAAGTCCTTCCTCGACGACATGGGCATGAGCTTCGGTAAAGGAGACGAGATCGCCCTCACCGGCTCGAAGGTGAAGCAGGGCGAGGCAGACCTCACCCTTGCGCGGGAAGTCGTGAAGAAGGAGGACACCTTCGTCTTGCGGGACGAGAAAGGAAATCCTGTCTGGAACTGGCACCGTTGAAGCCTCTCGGAACGCCACCAATGGAAATTCGGGAATGCCAGCGAGGCGAACATTCGCGGGTCGCACCGCGGTGGGATAGGTTAGCGCGAAACATTTCCTGGCCCGCACCACCTCAAAAGCGGTGACCACGTACCAGAAAGCGGCCACGGGAATTGTTGGGCATACAGGGCCGTTCAGCGCTCACGGCTGGCGGCTGCCGTACCCATCATTTCTGGGATTGTCACGAAGTCGAAGCCCTCGGACTTAGTCTCTGAGATCAGCAGGTCTGTCGCGATAATTGTCTGCGAGCGATCCACGCCCATGCCCGTGTGACTTCCATCATGCAGGAGGATCACGTCGCCACCGCGAACTTGCCGGCGGATCCTCTGTTTGATCTCATCCGCGGAATAGCCCTTCCAATCCTCGCCGCTTACGTTCCACATCACCGGCGCTAGTCCAAGCGATCGGGCAATACTCAGAGTTCCCGGCCTGCGGCCACCGAAGGGCGGACGAAAAAGCGGTGAGTGCTGGCCGATAGCTTGCGTGATAGAACGCTGGCATTCCTGTAGCTGGGTCCTGGTCTGCCGCGTAGAAGCAAAAATCAAGTTGGGATGCGAAAATGTGTGGTTGCCGACGATGTGCCCTGCGTTCACGACTTCGCGAACGATATCCGGACGCTGTTCAACGTAACGTCCGATCAGAAAGAATGTCGCTTTGACATTGTGTTTTGCTAATACTTCCAGCAGACGCAAAGTGTGGGGATCGTTGGGTCCATCATCGTAAGTGAGCGCTAATTGTTTCGATCTTAATTCCGTCGACCCAGGGCGAATTCCGGTAAAGGTCTTGCCATACCACTGGCCGGTCGGCGCCATGGACTGGTAACCAGCAGCGCTCATAGCGGCGGCAGTGGCAGCAAGGGCAAGGGCAAGCATGGGTAATTGTAGAACGACTGCAGATTAAGGATTTTCAAATGTCAGATTTCAGTTCTCAGATCTCAGATTGGCCTTGCGCGATGAGTCCGGGCCTTTGCCTTCAATCGAAAACCGACAATCGAAAATCGACAATTGTTTTAGAAATCTCCCTGTTGCCTCACAGCCTCAGCCGGGATATGCTGCGAAGCGCGATTCCCACTGACCCATGGCCAATCTCTTTGAACTACCCCGTTACATTGCTGTGGAAGGCCCTATCCGAGTCGGTAAGAGTACTCTGGCGCGCATTCTGGCGGAGCGTCTGAATGCGCAGCGGGTCATGGAGCCTGAGGATAACCCTTTTCTGCGCGCGTTTTACGAAGGAGAAACCGGGGCGGGGTTCCAGACACAGTTTGCCTTTCTGATCCGCCGCTTCGAGCAGTTACGGGCGCTCGATCTGGGTGCGAAGTCGCAGAAAATGGTGGTCAGCGACTTTATTTTCGAAAAAGACAAGCTCTTTGCCTGCCTCAACCTGAATGACGTGGAACTCGATACTTATAATCGCTACTACAATTATTTTCGCGAACAGCTTCCCACGCCTGACCTGGTTATTTATCTACAAGCCAGCCCGGACGCCTTGAAAAAACGTCTGAAGAAAAAGAACGCGCCCGGGGAGAAGGCCATCAACGAAGATTATCTGGGAGAAGTAATTAAGGCTTACGAGCACTTTTTCTTTCATTACACCTCGTCAGACCTGCTGATCGTTAATACTTCAGACATTGACTTCGTGGAACGCAACGAAGATTTGCAAGAGCTGTTGCGGAAAGTATCCGCGCCAATCAAAGGCACGCAATACTTCTTGCCGTTGGGGAGTCAGGAAGCCGCGAGTGCTTAAGGCAGTGATCAGTCGCCAATATCCGGGTTTCGCGCGGCTCCTCCCCGCCTAAGCCATTCACAGGCAACAGCTTAAGCTTTTTACTAGCCACTGACCACTAGCCACTGACCACTAGCCACTGGCTCAATTTGCAGCTAGAATTACCTTTGCAGCATCAAAGTTGTATACAGGCTCTATCCGCCAAGGCGGAGGGGCACTGGAGGACCGATGAGTTTTACCCCGATTGGCGACCCTCGCCAGAAAATCACAGTAGCTTCCCTTCGAGACAAAAAACTCAGTCATGAACCGATTACTTGCCTGACCGCGTATGACTATCCCAGCGCGCGCCTGCTAGACCAGGCCGCGATCGACATCGTGTTGGTCGGCGATTCGCTGGCCATGACGATTCTCGGGTACGAGAACACGCTGTCGGTAACCATCGACGAAATGCTTCACCATACCAAGGCGGCTCACCGCGGCGTGAAACATGCATTGCTGGTCGCGGACATGCCTTACGGCTCGTACCACGTAAGTCCGGACGAAGCCATCCGCAACGCGGCTAGATTTATCAAAGAAGGCGGTGCCGAGGCCGTGAAGATTGAAGGCGGCGAAAAGCGTGCAGACCTGATTCGCCGTATCATCGACGCTGAAATTCCAGTGACCGGACATATTGGGCTTACGCCGCAGTCAGTGAACGTGATGGGCGGATATAAGGTTCAGGGCAAGAGTCTGGCGGCCGTCGAGCAACTGATGCGCGACGCAGTGGCACTCGACGGCGCGGGCGTGGCATGCATTTACCTCGAAGGCATTCCCCGCGAAGTGGCAGCGATGATCACGGCAGAAGTAGCCGCCCCTACGATTGGTATTGGCGCGGGGCCGGATTGCGATGGGCAGGTTCTCGTCTATCACGATCTGCTGAATCTGACGTTTACTCCGCCAGCCAAATTTGTCCGCCGCTATGGGGACGCCGCGGAACTCATCTCTCAGGCTGCGCAGGCATTTCGCGCCGATGTGGCTTCCCGGCAATACCCGTCGGATGAGGAGTCATATCATCTGCCGAAGGAAACGCGTGCGGCGCTGGAGACAGTGTTGGAGCGGAAGAGGGCTATGCGGCGGTAGGGCAAATTTACGACGTACGATTTACGAAGTACGATTGCCGATTTCCAATTTCCAATTTTTGGAACCGCCCGAGCCTTGGAGTACGAAGCATTTAATTCGTCACTCGTAACTCGTCATTCGAAAATGCCCCCATGAGGGTCCTCGAAACTATTGAGCAGATGCGCCGCGCATGTCAGGCTGTGAGACTGGGCGGAGAGCGACTGGGATTTGTTCCTACCATGGGGGCTCTGCATGAAGGACACCTGTCGCTGGTTCGGGCGGCCAAGGCGCGATGCGGCGTGGTGGCGGCTTCCATCTTTGTAAATCCTACTCAGTTTGGCCCCAATGAAGATTTCTCTAAATATCCGCGCTCGTTCGAACGGGATCGAGGACTGTTGGAAAACGAGGGCGTGGAGTTGCTCTTCGAACCTTCGGTAGAAGAAATGTATCCGGAGGGCGCAGTGACATTTGTCACCGTCGAGGGCCTGAGCGAACGACTGTGCGGAAGATCGCGTCCTGGACATTTTCGGGGAGTAACCACCATTGTCTCCAAACTCTTCCACATAACGGAGCCCGATCTCGCTTTTTTTGGACAGAAAGATGCCGCGCAAGTTGCGATTATTCAGCGCATGGTGCGGGATTTGAATCTTAGCGTGGAGATTGTGGCCTGTCCCATTGTGCGTGAAACCGACGGTCTAGCCATGAGTTCGCGCAACGCATATCTCAGTCCGCAACAGCGCAAGACGGCGCTGGTATTGTCCAGGTCGCTTGCTCAGGTGAAAAAGTTGTTCGAGCAAGGAGAGCGGTGCACGGCAAAGTTAGGCGCTGCGGGAAAACAAGTATTTCCAGAAGAACCGTCGGTGCGACTGGACTATTTGGAAATTGTGGATCCGGAGACTCTTGAGCCTATGGAGCACCTCAGCAATGCGGCCCTGGTGGCGGTGGCCGCGTTTGTCGGAGGCACCCGCCTGATCGACAACGTAGTGCTTACACCCTAAGCGATTAATCTCCGAGGCCCGGAGACAAACTCATTTCCAGCGATCACGTACCGCAGCGGACGTGTTGCGGCTTTGACGATGCCGATGCGCACGGTGGTCAGCACGCGGGACGGAGTGTAGCCATCGTCAGCAACAAAAAGATCCGAGATTGGGCTGGTCAAGTCCTTGCCGTTGTCGCGCTCGCGCGTAATGCTGAAGGCTTCAGCCAGGCGTCCTGGACCACTTGTCAGTTTTCGCAGATCGCCCCTGCCATTAAGGCTGAGGCCTCGTCCCAGAGCCATCTCCTCGATTCCGATCAGCGGTTCCAGGGCACGAACCAAAACGCAACCTGGCACGCCATCCGGCAAACAGGAGATGTTCAAACAGTAATGATTCCCGTAGATGAAATAGACATAGGCGTGACCTGGGGGACCGAACAGCACGGAATTCCGCGGTGTACGACCAGAAGCCGCGTGTGCGGCAGGATCGCCTTCGCCTAAATAAGCTTCGATTTCCACGATCCGGGCTGTGCGCAACCTCCTTCCTTGCTGCCGAACCAGTACTTTGCCCAGCAGATCGCGACTCACATTTCGCGGATCGCGATCATAAAAAGCACGTGGCAGAGGTTTCCCAGGCTGGTTCAAAGGTCTCATTCAACGCTTCCCATTGGTAACTTTGCGCAGCATTGCTATTCAACTATCGTTACTTGTGCGCATAGCATGCCACGCTACCTAATTCTAACGCTCCAATCTTCGAGGAGGATTATGCTCGGAAGACAGATCAAGATCGCTTCACTAGTGTTATTGCTGACACTGGTCGCGGCTGCGGAAACCATTCCCGCCGGCACGCACCTGACTGTACGAACCAATTCCACGCTTAACTCGGCGACAGCCAGATCAGGACAGAGCTTTAATGCAAATCTGGTAAGAGATTTGACCGTGAACGGGAAAACTCTGGCCAAAGCAGGCTCACCGGTAAAAGGAAAAGTGACTTACGCCAAGTCGAGTGGCCGGCTGCACGTCCCGGGCCAGCTCACGCTTAGGCTCACATCGGTTGAGATCAACGGAAAAATGACTGCCATCACAACCGGCGGCTATTTTGCCAAAGGCAAAAGCCATACCAAGAGCAACGTCGTGAAAATCGGTGGCGGAACCGCAGCAGGCGCCCTCATCGGCGGCCTAGTTGGCGGAGGCAAAGGCGCTGGAATTGGCGCTCTCGCCGGCGCCGGTGCCGGAACCGGAGTGGCGGCGGCTACCGGAAAACAGGAAGCTGTCGTGCCAGCAGAGACCGCGATCACCTTTACCACAAAAACCAACGCAACCGTGAAATAGCTCAACCTGAAGCAGCACTTAGCATCTAGCCAAACAGTGTGCGTCGCGGGCTAAGTGCTGCTTTGCATACCGAATCTGTCTCTCCTCTTTCGCCCGATTCTTTGGCAGCCTCCTTTGCCTAGTCGGTTACGCCGCGCCTTTCAAAAAGGCGAGCACCTGATCGGCATGCCCTTCCACCTTGACATTGTCGAAGACGTGGGCAATTTTGCCATCCGGACCAATCACAAATGTGGTACGTGCGATTCCTTTCACTTTTCTGCCGTACATATTTTTTTCTTTGATCACACCAAAGGCTTCGCAGACCTTCTTGTCGGTGTCAGACAGCAAGCTGTAGGGCAAGTGGTATTTGTCCTGGAATTTCTTTTGATCCTGGGGCGAGTCTGCTGAGATCCCAAGGACCACTGCGCCAGCTTTTTGCAAATTCTTATATGCGTCACGGAACTCGGACGCCTCAATGGTTCAGCCGGGGGTATCGGCTTTAGGGAAGAAAAACAGCACCACGCTCTTGCCGCGAAAATCCTTCAGCGACACATTTTTACCGTTCTCGTCCGGCAAAGAAAAGTCTGGGGCTTTATCATTGATATCCATGAGGGCTTCTCCGTTTCGTTCACTGTTATACCTGACTGCGGGCAGCGTCGTCATGATGGCCGGCTTGGCCTTGATATTTGGCCAAACCGTTCCGCCTCAGTCTACTCGTCGTGAAGCGGCCAGGAAAGGACCGCGGGCGCTGGGATTGCTTGAGCTCGCGGCCAATGGCACTGTCCGCTTGATTCCAATCACCGTGATGTTCGACGGCAAATTCTATGACGGTGGATCTTATAAAGCTTCTCCGATTCCGATGGCCCTCGAGCGGGACACGGTTTATGAAGCGGTACGCACCGGCGTCTCTCAAGGACTATTTACCGTTGGCGGCGCGTTTCACAGAGGCAACGCCTGGATTGCAGACGGAAAATGGGAGCCTGCCGGCGCAGCTCCACCAAAAAAAAGACCTGCAGAACCGTTGGCGCCTCGCGATGAGGATCAGGATAAGCCGCCAGTATTGCGACGCCCCGGATCAGAAACTGCATCCGAACCGCCGAAGCCGCCCGCTCCCGTTTCTCCGCCAGCCGACACGCCAGCAGCGACCGCCTCGGCGCCCTCGCCTGTGGCGGCTCCCGCTGCTCCGGAACAGAGTAGTCAGGACAATGACAATGACAAAGACAGGCCTGTGCTCCGAAGGGGAAAACAGTCTTCTCCAAGCGCAAAGAGAGAGCCTAACAACACCGCAGCCATGTCTTCTCCAGCTCGCGTGGGAACGCCAAATCTGCCAGCTGCAAACACGGCCGAACCAATGATTGGCGCCGAAAAGCCAGCCTCCCAGGTGATGCCGGCGATTTCCGATGCGGTCATCTCCGACCCTCGCCCTTTCACCTACATGGTGAAGCCGGCAGAAGAACAGCAGCTTCGCAAGAAGATGCTGGCTCTAGTGACCAATGAGATTCGTGACCGCGCCCGGCAGTTAGCATCCGAAGACGCTAAACCTGCACCAGTTCGAAATTCTTCCCAGAAAAACAAAATGCCTGCCGTCAGATCTGTGCCGCCGAGCTTCGAAGATACACAGTTTCGAATCTTTGATCTTTCCAATGCCAACGAACCGGTGCTGGTATTGACCACCAAAGCGAGTTTTCCCGCAAAATCCAGCAGTGGTGCGGACCTGTACTATGTGGCGCTGGTGGCCCGGGAAGACATTTCAGGTGAACTGCACAAAGCATTTTCCAATGTGACTGACCGCAGGCATCTGGACATTCAGCCGCGGCTCGAATTGATTGATGCAGTCGATGCCGATGGTGATAGCCGTGGCGAATTACTCTTTCGTCAGATATCTGATAAAGGCAGCGCGTTTGTGATATATCGCGTGATCGGGGAGCAGTTGTGGGCGCTGTTCCAGGGCACTCCGGAGTAAATACTATTTCTGCGTCATTATCAGTTCGCCGTTCTCGACTTTGATGGCGGAGACGTTGTCGGGCAGCCTCAGGCGATCGCGCTGTTCCATAAGCTTTTTTTGCAGCGCGTCATTGACTAGCGAGACCGGAACATTCAGATCGCCTACCTTGAATTCGGTGGGAACGAAAGTGGCGTAGCCGTCCTGGGAAGCTAAATGTCCGGCGAGCGTGACCCAAACATCCTTGCCGGCAACTTGGGTCAAAAACTGACCGCGAGCGATGTCTCCTTCGAAATTCACCTGATAATCTTTGACCTCGGGCTGTCCCGTCGTCGCCGCAACATCCGGTGAAGAAGCTTGTACGCTCGATGAACCTGCCAGAGGGATCGCGCCGGCCGCCTGCGCGATGGCCGCGCTAACTTCGTCGGGGGTCAAATGGACTTCGGCGGGAGCCTGGCCCGGCTGTTGAGCGCGATCCAGTAGCTGGAGCTTGTCCTGAAAAGACTGAGCGTTGGCAGTTGCGACTGCCACGGGCTGCGCGTGCGCTACAGGCTGTGGCTTCTTCAATACCAGAAAAATCGCAATCAAAGACGTCAGAAGTGTAACTGCGCTGATGATGCGACGAGCGTTCCCTTTCATATCGCGCCTCCGGCCTCAGCCCAAATATTAGTCGGGAAAAGCGCACGGCTGATGTAACGAAGGTCACGCACAGGCGATCTCCGGCTTAGGACTCCAGCTTCTTCGTCAACAACTGATTGACTAGCGTCGGGTTAGCCTGTCCTTTGGACAATTTCATGACTTGGCCAACGAAGAATCCAATCACTGTCTTCTTGCCTGCGCGGTATTGTTCCACTTCTTTGGAATTCGATGCGATCACTTGATCGATGATCTTTTCCAGCGCTGAAGTATCGCTGGACTGCTGCGGACGGCCCTCTTCGTCGTAAACGGCAGGAAAGTCTTTTCCCCGCTCAAAGGATAGATCGTAGAGATCTTTCAGCATCTTGCTGGAGATGGCGCCGCTTTCCGTCAAGTCTGCCGAGAGAGCCACACCTTTCATCGAAATTGGCGATTGCTCAATTTCCAGACCCTTGGCCTTCAATCGGCCCATAAGCTCGCCTTGAACCAGATTGGCTACGCGTTTGGGATTCTTCGCCGCTTTTGCCGCTGCTTCGAATTGATCCGCGAGCGACTTGCTGGTAGTGAGTACTTGTGCGTCCTGTGGGGTGATGCCGTATTCGGCGATCATGCGCTGGCGACGCGCTTCCGGCAACTCCGGCAAAGTATCGCGAATGGCTTGCTGCCACTTCTCATCTACCACCAGCGGCAATAGATCGGGCTCAGGAAAATAACGGTAATCGTGAGCCTCTTCCTTCGACCTCATGCCGTAGGTCTTCCTTTCGTTTGCGTTGTACAGGCGAGTCTCTTGCGTGATCTTGCCACCCGATTCGACTACGCCAATTTGCCGGTCAATTTCGAATTCCAGGGCCTCGCGGATGAAGCGGAAAGAATTCACATTCTTGACTTCAGTTTTGGTCCCGAACTCTTTTTGGCCTCTTGGACGCACACTTACATTTGCGTCACAACGCAACGAACCTTCCTCCATGTTGACATCACTCACGCCGGTGTACAGGATGATTTCTTTCAATCGCGTCAGGTATTCGTAGGCTTCCTGGGGAGAGGCGATATCGGGCTCACTAACGATTTCGATCAGTGGCACCCCACTACGGTTTAGATCGATCGCTGTCTTTTCCTGCGAATCGGGGAAGCCTTCGTGCAGACTCTTCCCGGCGTCTTCCTCAAGATGCAAACGCGTGATGCCAATCTTTTTCGTTCCGCTGCCCGCCGGGATCTGAATCCAGCCGTGCTCGGCCAGCGGCTTGTCGTACTGGGAAATCTGGTAGCCCTTGGGCAGATCGGGATAGAAATAATTTTTACGGGCAAAGATCGACGTTTGGTTAATGCGGCAATTGATCGCCATGGCGGCAAGCACCGCGAACTCTACGGCTTTGCGGTTCAGAACCGGTAAAACGCCCGGTAAGCCCAGGCAGACGGGGCAGACGTTGCTGTTTGGAGGATCGCCGAAGCGGGTGGAGCAGGAGCAGAAGATCTTGCTTGCGGTGAGGAGTTGAACGTGCACTTCTAAACCAATGACCGGCTCATAGCGGGCGAGAGCCGAAACAGAGGCGTCCGGCGTGGTAACCATATCGACGGATTATAAACTTGCCGCGATGACGAGGTTCAATTCGGCTTTACGGGCTGCGGGGGCGCTCAGGTATTTCTCCAGCGGAATCTCAAAATACATCAGCTCATCTCCTTTGCTGTCACGTACCCCTGTCAGGTAGAAATGCGCTCCCGCAAGAGGAGTGGAGATTCCGGAGATATCGAAAAAGAGAAATCCCGCTTGCGTGGTATGAGGCTCCACCGCGCGAGCTCCGAACTGAGCACTCTGGATTTCCTCCATAGCCTGTTTCCCCACGCCACCTTTGACTTTCTTACGAGGAAAAGGCAAGGGCGAAGGAGTAGTGCTGGTGGACGGTCGGGACAGGCGGCGGTAGATATCATCCACGGTCGCGGGAGACATTTTTGTGCGGTTCACCGTGACCAACTGAGCTTTCATTCCTGATAATGCAACCGGCTGCTCACCATCATTGGTGATCACGAGAAAGATTGGCAGGAGCCCTTCTTCGCTGTAGTGAACCGAAAAAATATCCGCCTTGTCCGCCATGTCGTAGGGATCCAATGCCACGGTCACTGCTTCGGCGGGATGCGCATCATGCGCGGGATAGCTCTTGGCTGGTTGCCCTTTCGGCATCACAAAGTCCTTGGCTGCGGCACAAATGGCAACAGTCAGGCCTAAAAAAGCGATTGCCGCTGTTTGGACGCAAATCCACTTGAGTCTGCGGGAGAACATCAGCATGCATTATAGGATGCAACCTCTTGCGGCTGTGGTGCCTTGGGAGTATCTCTAGCGGTTAGAATGTCCCATCACCTATGTACTTGCTTTACAGCGCGCTGCTGGCAGTCGTCCTATTGCTGGGCCTTCCTTATTGGGTACTGCGAGCGCTGAGGCACAGTAAACGCCATCTTGGGTTGGCTGAACGATTGGGAAAAGTGCCGGACAGGTTAGCGCGGCACCAATCTCGCCCGGCGATCTGGGTCCATGCCGTTTCAGTGGGAGAGTTAATCGCAGTCAGTGATCTGATTACGGAGTTAACCCGGCGCTTCCCGGGATATAGAGTGGTCGTTTCAACCACCACGGCGGCCGGTCAGTCGTTAGCGCGCAGCCGCTTTGGCAGGAATAGCGTGTTTTATTTTCCGCTGGATTTCAGCTTTGCCATCCAGCCCTATCTGCAAATCCTGCGCCCACAATTGATCGTGATAGCGGAGACTGAATTCTGGCCTAATTTTCTTCGACTCGCGCACCAAAGCGGCGCCCGGATTGCCATAGTGAACGCTCGCATCTCCGATCGGTCGTATCCTGGGTATCACCGCTTCTGTCGTTTCTGGATGAGAGTTTTGCAGCCCATCGATATTTTCCTCACACAAACTGAAGAGGACCGAAGAAGGCTGGAGGATATTGGCGCGCCTGTCGAACGTGTCCAAGTGAGCGGAAACTTGAAGTTCGATGGGTCCGTGCCTCCCCCTACAGCCATTGTTTCCAGCCTTCGCTCCGCTTTCCAGCAGTCGCAGGCAGGGCCTGTGCTGGTGTGTGGCAGTACGGTGGACGGCGAAGAGCCTCTGCTCCTAAGGGCGTTCGAGAATGTTCTGGCCAGCCATCCTCGGGCTGTCATGATCCTGGCTCCTCGGCGTTTGGAGCGTTTTGATGAAGTTGCTCAATTGCTCGGACAACTCGGAATCCGCTTCTGGCGACGCTCGCTGTGGAGTGGTGATCCCATCGCCGGGGGAGTCCTGCTGATCGACAGCATTGGAGAACTTGCTTCCCTGTATGCTCTCGGAGACGTCGCATTTGTTGGCGGAAGCTTAGTTCCAAAGGGTGGACACAATATTATTGAGCCAGCGCGGCACGGCATACCAATCGTAGTCGGCAACCATACCGAGAACTTTCGTGACATCGTGGGATTGTTTCAAACCCGCGATGCGATACGCGTCGTCGGTCCCGCAGAGCTTCCGCTGGTTTTCCTGGAACTTTTTTCGAACGAGGCGGAGCGTGCTGCCCTCGGCCACCGCGCGGCTGAAACCTTACGCTCGCAGACGGGTGCTACGCAGAAAACCATCGAGGCTCTGGAGAAACTGCTGAAACCATTTTCGGCGGCGGTCTCCTCCGCGATGGCTAGCTCCGCGGGGGAAAGTGCGCCAGCGACTCCTCCACAGTGAATTTACTCAGTTCCATTTTCGCCGCAGGCGTGCAACTTCGGAATGACCTGTACGACCGAGGCGTGCTGCGATCACGGCGTCTGACGGGGCCCGTCGTCAGTGTCGGCAACCTATCCGTGGGCGGCTCCGGAAAGACGCCGTTTGTTCTTCTGCTAGGCGAGTTATTGCGGACGCGTGGAATGAAATTCGACATTCTTTCCCGCGGTTATGGACGCAACACTCGAGGAGTGATGCTCGTCGATCCCGCCGGCACTTCACACGATTTTGGTGACGAGCCGCTGCTCATGGCGCGGCGCTTGGACGTTCCTGTAATAGTGGGCGAAGATCGTTACGAAGCAGGCCTGTTCGCGGAAAAAAGCTTTGGCCCTCAGCTGCACCTTCTGGACGACGGCTTTCAGCATCGTTCCCTCGCCCGCGATTTCGATATTGTTCTGGTCACTCCGGAAGACACCCGCGATTCCCTGCTCCCCGGTGGGCGTCTGAGGGAGCCAGCGCGCAATCTCTCTCGAGCCGACGCTATCGTTCTCACCAGTGGCGCTTCCGGGGATTCATTCCCGCTCGACGGAAAGTTGTTATGGCGTGCGCGCAGGGGAATTTTGCCGAAAGATGTGCCACCGCGACCAGTGGTGTTTTGCGGCATTGCCAAGCCAAAGAATTTCTTATTGCAGTTGCGGACCGCTGGAATTGAGCCCGTGGCCGAAGCTTGTTATCGCGACCATCATGCCTACACCGAGGGAGACATCCAGGAATTGTTGAAGCTACGCCAGCAGAGCGAGGCCGGAGGATTCGTCACCACGGAAAAAGACGCGATCAACCTGGGCGGATATTTGGCGGCTTTGGAACCAATCGCTGTTGTTCCGGTGAAAATGGAATTGTTGGAGTCGGCTAACGCTGTGGATACCATCCTGCGCGTCGTTGAGGAGCGAAGGCAGCAGGCATGAGAAAATCTTCCGGATGAGTAAGAACTCCAAAGAGACCGACCGGCTGATAAAGATCGTCGAATCGTTCCCGAAGATTACGATCACAGTGTTGGGCGACTTGGTCGCGGACGAGTTTATCTTTGGCGAGATCTCGCGCGTCTCCCGGGAGGCGCCGGTTCTTATTCTCAAACATCGTCAACGTACGGTGCTTCCCGGCGGCGGCGCCAACGCCATCTACAATCTGGCTGACCTCGGCGCGAATGTCCTTCCAGTGGGCGTGCTCGGGGAAGACGAGCCTGGCCGTTTACTGCTCAAGGGTTTTCGCGCTAAGCACATCGCGGTCAGCGGCATATTAAAAGATAAGAGCTATACCACGGTGACCAAGACGCGGATCCTAGCTGGAATGGCTCACACGGCGCGACAACAGGTGGTGCGCATAGATCGCGAACCGCAAGATGAGCCGAACCGGAATCTGAAGCGCGAATTGGTACTGGCGGCGCGGCAATATGCGCGTGCCTCCGACGCGATCCTGATTTCTGATTACGGCTATGGCGCGGCCACACCTGCGATCCTGAATGCCATCCGCGAACGTGGACGGTTGGACGGAATGCCCGTAGTTCTGGATTCGCGTTACCGCTTGCTGCAATATTCCGGCGCGACCGCGGCTACTCCCAACGAACCAGAAGTCGAAGAAGCGATGGGCATCCGGATTGGCCAGGACTGGGCGCAATTATCGTTTGCAGGCCAACAGATTATTTCGCGGATGAAGTTGCAGTCGCTGATCATTACTCGCGGGCGCGATGGGATGGCAGCCTTCGCAGGAAAGCACAAACCAGTCGATATTCCGATCTCCGGATCAGATCAAGTGACCGACGTGACGGGCGCGGGGGATACCGTGATCGCCACGTTTACCGCAGCTCTGGCGGCTGGCGCGAATACCGAGGAAGCGGCGCATCTGGCCAATTACGCCGGTGGGATCGTAGTCATGAAGCGTGGCACCGCTACGGTTTCACAACAAGAACTGCTGCATGCGATTGAACATTCACCGCCTGTGACCAGATCCCATTGAACACTCATCCCAACAAACTATTGAGCCGCGATGAACTGCGGCACCGCGTCGAGGAGTGGCGCCGTAAGGGCGAGCCCATCACGCTAGCCAACGGATGTTTCGATCTGCTCCACGTCGGCCATGTGCGATACCTGCGTGCCGCAAAAAATTTGGGGGGACGTTTAATCGTTGCCGTCAATTCGGACGACTCGGTGCGAAAGCTGAAAGGTGAGGGCCGCCCCCTGATGCCAGCCAAGGACCGCGCGGAAATTCTAGCCGCACTTGCCGACGTTGACGCGGTCGTGATCTTTCCCGAGCCGGACGTGCGCGCACTTGTCCGTGAAATCCGCCCCAACATTCATGCCAAGGGCACCGACTATACTTCGGCGACAGTGCCGGAACGAGATGTAGTCTTGGAATGTGGCGGCCGGGTGGAAATCGTTGGTGATCCCAAAGACCATTCGGTCAGCGAGATTATTCGTTCGCGGCTGGGAGCACGACGTTCTTGAGCATGCATCCCGCTGTCCTTCCTGAAGCAAACACTCATCGGCTGCTGATCGTCCGGCTTGGCTCCATGGGCGATGTAATCCACACCCTGCCAGCGGTCACCGCCTTACGCCGCAGCTTTCCGGACGCGATGATCGGATGGGTAATCGAAGAGCGCTGGGCGGAATTATTGTGTACGCTGTCCACATCGCGCTCAGGTCCGCGCTCTTCGCAGCGACCGCTGGTCGATAAAATTCATACTGTAAATACCAAAGCGTGGCGATCGTCTCCATTCTCTAATCAGACATGGGAACAGATCGCCGCCGGACTTAGCGAGTTACGAGCCGGACGATATGAGACTGCCGTGGATTTCCAGGGCGCTGCCCGTTCCGCGCTCATAGCTCGCTGGTCAGGCGCACCAGTCATCTACGGAGTAGCGCAACCTCGTGAAAACGTGGCCAGCTTGTTCTACACGCGCCAGGTGCTCGCATGTGGCACCCACGTCGTCGAGCAAAATCTCTCTCTCGCGGAAGCCGTCGCGCGCCGAAGCCTGGAGATGCCTGACGTAGAAGTTCCCTACGACGAGACTGCTGAGAGGGAATGCCACCGCCGGTTGGCAGATCAGGGTATCCGCAAGTTCGTGCTCCTGAATCCTGGCGCTGGCTGGGGAGCGAAGCAATGGCCGGCTGAACGTTATGGATATGTCGCAAAGAAGTTGGCGGAAGACGGCTTCAAGACACTGATCAATTGCGGTCCAGGCGAAAAAAGTCTGGCGCAGGCCGTCGAGGCAACCAGCGGAGGCGCTGCAGAAGAGATTGCGGGTTCGCTCACGCAATTGATCGCGATTACCCGTCGCGCTTCGCTATTTATCGGAGGCGACACCGGCCCCATGCACCTGGCGGCCGCACTGGGGATCCCGGTCGTAGGAATTTTCGGGCCGACCGACCCCGCGCGGAACGGGCCGTTCGGCACGCGAAGCGTTGTGCTACGCAGCCCCTCAAGTCCTACGACCCATTCCCGACGTGCAGAGACAGACGCAGGATTGCTCGAAATCAGCTCGGACCAGGTGTTAGCTGCCGCCCGGCAATTATTAGGGAGTCGCCGTGACTAGATGGGCGGCAATTGCGCGTCGCATACGGGTTCCGGTGGGCTTTGCTTTTGCCGTTTTGTATTTGTGGCTGGCGAAACCGAGCGTGACGTCAATTTGCGTGGGCGCCATTCTGATCATTGCGGGCCTGGCGATTCGCGCTCTAGCTTCCGGACATGTTCGAAAAAACGAACAGCTTACAACCAGCGGACCGTACGGCTATACACGCCATCCGCTCTATCTCGGCTCCCTGATCATGGCATCCGGCTTCTCGCTGGCGTCACGTAGTTGGTGGATCGCTTTAATGACGGCTCTGATTTTTCTGATCATCTATGTGCCGGTCATGCTGGCGGAAGAGACATTTCTGCGACAACATTTTCCCCAGTTTGACGATTACGCTAATTCTGTGCCGCGTCTGCGGCCTCGCCTGACGTCTCTTGCTTCCGGTCAAGGATCATTTTCATGGAAATTATATTGCCAGCACCGCGAGTACAATGCTTTGATGGGTTCAGTTGGAATGATGGTAGCGCTAGCCGTCAAGCTGCTGCGGAATTCCAATTAACCACGGTCTCCTCAAACCTGTGAGTCCCCTTCGTGGTCGACAGAAACGCCTGGTCGCAATATTCGGGCTCGCTTGGTCGTTGCCTCTTACCATGTTTGCCCTGTGGTTACACGGACAGACGCTTCCGGCCCCTGCGAAACCGAGTCCAGTTTCCGCCGATAATACGGTCTCTACCGCAAAAATAACTCCTCCGCCGCCGGGCTATCGCTTTGCCGAAGGCAAGACTTATATTTACAGCGTCGAATGGCGAATGTTCACCGCCGGAACAGCCAAGGTAATGATGGAGCCGGCCGGTGCGAACCAGCGCGTAACTGCGATCGAGGACTCTGCCGGGCTAGTCGACGTTATCTATAAAATTCATGATCGCTTCGAAGCGAGCTTCGACCCTCGCACGTTTTGTTCGCTGCACATTTCCAAGCATTCGGAAGAGGGATCCCGCAAACGCCAAACGGAAATTGCTTTCGACTATGCGCGAGGCAAGAGCGTGCTGGACGAGAAAAATCTGAAAACAGGCGAGTTAAAACACGTTGAAAACGACATCCCATCGTGCGTCACGGATCTACTTAGTGTGTTCTGCTACATGGCCTCGCTTTCACTACAACCCGGCGATGCCTACACGTTTCCTGTGAACGATGGCGGGAAGACGTCCGAGATAGCAGCACGGGTGGAAGCGCGAGAGCAGGTCAAAGTTCCCGCCGGCACTTTTCAAACCGTGCGAGTGGAGGCGGAGCCCGTCTCTGGGTTACTCACGGGCAAAGCCAAGGTTTGGGTATGGTTTGACGCGAACGCGGAGCACGCCCCAGTGCAAATACGCTCCAAACTAAAATGGGGAACGTTGCTTTTCAAATTGCAGCGACGATGAGAACAGATTTACGAGGTCGAGTTACGAAGTACGATTTCCAATTTTCGATTTTTAATCGGACTTCTGCATTCTTCCTCCTAACTCCAGCCGTCCAATGATCTCAGTTCTTCGCCAGCAGCGCCTTCGCTCGGCCCAGCTCGGGACGGTCCGACTTCGCGCCGTCGCATACTTTCACTAGCTGCGCGTAGTAAGTGCTGGCTTCCTTACTCTTGCCTGCCAATTCCGCGGCACGGGCCGCGCCGTAGAGTCCATCAAAACGATTGGGATTAAACTTCAAGTCTGTTTCGTACTCGACGAGTGCCTGCTCCGGGCGTTTCATGTCGAGCAACAGATCCGCCAACATCTCACGCGCGGGAATTCCTTCCGGTTCTTCACCTGTTGATTCTTCTTTTTCGGCGAGTGCACGCAACATCTTGATGGCGTCATCGTCTTTGCCTTCGGCGTGCGCAACCCAAGCTTCTGCCTCTTTTCGATCCTGGTCGACCACCTCGGCAGAGAATTTTTTCTCCCTGGCAAGCAACTGCCGGTGAATTGATTCAAGCTCTACTACATTCTTGCGAGCCTCGGCTGCATTACCGCTGCGCGCCGCACCGATAGCGCGAGCCCAATAGGTGATCGCATTGTCTCCCAGTTCCGTATTCGGCACCGGAGTCAGCGCGGCGACTTCGGTCCAATGATGCAATTCCATAGCGTAAATGGCAGGAAATCTTGCCAAGGCATAGGCATGCGGATCGAAGCCATACTCTTTCGCCGAAGGCAGAGTTTTGACCTCCTCATAGACACGTTGAGCTTCGGCCTCACGCCCGCTCTGCAGGTAGGCATAAACCAAAAAATCCATGGCGTGATATTGATGCCCTGAGCCTCCCATGTGCATGGCGGCAGTCTTTCGGGTAGCCGCGATGGAAGCCAGGTTGGAATCAATATCGTCCTGCCATAAACCCAGCCGTGCAAAAATATGCGACGGCATGTGCAAAGCATGTGGAGAAGCGGGAGCAATCTTGGCATAGCTCCGGGCGGCGGAAAGTCCCTGCGCTGCCAGTTGTGGTTTGTCGTAAGTATGGATCAGATAATGAGCCACGCCGGGATGATTGGGCTCTTCCGCAAATAGCTTTTCGAGTACCGCCCCGGCTTTTTTCCGGTTGGCAAATGTGATGTCATGGTGCGGCTCTGATGCCAGCAGTGACAATGCGTAGAACGCCGCCGCCTCTCGATCATCCGGATAGCGTTGATACATTTGTTCCATCGCACGCGTGTAGGCATCCGCGCCGGCGTCATGGTCGCGTTTCTTGGAGTTGGAATAGAAGGCATCGATCGCAGCAATGTAGTCTCGTTCGCGATCATTTTTGGGATGGAGGGACTTTGCTTTTTTTATTTCCTCGAGGCCTCGTTTGATCGTGGCCTTGTCCGGATTGTCCCAGAGTTGATGCCACAAGCTGATAGCCACTCCCCAATGGGCCATGGCACATTGCGGATCGTCTTTCGCAACCTGCTCAAACTGCTTGGTCGCCTCTTCGTACCAGAACGAATGCAACAGGGCGATGCCGCGTTCAAACGGCTTCTGCACAGAGGGTGCGCACGAGACTGGAAAATGCACCGTCCCCAGTTGTTCCGCTGTCATTTCTTCGTGATGATGACCTTTATCAGGCAGCGCCCGAGAGATCAACGGCAGTAAAGCGACGATTAACCAGGCAAGAGATTTCATAGGAGTCACTCGCAGGAGAGCGAGTTTAGTCGAGAGTAAGGAGAGGGTCAACGCGGGAAGGAATTTACGAAGTAGGATTTACGAAGTACGATTTAAAGACTCACGATCTCCATTTCCGATTTGTCCATTCAGGGTTCTTCAATTCGTAAATCGTCAATCGAAAATCGTGAATCCCTATTGCAGCCGATACCGCTCATTCATCAACCGCTGCAGCCGTGGTTTATACAACAGATCGTACGCTAGCTCTTTGTCGGGAAACATAGCCAGAGCCGCGCGCTTGGCGCCGGCGGCTAGTTCGGATGCTTCTTCCACGGTGAGACTAGGATCCTGGCTGATGACCGACATCACCATACCCATCATGACCTGCAGCCGGCGTATCTTTCGAGCTTCCTGATCTTTTTCGCTCAAATTACCTGACTGCCCCGCCCGCTCCAGACTCTCCATGGGCCCTCAATTCCGATAACCGCCAATTCGCGTCGTCGCCTACCGCATCCTGCTCAACAATTAGATGTGATGCTCCGTTGACGCGTTGCGCCCTTGCTTCCCTCATTGTCCCCGGCGACGTCAACCGAAAGCAACTCCCCCCGGATGTAGGACTTCGGTCACCTGCGAGTTTCCGATATCTGTACGGCCATCCGATCGCCGGAGCAAGATCAGTCCCGTTCACACTTCCTAGGGGTTAGAATCAACAAGTAACTTATCGCACCCCCTGATCGGAGGAAAAAATGGCAACCAACTCAGCACGCCAACCCAACCAGCGACCAATGCCCGATGAGAAGCTGGTGCGAGTGTTCGACACGGAACAGGAATCAGAAGCTCTGATCGTGCGCGGGTTGCTGGAGTCTTCCGGCATTGATGCTGATGTAACTTCGTTGGACGCTCCGCAAGACATCCTCCCCGGCGTAGGGGGAACGGTCATCCTGGTGCGCGAAGAAGATGCCGCGGAGGCACGACGACTAATCGAGGAATACCGGCGATCACCTTCGAATGACGACACCGCTGAAGTGGATATCAGCGGAGATGTCAGTGAACCACCGGAGGGCTGACGCCTTTTCCATCCAGATAGAAAGTCACTGCTCCGTTCAGGTCGGTGCGATAAGTCGCTATCTTTGACTGCTCCAACCTATTGAGTACTTCCATTCGCGGATGCCCGTAAACATTACGCACTCCAGAAGAAATCACCGCGAAGTGTGGACGAACAGCGGCCAACAGTTCCGGTATGGTTGAAGTCGCACTGCCGTGATGCGCGACCTTGAGAAGATCAGCCTGCGGCTGCTCCCGAGCAACTAATTGTTCTTCCCGCCTTTCCGCGTCTCCTTCCAGCAGCGCGGATGTTTCTCCAAAACTGATCTTCATCACTAGAGAATCGTCGTTCCTCCCCAGAGTGTTGCCGCCGAAATTAAACGCCGGCGCCAGTATCCGGACGGTGCAGCCGCCGAGGTCGATACTGTCTCCCCCCTTACGATGGATAACCACAACGCCCAGATCTTTCGCATCCGATAAAATTTTTTGCAGTTCAGCAGAACGAGATTCCACGCCCAGCCATAACTCGCGAGGATGGAAGTTCGCCAACACGGCTGCCATCCCACCCATATGATCGGAGTGGGCGTGCGTGATCGCCACCGCATCCAGGCGATGAATGCCGCGCGACCACAAATACGGTGAAACTACATCTTCACCGACATCGAAATCCGAATGCATCCATTGAGGTAAGCCACCCGCATCCACCAACAGCGTCTTTCCTTGCGGTGAAACCAGCAGGATAGAATCTCCTTGCCCTACGTCAATTGCCGTCATTTCCAACACACCACTCCGAAACTGCGGAAGTGGTGGAACAGTACAAATCCAAACCGCGCTTACCGTCAAGGCGACCAAACCGGCCGAGGCCAGCAGCAGATGCCTGCGCGCCAACACCATCGCCAAGAGCAGCGCCGCCAGGCCGATGAGAACAATGACGAGTGCGGGAGTAGGGACTCGAGTGTCTGCCGCGCGCCAACTGCCGAACTCCTGCACGGTACCGCTGATCGCCTGCAACGCGACAGCAGCAATCAGTGCTGGAGCTTTTGCCAGAGCAAGCGATACATAACCGGCTGCCACGGCCGCGATTGCCGCTGCCATCAATACACCCGTCAAGGGCAGCACCAGCATGTTTGCCGGCAACCCCACCACGGTGGCGCGATGAAAGTAGTAAGCCATTGGAAGTGCAAGCCCCACCTGCATCACTGCCGAGATAATAAGAACCTCAAATCCGGCAAATCCGGTCCGAAGCATGCCCGCCATCGCAGGCAAAGTAAGGCGCCCTCCAATGAAGTGTTCCAGGCGGCCGGCAACCATGCGGAGGTCGAGCCTGAACTGCGCCACCTTCGGCGACAACGATACGTCATAGCGCGTCGAATCCAAATACATCAATCCGCGATGATAAGGTTGCGATGTGCGCTCGAGAATGGGTATGCCCACCGCCACGATCAACAGCACGCACAGAAAAGTGAGCTGAAAACTTGGTCCAAACAAAACTTGCGGATTCACAATCAGCAACCCCAGCCCCGCCGCTCCCATCGCGTTGAGCATGGACTTCTCGCGATAGAGCAACCGCGCCCCGAGATAGAGCGCTAGCATCAGCGTGGCTCGCCAGATCGGAGCGCCCACATCGGTCAGCAACGCATATGCAACAACTAGCAAGAGGGTAATCGCGCCTGCCAGCAGGTCGCTGACCCTTAGCCGCCTCAGCACCCATCCGGTTACAAATGCCAGAATGCCCACATTCATTCCGGAAACCACCAGCACGTGATAAGTACCAGAGCGCTGGAAATCCACCCGCAGATCGCGGCGGATAAACGCATCTTCGCCAATGACCATGGCGTCCACCAGCCCGGCCTGAGCCGGACTCCACAGAGAGTGCACCTTTTCAATAATGCTGCGATGTATACGCGTCCGCCAGAGTTCGGCACGATTTCCGACGAATCCTGTCAGCAATTCCACCCGGTCCGCCTTCACCGAACCCAGTGCCACGATTCCCTGGTCCGCCAGATATTGCTGATGGTCGAAAGCACCCGGGTTCCGGAAATTTCGTGGCGGATGAAGTTTGACCGGAAAACGCAAACGCTCTCCGTAATGAAAAATGCGTGCAGGCTTAACGTCGTTGTCACTCCTCTTGCCGTACAAACTGACCCGCAAACCCGAAACGACTTCAACCTTCTGGCCCGGCAGACTGACTTGCTCGCTTTCAACATCCATTTGCTGACGGACTTCACCCCCGTCCTCTTCGACTAGCGTCCCTTCGCGTATAACGTGAGCTGTTAATGTTACTTCTCGTCCGTCGGCGAATTGAAGCACTTCCAAGCCACCGCCATTGCCTGGCGGGCGCACTTGTATGGCAAGCGCTCCCCCGGCAAAAATTGCGCACAGACCTACAAGCTTGGCGGCGCGTCCTCGTTGACCAAGCAAGAGTATTGCGAACAAAATGAATGACGCAGCGGCAACGATCCACCACAACGGCGGCCGCCACATATGCGCCCCGAAGAAGATTCCTCCGCCAAACGCGACAGCAGCCCAAAGCAGAGGCTGACGCCCGCCTGATCCGATCTGATCCACGGCCGGTGCACTGATAAGTTGACTCACGAATTCACATCGAGAACTAGCGGACGAGATGAAATACGCTTTCCAGATGGTAGGTTTGGGGGAAGAGATCTACCAGGTGTGCCTGCTCTACACGATATCCAGACTGCAACAGCGCTCTCAGGTCTCGCGCGAG
>Ga0070697_100000542_pt1 | contig 28399 bp, 22 predicted proteins | sample KBSK1501metaG_FD_65475 | JGI IMG/M metagenome (GOLD analysis project Ga0070697, IMG submission 65475) | Corn, switchgrass and miscanthus rhizosphere microbial communities from Kellogg Biological Station, Michigan, USA - KBS K1-50-1 metaG | ecosystem: Host-associated > Plants > Roots >...
CCGCGCCTCACTGAGGCTCTCGGGTTCGGCGCCACCTTCCGCAGCAGCGAGATTGGTGGCGCTCTTAAGACCGACTGGACGATCGAGCAGAGTTGTAAGGGTTTTCTCTTTGACGTTGCCGGTCTGCCCAAGACCCTGTCGATAGGCTGCCACGACATTGGCGCGTCCGGTGGTAACTCTCGCACCGCTTACACCATCGCCAAACTGGACTAACATCTCGTTCTTGTCATTGACAGTAGTTGTATAAACTTTTTCGTCTGCTGCGCGTCCGTACAAAGAAGCCACCTCTTCCCATAACACTCCATCGACGCGAACCTGCAGAGTATTGGCTACACCGTTCGGCGCGCCGGGCTGGGGAACAAAAGTCACGGGAGATTTTTTTATCTTGAACGACTGAAAACTCGCCGAAGCGTCGCCGTCGCCGAGCACTTCCTTCGCTATCGTTTCGCCATGTGTAGCCCGAGCGACGTTGCCGTAGAGTGTGGCGGTTCCGCTATCCATTGAAACGCTGAGCGCCGGGGTGAACAAGACTGAGGTGTGCAATGCACCATTGAAGGTGACGGCATTCGCGGCTTGGACCGTTATGGTGGCCTGGTTTGAAGAGCCGTCCTCGAGAATAAGAGCGCGTCCAGTATCCAAATCTGCGGCCGCCAGATCCTCAGCTCGAACGGCAAGCTCGCTTCCGGAAATAAGACTCAGATACTCGAAGCCCCAAAAAGTAATTTCCGGTTCTGACAGTTCGTAAATGACCACTAACCTGCGATCGAAGGAGGCGGGCAGGCCGGTTGCCGTTATTTCAGTAACGTTGTCGGAAAGTGGGTACAGTTGAGCCTGGGCCTGGCCAACGTTAGAAACAGTGACCAGCACAGGCGCACTGCCGATAACATGGAACAGAACCCGCGTCCCCGGTCTTAGGTCATCGTATCGACTGTCCAGCGGTACTTTTCCTGCGCTCGGGGCCAGAGTGAAGTCCGAGGAAGGACGCGGGTTAACGACCTCCCACCTTATGCCGCCCGGCTGTGTAGTATCCGCTACTGGGTTTAGGAACACGGCCGGCGAGTTATACCCAAACACTCTTAACTTTCGCTTGAACCTGAACGCGCGGCTGGTGTTCGGAAGGTTTAACTGAAAGGGTGGACTCCAGGACAGGATGGTGCTGCGGTCCTTGTTCTGAATTGCCTCGACCTGTTTCTCTTCGACCGTTGTCGTCGCTGCCTCGAAGACTACAAAGTTATCCCCGGGCGCCAGAGCGCTGGATATAGCCGCTGCGTTATCGGGTTGAAGCGTGGATTGAGCGGACCCGAGAGCAAAGGGGTTGACACCCAAGGGCACTGGAAAGGCGCGCACATTATTTAGTGGTGCAATGGCATCAATCGATTCTACGGTCTCAAATTTCTGTGGCTTTTCGTCCTGCCCGGGCACACTCTGTACACGCAGACCTACAGGAATACTGACCTGCTTATTCTTATCCAGGGTGAACACCAGCAACGCCGTGGCTGCAGCACCCGGAGCAGGCTCATAGCCAAGCAGCGCTGCCAATCGCAGCACCGATTCCCGCTGCAGCGCCGTGCGCAAAAACGCCTCATTCGCGATACGCTCCTGATAGAAAGTGAGAATGTCGGCAACGTAGGACCACATATCAAGGAATGCGATGGCGTAGTCGTCACTCGTGCGGGCCGTCAAATCGGATAGTGGACGGAATACGTTTCCATCCACTGTCAGCTCGGCCGACGCAATCGCATCAATCATCGACTGGCGGAAGCTGCCAAAGGTTCCCACCCGGTATTCAATCGCGCCCAAACCGGGACGGTTGAATATCTCAACCGGCGTCGCCGGCGCCGCGACTTCACAGCAACCGCAGTCATTCAATGTGATCAAATCATCGAGGCTCATTTGCCTCCTAACATGTTCAGTCGCAGCACGCCGTTTTCGGGTGAACTGCGATCGTTATCCAGCCGCACGATTTCCAGGCGACCCATCCGGACAAAGGCCTGCTCCAACTCGTTGTCCGCGCTTTTGCCGAAGCGTTGAAACTTTGTCACCAGCGCTGAATCGACTCCGTCAATTGCCTTCACCCGGGCGTAGAGTTGACTGAGAAACAACGCCTGGCCGAAAGTGAAATTGTCGGAATGGAAGAAACCGCGCTGACCATCAGGAAAGACCTGGTTGCTCAAATCCCTCAGTACTGCCTGCTCGACGTCGCCGCGGAAATGGTCAAGAGAGACGCACACATCGATTTCGATCTCCAGCGGCACAAAGATCGGAGGATCTATTTCGAGATCGTAACCGGCCTGAGTGAAGCGGGTTACAAACGCTCGCACGCTCTGTTCCAGCTCCGGGGGAACATCTGTGCGTCCGAGGGGATCGATAGTTATGAAGACCGTGTACCAACTTCCAGTCCAGCGGAATGTCGCCACTGCTTTCGACACTTCGGGATGTTTTTCTGCTGCGCGCGCGTAGTCCGCTTCCGTGACCGCGCGGAACTGTTCGGCCCGGAAAGCGGCGGGAGCCAATTGCTTCACTAATTCGATCGGTTCAGCATTGAGACCACCCCAGGCGCCCAGCGGATTTCGCACATCTACGATCTGAGCAAGCGTAGGACTGACGTTAGGTGTACCCGGAGGCGGCGTCGCATTCCTGGTTACGTGAACGAGTGAATCAGAGCCCACATTGCCGACAGCTCCCACGCCGATTCGGTAATCGACCTCGATCGCAGACAAGGCAGGATTCGCTGCTTGTTCGTCGGGTGGAGGGAGCCCATATTCACCATCTCCAAATCGCAGCAGGGCGCGACCGGCGTTGTCAGTTTCCACGATTAAGTGAGGATCAAACTCATCGCTGGCCAACAGGTCCGGCTCCACGGGTTCCCATTCCTGCGCCACAGAAGCGACCTTCACGCTGTTGACCTGGGGCTCGGCGATAGTGGGATCGACAACGAATAGATCTTTAGCCGGAGCCAGACTCCCGTTGTCTTTCGGAAGAGGGATGCGGAAACTGAGTGGAGCTTCTTTGAGGAGGAACCGATGAGCTCGTCTCAAACTTGGATGGACCGGAGTTTGTGGGCCCGGATGCTCCTCATTCTCAATCGTGCGACCATGGTCCGCCAGCACCAGGTTGCCGCGAGCGACACTAATGTCCTGGACGAATGTCCCATCTTCCAATTTGGCGGAGAGGCACAGTGGAAAAGTTAGACTATCAGCACGTCCCCAACTAACCCTGGTCAATGGACTCGAAAGTAAAGGATCCGTAGCCTGCTCAACCGTTGTAAGGCGAACTACCTGGCGATGAGCGGGATCCGCGTCCTCGAGGAGACCGGTTCGCGCTCCTTTCACTTCTTCAAGAAGTAAGTAATCACCCACCTTGAGAATCGCAGGTATGGGAGGCAAGGCACTGGGATCGCCTGCGAGACCGCCTATTAGATCCAGCGTAGTGGTTCCGGTTGGTAAACAACATTGCCGGTTGCCCCAGTCGTGGATCTCAATTGTGTTTAGCTGGTCGTCGAGGTTGACCCCGGTCATTGTTTCGAACACGGCGTCAGTCGCTGCCAGTGCGAGCTCTCTTAATTGGACGTCGGAGATAACCGCCGGGTGAGGTGGCAAACTAGAACCCAAAGGGACACCGATCCTGCTCAACACCTGAATGCTGCCGGCCGGCAAAAAGCCTGACGTGTTTGTGTCCATGGTCAGATGGACAAAAGCACGCGCACTAGCGCCGTCGTGCATCCGGTAGTCTATTAAACGAGCATGTCGCCTGACGGAGATTCGCTGGCGCGCAGTTTCAAGATAAGCCTCGTTGGCGACCGCATCCTGGTAGTAACTCAACTCATCGCCGGCGTAAGCGAGCAGTTCGATCAACGCAATGCCGAGATCAGCTTCGTGTCGCTCGGTCCAGTCGGGCACCAGCGTCGGGATGAGATCGATCAAGGCCTGACGGAAGCTGGCGTAGTCCTTGGCAAGGTAGTCAATGACCGGCTCCACGAGTGGTTGAGGCGGGCAGATTTCACGAGGCCGACAATCAAATCGGGTGGGACATCCGGCCTTAAAACTAAACGGAACCTCGATGTATGCAGGATCGAGTTCTTCGGTTGCGATCAACGCCGGACTGTCAATCAACAGGTTGTAAGTCGAAAAGTCGCCGGCCTGGTCCACCTCAACTTCCAGATGCTGGGCCACCAAAGTCACGGCGACGACTTTGATATTGCGGATCCGCACCCCGCCTTCCACGCTGAAGAATTCGGGATGGCCAACCAGTCCGGCGGGCGGTGGAGACTTAATAAAAAAGACCTGGATAAACCGCTGGGCGTTCAAGCTCGCGGCCGATACTTCAATGAAGTCAATACCGTTGAGAGTCGGGTGGGCTCTCAACGCCGCCCGGCGAGCCTCATCATCACAAGTCAGGTCTCGGAAGTTTACCTTGCTCATTACTACTGTCCGCCTACCGGCAAATCGAATCGATCCTGTAATCTCTGACCGCTGTCCAGCCGGACATAAGCTACGTCGACAATCAAACGTTCGTCTTCGGCCGTCACCTGCACGCGTTCAACCTGAATAACGTCTGATAGCCAGCGCTGGAGCGACCCCTGCACCAGAAACTGCGAAGCTGTAGCCAGTGCTCCACTGTTCGGCATGAACACCAGTTGACCCAGGCCGCAACCAAAGTCGGGTCGATTAACCCGCTCGCCGGGATTGGTGAATAGCACCTGAAAAATCATGTCGCGCACATGATCATCCGTGTCGGTTGTGGCCGTGCGCCCGGTGCCATCAAAATGAAATGGGTGATCAAGTATCGGCATCTGTCTACAATCCTTTCACACGGGTTTGCACACCGGTGACGATCGCAATTCCCTGCACTACCTGCTCGGCGCTTTTGCAAAGGCCGACGCTGGTCTGAAGTAGCACTGGCTTGTTGGTAACCTTCACTTTTTTTGCTTCCGACTGCCATTGAATCGTTATGCACGGAGAAGGCTTGGGCCCCGGCAGCGTGAACGGACAAGCAGCTATCGTGTATGTATCGGTTGACAGCAGGGCGTAACTGCCGCTTACCTTGACCCGCGTATTAGTGTTGACCACGCTTCCCATACCGCCGTGCGGGCACTGGATGGTGCAGCCCAGTTGCAGGATCGCGGCCCCCATTTAAGTCACCTCCAGGGCACCGTCGTTGACGGTAACCGAACTTGTGGACAGCTTAATCTTCTGTGAACCCTTACTTATCTCTACGCCCGACTGGTCCATCACGATCTTGCCGCCGTCTTTGTCGGTAATTTCTATTTTTTCGCTGCCGCCGGTGTCGTCGAGCGTGATGGTGTGGCCGGAGACGGTCTTGATGACGCGCACGTCAGGGGTTGCTTGATTGGGCAGTTGATTATCTCCCCACCAACAGCCGCTCCAGATAGGGCGCGAGACATCGCCATCCTCAAATTCAATCCAAACTCCGGTTCCGACCGGAGGCACAGTGAATATGCCGATTCCATCACCTGCAAAAGGTGAGCTGGGGTTGGCCCAACTACTCGTAATATCTGTCAACACTCCGGGCACCCGAGCTTTCAGCCGCCCGCGGTTGTTGGGATCCTGGTTGTCCTCAACCGTGCCGCGATACTTGCCGTAGTAACGCGTGGCCGTTTGGCCCCCGGCATAACTCAGTTGGCTGCTCATAGCTTGATCCCCTGTCTACGATGGCAACGCCAGGTCATCAATAAAACTCTCCTCGCCGCTGAGGCCGGTGGCGTTGCGATGCAGCGTAAAGTTTTGCGCATAGCTGTCGCCGCTCATCGTATGCAGTACTCTGCGCACGTAGTAGGTGCCGTTGAATTGACTGCCCGCGCCGCGTACCAGGACCGGGCGTTTTGCGCGCAGGAGTTTGCCGTAGGCGACCGTGTTCAGCTGACCTTCTCCAGTGATCGCAAGGCTTGAGCTATCGACAACTGCCTGGGCATAGGTTTGCAGTTCACCGGCGTCGCTCAAGCCGGTATTGGTAAGCAACATGCGCCGGGGACGATCGCCATTTAGAGAAGTCTGACGGCCCAGCGCCCGCAAGGATATGGAGTCGGCCTGAGCTTGTTCATTAGAGAGCGTACCGACATTTAGACCTCTCGCCTGGGCCGAAGTTGGACCCAACATGTCGAAGCGGGCATTGAAAGAGTTCACGTTGGTGGCTTCCCCAAAGTTGATTGACAGGACGCCCTGAGCGGTTTGATCGAGCCGCGGAGGATGAAAGTGGCCCTCATTCAGGCGAGTCAAAGGATTAGTCTCCACGTAAACTTCGAAACCATTACGCCGAGCCAGATCGCGAAGGAACTGCAGGTCAGTGCCTCGCTGCATCGGCGCCTGATCCACATCCTGTCGCCTCAATGTGGTCGTTTCGACGTCCGGTACAAAGTTGTATGCCTGGTCCGTAAAGATCGCATTGGCAATATCGCTGTCAGACATATCCGGCCATGGTTTGACCTTTTCTTCGAGGCTCATCAGCACGGTCGCATCCATGGCGACCACGTTCAGAATTGATTGGCCCGGCTGGTTGGCGAAATTTGCATTTGTCTCGATGACGTAAGCTTCGATCAGTGGCTCCGCAATCGCGCTACCAACGGCGACCAACACCTGGATTTTTGCCAACCGGGGAAAAAGGTCTTCATCTACTACTGTCCAGGCCGAGCAACTATCGTTGGCACAAATGCTAATCCGAAGTCTCAACATGTCTGCCAGGTCCGCATGGTCCTCGACTTCTATCTGCTGAATGGCAGCCAGCAACTCCGGACTGGCCGGAGCATCATCAATGAAAAGGCTGTATGAAACGGCAGCCACGCTCTACTCCTCAGAAGGTGGGATCAGAATGGTCCTTCCGGCTTCGGCGACAAGATCGTCCGGCCAAAGACCCAGGTTCGCATCGCAGATCCGCCAGAATCGTTCGGGATCGCTATAGAATCGTTGCGATATGTGGTCGAGCCGCTCGCTCTGATTCACGATGTGGCCCAGGCGAGCTCTGGTTTCGGGAATAAAGCGAACGTTCTTGTAGCGGATGATCCGCCCCTTGCGGTCCGTCAGCTGCAGCTCGCCAACTTTTTCGTAACGACTTCCTTTAAAGAACACCGTTCACCTCCGGAAAACTCAAAACGGCAACTGCCCGATTATCTGTTCGGTGCTGTTTACTAAATTAAGCCGCGCCAGCACTTCCTTCTGGACTTGAGTTGCCATGTAGGCTGTGAAACCCAAACTGGCTTCTTTCAACTCCATAAAGGTGAGCACGCGCATACCAAGATCAACTTTGGCCAGAATCGGATTCAGGGCTTGATCGAACGCTTCTTCGGTAATGGAAAAACTTGTAAGCCGTACCGGAAGCACTCTAGAAGGACCCCAGACGAACAACACTAGTGGCACGTTTGAAGGACAGATCTGGGCCTGTCCCGCTTTGGCGAGGGTGCTATTGAGTAGCACTTGAGAGGTCTTTGGATATAGCAGCAATTCGAGCGCAGCCAGCGCCGGATGCAATCCATGCAAAACTATCTGAGGATGCGAAGCAGGCTCTGCCAATTGATCGGCGGCGTCCAGTTCTACTGAGAGCGAGATGTTTTCAACTGGCGGTCCCAGCACGCGTAACACATCTTCCCGGCCGGCGCCTACGTTGCTCGGCTCAGGAGGCGCCGAGCGATTCGTCAGGGTACGAGTCAGATGATCAGGGTTGTACTGAAAGGCGATGACGTTCGGTATTGGCCCGAGAAACTGAGAGTCATACGCGATCAAAGCGCCTTTCAGTAATTTGGGACTGCCTGGAAAATGCGATGCCATGGTTTACCCTCTTCGCTGGTCTGGTCGTTTGACGACCCACCGTCTCCTGTTGGCTGATTCAATCGCCGCAAGTCTTTGATTACATGATTTTTTCTTTCCAGCTTTAGACGGATGCGACCTACGGTCGCTCATCTAGATCCCAGTTGGCCGGGTCCTCAAAGTGATCTATAAAGTGCGGCCCCGTAGTCGGGAAGTAAGGCGCATCGGTCGTATCACCACGACCCTTGGCGCCAATATTTACTTTTACTTGTCCGGTGTGCGTCCACATGTTCAGCGGACTGGCAAAATCCGGAGTAAATGAGAAGTCCTGCAGAGAATTCCAATAGATGAATCGTAGTGGTCTGGTCAGGAAAGTCCCGCTTGGGTCACGCGCAGTCAGATAGGTAACCACATGAAGACCGCGCGTATAGCCTCGCAGATAATTGAGAGGATTTCCGGCGACGGCGCCGTTGTTGCGCATTTTGGGTATGGTGTGCCACGGTGAATCAATGTGAAGAATGTCGACTAAGTCTCCACAGGCACCCGGGCTTCTCACGATTGACGGGTCGTACCAAATGTCGCCGGCATCATTCGGATCACGCATCGGCATGCTGGCTCGATGGCGAACTCGGATGTGTCCGTCGGCCGGGGTCTGGCCACGATAGTCTCCAATAGTCCAGGCGATCCACGCGGTCTGGGTGGTCCCGACCTGAAAACCGGCACAATTGTCAGTGGCATCTCCGTTCACTACAACCGATGGGGTTATTAAGATCTGACCAGTGGGTGGAATCAGAAAATCCCTAGGATCCGTCCCGTTCTGCAACGTCGGTGGCCCCTGGGGGATTCCGTCCCAATCCTGTACGTCAAAACTGACGGTACGTTGGATGACACCCTCGGGTGAATTGCCCCGGTCGCTTACATTCTGCTGCACCACGTGGGTCAATTCGTGGGCCAACAAGCGTTTGCCCGCCGGTGTCTCAGGTGAGTACTGACCCGACCCGAACATTACATCTTTCCCGCGCGTGTAGGCGCGCGCGTTTAAGCCCCGCGCCGTTTCGGACGCCGCGCTGCCGGTGTGCACGCGCACATGACTGAAATCCTGGCCAAAGCGCGGTTCAAAGAATTGCCGCGCAGAATTGGTTAGAGGGTTTCCACCTCCGCGCATCGCGTTGATTTGCGCGACTAAATTCGGAGTCGCCCGCGGGGTTTGACCAGGAAATTCCCTGGCTTGAAGTCCTTCGCCCACTTCCATGGGTTGGCGATGCATCTCTTCTTCACACCCGGCGCACATTCGCTGGATGCCCAGATCACGAGCGTTGAACTCACCCTGCCCCGCGTTCACTCCTTGAGCATCGGGCATGCGCATCACGGCATCTGCTACACGGTCAGCTTCACGTTCATACTTGTCGCCGGGTGTGCTGACCTTCAGTTTCGTTTGAATCATTGCCTGCCGCAGCGAGTACTGCATCGCCTGATTACCAAACCCTCGCAACGGTGAAAGGAATTTGGATTGCGCCGGCGCGGTCGGCAGGCGACTCTGCACAGGGGTGTGAAGCGACGCCCCACTCTTTTGATTCTGCTTCTGCTGTCTCACTGACTCGTGCATGCGTCGAGCTTCCTTCTGCCTTGAATCATGGTGCTGGAAACACGTCATCAACTAATTGTTGAAACATCTGCCGGCTATTAGGGTGGATGAGCGCTTCCGTATTGGCTCGAGCCCTGAGGGCAAGCGCAATGCGACGACCTTCGGCTGCGCCGAAAATCAATTTGATATCTTGAAGGCCAGCTTCGATTTGACCTTGTATGGTTCGCGCGTTGTTGAGTGTGACGATAAAGCGACTTGTTCCAACCGTACGAGTTCTCCCCAAAACACTGGGGTCCTGCAGACCGCTATGGGTAATAAGATCGGCGAACAATTCGCTTTCAACTGAGCGCGCCTGGCCGAGAGCGCTGGTTCCGAAGCTAGCGTCGCCTGCAACTGAAGTCCCCTGCAGCTGACCGAGCCGCCGGGTCATTTCGTCTTGCGAGAGATTCGGACGCGCGGGCAACGAGCCGCGACTTTGAGTCCGAAACTGCTCCCAGGTGTGGTAAATCTCGTGGTAGAGAGTTGGGACCATATCCTCATTGGGCCGGTTCATGAGAATCAGCATGGATGGACCAATCACAACTTTAATCTGGGCGCTGGCGGGAGTACCGGTGACACTCTCCAGAACTGTCGCCGCCGCAAATCCCACGTCGCTGTTTGCGAACCAGTGAACGTGGTTCAGGTCAGTGTGCATCTGGCTTAACATCATGCGGATATTAGTGGCGCCGAAACTCCTCGACGTGTTCAGCAGTTGAATCAGCTGATAGAGCTGGTGATTCCGCGATTCCTCGATTACCAGATCAGCGTCGTCCTGAAGAGGATCCAGTGTTGGGGTCCGTGAAGATGGCGTAAGGGGCCTGTCCCCTGAAGTTGCCGAGGTCTGACTCGCCTGTGCTGTCCGCTGAACTCCGGGAATCGCGGCGCGCAACTGGGCTGCGGTCATGGTCGGAATTTGCGCTTCCAGCGTTTCCAGTTGCGTACGCACAAGCTGGTCGCTGGTAAACGCATGGGCGGTTCTAATGCCGTCCAATAACGCGGCCCGAAGTACGCTCATGTCGGCTTCATCAACTGTCTGTCGTTGCAGTTGGACATCGCCAGACTGTTGCTGCATCACATGTGTTAGTTCATGTGCCAGCAATCTTTTTCCGGGGACGGTTGCCGGCGCATATGCACCCGCCCGAAATGCGATGTTGTTGCCGGCGGTATAGGCCAGCGCGTTGAGCGAACGCGCCGACGCGTCAGCGCGCTCGTCTGTATGCACGCGCACCTGGCCCAGGTCGCGTCCAAAGCGCGGCTCGAAGTAACTGCGCGCGGACTCAGCAAGCGGCTGACCTGAATTCTCTGTTCGCAAAAAATCGCCCGCCGCGGCTGTCAATGAATTCGCTGACAATAAATTCGCTGTCAGGGAATTTGCAGAAGACGTTGGGCCCATGCCAGACGTGAGGAACTTGGGCTGTATCTTGCCGCCTGCGCCCTGGGTGGTGGTTGAAGCGGGCGCTGTTCCCCAACCAAAAAGAATTTCCACCGCGCGCACTGCTTCATCCACCGCTCCGGGCAACAAAGTGATCTCCCCTCGACGATTTATGTGGAACGAGAAGTTGATGAGCGGATCGCAGGGAGGATTGTCCGGTGTAAGGTCAAACACGGGAAGGTTATTAGACAGTGAAGTCCTGATGTGGCGAACTGGATGGTTTGGATCGAGGGACTTACCGCCCACGAGCGGTCTTGTACCTTCCATTGTGTGATAAAGGATGACCGCCTCGGGAACTTTCACGAGTGCTTGAAGGATCTCATCCAGTATCTTAAGGAACGGCGCACGATGCCTTTCCACGACACGCGTTACTGTTCTCGCTTCCAGTCTCGTGGCAGGCCCTGTCCGTTTGCCGATTGCTTGCTGAATGTCCTCATCAATCGTTTGATCCGGTCCCCGATCCCGATAAGGGTTAGCTTTGGTGGCTAACTTCTGCAGCTCCGCGTTTTGATTCAGCACATCGCGCGGAACACACACATGTCCGTGATACAGGTCGGTGCTGTCCACTCGCTCCGCCGGCGTTTCGAATCGCGGGAGATTTGGCCGATCTTTCTCGGTACGGCGCAGCTCGGCGACTTGAGAAATCCTTTGCTTGTCAGTCGGGTCCAGGACGAAGCGAACGGTCGCCTCGATGTTACCCAGCAGCAGACTTTGAGCCTTCGCGGGCAACGGCGACAGGCTTCCCTTAAAGGTCAGGCTCTTTATGCTTTGAAGGTCTTGCAGACGAAAACCTCGTGCGGGATCGGTCGTTGACATCGGGGGTGGTCCCATGTCCCTTACCGTATCGGACAAGTCGCCGCGGCGTTCCTTCCTGAACTCATCGCCCAGCTGCTCCGATGCCTCCACTGCATCATCAATATCATCACGCTGAAGAAGGGGTCGTGTCGGACTTACGGGGAAAGCCGGCGGTCGTAGCGCGCGCGACGTCGTTTGCATCGCACTGAATCCGCTCCCGGGTTTTACTGGGCCACCAGTCTGTTGCAGCACGTGAGTCAACTCGTGCGCCAGTAACATTCGACCCTTGGAGCTTTCCGGCGCGTACTCGCCGGCTCCAAACGCCACATCTCGTCCGAGCGTAAAGGCGCGCGCCCGTAAGGTTCGCGCCGTTTCTGCCACCCGGTCGCCTGTATGCACGCGCACGTTGCTGAGTTCATGGCCAAAGCGCGGTTCAAAGAATCGACGAACAGAATCGGGCAGCGGGTTCCCTCCTCCTCGCATTGCACTTACCTGCTGCATCACTTCCGGCGTCGCCGCCGGAGTTTGTCCTGGCAGTTCCTTGGCTTGAATCGTGTCTTCCTCGTCAGTGGGTTGCCGTTGCAACTCCTCATCACAGTCGCTGCACATCCGTTGAATGCCCCGAGCAGGAGCGTTCATCTCGCCGGGCCCTGCGTTCACACCCTGAGTATCGGACATGCGCATCACGGCATCAGCCACACGGTCAGCTTCCTGTTCATACTCGTCGCCGGGTGTGCTGACCTTGAGCTTCGTTTGAATCAATGCGTGCCGCAGCGAGTACTGCATCGCCTGATTACCAAGCCCCCGCACCGCTAAAGGAAATTCGGAATGTGCCGGCGCGTTCGGCGGTTGAACCTGCGGAGCAGTGTGCAGGGCCGGACCGTTTTGCCGAATCTGATTCCGCTTAAGTACTTCGTTCATGTCTCGACTTCTTTTTACGGCTCACGGTGTGGGAACAAAACAAGCTACACACACCAGGAACCAACAACGTGGCTGTAGTTCAGAAACGGGTAACTGCGAGCAATCCGGCAAGGACTGCAAATTGGACTTGCACCAGAGGAATCGGCCTGCTCGCTGGGCAGTCCATCGCGCTTATGAGACCAGCTCTGGTCTGCATCTTTTCGATACCAATGGTGGTCCCAACCTTCCCCCGAGCTCGTCACTGGACCGACGCTGCCCCCTACCAGACCGAATCCAACAGCCGCGTCTGTCGTGACTGCCACTACCTTCCTCTTCGGCGCGGTACAACAATTCAAGCAGCTGCTGGAAATGCGAGAGCCAAGATCCGCGGTCATGTTGCGAAGCATTCCAGCCGGACTGAAATATGCTAAAACGCCGGGCGCGCCGCCGACGGCCGTGATAGCTGCCGGATCACCCAGGATTGCGGCCCTAAATTCGGTGGTCCCGGCAATTCCTCCGGGCTGCAGGAACAGACTGCCCGGGCTGTTCATCGCATATGCATAACAGTTAAAAGCAGCGCTGGAGGTCGGTGTAAATGCGCCCGCGCCCGCAGGCCTGCAGGTCCAGGAACAATTCCCGGTGGCTGGACCACTCGGCACCCGAAATATTTTTGTTTCAGTAGGAGAATCCTGAGAGGTAGTAGTTTCCTCTTCCCCTTCAGGAACCGAATCATCAATTCCAAAAAGCGCACCGACCCGCTTGCTGATTCTGACGGATTGCCCCGGTAAGCCCTCGAGAAATTCATCTTCCCGATCCGGCTCTGCCTGACGCATTACCCTCCTGCTGTTGTTTTGCTGGACCACGTGGGCCAACTCGTGCGCCAGCAAATGCTGCCCGCTGGTGGTTCCCGGTTCATACTGCCCCCCACCAAAAACAATATCGCGACCCAGGGTGAAGGCCCTCGCGCTGACGGTTCCGGCAATCTCGGCGGCGCGTCTATCCGTGTGGATGCGCACCCGACTGAAGTCACGGCCGAAGCGTGGCTCGAAAAAGCCCCGCACTGACGAAGGCAAAGGTCGGCCGCCGCCTCTCATTGAGTTGATACTCGCCTGTGCTTGAGGTGTGACCTGAGGGGTGTGGCCGGCGACTTCTTTCGCCTCGAGGGCTTCGTCCTCTTCTGTCCCCATTGGCTGGCGATGTAGTTCTTCTTCGCATCCCGAACAAACTCGTTGGATACGTTCACCCTGGGTCATCGATACTTCGTTCTTTCTAGTTTGAGAGTCAGTCATGCGCATGACGGCATCAGCTATTCGATCGGCTTGTTGTTCATACTGATCGCCAGGTTGACTAACCGTCAGCTTGGCTTGAATCGCACGCGAGCGTAGGAGCTGCTGCAAAGCCTGATTGCTAAACGCCCCGGGATAAACCACGGACGTCGGTTTGTGGGCCGGTTCGGACTGCTGGTCCAACACGCGGTTGTTAACCAGGGACGCAGTCTGAGTACGTATCTGTGGCTGCTGGTATTGCACAATTGTCTTCTTCCTTTCGATCACTTGCTGCCTAACAGACCCTGAGCAATACTGCGCGCCAACCCGCCGGCAAACTGACTCTCGGTCTGTCCCGGATTCACATTCAAAGCGGGCGCTCTTACCCTTGAGACCTCGCCTGCCGTCAGAGCTTGACCGAATCTCTCACGCGACAGAAGACGTCCAAGCTCTCTTTCAACCAGGACGCGCAGTCGGGCCGCGCGTTCAGGCGTCAGGTCCAGGCCGGAGAGCCTGATGCGATCTATCTCCACATTTGAAAAACCATCAGACATCATCTGGTCCTTTGGTAGTTGGAGCCCCACTCTGCTTCTGTGATCATCTTGTCGATCTTGGCGTACTCTCGGCGAGTGGCGTGCATTACGTGGTCCATGTTTAGAGCCTGACTTTCGCCGGCCGCGAGAAAGGCCGCGTTCAAGGCAATGTTCCGGATGTTGCCACCGGGTAGTTCAAGCCGGCTGAGCAGTTCGTAATCGAGTCCCGCCAGGGGTATTTGCCTGGGAAAAACCCTCTGCCAGATGGCGCGCCGGTTTTCGGAATTCGGAAAAGGGAAATCGACCAGGAAACGCAGGCGGCGCATAAAGGCCCGATCCAGGGCCGACTTGCGATTAGTGGCCAGAATGGCAAGTCCGCGGTAATCCTCCATGCGCTGCAAGAGGTAATTGACCTCAATGTTGGCGTAGCGATCATGACTGTCCTTGACTTCCGAGCGCTTCCCAAAGAGAGCGTCAGCTTCATCGAAGAAAAGGATTGAGCCGCTCTGCTCGGCAGCGTCGAAAAGCTGGCGAAGATTTTTTTCGGTTTCACCTATGTACTTGCTGACTACGCCGGCGAGATCAATGCGGTACAGATCGAGTTTTAAGTGGTTGGCCAGGATCTCCGCCGCCATCGTTTTCCCGGTACCGCTGGGACCGGAAAACAGCGCGCTTATTCCCCTTCCTCTGCTCAACTGGGCACCGAATCCCCACGTTTCATATACCTGAGATCTGGTTTCCACCTGACCGGCGATCTCGTGCAAATGGCGCATGGCATCTTCGGGAAGCACCATATCTTTCCAGGTGTATGAGGACGTGATGCGTTGTGCGAGTTCGTCGAGATGCCAGCCGGCTTGTTCGCGACACGCTTCCCAGAGATCGTCGGCGGTCAAGCCGGCGTGGTTCTCGTCTGAGAGCAGCGCCGCCCGCGCCCGGGCCGCAGCGATGGCCCTGGAGATCATGGTTGGGCCAAAATCGAACTGCTGCACCAAAGCTTCCACCTGGGCCTCACTCACACCGTCTGCGCCGGAAAGCTCATGATTCCAGATTGCTCTTCGTCCTTCGGTTTTCGGGGCCGGAATCCGTGTGACATACAGCTCTCTCTGGGATTGCCAGCGATGAATACTTCCCACAATCAAAAACACTTCGAGCTCTTCAATCACCTCGGCGACAGAGTCGACCGCCGTCTTATCAGCGAAGTTGGTGTCAGTGACGTCCAGGTAAATCACCATCTGCATCAGGAGTGACTCGCGCTCCAACAACCTGTAGATCTGTTGTCGCTCGGTGGTTCCCGCAGGCGGTAGCCGCGACGTTTCCAGCTTAGTGAGTCGTACTCCGAAGCGTTCACAGAGACGCGCTGCGACGGCCTGCTTGCCATTACCCGGTGGTCCTATGAAATTCAAGGCCCGGCGTCTGGCGTTCGGCTCAACGAAGCGTTGCAGTTGATCTACCAATTCATCATGAGCGGGTGTGGTGGAAACGCGCTCAATCGGCGCCAGCAAGTTGGAAACTCGTTCGTCCAATCTGTTGATGCCTCGAAGATAGTCAACGATCCGGTCATCAAGGTGCAGTGAGCGGGAGACCTGGCTGTCGGTGGGACCAGAGCGTGGGCCCATCACGACCAACTGGAAATGGCGCAGGCGCGCTCCGGGAAGAAAACTATTTCGGCGCGTCTCGAGGTTGTCGTGATCACTTCCAAAGAGCGTGAGCGCCAGGTGGGTTGTAGCAAACCGGCGAGTTACGTCATCCTGAACGTAAGCGTAAAGCTGAGAAAATCCAGGATCGAGTTCAGGCGCCAGGCATAGCAACAAGACCTCTCGTTCAAACGGAGTCAGCCCGAACAAGCCCACCAGCCCATCGATTGCGAGTGGCGTATTAGCCGCTGCCAGAGCCTGACTCTGTTCTTTTAGTTCTCTCTCCAGGTTCGCGATCTCGCTCCCCAGGGCAATCGCATCCTGGTCCTCTCTGTAGAATTTTGCTTCGGCTTCTCGGTTCTCACCATTTAGACACCAATCAGCCTGAGCCTCAGTAATAACCAGGCCCTGGTAGTTCTCCAACGGATCATGTCGCCACAGCTGGCGCAGCCATCGGACGCGCCGACGCAGCAAAAGCCGTAGGCGTTGCATTTCCAGGCCGAGACAGGCTCCGTTGACTTCTGCCCAACTTGCAATCGAGTTTTCTGTTTGGCTGGTGGCTGTCATGGGATTGTCAAAATGCTTTCAACCACATTCTCTACGCCGTTCACCAGTACCCGGACCGGGTGGTTGCCGCTGGCCAATGTTCCGGGAAGATTGAAAATGATTTGCGTCGGAGTAGAAGTCGTATAGCCGGCAGACGGGATGAGCTCGTCACCAACCAGTGTCTGCGATTCAAGGTCGGGGTGAAACAACCGCTCTCCGTCAATTTCCAATGTGCGGGGCACCGCGACGAAATCCGGTTGCAGATTATTTATCAGCGGCACGAGTACGAAGACGCCGGAGTTTGATTGCAGACCAAGATGCGGAGTCAGCGGCTCACCTAGAAGGATGTCCATCACAACCCTCACCGTCAAAGGGCCGGGTTGCAATCGCACGTCATTGGGAATAACCAGCTCAATCCTGTTGTCTCTGGTTAGAGTCACCTGCGCGGAGGCGTCAACCGTATCAAGCATCACCCTGGTGTTATCGCCGGCCAGGTTGATTCCCCGAATAATCAGCGTGTCGCCAATTTGAGCGTATGCTACCGGTCGCTCCAGGTCCGGAGGGTCAGCGGGCCGGCGAACCTTGATCTCGCTGATTCGAGGGCGGCGCATCGGAATCGCGAATACCCTTGGTCCCGCCGCCGGCGGTTCTCCAACCGGTCGCGGAAATTGCCTGCGCTGCCGGCTCTGGATCTGCACGACGCTAACCATGTAGGCCGCCGAAAGTCTGTAAGGTAAGGTTAATGCCGTCCACACCTTCGACAAGTCGTCGAGACTGATGGGCTCCAGGGTGAGTTTCACCTGTTCGAATTCCTGCCTCAAACTTTCGTCCAGGATCTGGCGGCCCAGCGGTGGTCGCACCGTAAGCAGTTGATCGGTAATGACCGGAACTTCGTGTAATGTTCGCATCGCGCTGCCTAACAGAAGATGGGCCACCGTCTCGTTCACGAAATCCTCATCGGTTGTCGTCCCGTAGGGCGTCACCATGTAATACAGGTCAAGGGACAAGGGAGGATGACCGAATGAACCAGGATGGCCCTGGCCCGGAATCTCCTGATTTTTGAGATGTCCATTCTCAGCGGTCCTATATAGAAAGAGGTTAATCCTCGCTCTTTCAACAGCCTGGTCATCTTCACTTTCGGGTCTGGGAGCGCTCACGGTGACCTTGAAATCGATGAGACCCGGAGGCAGTTCCATTCGATCCTCAAGCAAGGATTTCAAGCTCGCACTGACACCACCAATTGCTCGAAAGTCACTCATGGCCCACGACGTTCAAAACTTTGTAGCTAGCGAATGGATTTGTAATCGTCAAACCCGCTCTGCGGAGCTGGCAACTCGCTCATTGCCACCCGAGACGGTGGAACTTGTTCAGCCCGCACCTCGATGGTGCCGATCCGCACGTGAATTGGTTGTGTTTCCAAAGACTTCACAGCGCCTGGTTGTTGGTGGCCTTCCCACAACGAATTGCTGCTTGTCGCTGCGACTGTGGCCGGCTCGATCATGCCAGTGGCCGCGTCTTCAAACCCTTGATTGATCTGATCAGATTGCGCCTCTGCAGCTGGAGGTTCTTTCTTGACGGGCGCTTCTGACAGATGAGGTGTCAATCCGCTGCTGAACGCTTCTCTCGCTTGCCCTGATCCGCCGATCGACAGCTTGTCAGGATTCGCTTTCTGCCCGTGGGGATCCCGCAAATCAAATGGGGACTGCGGTTCAATCGATTGCACATTCGCAAGCTGCGGATCAAACCGTTGTGCGGCGATCGAACTGTCGAGTGAAGTGTTTCCAGCGACGAAAGAACCACTGGTGAACTCGTGGGTAACACCTTCACGCGCTTTCACAGGACCTTTGGGATTGCCAAGTGGTAGACCACCTCTATTTGCGTCGGGCTTCGAACGCGATTCATTACCGAAGGATCGTGGCGACCGCTTGTCGGCAGGCGTCGAGAACTCTTGTTTAGTTTCTGCAAACCTCTTGCGTCGACCTGAAATACCCGGCGGGCCTTGAACTACCCCTTCTGACTGGTCCTCTGCGTCTGCCTCATGACCGCGCGTTTCCAGATTGCCTACCGTGGGCGAAAAGATTGGACCAGGCGCAGGCTCAACTAAAGCGCCTGGGCCCAATCCAGCGCTGCGGCGGGCTATGTTGAGAATGAAATTGCTCATCGCCTTGTTTTCTCAGACATCTCTTCAGCCAGGAGACCCAGATAAATGCGTCGCCGCGCCGGCGTCATCGTCATAATTTCTTTCTCAGCCCAGTGATAGTAAAAAGCCAGTTGATGAACTTCCCTGTAGACATGCCTGATCCTGTCGCTCAGCTCTTGAAAGAAGTAGTGGGCAAAATCAAGCTGAGTGGAAAATGAGTGGGAGCAGGCCGGGCAGGTAGTATTGAGAATCAACTCCGCTTGCGGATCCAGTTCGGACATCAGCTTTGAAAGCTGCGCGAATACATCACGAGGCAGTCCCTCGTTGATGTCTTCGTTGCTATCGCTTGCTGATCTAATACAGCGGCGAAACAACTCCTCTACCGCTGCCGCGGTATCACAACGGGCAAGTTCTGCTACCACTTCCTGGTCGCCGCCAGTGGGAAGACGAAAACAAAGCTGGTAAGTCTTACCGTCGTCCGTAATCGCTTCCTGATACCACTCTCTGCAATTTTCGTAGGGTGGAAGCAGAAGATCCTCTACGTTCAACTCAAGGTCCATCCGCTCCTGACAATCAGGATTGGGACAGGTGACTGCGCTCTGCAAGCGTTCGCCCATCGTTAGCCGGCGAACATGAAGAAGTATTGCTTCACGGTCGCCGACCGTTAGGGCCCTTAGCGCTTCGGTCTTCTCACTTGCGGGGGGACCCAGTTGGGTCAGGCAACGGGCCAGGAGCGCGGTAGTCCGCTGCGCGGGAAGCAGGTTCTGTCCGGCTTCCAGCAGGAAGACCTCGTCGCTTCCTGTAAGCGAACGCACCTGCGCTTCTTTATGACAAACCCCATCCACCCACAGGCCCGTCGGTAACGTGATCCTTTCGATTACCTCGGTCATCATGCCGGCGGCTCACTAAAAGTGGGCTCCTGAGGCTCGGCGACATCGACGTCGCGCTCCCAACCTTCGTTTTCCAACTTGATGTGTTGGATTGCCACCGCATTCGCGTTCGCGTCCAGATCAGGAAGCGCCTGGAATTCCGAAACCCAGCAGCGATAGACCTTGTAGGAGAGGACCTTCTGTCCGGCTTCATTGAAAACATCGATCAGGATGTCTTTGCGGAAATCAGCCAGGGACACTTCGGCTCCAGCACCAGCGCCGAAGTTCCAGACCTTGTTGGCCCACCGCTCGAACTCGGTGTCGTGGGTAACGCCGCGTTCCAGAGTGATAGCGTCATAGTTAGTTCGGCCCGGCGACTTGCGGTCCGAACTTGGGTCGCCGCCTTCCCGATGCTTGACCGGCTCAGTCGATCGTTTCAAAGCCCCTACCTTGCTAATCCCTGCAACATAACGCCCGTCCCACTTCACCCTGAACTTAAAATTCTTGTAGGGATCAAACCGAGTTAGATTGACCGTGAACTGTGCCATCAGGAAACCTCCTTACGTTTGAACCTGGCCAGCAATCTGCTGGATCTTGATGATCACGAACTCGGCAGGTTTGAGTGGCGCAAAACCCACCAGTATGTTGACTATCCCGAGATTAATATCGTTCTGCGTGGTGGTTTCCTTGTCGACCTTAACGAAGTAGGCCTCCCTGGCTGAGGCACCCTGAAAGGCGCCCTGGCGAAAAAGGTTCTGCATGAACGCACCAACGTTAAGCCGGAGCTGGGCCCAAAGGGGTTCGTCATTAGGCTCAAAGACAGCGAACTGAGTTCCCCGATAGAGACTCTCTTCGATGAAAAGAGCCACCCGGCGCACCGGAATGTATTTCCACTCCGACGCCAGCAGATCCGCTCCTTCGAGAGTTCTCGCGCCCCACACAACATTTCCGATAATCGGGAAACTTCGCAGACAGTTCACGCCTATGGGATTCAGTTGTCCCTGTTCACCGTCAGTAAGTTTCACCGTTAGCTCCCTGACGCCATTCAAGGTTGCATCAAGGCCGGCCGGTGCTTTGAACACACCACGTTGAGAGTCGGTGCGCGCGAAGATTCCAGCCACCGCACCGCATGGAACAAACTCGACGAGCCGGTTCTCCAAAAGCGGATCGGCCATTTTTACTCGCGGGAAATAAATGGCTGAGTTCTCATCCCGTAGCCCGAGACTGTCTACCCCGGCGACACCGGTAACGTCTGACGTCTCATTCCAGATCGAAGGAGGATCAACGATTAACATTGCCCGGCGCTTCTTACAGTATTGAAGGGCTTGACTGAGAGTGGCGCCGGCATTCACATCCACGTCGCGCTCGAGCGGTGGGATACACAGGAGATTGAAGAGATCGGTCTTCTCCAGAGCAAAGATGCCGGTCTTGGTTGCCTGACTTCCAGTAACATCGTTATCCGTTAAGGCGATGCCGTCCCGGCCTGGGCCAAACTGACTAAAGGAACCGGGCGTAGCGAAGGGGTCCTGCCCGGGTGGCGGATCAGGATGGTTTGTCGGACGTTGAGCCGGAACAGCTCCATTCATGCGGACCAGGTTTGACTCCTGCTCCAGCACCAGCGTAATGAAGCGCCGGTTATTAGGGTGAGTTGAAACGTTGCGAAAGCTCTCGATCCCGCCGGTAGCTGAATCCTGCACCGTGAGATTAAAGAGGGCGTTGGCCGGATCCGTGGGATCGGTGGCCACTGCCGGCCGGGTGATGTGGTCCACCCGCGCTCGCAGGTTGCTACCCCAGGCTCCTTCGTTCGCAGCGTCGAGGTTGAGTGAGCCAACCGCACCAGGCAACCCCACTGTCGCCTTACTGGCGTTGTTGGTAGCGGTGACATCGCCGCTGTGAACAACGCGAACGATTATGGCGTCGGTGCCGCCGTTGAGAAAATATTGCTGCACCGCATAGCTCATCGTGCTCTCAAGCGAAAGGCCGCCGAAGGCACGTTCAAAGTCGGCAAAACTTTGAATTCTCACCGGATCATTAACCGGACCCCTGAGAGCGCGGCCAATAAACCCAGTAATGGACGTGGCCACTCCCACGATGGTCCGAACACCGCTGGGAATCTCTTCAATGTAGACACCTGGAAAAGTCGGTGTGATAGCCATTTGGCAATCCTCCGTTCTAAAAGCTGCTGCTAACTAAAACCGGCGTCCTGCCTGCTTACGCAGCGTTTCGGCCGACCAGAATTACGACGTCAACATCATTCGCAAGGTCATTTGTGAAAGCCAGAGTCTCTGGAGCTGCGCCCAGCAAACCCACTCCACCGTCACCCATAAACACCTGCTCTGCATCCAGAATGACATCAGCGCCGGCGTTGTTGACCTTATAGGTCAGATCTTCACCAAACTCGCTGGAAGTAATCACGAGCAACTGAACTCGTCCGGCACCGCCTGGCTGAACTTCGACTACTTTTCCGGCCGCTCCCTGCTCAATGGTCACTTGAATCTTGTCGTAAGCGTCCACATCTATGGTTCGAATTGCGGCTATGCTCGGGCCTTCTACGACCTGAACGGTTAGCGTCACATTTATAGGCATTGTGTTCCTTCCTCCTCCGACTTTCAGCGAACCAGATTATTTTGGGCAGCGGCTGGGCCGGTGATTGAGTGTGCAGGCTCCTTAAACTCCTTCGTCCCGAAGGCTAGAGGCATCGACCTGGGAAAGAAACCTGGAGCCGCGCCGGCTTTAGGAATCTTCCGGCTGTCCTTCGACCATCCATTGGATTCGCTTTCGGCTTTGACGATTGATCCGATAGTGAATTTGGAAGTCCTTGGTTTTGCGCTCAAGGACCAGTCCTTCGCCGACCAGTTCAGTGAGTGCCTCCTTAACGATTTCGGTTCGAGCTTTTATTTTCGCTTCAGGTAACCACCACTGAACAATTCCGGCCACTGTGTCTTGAGCATCCGGATGCCTATACAAGTACTCCAGGATCGCCCGCGCTATCTGCGATCGTCTCGTCTCATACATGGACTTTGGCCCTGCGCTCGGCAGCATGTGCAATCGACGCGCCAGCACTCGATGTGTTGTTTTGCGAAGAAGCAGAAAGACAGCCCGGTCAATTTTGTCCAGGTGATAACTACTGCATAACGGTAAGTAGGTTGACTCGTATGAGTTGAGTGACAGGACAAATTTGTCCTGGTCGAGCGATGGAAAGGCGCGCTATGGAAGCTATCGGAAGAGTAATGCCAGGGGGAAAGGGGAAAGGGGAAAGAGGAAAGAGATAGGTCCTATAAGTCTTATTGGTCTTATTGGTCTAATTGTCTTTCCCCTCTGGATTTGAAGCGGGCTACATCTATCTGGTGTTTCTGAATGAGTTGCCAGAACGCACGACGGTTTTTCTGAGCTACCTGCGCCGCCCGGGTGATATTTCCGCGGCACGCGCAGAGTAACCCCTGAATGTAGTTTTTTTCGAATCGGGCGATTTCCCTGGCCTTCGCTGCTTGTAATGATTCCCTCTGGCCGTTGGGCCCTGAAGCCGACAGGACAAGATCGTGCGCCTGGAGGATGGAGCCCTCACACAGGACTATTGCTCGCTCTATTTCGTGCTCCAACTCCCGCACATTGCCGGGCCAATTATGGATTGTAAGAAGATGCAACGCTTCGGCAGAAATCTGTGTTATTTGCTTGGAGAATTCTCTTGAGTACCTGGCCAGGAAATGCCGAACCAAAAGCGGAATATCTTCTCTTCGGTCGCGTAAGGGCGGCAGGATTATCGAGATGGTGTTCAGGCGGTAGAAAAGATCCTGGCGCAACTTTCCGTTCCGCACCGCTTCCTGCAGATCAAGGTTGCTCGCCGCAATAATGCGAACATTTGCCCGGCGCATCCTGGTAGAGCCGAGTGGCCGGTATTCCTTCTCCTGAATGAATCGCAGCAGTTTCACCTGGGCAAGTGGTGGAAGACAATCGATCTCATCCAGAAAGAGCGTGCCCCCATTAGCTTCCTCGATCAAGCCTGCCTGTAAAGTCAACGCATTGGTGAACGCACCGCGTTCATGACCAAACAACTCGTTTTCCACCAGGTCAAACGGAATAGCGCCGCAGTTAACTGGCAGGAATGGCTTGCCCGAGCGTGAGCTGCAATAGTGAATCGCCCGAGCGTAAACCTCTTTGCCGGTTCCGGTTTCACCCGCAATCAACACATTCACGTCACACTTGGCAATCAACGGAAGCTTCTTCACCTGCAAAACAAACTCAGGACTGTTGCCGATAAGCTGTTGCAGCCCATGTTCCTCGTGAAGAGTTGAAACTGGCCTGAACTCGTCAGTAGGGGGTCTCATCAACCTCCAGATACGAGGCAACACATCGGAGGTTTTGAGCGGGGGCGTGATGAAATCCGCTACGCCCATCTCGAGCAGGTCAACCACGTCTTGAGGCTCAGACTCTTCAATCACCACAATGACTGGGATGTCAGCTACTCTTCTTCGAATCAATTCCAGTATTTTCTTGTCTTCCCTAACTCGCCAACTTTTCAGAACCAGAAAAATCACTACTGGATCGAATTTGCCGATGAGATCGTAAACACCGTTACTGGAAATCGCCTCAATGCCATCCGAGACAGTTTGCGGGTGCGGAATCTTCACCGTGAAATACGGTTCAAGAATGGTTTGCAGCGTATTGCTGAGCTTGCAGGTTTCACCAGAAGCATCGAACAACAAAGCTTTTTCACGCTTCACGACTGGTTACTCTCCGAGGGCGCGGAACATTCCCCTCGCGAAGCCAGAGGAGATTGAGGTAATCCTTCAACCTCTGGGGCACGGACAACGAATACGTTCGCTGGCGACGACTCGCGTTTCAAGAAATCCTGTTTACGCTCAAAAACGGTGAGCTGGATTCCGTGACTTGCCCGTTTCTGGGAGCTCCAATGGAGAGAGAACAGGCTGTTCCTGCAACCCTTGCAGGAGTTGCTGGCTTAAAAATTCTCTATAGTCTGCTGGGCACCCTGGTCAAACTTCGAGTTGAATGGTGAATAGTTTTGTGCGGCTCTGTGAGTCCGGTAAAACATGATAAGTGAGCGTCTCGTGAAGTTCGGAACGTGGCTTATATAACCCCGGCTCACTCTGTTGTCAATGGCAATTGCTCAATCACGAACCGGAAGGTAGGCGAGAGAACCGGGCCTTAATGGATTGGGATTTACTTTTTGTGCAAAGCCCCGGCGGGCAAGTATATAATTTTAGAAATAATCCAATGTTTTAGCTGATGGGAGACGCTCACCATCACACCTGGGAGGTTAAGTGAATGATTTACCGGGCACTTGGCGCGACGGGAGAGAAAGTATCGGCGATCGGGGTGGGAGGCTGGCATCTCGGTCTGAAAAATGTTGATGAACAGCTGGCTATTCGGATTGTTCGTTCGGCCATCGATCGGGGCATCACCTTTATGGACAATTCCTGGGATTACAACGAAGGGGTGAGTGAGTTACGCATGGGCGAAGCGCTTCGCGATGGTTACCGCTTTCACGCCTTTGTCATGACCAAGATTGATGGACGGTCGAAGCAGGAGGCTGCCAGACAACTGGACGAATCATTGCGGCGCTTGCGGGTGGACCACATCGATCTGGTCCAGCACCATGAAATCATTCGGTTTGAAGATCCGCATCGTATCTTTGATGATCAGGGTGCGAACGCGGCCCTCGTTGAAGCGCGCGCTGCCGGAAAGATTCGCTTCATCGGGTTCACGGGTCACAAAGATCCGCGCATACACCTGCACATGCTGGAGGTGGCCGGGGAGAATGGTTTCAAGTTTGATACTGCTCAACTGCCTTTAAATGTTATGGACGCCCACTATCGGAGTTTTGAGAAGCTGGTAGTGCCCGAATTGGTGAAGCTTGAAATAGGTGTTCTCGGGATGAAGAGCATGGCGAACGGCATTCTGTTGAAGTCGAAGACCGTTACTCCAGTTGAATGTCTCCACTACGCCCTGAATCTCCCCACTTCGGTCGTCATCACAGGCATTGACAGCATGGAAATCCTGGAACAGGCATTTTCAGCAGTGGAATCGTTTCGTCCACTCGGCAATGACGAATTCGACGGGTTGCTTGCGAGAACCCGTGAGGCCGCAGCGACTGGTCGCTTTGAGCCGTTTAAGACGTCGTCCATTTTTGACGCCACTGCCACGAATCCACAGTGGCTGGGTGAAGAGCCGGCGGAACTCCAGGCGCTACTGCCTGCGTAGACCTCGGAGCGCAGGCATCCCTGCCTACTGCCTTACTCAAGGTGACAGCCACAAATAACGGGCCCGCTGAGCGAAAGTATGCAGGCTTAGCTCCCCTGACCGTCGCATTTATTCAATCCTCGACAAGAAAGGCATGACAGTTCTACATTATGCGCAATCGAATTAGCCTTGCACCCACTCTCCCGTCATCGCCCAGACCGGAGGAACCGCGCACACGGGGAAGGATCTTTTGAAGTCCCAACTCACCAACTAGTTGGTGGGAACCCACTCAAGAATTGTTGGAGGTGATACACCATGGCAATGGAGTTACGTAAAACCGGCATTGGTGTCGTTGGCGATGCACCCTGGGGTACGCATTTCTGTCATTTCTACGAGACGAAGCAGGATCTGCTCGACACCCTGGTCCCATATTTCAAGGTTGGATTGGAGAGCAGGGAGTTCTGCGTGTGGGTGATCTCGAACTCGGAGCTGTTCACAGTGGAAGAGGCCAAAGGAGCGTTGGCACAAGCGGTTCCCGATCTTGACCGGCACCTATCGAATGAGAACATTGAAATCCTCAACGGGCTCGACTGGTATCTCGACAAAAATGTGTTCAATCTACAGAGGGTAACCAGCGCGTGGGACGCAAAACTCAAACGAGCATTGGCGCGAGGGTACGACGGCCTGCGAGTCTCGGGGGATACGTTCTGGCTTGGTAAAAAGGATTGGAAAGATTTTTGTTCCTACGAAAAACAGGTTAACGATTCCATTAGCGATCGGCGCATTACCCTGTTGTGCACTTATCCCCTCGCGAAGAGCGGAGCCGCTGAGATCCTTGATGTTGTGCAGACCCACCAGTTTGCAACAGCACGACGAAAAGGGGAATGGGAGGTTATCGAAACCCCAGAGCTCGCACAAGCCACGGCCGAAATAAGGAGACTCAATGAAGAGCTGGAGCAACGAGTTATTGAGCGCACCAGCGAACTTAGGGTGGCGAATGAGGAGCTAAGGAAGGAGATCGCCGAGCGCGAGCAGGCCGAAGTCTTGCTTAACGCAAAAGAAAACGCTCTCCAGGAAAGTCAACGCCGGTTGGAAGAAGCCCAGCGCATCGCTCACGTCGGACACTATGAGCATGACCTGGAAACTGGGGTCATTGTTGCGTCGGACGAAAACTACCGCATTCTCGGCATCCAGCCGCAAGACAGTTTTACGCTGTCCCACGCATTCGAGCTTATTCATCCGGATGACCGCGCGCGTGTGCATCAGGAGCGTAACGAAGCGGTGCGGGCGGGCCAACACTTCGAGGTGGAATTCCGCATTGTGCGCCCCGATGGGGAGGTGCGTTACATCCACAGCCAGGGCGACGTGATCCGCGACGAACAGGGCCGGCCACGACGAACGTTCGGCATCGCGCAAGACATCACCGATCGAAAGCAGGCTGAAGATGCATTGCGGCGGAGCGAAGATCACCTGCGCCTGATCATCGACACAATTCCCACGATGGCCTGGACTATTCGACCTGACGGCACTGTTGACTTCCTCAATCAACGTTGGATGGACTATACCGGCTTGTCTTTGGAGCAGTTTGTGAAAGCGCCGACGGCCCCAATTCATCCCGAAGATATTCCCGGAGTTCTTGAAAAATGGCGCGCTCAGATGGCGGTTGAGGAAGGGTATGAGAATGAAGTCCGCCTGCGGCGGGCTGATGGGGAATATCGCTGGTTCCTGGTTCGCACCGCGCCGCTACACGATGAAGATGGCAACCTCGTTAAGTGGTACGGAGTGTCAATCGACATTGAGGATCGCAAGCAGGCCGAAGAGAAGCTCAAAGAAACAAGTGACCAATTGCGTGCTCTCTCAGCTCGATTGGAGTCAGCCAGGGAAGAAGAAGGTACCCGCATCGCACGCGAGCTTCATGATGAGCTGGGCTCGGCGCTAACCAGCCTGAAGTTTGACCTGGAATTAATCAAAAGAGACGGATTTTCTTCGGGCAGCGATGCCGATTTTTCTCGATTGCGAGAGAAAACAGAAACTATGATGCAGTTAGTGGATCGGACGATCGATACTGTTAGAAGGATATCCTCTGAGTTGCGGCCCAGCGCCCTCGACGACATCGGGCTGGTAGCCGCCATCCGATGGCAGGCCCACCAAATTGAGATTCAAGCCGGAATCGTCTGCCACTGCGAGTTCCACCTAAAGGATGTTGATTTAGATCAACTGCAATCCACTGCTCTCTTCCGGGTCTTTCAGGAAGCGATGACAAATGTGCTCCGTCACGCCCGCGCAGGCAGGGTCGATATCACCCTGCAGAAAGAGCAGAATGAGTTGGTAATGATTATCAGGGACAACGGTCGAGGAATTACGGCTGAGGAAGAATCGGACCGGCGGTCTTTGGGACTTCTGGGGATGCGGGAAAGGGTCAACTTAATTGGTGGGACGATCCACATCACCGGCGCCGAGGGAAAGGGGACCGTGATCAAGGTTAGCGTTCCGCTTTAGTGTCCTATAGGTCATATAGGACCTATAGGACCTATTCTTCATTCTGAGGCGCCCCTGGTTGCGGCTCCAATTTTGTCTTTCGCGCTATTCCCAAACTACAAACTTGTCCAGCCATTCACGGATAAATCATAGCTCTCCATCCAGTATGTGGCTCACAGAAGACGCGCGAGAGTCTGATTGGATCTGGCTTGCCAATTGCTTTGTTTG
>Ga0070697_100000543_pt1 | contig 28395 bp, 19 predicted proteins | sample KBSK1501metaG_FD_65475 | JGI IMG/M metagenome (GOLD analysis project Ga0070697, IMG submission 65475) | Corn, switchgrass and miscanthus rhizosphere microbial communities from Kellogg Biological Station, Michigan, USA - KBS K1-50-1 metaG | ecosystem: Host-associated > Plants > Roots >...
TCATGTTGAAGGTCGCCGTACCAAATGACGCCGGCCGGCGAGCACCCCCGGTAGTGGTTGGGTTCGTCGGCGGATTCTCCTGTGCGTTGGTTAGTTTCACAACGAAGTTGCTGGGCGATAGTCCCGCCGACACGAGCAGGTTATCCACATACTGGGCGTTGGTCAGCGTCGACGGATATTTAGTGACGAATTCCGGCCTGGTTACGAAATCGTTAAAGAACGCCACCGTGTTCGCTTCAAGTTGGGCGTCTGCCCCCGGCTGTCCGACGATGTAGTCTTTCCCCAGCGCCTGCGTGTCGCGTTCAAAGTTTCCATACAATATTGGAGCAGGTGATCCAGACGCACTGCTTCCAAAGGCGGCTCGGTGCGTCAGATATGCTTCCAGGCCCGTCTTCTGGAATTCGATTGACAGGAAGAAAGCTGCGCTCACGAAAATGCGTTTGAGTTCACGGCAGGCAGCATCCGCACCGCACGACTCGATTTGACCAACCCAGAAAGCGAGACCGGATGCATCAGGTTCGCGGTTAAGAAAGTCGAGGTAGTGTTGGCGAACGAAAAACGTAGAGTTGTCAATCTCATTGGTAAGCGGCGCGCCCGTATCATTGTCCAGGATTTTGACTTCCGCATGGTTAGGACTTCCCAACCCAACGCCGGCACCGGTTGGATTCGACAAAGCAAGGTCCACGGTCTCGTCATTTTCGTCGAAGGTGTCGTTGACGATTAGGATGCGGAAGGTTTTGGACGTCTCGCCAGGTTGGAAGGTCACCTTGCCAAGCGCTATCTCGTAGTCGGACTTTTGACTGGCATGGTCGGGCTGAGACTCGTCGAAGGTGTTGAAGTTCACGCTGGCGGTGCCTGAAGCATCACCAGCGCGCGTGATCGTAATATCGATGTGGCCGCTCCCTTCGCCAATAACGAATTCATCGGTTGCGAATTGAATAAGCGAGGTGGCTGACGCGGTGGTCGGGTTCAACGCGCCAAACAGTCCGTGCTCTTCTTCCGCAGTACCGGCGGTGAAGTAAACCGTGTTGACATTGCCGCCGGCGCCGCCGTTGCCAACCTGGAGAGCCCAAAGCTCGTCGATTACGATCCCGTTGCCTGATTCATCCTGAAGCGTTCCGAGAAAGGCGCCGGTGGTGGGATTGTAGCCGTGAATGCTGGGATTGCCTTCGCCGAAGTTACCAATCAGCAGCGCGCCACCGAAGATGCCGAAACTGGCGGGAGCGAGAGCGCAACCCCAGGGTGAATTCAGCGCGCCGGTGTTTATCCCAAAGGTCAGGTCGCGCACGCCATTGGTATTGAACCGGCGCACGAAACCGTTGCCAACGCCTTCCTCATCGAGGCCGGTCATCTCATCCACTTTGGCATACATGACGTAGAGCGAGCCGCCGATCGCCTGGATGTTGAACGGGTGATAAGTGTTTCCCATCGTGGTCGGAATAGTCGGATCGACAAAGGGAAAACTGGCAGCCGGCTGTAGCGCGAAGCTGGCGTCGTACACGTCGATAGTGCCATTGGCGAAGTCGGCAGCGTAGAGATGGTTTGTGCCGTTGTTAGCGATCGCGAGGCCCGTGTAGACATGGCCCGGGTGACTCGCCGCTATTACCGCCGTGGTTGATCCCGCGGCGGGCGCGTTGGGGTCCCAACCGGTAATATTTCCGGTTATCGAGGCAAACAGGAAATTCGCTCCGCACGGCGCGCTCGCACACGCTCCAGGTAGAACAAAGTCGGTCGCGGTAGGATTGGCGACTGTTCCCGTCGGCAGTCCGCCGGGAATTGTTATCGTCTGCGGGCTGGCGTTTAGAAAGACCGGGCTACCGGCTGGCTGGTCGCCGCGAATAAGTTGGGTTGTACTCGTCCCATTGTTGGCGATCCAGAACGGGCTGGACCCAGTGGCGCTGATGCCCCAGGGATTAACCAGCAAAGGATCCAGCACAGGCGCCAATCCGGGGATGTCAGTAACAAAGTTTGTCTGACGATATGCGCTGCCCGGCGGGATCACAATAATATCCGGCGCGGCTGGCTCTTGCCGATCGCCATTCGATCGTCCTGCCGCCTGCGTTACCCGCGGCGTCGAAGAAACGATGGGAAGCATCAATACGTAAAGAGAAACACTCAGAACAACGCTGACAACTTTTCTGACTTGGCTTCCAGGCTGCGAACAAAGCATATCGGGTCTCCTATGGGTTCTGGTTGATGAGTTCTGTTGACAGTCTTCAGATTTAGCGATCGAAGTCGATCGGTAGGGCGATTCAGATTTATTGATTGCGCAGCGAACGTTACCAGACTTCTGAAGCGGACGCCAGTTAAGTATTTCTCGAGAGAGTTTCGGGATGAAGTGGCAAGCGCGAGACCGATGCGAGTTCCGGTTACTCTCACCTGCCAACCTCTCGTTTTCCGTTTTGTTCTAGGGGCCGAAGCGTTGCCGATATTCGCCCGAGCCGATGAAGGCCTTGACCATCTCGGCGTTGACGAAGCTGCCGTTAAATTCGTTCAGTTTCTTGAGCCAGAAGTTGAAGCCTGACACATCGGCATCGCGCCGCAGGTAGCCGGCGTATTCCATGAACACGAAAGCGCTGTTGAATTCGCGATCCTTCAGGAACGCGTACTCGGCCACCTTGCGCAGAACAGTAGCGCGAGTTTCCGTGGTGGCATCCAGGCCTGCGACCAGTGAATCGCGGAAGGCCTGCATCTCCGGGAACTGACCCCGGATCTCGCCACCGCCAAATTGAGTGGTGTGAAAATTGATGTATGCGTGACCGCCTTTGAGGTTCGCCAACTGGGCGGCGAAGGTTGTGCCGTTGCCCTCGGGCGGATCCCACTTACCACTAATTGTCCCGCCAACGTTGCCTACTCCAGTTAACGGTGTATTCACCACATCATTGGGATTGTCATCGTTGAACGGCGCGCCGAAGAAGCCCCAAACTACCGGGCCATTGGTCGTCGGCGTGACGGATGCTCCGGCGTGAATATGCGCCGCGGTCAGGTTGTCGTTTGTATCGGCCGATTGTGATCCGGTGAAATCGATGTTGGTGATGGTCGCAGTAAAGATCATCTGCGTCTGCGCAGTGTTCATGTTGAAAGTGGCGGTCCCGAAAGACGCCGGCCGGCGCGCACCTCCGGTTGTCGTTGGGAAGGTGGGTGGGTTCTCCTGCGCGTTAGTTAGCTTCACAATGAAGTTAGTGGGTGACAGACCCGCAGTTATCAGCAAGTTATCAACAAACTGGGCGTTAGTCAGAGTCGCTGGATACTTATCGACAAACTGCGGCCGCGTGACGAACTCATTGAAGTACGCCACTGTGTTCGCTTCAATCTGTGCGTCTGCCCCTGGCGACCCAACAATGTAGTCCTTGCCGAGCGCCTGCGCGTCACGTTCAAACGTCCCATAGAAAACGGGCACCGCTGCCCCAAGTGTCGGTGGTAAGTTGCCGAAGGCGGCCCGGTGTGTGTTGTAAGCTACCACGCCCGTCTTCTGGCTTTCGATGGACAGGAAGAAAGCCGCGCTCACGAAAATGCGTTTGACTTCACGGCAGGCAGCATCCACACCGCACGACTCGATCTGATTAACCCAGAAAGCCAAACCTGAGGCGTCTGGTTCTCGGTTAAGAAAGTCGAGATAGTGTTGGCGGACAAAGAAAGTCGAGTCGTCAATCGAGTTCGTGGTCGGTGCCACGGAATCGTTGTCAACGATCGTGAGCTCAGCCTGGTTTGGAGTACCTAATCCCACGCCCGTTCCTGTCGGGTTTGAAAGAGCCAGGTTGACCGTCTCATTGCCCTCGACGAAGTTGTCGTTGACGATCAATATCCGAACCGTCTTAGCTGTTTCACCAGGCGCGAAGCTGACCTTGCCGAGCGCTATTTCGTAGTCACTCTTTTGACTCGCATGCCCGACCTGCGACTCGTCGAAGGTGTTGAAGTTAACGGTAGCTGTGCCGGACGCATCGCCGGCACGCGTGATTGAAACATCGATGTGCCCGGTGCCTTCACTGATGATGAATTCGTCGGTGGCGAATTGAATCAGCGAAGTTGCTGTGGCGGTCGTCGGCTTCAAAGAACCGAATAGCCCGTGCTCTTCTTCACCGGTGCCGGCAGTGAAGTAGAGCGTGCCGGGGTCGCCGCCGTTGACGCCGTTGCCGAATTGGAGACCCCAGAGCTCATCGATCACGATGCCATCACCGTTCTCGTTCTGAATCGCGCCGAAGAAAGCACCGTTGGTTGGGTTGAAGGCATGGATGCTGGGATTTCCTTCGCCGAAGTTCCCAATTAGTAACGCACTACCAAAAATTCCGAAGGTTGACGGAGCGATCGCGATTCCCCACGGAGAATTGAGTGGTCCGTTATTGATCCCGAAGGTCAGGTCGCGCACACCGTCGGTATTAAACCGGCGGACGAAACCATTACCCACGCCTGCCTCATCTTTTCCGTCGGCGCCCACTTTGGCATACATGACATAAAGCGAACCACCAATGTTCTGGATGTTGAAAGGATGGAAAGTGTTCCCGGCAGTTGTCGGAATGGTTGGATCTGCAAAGCCACCGGTCGTCGTGGTCAACGCGTAGGTGCCATCGTAGACGTCAATGGTTCCATTGTTGAAGTCGGCGGCGTAGAGGCGGTTCCCGCCAGAGTTGCTCCCAATGGCGAGTCCGGTGTAGACGTGACCGGGATGGCTCGCCGCGATGACGCCAGTAGTTGAATTAGGACCGGCGCTCGGGTTCCAGCCCACGATGTTGCCGGTGATCGAAGAGAAGATGAAGGCCGCCGGGCACGACGCGACGGCACACGGAGTGACGGCGAAGTCGGTCGTCGCGTTACCGACAACTCCAGTCGGTAGTCCTCCCGGCACCGTAACTAAATTCAAGCCTGGGTTCTTCACCAGCGGGCTTCCTGCGACGTCGCCGCGGAAAAGGCTGGAACTGCTGGTGCCGTTGTTAGAAACCCAGAACGGACTGGTGCCTCTGAAAGCGATACCCCAGGGGTTTATCAGCGTCGGCTCCTGGATCGGCGCAAGTCCCGGAATGTCGGATATAAAGTTGGTTTGCCGATACGCCGATCCCGCTGGTATTGGCGGAACGTTGGGCAGCTGTGGATCCTGGTCTTGCTTATTTGCTGTCTCCGTCTTAGCCGCGGCATGAGTTGACCGTGGTGCAGTTGAGACGACGGGCAACATCAGTGCGTATAGGAAGACGGTCAAGGCAACGCTGATGATTTTTCTCGCTTGGCGGTTCTTTGAGTATGGACGAAACATCTTCTTCTCCTCTTAGACGTGCGAATTCTAGGTAGTCAAACATCCAGTTTGAAATCCATTAAGCGATGGGGAGTCAGCACGATCTGCTTAACAAGAAGGTTAAATCATCTCAAGTGCCGGGACGCCACGACTTCGCGCAAGGCAGGAAGATACACCCGGGACGCACTTGATTTTGGGCTAATTAACGGGGGAATGGCGAAACTCTAATCTGAGCGAAAGATGCTGTCAAGATTTTTGTTTCACCCTGGAAAGCAACGGTTAACAGTGTGACGGGCATCGGTTAACCGTCAATTCTTGTTAGCCTTATGCCAGCTTGCGGTTAGTGTGATCTCTGCGTAAAATGTCGGTTCTTTTAACGCTGGGTGACGTTAAGAAATCTTTTCGCCCGCATTGCTGCCGCTCGCTCCCCGAGGGCATCTAATCAGCACTTATCGGCGTCTTTATTTCGGAGGGTTTTTGTGAAGCTTGCTTTTTGCTCTCGGTGCGCTATAGCCGCGCTTATGTTGGTCTTTGGCGCACTGTCGTACGCGCAAGCACAGACGACGAGCCCCACGCCCGATCCATTCGCGGTACAGGTGACTTCAAGTCCTGGGGGATTTTATTCGTTTGCCGGTGACACAACCGCAAATGGCCGCTTCGTCGTCTTTGAGTCAAATGGAAATTTGGACACCCAGAGTCCGCGGAACGCCGACGGGAATCGCGAAATCTTCATAATCGATTATGCCCAACGGCGCATCTTTCAATTAACTAATACGAAGAACGTCCAAAAGCCACCAGCAAGTCCAACTCCGACGCCGACCCCAACGCCGACACCCAGTCCGACGCCGACCCCGAGTCCGACGCCGATACCGATCCCTACGCCGACGCCATTGCCAACGCCACCAGACCTCAGTCTGGTAAAGATTGAGATTAGCAATAATCGTCCGATGATTAGTTTTGAACCGACCCTTGTCGCTGGGAAACGTATCTACACGATCGTCTTCAGTTCAAACGCTCCTAATCCTGGAAACTTTGATGGCACAGATAGTGATGCCCTGGTCGCGGATGGTAATCAGGAGATCTGGATCTACCGGCTGCCTGAAATCGACGATGTCTTCGATCTGACGACCGGTGACGATATTACGCCCATTAGTGATCTCACGCTTGGCACCTTCAGACAGGTTACAGACACACCGCCCAGCCGCCCGTTACGCACCGGAGTATTTCTTCCCGACGTGCTTGATGATAATCGTGAAGCGTCGATCAGTGACGATGGAAACACGCTCGCATTTATTTCGAACCGCAACTTAGTAACCGCCGTAGGCAACACAGATGCGAACGCCGAGCTGTTTCTCTGTCGCACTACTAACGGTTTCGCTCCCGGTTCAAATACGGTTGTTCAGGGAACGAACACTCAAGATCTGTTTATTACTCCCAGAACTTTTTCCCGGTTCCAGCAAAATCCCTCCCTGTCAGCGGACGGGGGTGTGGTTGCGTTTCTCTCTACAGCGGATCTCGCTGGGAATAATAACGATGATGCGGGGCATGGAAATGGCGAGATTTACGTTGCGGATTTTTCCGGTTCAGCGGTAACCAACTTTCGCCAGCTTACAAAAACCAAGGAAACAAGCGCGGGCGCCAATGCGACGATTAATGTGCTTAGTCCGGGCCGGCGTCTGAGCCGTGACGGCGCCTATGTCGCCTACGAATCGCGAGCCGTAGACCCTACTGCCAACAACACTACGAACGCAGCCTTCCTGGCAGTTTTTGTTTCGAAGGTTTCGGATGGCACCGCCAAGATTGTTGGGAAACGGCCACCTGAGTGTGCCACGTGCATCGGCGACGTCATTCATTTCCCGACTTTTACAGACTACGACAGCGCGCTGGCGCCGCACGCGCTAGTCTTTGCCGCAGCGTTAAACTTCAAACCAGACGGCACCATAGTAGAGAAGACCGATACGACGGGTTTGAATGCGACAACCACAGACTTAATATCGCCCAACCAGATCTTTGTCACCCAGGTGCCGGTGACGGATACCAACACTTTTGCGCGTCTTACCAGAAACCCGGCTCAACTATCTGTCTCTGGAATCCGGCCGTTGACGAGCAGTAGTCTACGGCGACTGGCGTTCAGTATGTCAGGATTAGAAATTGGCGGCGGCAATGCTGACGGCTCCAGCGAAGTGTTTCTCCTTTTAACTCCACCAGTCACTACGGAGGCGTCCGAGGTGCTGTCGTTCTTTACCGGGGCAAGCAACATGGGACCCTTTTCGAGCGCGGACCCAAGTGCGAGTCCCACCCCGACTCCCACACCCACGCCGAGTCCTGGAGATCCCACCGCCCTATCGGCTGGCGAGTTGAGCATTGTTAGATCGACGGTGGGGCTTGCTGATTCAGACAAACCCGCTGTTGGAGTGGGGTTGGGAGACGAGGCCTTACGAAGCCCTGTACTTCCAGTTGAACTCAACGGCGTATCTGTTGCTATTCAGGGGGTCGCGGCTGGACTTTATTTCGTGGGCGACTCACCGTCAGAAGGTATCAGGTTCGTGGTGCCCGTCGGTTTCACAACTCCTGGAATTGCGCGGGTTGTCATTAACAATCGGGGCACAGTTTATCGTGGCTTCCTGCAAATCCTGGGGTCGCAACCGGACATCCACACCGACACAGATGATGCCGGCGGCAATGCCGAGGTTTGTAACGTTAGCAATCCCATGGCAATTCTTTGCGTGGGACCTTTCCAGGTAACCAGCCCTTTCGATGCTTCGGGTACGCTGGCGCCTACCAGGCTCGAGATCTACGCTACGGGCGTCCGCTTCGCCTCGCGCACAGAAACGAAAGTTTCTTTTATTAACGGCACAACGACTATCGATGTAGTTCCCGATGCGGTGCAACCGAATACGCACATGCTCGGATTAGACGTAATTACGGTAACGTTACCCGCGACGCTGGCGGGAGCTGCACCAATTGATTACAAGGTAGTTGTGACGGTTACCAAGTCTACCGGGACAACCGGAAGCAGGCCGGTTGCCACAGCGCCAAAGATCACGATCATTCCCTAACGTCCCGGTAGCCGCAACGCGACTCAATGCCGAACCTCGTACGTTGATAGCGTGCGGGGTTCTTTTTTTGCCGTCAAAATATCGGGGAAGTGATACTATTTGGCCTGCAGCTCGTCCTGCCGCGCCCGAGTGAGGGCCGGCGTTCCCTAAAGTTTTCAATCCCGTACTCACTAATGCGACGTCTGAATCCAATTCTGGCATTGTTGGCGATACTGGCCTTTGTTACGTCCAGTCAACCGTCGTCATTTGACCTTCCCGCCGCCGCACAGGAGCGAGAAATCAAATGGCCCACCAGGAGCATTCGGGTGGCGCTCTCAACGTCGCTCTCGTCACCATCGCCCGCTATCAAACCGGAAAGCGACGTACTCGGGGCCGTGCGCCGAGCGCTAGCCAGTTGGTCACGCGCAGCCAACATTAAATTTGTCGAGGTCTCCTCAAAGAAAGAGTCTGTTAGTCCAACGTCGGGCGGCGACGGCGTGAATCTGATCACGATTGCCGGGACCGGAGACAACGTCGCGCTTTTTGCTGAAGGAAATACTACGGCGCGCACCCGTGTGTTCTACGATCTCGATACTGGAGAGATCAACGAAGCAGACATCGTTATCAATCCTTACCCCTATTCGGAAACCGGCGCCGCCCTTCAGTTTTCAACTGACGGCACTCCGGGCACCTACGATCTCGAATCAACGTTGGCCCATGAGATTGGACATCTACTGGGCCTGAGTCATTCTCACGTTATTGGCGCGACCATGCAGGCATCGCAGGCACTCAACGGGACTTATGGCTTGCCGGCTATCACCGAACGCACCCTCAGCGACGCCGACCAGGCAGCCGCTCGCAGTCTTTATGGACCTCGGGAAAAAACCGGCTCAATCGAGGGCAGGATTCTCAGCAGCGCTGGCGGTGGTCTCTTACCGGCAATTGCTGCTCACGTTTGGATTGAAGACCTCGACAGCGGCAAGGTCATGGCGAGTGGTCTCACTTCTTCCAGCGGTAGGTTTAACTTTAACAGCGTTCCTCCCGGTAACTATCGCGCGATGGTCGAGTATATCGACCAAGCCAATAAAGAAGTTGACGCTCTTACGACTGCGGGCGATCGTCAACCGAGCGTGCGAGGTCTTGCTTTTCGGAGCGTAGAAATGCGAAGCAGCCTGCGCGTGATTACGGACAAGCCTACACCGTTGAACTATGTTCTGGTGCCGCCACAGAATTCAGCGCCGGTGTTAATCCCGCGTTTTATCGGACTGAACGGTGAACTCTCAAGCGTGCCGTTGCCGGTCGCGGCCGGTGAGAAGATCACAGTCTATGTCGGGGGCGAAGGAGTGGATCAGATACCAGGCAATGGTCTCGTTCTCAGCTCACCTTTGATGACCATTGATCCTGCCAGTTTGACCCGGGAAGAGTTTCAGAGGTCCACACCGGTTATTAGTTTTACCGTCACCGTCGCTGCGAATACGCCGCCCGGAGACTACACTCTCAAGCTCCAGTCAAACACCGGCGAGGTTGCATACCTGGTCGGCAGCCTGACAATAAATCCGGACAACTAGTATCGGTATTGATGCAGTTTGATTATTGAAACTGAAAGGCGATCAAGTACAGAACCCAGCGCGGTAGCGCGGGATCCCTGAGGCGAGTTGGCCGGCAGTTAGGCAATACTTCTTTAATGCTCAGTTGCCTGGAGGATCCCGCGCTGCCGCGCCGGGTTCTGTAAGGTTCCGATATCCAACCCGTATCAGTACCCTAGTATCCTGTCTCTTTTGTTCGTAATTGATTTCCTCCATGGCGTCTCGGGCGCTTTGGTGGTTGGAACTTATGAAGCGCAAGTTACTCGACTACCTGAGATGTCCTTCGTGTGGCGGTGCAATATTGCTCGCATCGGTCGCACGCGAGGAAACCGTCGAGATCATGGAAGGCGAACTGGCTTGCGACGCCTGCACGCGTACGTTTCCAATCGTTCGCGGAGTTCCACGGTTTGCGCTGCCGGAAAAAGTTGAGGCTGATAAAGCAGCCACCGCCGAAAACTTTGGTTGGCAGTGGCAACACTTCGTTCAAAGCGATGAGCTTTACGCGGATCAGTTTCTGGGGTGGATCGCACCGGTTAGTACTGACTTTTTTCAGGGCAAGGTGGTGCTGGAAGGCGGCTGCGGAAAAGGGCGCCATACGCAGCTGGCCGCAAACTGGGGCGCGCGCGAAGTAATCGGAGTCGACTTGAGCGACGCCGTGGAGACTGCTTTTACCGCCACGCGCCAACTTGAGAATGCGCATATTGTTCAGGCCGACATCTATCATCTTCCATTCGCGCGCGTTTTTGACTATGCATTCTCAATCGGTGTCTTGCATCACCTGCCGGATCCACGAGCCGGCTTTCGTTCGTTAGCGTCGAAGGTGAAGGCCGGTGGCAATATTTCGGCGTGGGTCTACGGCGCCGAGAATAACGAATGGATTACGCGCTTCATCGATCCACTGCGAGAAAAATTCAGTTCGCGTATCGATCGCCGGGCGTTGTTGCAGCTTTCGAAGTTTCCCACCGCGCTGGTGTACCTGGCCACGAAACTAGTTTACGGCCCGCTCAATCGTTCCGAGAGTGGGTCGCGATTCGCGCGCCATCTTTTTTACAACGACTACCTCAGCGCGATTTCACAGTTTGGTTGGCGAGAACAACACACGATTGTGTTCGATCACCTGGTGGCGCCTACTTCACACTACATCCGGCGCGAAGACTTCGAGGAGTGGTGGCGCGACATCGAAGGCGAAGATGTGAAGATCAGTTGGCATAACAAGAACAGCTGGCGCGGATTTGGAAAAACTGGTCTTGGGTCTTTGGTCTTGGGTCTTTGGTCTTTGTACTTGAACTTGTTACTTTGAGCTTTGCACTTTGTTCTTTGAGCTTGGGACTTTGGTATGTTCTAAGACCTGGATACCAGTTCGAAGTTCAAAGCACAAAGTACAAAGTTCAGTACAAAGACCAAAGACCCAAGACCAAAGCCCAATTTGCTGAAATGATCTCTGCTCAAACAGCACGGCGCGCGGTGTGGCGACCTCTCTGGGAACTTCCCGGCCGTTTCGAACTAATCGTGTCCCTGGCGCGGCGTGAGTTAGTGGCGCGTTACAAAGGCTCAGTGCTGGGAATTCTTTGGGCCGTCGTCACGCCGGTCGTAATGATCGCAATCTTCACGTTCATCTTTGCCGGAATCTTCAACGCACGCTTTGGGCCCCAGGGTAATGCCTGGGATTATGCGCTCTACCTTTTCTGCGGCTTACTACCGTGGACGATGTTTCAGGAGACGCTGCAGCACTCGTCCACGACAATTGTTACGCATGCAAATCTGGTGAAGCGCGTCGTTTTCCCTTTGGAAACCTTACCGGTAGCGCAAGCACTTTCGTCGCTGGGCAACCAGATGTTTGGAGTGCTCGCGCTGGTAGCAGCAACCGCCATTGTTCGCCATGAATTGCACGTCACCATTCTGTGGTTGCCGGCGTTGCTAATACCCCAGCTAATCTTTACGCTCGGCGCCGCTTGGCTGGTAGCTTCGCTCGGAGTGTTTCTGCGCGACATCGCGCAAGGTATTACGTTGGTCTTGATGGCCTGGATGTATTTGACGCCGATTATCTATCCGGAGTCGATAGTGCCGGAACGCTACCGTCCCTTCATCAACGCCAATCCTTTCACCGCCCTGGTCCGCAGCTATCGACGCATCTTTCTGGAAGGTCTGGCTCCGGACTGGTCAAGCCTCGGCTACTTCGCGATCGTGGCCCTAATTATTTTTGTTTTGGGTTACTGGTGGTTTGCGAAGAGTCGAAGAAACTTCGCCGATGTGATCTGAAACTACTTACTCGCGGACATCGTTGTGGTTCGTTGAGGTTGCCGCTACCAAGACAACCACAATTCCCATCAACCACCAAAACACCAGCGCGACTTCACCGTCGCCGAAGTTGTAGTTAACGAGTGAGCTGGCGAAGAAACCGGCGACTGCGCCAGTGGCGCCCAGCAGCAGGCCATAGCGGTTGGTGTCGCTCGAATCACGCAGAGACTTTTCCCCGTTTGAGGCGATGCGCCAGAAGATCCACATGATCCAAAGCCAAAAGAAGAGCGCCGGCAGTCCCCGATCAAACCCGAGTTGCAGCGGCGTTGAATGCAGATGGAGCATGTCTGTTCCGGGGAAGCCCCACTCTTTCCAGTGGACGTGCATTGAGTCCATGCCATGACCGAATACCGGATGCTGAATTAGGCGGGAAGCGCCCACACGCGCAACCTCAACGCGTAACGAAGAACTGGGATCCTGTAGCGAGAGAGCGTGCTGCGCGCGCGTTCGGTAAACAATTAGGCCGCCAAAAGCGAGCAACAGGCAGACAACCGCCACGCTCAATACCCTGAACCTGAGGCCAAGATTTCCCAGCGCGCGAATAGTTATTACGAGAACACCGATTGCCAGCGCCACTAACACAGTTCGCATAGCAGTGAGAGCGATGCCCAGAGCAAGCAAGGCGAAAGCAGCGGCGGCGAGCTTCGCGCGAAAATTCAAACGATGATTTTTGAAGTTGGCTACAAGGAGGCCGAGAGTAAGTTGAGCGAGAATCTGGAGAATCTCGGAATAAGTTTCGTAATGTCGCGTCCAGCCAGACGCTCGAAAGCGATGAGTCGGCCCGCCGCCAACTATCCCTGAAGGCGAAGGCCGTCGCTTAATCGCCTCGGTAACGACCAGTCCCGGACGCTCAATGTGTTCTCCCTGAGAGATGACGCTGACGACGAGACTGGTTCCTGTCGGTGACTTTCGGAGTGCGTCATCGATATCAGGAACCGAATACACGCGTCGTCCGGCAACTCGCCAAACGGCATCGCCCGCGCGCAGATACGACTGTAACGGACTCTCAGTCGAAAGAGATTCGACAAGTACGCCGCGGCCACGGACCAGATCGTAGACGCTATAGAGTGTCCCAACCGAGCCTGACAGAATCATTATCGTGACGAGCAGCACCGCGGTTTTTTTGGTGACGATTGCCTGCGTGAGATAGAAAAGCAGGAAAACGCAGGCTGATTGGATCTTCGCTATGCTGATGCGTGGTTCCTGTGAAAGAAAGGAAGAGGCGACGGTCCATAGAAAGAAGAGCCAGACAGGTAGATCAAAGCGGGTACGGCGAAAGCCGCTTTTGTTAGTGGCGAGGGTGCGGAGCAACCATCCGGCGCCTACAATTGCCAGCGAGATTTCGGCAGCGGCAATGGAGTGAGGCGCGAAAGCGGAGTAGAGGAAAAAGCCAACCAGCGCGGTCCGTTGTCCGAGCCGGGACCATTGTTCGCGTTGGGGAATGCCGCTTGACGCATTCGTGGGCCGTTTTGTTTGGCTGTGATTCACTCTCAAAAATTAAGCGCGTTGACAGTCATATTTTCTGCATGTTAGCGTAGCGCCAGTCGTTTTACCTTTTAGAAACACCGGCTTAATAACAACTACACCTGATCCCCGTGTCCCAACCGACGCCTACGTTTGACTCGGATCCTATATTCAGTGATACATAATACCCCTTATGGCTTTCGAAAAAGCTAAGGTCATAAAGGCCGCTGAGAAATTCCTCTCGCAGGGGAAGATTAACGCCGCCATCAAAGAGTATCGTCAAATCATCAAACATGATGACAGCGATCTCACTACTCTCAACATGTTGGGAGATCTTTTGGCGCGCGCCGGCGAAAAAGAGGAAGCGGCAACATGTTTCCTGAGGATAGCCGAGCACTATCGCGAACAGGAGTTCCGGCTAAAGGCCATCGCGATGTACCGGAAGATTGACAAGCTCAAGCCGCGCGATCCGGCGATCGCCAAGGAGCTTGGAGATCTCTATGCGGCCCAGGGTCTGATTGCCGACGCTCGCACGCAGTATCTCGTAGTTGCCGATGCCCACACCCGCGCAGGCCAGAGCAAGGACACTCTGGAAGTGCTCCACAAGATCGCCGATCTCGATCCACAGAACACTGAAATCAGGCTCAAGCTTGCTGAAGGTTATCTGAAGGAAGGCATGCCGGCGGCGGCAGTCAAAGCTTTTAGTCAAGCGGCAAAGAGTCTGCTGGAGAACTCACAGTATGAAAAAGCTCTCGGCGCCTACAACAAAGCACTGGAGCTGAGCCCTAACAACAGAGTAGCGCTCAAGGGCCTCGTCTCGGCGCACACGAAGTTAGGCAGTGCTGACGACGCGGCTGAGATTTTGGAAAAAGCTGTCGCCGACACGCCTGACGATCTCGAGCTTATTTCCATGTTGGCGCAAACCTACATAGACGCCGAAGACGCTGCCGGCGCAGAGCGAGCCACCGATCTCTTGATGAAGGAGGATGCTTCAAACTATCGATCTTATATCGAAGTGGCGCGGCTGCACCTGAAGCTGGGCCAACAAGACGAAGCCGCCAGAATCCTCGGTAACATCATTGAGCAAATGCTCGCCGGGCGCGAAGAGAATGACTTGCTCGAACTGGTGGATGAACTACTGGCGCGCAATCCGGAACACGTGCCTGGCCTGCGGTTACTCGCCAGGATTCACTGGTGGCAGCGTGACATGGAGAAACTGCGCGGCACGCTGGAACGCCTGGCTGAAGCCGCGGAAGCCGCCGGCCTTCCCGACGAGGAACGCTACGCCCTGACCCAGCTCGTGCGTTTGGCTCCCGACGAAAAGCACTTTTTCGATCGGTTGAATTTGCTGGGAGGCGTTTTGGAAGAGACTTCTGAAGGCGCCCATTTTCTTGATGAACCCACGGCGGTACCGTCCTTCGATAGTTTCGAAATAACAAGCGAAACTATCGGCGAAGCGAAGGCTGAAACTCTGGAGTTTGAATGGAACTCAGTAGCCGAGGATGCCCCTTCGCACGCTGGGGTTTCTTTTGCTGATTTGAATGAGGCGGAGGAACCTGCAGTAGTTGGGACTGAGATCGGTGAACAGCCAGCCGCAAAACATCTTGACGGCGAGGAAGAAGTAAAGCCAAGTTCTGCGGCGATGATGCGGCAGGAACTCGAAAGCGTGGACTTTTATATCACCCAGGGCTATTCCGATATTGCTTGCGATACGCTGGAGCTACTGGAACGGCAGTTTGGTTCTCATCCTGACATTGACGCTCGCCGCAAGCAGCTTGAGGCAGCAAGTCAAAGAGCTGGAGCGGCGGACCTTGAGTTTTCCGAGCCGGCGGTGATTGATTCAGGAACCAAATCAGGTGACGCCACAGCGACTGAGGAAATTGCGTTCGGTGAGATTTCAATTGAGCAGCCTGTTTCCCCTTCCATGCCCGCTGCGCCTGCCGGCAGAGGCATTGACTCCGGGCTTGCTGAGATCTTCGAAGAGTTTCGCATGGAGGCGGAAGGTGAAAGCGCAACCGCCCATGAAGATTACGAAACGCATTACAATATGGCTACGGCCTATAAAGAAATGGATCTGGTCGACGAGGCGATTCGCGAATTCCAGGTCGCAGCTGGATTGACCGGATCCGCTGACGGCACGTCGCGATACTTTCACTGCTGCAATATGCTGGGCCATTGCTTCGCTCAAAAGGGCATGCCACAAGCGGCCGTGAGTTGGTTCAAGAAGGGTCTTGATGCACCCGGCCGCAACCCCGAAGAAACCAAAGCCTTGAAATACGAGCTTGGCGCTGCCTACGAACAGATGGGCGACTTGAAAAACGCCGTGACGGCCTTTACAGACGTCTACGGCGTCGATATTGGCTATCGCGATATTGGTGCTCGGCTGCAGAGCCTGCAGGCAAGGGCCGCGAGCCAAAAGAAGAAGGGGAAGCAGGAAAAACGGTAAGTGGTGAATAGTAGGACGCAAACAGCAAACAGCAGACAGCAAACAGCAAACAGTAGACAGGAGACAGGAGACAGGAGACAGTCGTTTAGATATTGAATGGTTCTCGCAAGTTTGTGTTGCCTGCTGTTTACTGTTTGCTGTCTACTCTTTTGCTATTTACCAGCTAAGCAATGTCAGCAAAACTAAGTGTCATTTTCTATATCATCCTCTGCCTTGAGATCGGCATTGTGCTCACGCTCCTGCCGTGGGTTCCGCAGGGTACTCTCGGGGTTATGAGCGACTGGGGCAATAACTATTTTCTGCTGTACGCCGCGCGCAAAACCGGCATGTATACGTTACAGACTGTTGTTGCTTCCGGATGGATGCGTGGGGCAGTGACTGGCATTGGTCTCTTGAACATCGGGATTGCTTTCTGGGAAATATTCCACTTCCAACAGACTGTTCACACGCTCCAGGAAGGCACAGAACCCAGTTACCCTAAAAGAGATGCCGTTAGACCTCCACAGCCTACCACGCCCGCTGGTTTATCTCATCACGAGCGGGAAGACGACCGGCCAGACAACGCCGGCAGCTGAAGACTTCTCAAGCGTTCTCCAACTGGTGCGAGCGGCTGTAGAAGCGCGAATCGATCTTGTTCAGCTTCGTGAAAAGAATCTGACTGCGAGTGTCCTCCACCAACTCGCGAGGAGCGCGGCCGGCATCACCAAAGGAAGCGCAACCAAACTTCTAGTTAACGATCGTTCGGACATTGCCGCAGCCGCAGGCGCAGACGGAGTCCACTTAACTACGTCCTCATTGCCAACTGCGGTGGTGCGCCAATCGTTTGGCGAGGGCTTCCTTATCGGCGTTTCCACGCACTCACCGGAGGAAGCAAGGCGCGCACGTCAGGACGGCGCCGACTTCGCCGTGTTCGGCCCTGTTTTCTACACAGCATCCAAAAAAGAATTCGGTGAACCGCCTGGGCTGACTGGCCTGGCCAGCGTTTGTTCAGAGCTTTCTCCATTTCCGATCCTGGCGCTTGGTGGCGTGATGATTGGCAACGTTGCAGAATGCATTCGTGCCGGCGCGCGAGGAGTGGCCGCGATCAGGATGCTGCAACAGCCAGCTGAGCTCGCCGACGTCGTCGAGGAAATCCGTAGCTGTGATCCGGGAAATGACACCAACTAATTCTATGGCCCTGACGATAGCCGGGTTTGATCCTTCGGGCGGCGCCGGTGTGCTCGCAGACGTTAGAACCTTTGCCGCTTTTGGTTTGCAAGCGTGTGCGGCGATCACCTCAATTACTTCTCAAGACTCAGCTAATGTTTTTGGCGCTGTGCATCAAACACCAGAAATGGTGCGGGTGCAGGTTGAGCCGTTGCTAAAAGGCTTCGCAATCGCCTGCGCCAAAACAGGAATGTTGCCGACACGCTCAATAGTGCTCGAGGTCGCGCGTCTGTTTCGCGAAACTGATTTGCCGCAGCCGATTGTTGACCCGGTGATCTTTTCATCTTCAGGCTACCGGCTCATGGAAGAGGAGGCATTGACCGACCTCGTGCGCGAACTAATACCTCTCGCCAGACTGGTAACTCCAAACATCCCGGAAGCGGAAACGCTAACGGGAATGACGATCACTTCGGAATCCGACATGCGATGTGCTGCTGTCGCCATACGCGAGATGGGCGCACGCGCCGTCCTGGTGAAAGGTGGCCACCTGGGAGAGAAGAAGGCAGAAGGCGGAAGGCAGAAGGCAGAAAGCGCAGATGCTGCGGACGTACTCGACGATGACGGCAGGGTCACTGTATTTCGTGAGCAACGCATCGGCGGCGCCGGGCTTCACGGCTCAGGCTGCATTCTGTCAGCTGCGATTGCTGCCGGACTCGGAAAAGGAATGACGCTGGAGAATTCTGTGGGAGCGGCTAAGAGTTTTGTGCTGACTGCGATTCGTTTGCAGCGCCAAAGGCGCGAAATGTAACAGCCTGGGGCAACGCCCCAGGAAACCTAAAACAGCGTGATTACGTTTCACATCATCTCGCGCCTTCAGCGCTGTAATATTCTGTTTCCGTCCCACCTGGGCCGTTGGCCCAGGCTTTCACATCTCGGGCCTTTGGCGCTGTAGATCCTAAACGCAACAAGTAGAGTGCGCTTACCCTTCAATCGTTACTTTCTCCATCTTGATTTCTGATGTTGGCTTATCGCTCCTGTCCTTAGCTGTCGTGGCGATGGCGTCCACCACATCCAATCCATCGGTCACGCGCCCGAAGATCGAGTAGCTTGGCGGCAGCGCGTAATCGTCGTGCATGATGAAAAACTGCGAACCGTTTGTATTTGGACCGGCGTTAGCCATGGCCACTGTGCCTCTTTTATAGCCCCGCTGATAAACCGCTGAAGAGCTATCGATTTCGTCGTTGAAACGCCCGCCCCAGGCCGACTCCCCGCCGCGTCCGGTGCCCGTAGGATCACCGCCCTGAATCATGAAGCCGCTAATAACGCGGTGGAATATGACGCCGTCGTAATAGCCGCGTTGAGCGAGTGTAATGAAATTCTCAGTCGTCTTCGGAGCATCTGATTCCAACAGTTCGAACTTGATGGTCCCTTTGTTGGTTTTGATAACAGCAGTACGATTTGGCATGTAGTCTCCTAAAAAATAAGTTGATCGTGATGGATGACAAGATACTTCGTTTGCTTGTAGTTTGTCATCCGCGTTAACTGTCGGGGCGGTGGCCTGGGTTGAAAGGCATTCCTATATCCCTAGAATTAAAGCTGGGTGCAATATCATTGCTCCAATTGCCAATAATCCATGGCGAGTTCACCCGGATATCTTGTTTGAACGACCAGGAACTCTGCGAGAAAGGCCCTAAATAATGAACGTTACGCATCTCGAATGCGCTGCCTGTCATCTGGAGCACGAGGCACGGCGGTTGCTCAATCTCTGCCGCGAGTGTGGAAAACCATTGCTGGTGCGCTACGACCTGAAACGGGCACAGGGCGCTTTGACAAAAGAATCGTTAGTCGGCAGGCGCCCCGATCTTTGGCGCTATCGCGAAGTATTGCCGGTTGAGGACGACGCAAACATCGTTTCGCTGGGCGAGGGCTGGACGCCCTTGCTGCATGCTGAGCGACTGGGGAACAAACTTGGAATCGATAGACTTTACATCAAAGACGAGTCGCAAAATCCGACGCAGAGCTTCAAGGCTCGCGGCATGTCGGCAGCGGTGTCGATGGCAAAGGAACTCGGAGCCCGGAAACTTGCTGTGCCTTCAGCGGGAAACGCGGCAGGCGCGCTCGCAGCTTATGCGGCCCGGGCCGGTATCGAGTGCTTCATCTTTATGCCTGACGACACACCTCGCGCCAATGTCGTCGAATGCGAACAGACTGGCGCTAACGTAACCTTGATGGCGGGATTGATAACTGACTGCGGCGCGGAAGTGGCGCGGCGAAAAGAAGCCGAAGGGTGGTTTGACGTTTCGACTTTGAAAGAACCTTATCGCGTTGAAGGGAAAAAAACGCTCGGCTATGAGCTTGCCGAGCAGTTTAACTGGGAACTACCCGACGTGATTATTTACCCGACTGGCGGAGGCACTGGATTAATAGGCATGTGGAAAGCATTCGACGAAATGGAACAGATGGGATGGATTGGACCGGAGCGTCCGCGGATGGTAACTGTGCAGGCGAGCGGGTGTGCGCCCATCGTGCGGGCATTCGAAGCAGGGAAACGCTTCGCCGACGAGTATCCCGATGCCGAGACTGTAGCTTCGGGCCTGCGAGTGCCAAAAGCTATCGGAGATTTCTTGATTCTGGACGCGATACGCGCATCAAAGGGTACCGCACTGGCGGTAACTGACGAAGAATTGATCGACGCAACTCGCGAGATTGGAGCAGCTGAAGGTGTGTTCTGCGCACCGGAAGGAGCTGCTTGTTTGCCGGCACTGAGAAAGTTGCTGGCGGCTGGTGAAGTGTCAAAGAGCGAGCGCATCGTGCTCTTCAACACCGGCGCGGGCGTGAAATACCTGGAAGCTTTTAGTTAGTTTCAAGCTAATTGAATTGAATGGAGGCAGTAACTGGTGAAGTATTTTATTTTGCTAATGGCCGCAGTGGTCCTGACGGCGGCGACAGTGTTCGCACAGGCGACGACGTCAACGACGACCGCGCCAACTGAATCTGAAACCGCTCACCTGGAAGAGCTGCGTCGCAACGGAATCGAGGCGCTTTATAATCTCGACTACGACAAGGCGCAGAAAGAGTTTAAGGAGATCGTCAGACTCTATCCGACCTCTCCGGCTGGTCCGCAACTGCTGGCAGCCAGACTCTGGATCAAAACTCTTTACGAGACGCGCCGGCTTCAGGCTTCCCTCTATAGCTCGGAAGCGTTCTATTCCAGTGGAGAAGACAAGGTCGATCCCAAAATAATTGCAGAGTTTCGAAATTTATCGCGGGAGGCCAAGCGTCTCGCCCAGTTGGCGCTCAAAAAGAATCCAAAGGATGTCGACGCTCTCGACTGGCTCGCAGTAATCGAGGGACTCAAAGCCTCGTTTGAAGAAGCGGTTGAGCGACGGCACTTCGCCGCTCTGAGAGATGGAAGCGATGCGGTAGATCACCATCGCGACGTGCTAAAACTGGATGCGACCCGCATCGACGCGAATCTTACCCTGGGACTCTACGAGTATGCGATCGGGTCGTTGCCCTTGACGGTCAAAGTACTGGTCGGCGTTGCCGGCTTCCGGGGCTCAAAGAAGAAAGGCTTGCAGCTCATCGAGCGCGTTACGAAAGAAGGGCGATGGTCCAGGGACGATGCCAAGACGCTCTTGATCGTTCTCTATACCAGGGAAAAGCGTTACCCCGAGGCCCTGGCGCTGGCGCGCGACTTGATGGCGAAGTATCCGCGCAACTATCTCTTCCGCCTGGAAGCTGCCGACGCCTTGGTCCAGCAGGCGGAGATCGAACGCAAAAACAAAAATATCGAAGCGGCTACTAAGGCTGAACGTGAAGCGTTTGCGACTTTTGAGGATCTGCTGCACGACCGCACGGTTCGCGATACGGTTTCACGAGCGCTGGATCTGGTTCACTTCAAATATGGCGAGGTGTTGCTAACGGCCGGCGAGGGAGAACGGGCGGCAAAAGAGTTTCTCGCCGCCACGAAGGTCGACCGCGCCGAGCCGTCTCTGGTTACGATGGCCCATCTCTATGCAGCGCGTGCTTTTGATCTGGCCGGCAAACGAGAGGATGCATTATCGCAGTATCGCGAAGTTTTGACGCGGCCTGATATTTATGCTGCGCACGATGAAGCTAAGAAAGGTCTGCGCGAACCGTTTAAGGCGGAAATCGCCAGGAGCGGGTTGTAAAACTTTGGAGTGCGGTGACCTGTCACCGCTTTGGTCCGTCGCGACCTGTCGCGGCCACTGTTGACTAAGGCTATCGAACTAATTGGGCGCCAAGCCGCCCAAGACAAAAGCGGTGACAGGTCACCGCACTCCAAGGAGTTGCACTAAATGAAGGACAGTAGTTTCAAAGATGCCAAGCGAGAACAGACCAGCGTGCTGGCTCCGCTTGAAAGAGCGGCACTACGGGGCCTCGCGCGCCGCATGCCTGCCTGCGTAAATTCAGATCACTTATCGCTGCTCGGACTGGTGGCGATGTTTCTGGCCGGAGTCTTCTATGCGGCCAGCGGGCGGAATCCATTGCTGCTCCACCTGGTGAATCTTTGCATTTTTCTCAATTGGTTTGGCGACAGCTTGGATGGAACGTTGGCGCGTTACCGCGATCGACAACGCCCGCGCTATGGCTTTTATGTCGACCACATCATCGATACGTTTGGCACAATGTTTCTGATCCTGGGGCTCGCGCTATCCGGTTATATAAGTGAGCGGGTCGCGGCAGCAGTGCTGGTCGTGTTTCTGATGTTGGCGATCAATTCGTATCTGGCTGCTTACGCGTTGGGCATATTCAAGATTTCTCAGGGACTATTTGGACCGACCGAAATACGTCTTATTCTCATCATTGGCAATCTCGCTTTACTCCACAGCGCGCACACCCGCATCCTGGGTCATCGGTTTCTGCTTTTCGACGTGGGTGGCGTAATCAGCGCGGTGGCGATGGGAGCGATTCTGATCTTCTCCTCTATCAAGAATACCCAGGCTCTCTACCGGCTGGAGAGACTGCCATGACCGGAGTAGCCGGTAGACAGTAGACAGTAGTCAGTAGTCAGAAGAGACTCCTAACTACCAACTACTGACTACTGTCTACTGTCTACTGTCTACTGACCCATGATGCACTGGATAAAGTTCAATGTTGTCGGCCTGCTTGGCTTCGGCCTGCAGTCTGCCACACTTTTTATTCTTACCCACACCGTCTTTTCGAGCAGCTATCTCGCGGCGACCGCAGTAGCGGTTGAACTTGCGGTATTGAACAACTTTGTCTGGCATCAACGGTGGACCTGGAACGATAGGCCGTCGTCGGCGAAGAAGGAAACCTGGCGACGGCTGGCGAAGTTCAACGTCACCACTGGCCTCGTTTCGCTCGTCGGCAATCTGGTCTTGATGAGTATTCTGGTTGGACGTTTCGGTCTGCCTATCACCGGCGCCAATGTGATCACGGTTGGGGCCTGTTCAGTCCTCAGTTTCTTTCTCGCCGACCGCATCGCTTTCGATGTCAGGCAAACTGAGAGTTTGCCTGACTGATCATTCTGTTTTCCAAAACCAAAATTAGCGATTACTCAAACTTGCTATTCACCCTGCCTCCGCAAACTAACAGTTTGCGTTACATCGCTCGCTTGACGCCCTGCGGTTTCCCCGCGTACAAACCTTATCGATGTCCGAATCACTCTATCGCGAGGCGCCAAGGGTCTCAATGGCGGTCGAAACTTCCACGCTGGTGCGACGTTTCGGCGACTTTGTAGCCGTTGACAACCTCAATCTCTCCGTCCAGCGCGGAAGCTTCTTCGGTTTTCTCGGGCCAAACGGCGCCGGCAAATCCACTACGATAAAAATGTTGACCGGCCTGCTAGCGCCAACCAGCGGACGAATCCGCGTGCTCGGTCGCGATCTGGCGACGGAACCGCTGGAGGTGAAACGACGGATCGGCGTCGTCCCCGAGGATCTGAACCTGTTTGAGAGACTGACCGGCGCAGAAATGTTGAGCTTCACCGGAAGAATGTATGGCCTGCAAAAGGCGGAAATTGCAGAACGATCGCCGGAGCTGCTTGATTTAATGGAATTGTCCGGCGAACCTAAAAAACTAATCGTCGAATATTCTCACGGGATGAAAAAGAAACTTTCACTGGCGTGTGCCCTGATCCATCGCCCGGAGATTCTCTTTCTCGACGAACCGTTTGAAGGAATTGACGCGATCGCTTCACGCACTCTTAAAGATTTGCTGTCGCGGCTCACCGCACGAGGTTTGACCGTCTTCCTTACATCACATGTGTTGGAGATCGTCGAAAGACTTTGCAGCGATATCGCCATCATCTCCCAGGGGAAGCTGCTCGCTGTGGGGTCGCTCGACGAGTTAAAAAAGGGAATCAAACTCGCAGACGACGGTCAACAGGCGACGCCAATTTCTCTGGAAGAGTATTTCATTCACGTCGTCGGCGGGGAACGCAACGCTGGGGAGGAAGAAGTGCTGCAGTGGCTGACATAGATCTTTGTTCACACTGGTTGCCGTTTGCGAGATGAGCCAGGATATGACCTCTCAGAGTAGCTACTGGGATCGCGTAGCGCATGAGAAGCGCTTCTCGCATCCATTGCGCCTGGATTGGCTGGAGAAATATTCGGATAAGCAGGAACGCATTCTTGATTACGGCTGTGGGTACGGCCGCACGCTCGCCGAACTCTCTGACACGGGTTACGAGAATCTCTTAGGTATGGATTTCTCCGAAGCCATGCTGAGTAGATGCCGGAGAGAAGTGCCCCAGTCAAAACTGATTCGCAACGATGGAAACGCGTTGCCACTGAAGGATGATTCTTTCGACGTTGTTTTGCTGTTTGCAGTGCTTACCTGTATTCCTGATAGCAATGAGCAACGTGTTCTTTTAAGGGCCGTCGAGCAAGTGCTGCGTCCTGGCGGATTGATTTATCTTAGCGATCTTTTGCTGAACGATGACGAGCGAAATGGCGAGCGTTATAAGCGGTTCGCCGAAAACTACAAATGCTATGGTGTGTTTGAGCTTCCGGAAGGCGTCGCCGTTCGGCACCATCAGAGGGAATGGATTGAGGAACTAACGAGTTCGTTCCGGCAGTTGGAGTATGAGCCTTTCACGGTAACGACGATGAATGGGAATACGTCTGCGGCTTTTCAATACTTAGGCCGCAAACCGATTGAAGTCAGTACCACCACGCGGTAGCGGGTGGGTGAGCGGTGCGTGATTGGAACGTACGGACCCACCCGCTACCGCGTGGTGGTACTGACTTCATGACGTTGCAAGTTGAATCGTCGACGCGGTTGAATAACGGAGGGTTAAAAACTTGTCAGCTAAAACACTGCGAGTGATTGGGATTCTCGTTCTCGTGACAGCGGCGGTAGTTGCTGTTCTGAACTTAAAGCGGGTGGCCAATCTCGGGATGATGTGGCTCTCGCCGCCGCTGTTGATTGTTGGGGTGGCTCTCGTCACCCTGGCAGCACGAAAGAAATAGACTGAGTCGGGCTACTGTCCTGGCTCCAAACTCAAGGCACTTCCACGATCAGTTCGCGACCAAAGGTGAAGTTAGGCCGTTTGCGGCCCTTGAGATACTTCGCTGCAGTTTGCGACAACGCGGTTATGAGAATTGGCAGCGCGATGGTGGCATCGCAATTCACGTAAGCACTGTGAGCGCCGCGGGCTAGTTTCCCGTAAATCAGTCCCTCGTCAAACGACACGGCATTGGAGCGGCCACCCGGATGAGGCGCATCCGTTGTGATCTGAATGGCATACTTGTGACCCTGATGGTGGTTCTTGAGGATGAACGAAGAAACTTCAGTCTGCTGCACAAAGCTTTTCGGCGTACCACCGCCAAGGTTGATGACTCCCGTTAGCCGCGCGCGAGCCGTCACGTTGGCCATGTCGAGCACGTCCTGAACAATGTCGAACATGAAGTTATTCTTCTTCTCAAAACGCGCCGCGGCAATTCCCACTGCAATGCCACTGTCGGCAACCGCTGGACAGAAGATCGGCACTCGCGCTTTATAGGCGGAGGTCAGGACGCCGTCTTCAGTGGCAATCTCGGCTAACTCACGACCCAGCAGATGCAGGAATTCGCGAGTCGAGTAAGGACGTGACTGATCGAGCTGATTGGTAAAGCCGCCGACCCATTCATTGGCTTCACGGTATTCTTCGTCACTGGCCAGCAGGTCCCACATGCGGCTGATCTGCGAGGCGTCCAGTTCCGCGTCCGTCATGTTTGGATGGGCCTGGAAATGGTAGCGACCAAGCGTTTCGTGCAAGTCATGGAAGAGCATTGCACCGGAAAGTACCAGCACGTCGACGAAACGGTTCTTAATGACGTAAGCCAACAAGCGGCGCATTCCCGCCGGAATTAGAGCTCCCGATCCGGCAACAATAATCGTGGTATTGTCGCCGAGCATGTCGAGCCAGATGCGATGAGCTTCTGCCAGTTGCCGCCCGCCGAAGCCCGCTCCCTCCATTTTTTCCAGCAGACCAGCAACCGATCGATCGCGATCAACCTGAACCGGACGAGTGGGCGTCGTAAGGTATTTCGATGCTTTGGGTTTTCGCTGCGTAACCATAAAACTTGTCAACCTCTCAAATGGTGAACGTCAAAAAATTATTGCTGGTTCACTAATAAACGATATTCAAAAATCGGTGCGCCGCCTTGAACGCGGGTTTGCTCCGTTTACTGATAGATATGTATAAGCGTCGTAACGTGACTCATAAAACTGCGCCAGGTCAGCGCCCTCGGCTTCGCTTAGTTCGCCTTCCTTGACGCGCTGATTTATTAAACGGCGAAAGCCGTCGTGAAGCAGGCTCTTCTCATAACGCGCGCGCTCTGTTGCTTCTCCGACTGTCGTCCCGCGAATCACCTTTTTAATGAGATAGCCATCGTCATCAATGTAAATGTGAGCCTCGTGCGGCGTGCCAAAGAGATTGTGGTTGTTGCCCATTACCTCCTGGTAAGCGCCGACGAGTAGAAATGCCAGATAGTATGTTTCACCGGGAACCAGCGCATGAAGCTCGAGGACGTGTTTGACGTCATGGAGATCTACAAACTTGTCTACCACTCCATCCGAATCGCAGGTGATGTCGCAGAGAGTGGCATATTCGGTAGGAGGCTTGTTCAAGTAATGAATCGGCACAATGGGAAACAGTTGATCGAGGGCCCAGTGGTCGGGCACCGAGCGAAAGACTGAGAAGTTCGTCAAATACTTCGCGCACAGCAGCCGGCGCAGATCGTCAAACTCTTCCGAAACGTATTTGGCCTGTTGGGCATACTTGTCAGCGCGCTCGCAAATATCCCAGAACAGCACTTCACCTTTCGCGCGATCTTCGAGTGACACGAGACCAAGGTTGAAAAGAGTGAACAGCTCCTCGCGATGTTCCAAAGCGTCGTGGTAATACTCGCGATAGTTCTTTACCGTTATTGAAGACCGCAGGTCGCCCAATTCAGTTACGACTTGCGGATCGTCGTCGTCAATTTCGATTGGCGTGATGTCTTCCACTACGGTTTCGATTTCGTCCTGCACATTGGTGATTATCAGGGCGTGATAGGCAGACAGGTAACGGCCCGATTCCTGGATGATGGTCGGATGGGGAACGTTTTCATCATCACAGACCTGCTTGATTGTGTAGATAACGTCGTTGGCGAATTCCTGTGCGCTGTAATTGGCTGATGAATCAAACGCCGTCTTGGAACCGTCGTAGTCAACCGCCATGCCGCCACCGACATCGAGCAGGTCAACAGGAACTTTCATCTGATAAACCTTGGCGTAAACGCGCGCGGCCTCTTTCATCGCGTTCTTGATTCGCTTGATGTCGGTAAGCTGCGAACCAATGTGGAAGTGCAGCAGCTTGAGCATGTCGATACGACCGGCCTCTTCGAGTCGACGAATAACTTCGAGCATCTCGGTGGTCGTTAGTCCAAACTTGGCAGCTTCGCCGCCAGACTTCTCCCAGCGGCCGGAACCCTTCGAATAGAGCTTGACGCGCATTCCCAGAATTGGAATGTTGCCGCCTTCCTGACGCTCCACGGTGTTGAGCACATGATCAAGTTCGTTGAGTTTTTCGATCACTATCACCACTCGTTTGCCGCAACGCGCGCCGGCAAAGGCGAGCTCGATAAACTCTTCGTCTTTGAAACCATTAAGCACCAGCAGGCTGTCAGCTGTTTGTTCCAGGGCCAGCGCGGCGTAAAGTTCCGCCTTCGAACCGGCCTCGAGACCAAAGTCATAGCGCGAACCCTCGCGCAGGTATTCCTCAACCACCGATCTCTGCTGATTGACCTTCATCGGATAGACGCACATATGCGCGCCCTGATATTCAAATTCTCGGATGGAGCGACTGAAGGCGCGTTGCAGTTTCCTGACTTGTGCGGCGACTAGTTGGGGGAAGCGCAGGAGCACAGGTGCGCCAATTCCACGTCGGGCCAGGTCATCAATAATCTCTTTGAGGTCGGCGGAGCGAGTGTCACCTTCGGCGGGACGGACGATTAGGTTTCCTTTGCGATTTACGTCAAAGTATCCGGCGCCCCAATTTTCAATTCCATAGGTTTCAAGCGTCTGCTCAATTGCCGTGGTCAATTCGCGGTCTCCTGACTTGCATGAGAAACTCGGATGTTCGTGATTCTTGAAGCAAAAGCGTAGTAGTACACATCCCTAGCTCGATGTAGCGGAAGATTTCTGGATGGGAACGCTTAGCGCCGCAATGTAACAGAAAACGCGAGGACGGTCTATCACTTTTTTGTTTCAGTTTTATTTTTGTAAGCACTTAAACCCTGCGACAAAAGGAGTTACTAGGCAAAAGCGCTTGCTGCGTGAAAATCTGTCAGCAAAAGCCTTGACATAGTTAACGGCCAAACTATAATGCCTTCTTTTTTCGCGCCGTCGCGCTATGACGTTCGGCCCTTTCCTTAGCCACTTTCGGCTTCCGCAACACTTCGCGCCAACAAACACACCGGGGCGAAGAGCACCCCTAACACTCCCTTTTTCAATCAGGAGAACTCATGAATGCAAAGACTGTCTTGAAATATGCCTCCGATGAGGGGGCCAAGTTTGTTTCTGTTCGATTCACTGACCTGCCGGGTTCCTGGCAGCACTTAACCTTTCCCATCGGCGAACTCAGCGAAGGCACCTTTGAAGACGGCTTCGGTTTCGACGCCTCGTCAATTCGTGGGTGGGCCGCGATTCATGAATCAGACATGCTGCTGGTTCCCGACG
>Ga0070697_100000545_pt1 | contig 28287 bp, 25 predicted proteins | sample KBSK1501metaG_FD_65475 | JGI IMG/M metagenome (GOLD analysis project Ga0070697, IMG submission 65475) | Corn, switchgrass and miscanthus rhizosphere microbial communities from Kellogg Biological Station, Michigan, USA - KBS K1-50-1 metaG | ecosystem: Host-associated > Plants > Roots >...
GGGGCGACGTGCTGACAAGTTATGGCTCCTTACTTTTCTGTTCACTCAGTTACGACCGACCGGCCTCTGAAGCACGCCCTCGAAAGGCAAGCCGGTGCCTTCGCCCCTTAGCTCAACGTTTTTTCCCGAAAGCCACACTTCGTAGCAACTTACGGAATCGTGCCCAAGATCGAGACACAGCTTGTCCGCCTGGATCCCCCAAGTACCGACCCGTTTGACGCCCATCGAGTACGACGTGAGAGTGCCGTCTCGATCGTAGTAATCGACCCCATGGACGTTGTCCGTCATTTCCATGCCCGCGAACTTTGATTGAATCTGCGCCGCCGTAAGCTTCTGGAATTTTTCTTCGCCAACAGCGTTCGATCCGAAACTAACGATCGCGATCATTGCCGCTATCGTCGAGTTCCTCATCGTCGTTCCCGTCGTTTTTGACGGATCGCTCGCCGGCAAGCCATAATCCTTTCCAATCCTGTTGACGCTCAGCTCTTCGCGGTCGCCGTCTTCTCCAGCGCCGCTTTCAATCCCTTGGCCAGCTTGAGCGCGTCTTCGTTGGCCCAGAAGTGAAGGAAGAATAGCCGCGGCTGCTCGGTCAACATGTGGCTGTGCAACGCAGTGACTTCGATGCCGTTCGAGCGCAGCTCGCGGATCACCGGGTTCACCTCGTCCGCCGTCAGCACAAAATCGCCGGTGATGGCGGCCTTGCCGCCGCCGGTCGGCTGGAAGTTGATCGCGATCGCGACCCCCATCGGCCCGACCGGGCTCACTTGCATCCCGCTTTCGGTGATTTGGTCGCGCCGCGGAACGGCGAACTGATAGACGCCGCCGTTCGCCTGGCCCTTGGCGCCGATGATCTGGTCGAGTTGCGCCGTGTCGAGGTCGACCGTCGGCGCGGGAGCGCTCGCGCTCGGCGCCGCCAGCGGCGTTTTGCTCGCCGCCAGCGCATCATGAATTGCGGCCGCCATCTTGACCGGGTCGCCGTGGCCGCCGACGTGCATGTAGAACGTCGCGGGGCTCGCCCGCAGCAGGTGATTGTGCACGGCGGTAATCTCAACGCCGCCCTCGATCAGCTTGGTCATGACCGGATTGATCTCGCTCTCAAGCAGCACGAGGTCGCCCATCACCATGACGCCGCCGTGCGCCGGTTTGAACGCGACCCAGCCGCCGAGCGCGAACGCGGGCTTGATGGTGACGCCGTCGAGCGTCACCGTGAGATCGCTGCGCGGGAAACCGTAGCGATGAGCGTCGCCCGATATCATCGGCTTTCTGCCGAGGGCGGCGTCGACTTTGTCCCAGTTGATCTCCTGGGCATGGGCGGATGCCGACGCCAACACGACGCCGCCGACCAGAAGCGGAAGAAATGCACGCATCTTAACCTCCTTGTTGAACGGGCTCATCGCCCGGTTATTCCCCCGCTCGTCCATCGTTCGGTTTGCTCAACAAACGATCCGCGTTGTCCCAACGGATCACCTGCATAAAAGTTTCTCCGCCGGCCGCTCCCGGGGCGCCACATCGAGGTGATCGGAGCGCTCGCATGATCGAGCGCCGGCGCCGCGCTCGCGCGGCAATGGCGGAGCCTTCGGCAGTTGGGACGAAATGTCGCGTCGTCGCCCGGTCTTTGCGCGCGTCGGCGCGCAGAGCGGTTCGCTAATTGATATTGATGAAGAGGAATCGTAGGGGATGACGACATGGTGCGTCCTTGCAATTTCGCTGGACGCGATTCTTCGGCATGTCGCCTCGTGGGGAGATCGCATTCCCCAGAATGAAATTAAACAACCCGCTTCAAACGATTGTCAACCGCCGGTTCATCATCGGCAAAAAGCGGGCGCGGGCCGTGCGTTCCGCTGTTCCGGCGGCTTGTGCGCTTGATTTTGCTGGCGCGCCCTACGGGAATCGAACCCGTGTTTCAGCCGTGAAAGGGCCGTGTCCTGGACCGCTAGACGAAGGGCGCGTCTGCGAGGCGTCCTTATAGGAAGCAGCGCACGCAGCCACAAGGCGGATGCGATTGCCTTTCCGTTAGGCAGCGCGGCGGCTTTTGGCTTGGTTTTCCTCGATTTCCAATCGCGCGGCGGCATCTTTGCCGCATAGTGGCAAACAAATCACACTCCCGCGATTCCGCACTTGAAGACCGGCCAGACCGCTTGTCGCGCGCGGTCGAGCCATGCGAGGATTTTCACGGCCTGAATCAAGGGCCTGACACAGGATTTTGAACATGATCAAGAAAATCATTCTCGCGATCGCCGTCGCGGCGGTCGCCGTTTCCTTCGCGCCGACGGTGTCGTTCGCGAAGAAAGCAAAAGGGCATGCGAAAGCGAAGCCCTGCACCATGGGTACGATGGCGAGCGGCCATGCCAACAGCATGGGCTGGGCGCCGGTTATGACCTGCGGCGCGGACGGAAAAATGTATCCGACGCTGATGATGTGTTACGGGTCGAGCGGCTTGTGCCCGCCGAGCATGGGCGGCGCCTGAGCTGAATTAAACTTCGTTGAAGCCCGCGGACCGGAACGCGTCAGCATTCCGGACCGCGGGCTTTTTTGCTTTCTCGCTCACCAGTGGCCGGTGTTGGGCATTGACGCCCACGGCTCCTTCTTCGGCTGTGCCGCGCCCTTCTGCAACAGCTCGATCGAATGCTTGTCGGGCGAGCGCACGAAGGCCATGCGCCCGTCGCGTGGCGGCCGGTTGATGGTGATGCCCGCCTGCATCAGCTTCTCGCAAGTCGCGTAGATATCGTCGACCTCATAGGCGAGGTGGCCGAAATGGCGCGCCTCGCCATAGTCCTCGTTGCCGTCCCAATTATAGGTGAGCTCGACCAGCGGCGCCGCGAAGCCCGACGGCGCGCTGTTGGCGACCAATTCTTCGTCTTGCGCCGCCGCCAGAAAGACGAGGGTGAAGCGCCCCTGTTCGTTGTCGACCCGGCGCACCTCTTTCATTCCGAGCTTGTTGGCGTAAAAATCGAGCGCTGCGTCGAGATTGCGCACGCGCAGCATGGTGTGCAGATAGCGCATGAAGGCCTCGCGGAATAAAGATGACGCCAAAGGTGGTTCTGCATCGAGGAACTAGGCAAGATCGCCGCCATGCGCAAGCGTTTCGATCCGTCCGCACTCACCATCCGTGCCTGCGCGGAAACGGACATGCGCGCGATCACCGAAATTTACGCCCACCATGTGCGGCATTCGCCCGCGACCTTCGAACTCGACCCGCCGAGCCAGGAGGAGATGACGAGCCGCCGCCGCGCGATTCTCGAAGGCGGCTATGTGTATCTCGTCGCGGAAGCGGATTCCGCCATCGTCGGCTATGCCTATGTCTCCGCCTACCGCAGCCGCCCCGCGTACCGTTTTACCGTCGAGAATTCGGTCTATGTGCGCGCCGGCCACGAGGGCAGGGGTATCGGGCTGCGGTTGATGCAGGCATTGCTCGCCGAGTGCGAAACGAAGCCGTTCCGCCAGATGATCGCGGTCATCGGCGATAGCGCGAATCGCGCCTCGATCGAATTGCATACCCGGCTTGGCTTTCGCATGATCGGCACCTTCCGCTCGGTCGGCTTCAAGTTCGGCCGCTGGCTCGACAGCGTGCTGATGCAAAAGGAACTGGGGGCCGGCGACCGCACGCCGCCGGGTGAGGGCGCATGATTGCCAAGGACCGCAAAATGGACCGCCCAATGGATCGCCGAAGCGCCATTCAACGGCTTGGCGAATTAATCGCCCAATCCCGCCGCGGCGTCGCCTTTACCGGCGCCGGCATCTCGACCGAGTGCGGCATTCCGGATTTCCGTTCGCCTGGAGGCCTGTGGACCAATAACCAGCCGATCCCCTTCGACGAGTTCGTTGCGAGCCAGGAGATGCGCAACGAAGCCTGGCGGCGAAAATTCGCCCTCGAGGACCAGTTCCGTGCCGCAAAACCCGGCCGCGGGCACCGCGCGCTCGCGCGCCTCGTTCGCACCGGCACGCTCGCCGCCATCATCACCCAGAATATCGACAATCTGCACCAAGAGTCCGGCGTGCCGCGAGAAAAGGTGATCGAGCTGCACGGCAACGGCAGCTATGCCCTCTGCCTCGATTGTGCGGCGCGTTACGAGATCGACTGGGTGCGCGAGCGCTTTAGCCAGTCCGGCGGCATCGCCCCCGCCTGCGCCGGCTGCGGCGGCCCGGTGAAGTCGGCGACCATTTCCTTCGGCCAGGCGATGCCCGAGCTCGAAATGCAGCGGGCCGAGGAAGAAACGCTCGCCGCCGACCTGTTTCTGTCGATCGGCTCCTCGCTGGTGGTATGGCCGGCGGCCGGGTTCCCGGTGATGGCGAAGCGAAATGGTGCGGCGCTCATCATCATCAACCGCGAGCCGACCGACTTCGACGCCATGGCCGATCTCGTCGTCCGCGACGACATCGGCGACGTGTTGGAGCCATTCCTGGCCGCCTGATGCATTGCGGTGACAGTCCGCAGGAAACTGTGGCCTCGCCTCATTTTGGGCTTTGCGCCTGCAAACGCGCTGTTATCTTAAAGGGGGTACGATTCGGCGTCCGATCCCGGGCGCTCGAAGCGCGACGTTGGCGGCGTCAATGGGATCGGATCGGCTGGGGCCTAAGCTCGCACTGAACGAGCAAGAGGCGCGTATTGAGACTTCCACCGAAGAAGCGCCGGTGGGGTTGGTCGAGATCACCGGCTTCATCAAGTGGTTCGACGTCTCCAAAGGTTACGGCTTCATCGTGCCGGATAACGGCATGCCCGACGTGCTGTTGCATGTCACGTGTCTGCGCCGCGACGGATTCCAGACCGCCTATGAAGGCGCGCGCGTCGTTGCCGAGGTGCACGAGCGGCAAAAAGGGCTGCAGTGCTTCCGCGTCGTCTCTATGGACGAGTCGACGGCGATCCATCCTTCGCAACTGCCGCCGCGCACCCACGTTGCCGTCACGCCGACGAGCGGCCTCGAACGCGCCTGGGTGAAATGGTTCAATCGTCTGCGCGGCTTCGGCTTCCTCACCCGCGGCGAGGGCACCCCCGACATCTTCGTGCACATGGAGACCTTGCGGCGCTTCGGTCTCACCGAACTCCGCCCCGGCCAGGTGGTGCTGGTGCGTTATGGCGAGGGCCCGAAAGGCCTTATGGCCGCCGAAGTTCGCGCCGATACCGGATCGGGTGCGCCTTCCTCGCACTGAGGAGAGCTCCCACCGAGGGCAAGCCGGCTTCATGATCGGAACGCTAGCGTCTTACCTATCTGCGCGCGCGCGACCGGCGTTGATCGCCGCCGGCATCGCGTTCGCGGCCTCGCTCCCCGCGCATGCGGCCAGCGTCGAGCAGCTCGAAATCGCCACCAAGGGAGGCGTGCGGGTGTTCGAGGTCGAAATGGCGGTGACGCCGCAGGAGCAGGAACAAGGGCTGATGTATCGCCGCGAGCTCGCCGACGGCAAAGGCATGCTGTTCGACATGGGCAAGGAGCGGCCGGCGGTGTTCTGGATGAAGAACACCTATGTATCGCTCGACATGATCTTCATCCGCGCCGACGGCACGATCGCGAGCATAGCCCATGGCACCACGCCGTTGTCGGAGGCGCGCATCAATTCCGGTGCGCCGGTGCGCGGCGTGCTCGAAGTTGTGGCGGGCACCGCCAAACGCTACGGGATAGCGCCCGGCGATCGGGTAGCGCACCGGATCTTCACCGGGCGCTAACAAAATGCGGCTAGCCTCAAAGCCTTGCGGGCGCAAGGCAGGGCGGTGTAATCGATAGTCCGACGTCCGCCCGTACCTTCCTCATGGCGGGGCATAGCGCAGTCTGGTAGCGCACCTGGTTTGGGACCAGGGGGTCGCAGGTTCAAATCCTGCTGCCCCGACCATTTTCCGCCGTCGGGCGGAGCAAAACGAGCGAGAAGGCCATGGTGGCGAGGATTTACAAGCCGGCGCGTACCGCGATGCAATCGGGCAACGCGAACACCAAGCAATGGGCGCTCGACTTCGAGCCGGAGACGCCGCGCCGGATCGAGCCGCTGATGGGTTGGACCGCGTCCGGCGACATGAAGCAGGAGCTGCGGCTCCGCTTCGACAGCAAGGAAGAGGCGGTCGCCTATTGCGAGCGCCACGGCATTACCTATCAAGTGTCCGAGCCGCATGAGCCGGCGCGCAGGAAAATCGCCTATGCCGACAATTTCGCCTACAAACGCCTCGATCCGTGGACGCACTAGAGCATGATCCCGAAAAGTGGAAACCGGTTTTCGGAGAAGATCATGCTCCAGCGAAAAGGCACGACCCCGTAGCTCAGTGGATAGAGCATCAGCCTTCTAAGCTGAGGGTCGGAGGTTCGAATCCTCCCGGGGTCGCCAACTCCCGCAGAAGTTAGTTTCGAATAGCAATGTCCGCTTTACCCCGGACTCTCAATCTCAGTGGCGAAATGTCCGCCCGGTGCCAAGAACGGACATTTGTGGAAAGACTGAAGGCGCGCCTGAATGCGCGCATTGTGTTGGGGAATTTATCCGCTAGGCTGTTACCCATGAATAGAATCCTGTTGGCCGCCATGCTCGCCGCTGTTGTTTTGGCCAGCTCGGCGCAGGCGGCGTTGGCTCTCAGTTGCACTAGAATCTGCTTCCATCGGCAAACTAATTGCGAAGCGCCGTGCGCCACGGCGAAAATAGACTGTAGGAAGTCTTGCGGCATACTGGATCACGCGTGCCGTAAGGCCTGCGCGGCGGCTTATATTTCCTGCACCGAGCCCTGCGCCGTTGAATTTCGGAGCTGTATCCGCGACTGCAGAAGCTAGCTCCGCGACCGCCTAAGTGCGCGTTAAGCGCTCATTCGACGGCCGAGACGAGAATTGTCACTCCGCCCGTAGCAAAATTCGCCAGATCGGCAACCACCGCTTTCCCTGCGGGCGAACCCATGGCAGCGCCCGCGTTGGGCCAAAAACGGAAGTGACATCTCAGGTTTGATCTCTCTGCTCTTGCGCAGAAACCAGACGCGAATCTCGCCCCGGCACGTTCGCGTTGTGCCAGGCTGTCGAGCTTGACCATCATCCGCCCTTTTCAACGCAATACTTTCCCAACAGTTCCAAGACCTTGCCGGTATTATTGTCACTTCTATCCCGCCTTCATCTGATTAGCTGGAGTCGGCCGGCGCTTGGAACCGGAAGGCGAGCTCGATTGTTGCAACGATTGTCGGCAGTGCTCTGCCCGCAGGGTGCTGGCCGGCGGGGCTCAGCGTCCTACGGCCGGGGCAAAATGAATGAAAAAAGCATCGGCGGACATTGCAATCGTCGGCGGCGGCATTTGCGGATTGGCGCTCGCGCTCAACCTGCATCAGCGCGGCATTGCTTGCCGCGTCTACGAGCGCGTCGCCGACGTGAAGGAACGCGGCGTTGGAATGACTCTGCTCCCGCATGCGATCCAGGAGTTCTCGGCGCTTGGTCTTGCCGACGACTTGCTGAAGAGTGGAATCGAAAACGAGGAAAGTTGCTTCTTCAATCGTTTCGGTCAGTTGATTTATAAGGAAGCGCGCGGAAAGTTCGCCGGTTACAAATACCCCGAAATTGGCATTCATCGCGGCAGGCTTCATCACATTCTATACGATGCGGCATGCGATCGCATCGGTTCGGATCGGATTCAAGCGAACCATGAATGCATTGGAGTGGAACAAGACGAGCGCGGCGCCACGCTGTCCTTCCGGGAGACGTCATCGGGCCGCGCGCTCGACTCCGCGCGCGCAAACATTGTGATCGCTTGTGACGGCATCAATTCGCGAATCCGCAAACAATTCTATCCCGACGACGACGTGGTGTTTGGCGGAATCAATACCTGGCGCGGCATCACGCGCCATAAGCCGATCCTGACCGGCCGCAGTTACATTCGAATCGGATCGATCATGACCGGAAAAATTGTGATGTATCCGGTCATCGATGATGTCGATGGAAACGGGAACCAGCTGATCAACTGGGTCGCCGAGATCAAGCAAGGAACGTTCGAGAGAAATGACTGGAACAAACCCGGCGATCTCCGCGATTTTTTCCACGTGTACCGTAATTGGCGTTTCGATTGGCTTGACGTGGCGGCATTGATCGAGCGTGCCGACCAAATTCTGGAATATCCCATGGTCGACAAGGATCCGATCGGCCGCTGGACGTTCGGGCGCGTGACGCTTGCCGGGGATGCGGCGCATCCCATGTATCCGCGCGGATCGAATGGCGCCGCGCAGGCGGCCATTGACGCCCGCATCCTCGCCGATCTCCTGCGTGATAGCCGCGATTCAAGCGCGGCGCTGCGTCGCTATGAGGAGCTGAGGCGCGAGCCAACGGCAAAAATCGTGCGCACCAATCGGCAATGTCCGCCGGATTTCATCAACATCAAGGTTGAAGAGCTGGTCGGCGATCGGCCGTTCGACAATCTCGACAAGTACATTTCGCAAGCCGAAATACGCGCGCTGTCCGACAATTACAAACGCATTGCTGGATTTGCGTTGGCGGATCTGAAGGCAAAATAACGATTTTCTCTTTGCCTCGAATCTTAAGGGCGGCCATCGGTTCGCGATCATATTGGCGATCGAGGGCACAGAAGACTGTCCCGTGATGCCGCTTTCACATCGGCCGCGACGTTCCATTGCGCGCGGGCGGTCGAGGAATCGCACCGGAACTCGTTGCGGGCGCGGTCTTGGGCAAATATTTTGATTTCACCGCGGGGTCTAAACTGGCGACGGCGCTGTCGGGCAAGCGGATCCAAGTCTCATCCATTCCCAACAGCGGTATCCCCAAATAGCCGCGCACCGTGAGGACTTGTCCATCGGGACGAAGCGTCATCATGGCGCGGTATACGTTGCCATCGCGAGGATCCAGAATATTTCCGTCCTCATAAGTCAGTCCGTGCCGTTTCATTCCCCTGATTAAGGAAAGCCCCAACAGGGGCGCATCCCGTCGGTCATCGGCGCATTTGCTGCAAATCGGGTTTGCCTCGTCTTGCGGCCTCGGAAACAGCTTGGCAATCACACCCTCATAAGCGCCGTCGCGCTCAATAAACAGAAACCACACGATGGGTTGGCCGGAATCGCCCTGTTTTTCCCAAAGACCGACAAGCGCCGGTTCCGCTGCCGCGGCGCGCGCTGCTGAGAAAGCCAGAATCGCCAATAACGCGATGGCCCGTGCCAGTGAGACAATTTTCAAACGCGGCTCCGATGCATCCAACCTCGATGGCGCCGTTCAATCCCTCGGCAATATGGCCGTTTCGTGAGCCTCGCGGCCGAGCTCGCGGGCTCCCGACGATCGATCGGAACGCGAACCAATGTCCGGCGTTGTTTATTCGCGCCTCATCTCCGTCCGCTTTTGGCGGCGGGCGGGGTTGGAACAGCGGGTATTGGCTGGTCAAGCCGGCCGGCTGAGGAATCGGAGAGCTTTTTGACCCATGCCGCTGTCCTTGAAGCTCGCATCGCGCAACCTCTTCCATGATCGGCTCCGCTTCCTTGCGACCTTGGTCGGCATCGTCTTTTCAATTGTCCTCGTGATGGCGCAGATGGGTCTCTACCTCGGTTTCGGCCGTATGGTGACGACGATGATCGATCACGCGCCGGCGGATCTGTGGATCGTGTCACGCGGGGTCAAATCCTTTGACGACTTATCGCTGCTCGATGCCGACACGGGAATTAAGGCGTTGGCGATTGCCGGGGTCGCTCACGCCACTCCGGTGATCATCGGATTTTCGATTTGGCGCATGCCGAGCGGAGAAATGACCCCCGTGTTCGTCGTTGGTTCGGATTTGGGAGCTCGCGGCCTGCAACCTTGGAATTTGGTTGAAGGTAAGGTTGAGGACTTAGCCGCGCCCGACGCCGTCGCGGTTGACCGCTCTTATTTCGAAACGCTGGGAATTTCGGGCGCCGGCGCGCTCGCCGAAATTCACGGCCAACAAGTCAGAGTGGCGGCCGTCACCGACGGCATTCGGTCCTTTGCTACCATGCCTTACGTGTTTTCGGGCCTTGATCGCGCGCGTTCTTATCTCGGATTATCCCCGGACAAGATCAGCCACTTGCTCATTCAGGTGGGGCGGGGAAGCGACGTCGAGCGAATCCGCCGCGAGATTCAAAAGAATATTGCCGGTATTGACGTTCTTACGCCGAACGAGTTTCGCGACCGCAGCCGCTCGTTTTGGCTGTTCGGGACGGGCGCCGGTGCCGCGCTTTTTTCCGGCGCGTTGCTCAGCGTGATCGTCGGAACGGTGATCGTGGCGCAGACACTTTATTCGAGCACCAAAGACCATCTGCCCGAATTCGCCACCCTGCGAGCCATAGGCTGCTCGAACCGCTACATTTATAAAGTCATTCGATACCAAGCGCTGCTCAACGCCGTCATCGGATTTTGCATCGCCGGCATCGTCGGCGCCGCGATGGTCCGTATGACGGCGAAGAGTGCGTTGCCGATCGTGCTTACGCCCGAGTTAGTCATTGGGTTGTTCATTCTAACTGTCGTGATGTGTACTGCCGCGGCGATCGTCGCAATCGCTCGGGTCGTTCGTATCGATCCGGTCATGGTCTTGACGCGATGACCGGGCCAATCATCGCGGCAAAAAACCTCACCAAGGTCTTCGGCCGCGGCCACGCGCAAGTCAGGGCGCTCAAGTCCGTCAGCCTGTCGCTTGCCGGCGGCAAATTGACGTTGTTGATGGGTCCATCCGGCAGCGGCAAGACCACGCTTCTCTCGATCCTTGGCTGCATGCTCAGTCCCGACGCGGGCGAGGTCTGCGTGTGCGGTATTTCCGCGAAGAAAGCGGGGCCCGAACAGCTCGCCAAGATCCGCAGGTCCTACATCGGGTTTGTATTCCAATCGTATCATTTGTTTCCCACCCTCACGGCCGCTGAAAACGTTCAATTGGCCCTGGACGTGCGTGGCGAGCGCGCCCGCAAGGCAAGGGCCAAGTCGCGGAAGTTGCTGGCAAGGGTCGGACTGGAGCAAAAGTTCACGGCCTTCCCGCGTGAGCTCAGCGGCGGCGAGCAGCAGCGGGTCGCGATCGCCCGGGCGATCGTCGCGAACCCCTCCGTCATTCTCGCGGATGAGCCCACCGCGGCTCTGGACGGCAGCAACGGTCGTGCGATCATGACCCTCCTCACCGAGATCGCCAGGGAGCAAAAGAGTGCCGTTCTGGTTGTGACGCACGATTCACGCATCATGCCGTTCGCGGACAGGATTATTTACATCGAGGACGGTTCTCTCACGGATGAAGAGACGGGCGGTGCCCGGGTCTATCCAATACGCAAGAGCGCCTCTGGCTGAATTTGACCGCGTGGGACGGCCGATGAATGCGAGCCTTCGCACCGCGAAGGGCGAATTGTCGGCCGGGAACAAACACATCCTCAACGGGTTGAAAGGGGCGAACTCGACGGTGCTTTTCCGCTTGGAGGAGTTTGCAGTGGCCCGCCCGGTTGCCGAGGATCATCCGTACACGCAATCGGCGCGAAAAGTTTCGCGGGCGAATGAGCGCCGTCTACCGCGAATAAACGGATGGACGAGCGCTTGTCCGCTTTCCGACTCTGTGCCGTGGGATAGCCCTGGCGCATTGGAAATTGGGTTCGATCTTCCGGAGCGCTACAACGCAAGCGAAATCCTGTTTCATAATTTAGTGGAGGGGCGTGGCGACCATCTTGCCGTGACCGGGCCCGCGGGTACGCGCAGCTACGCGCAACTGTGCTCGGATGCCGCGCGATGGGGCAACGGTTTGCTGTCCCTCGGTCTCACGCGCGGTGATCGCGTCCTTCTGTTTCTCGAGGACACGCCCGCCTATCCGGCGGCCTTTTTTGGCGCCGTCCGCGCGGGGCTGGTGCCGGTCCTGATCAATTTTCTCACGCCGTCGGATTCACTGCGGTTCTATCTGATCGATTCAGGCGCCCGAGTCGCCATTGCGGAGGCGGCCTTCTGCGATCGCATCGATAGCGCGCGCGCGGGCACGCGGCTGAACCACCTGATCGTCGTCAATGGCCAGGCAGACCGTAAGCTGCGATTTGAGACGAAACCGGCGGCCGCGTGGCTCTCGACATTTCCCGACCGATTGCCGCCCGCGGACACGCACCGCAATGAGATGGCGTTTTGGATGTACTCGTCCGGCTCGACCGGTCGGCCAAAAGGAATTGTACATTTGCAGCACGACATGGCGTACACGGCGCAGTCTTATGGCCGCCATATCCTCAAACTGACTTCGCAGGATATCTGTTATTCGGCGCCCAAGATCTTTTTCTCGTACGGTTTTAGTAATTCGATCACCTATCCTTTTTCGGTGGGCGCGACTTCGTTGCTGGTGCCGGGCGCGCCGAAACCCGCTGCGGTGTTTGCGGCAATTGCGCAATATCGTCCGACCGTCTTCTTTGGACTACCGACGCTCTACGTAACCTTGACCAACGCCCCGGAGCGCGCCCATGCCGATGTTTCCTCGCTGCGCCTCGCCATCTCGGCCGCGGAAATTTTATCCGCCGACGTCTTCAACGCCTGGAAGGAATTGACGGGAATCGAGATCATCGAGGGCCTGGGCTCGACCGAGGTGCAGAACATCTATGTCTCCAATACCATCGAAAAGAAAAAGCTCGGCGCCGCGGGCATGCGCGTGCCTGGTTATGAGCTCGTGCTCAAGGATCGGAGGGGTAACGAGGTCGGCGAGGGTCGCGAAGGCATTTTGTGGGTACGCGGCCAGTCCAACACGCCGCTCTATTGGAACTGCCCGGATAAAACCGCGGAAATCATCCGCGAGGAAGGATGGCTTTGTACCGGCGATCGTTTCGCGCGTGATAAAGACGGGTTCTATTTTTTCCGCGGCCGCAACGACGATCTTGTGAAGATTTCGGGGCAATGGGTCCATCCGCTGGAAGTTCAAAGCTGTCTTTGCGGACACCCGGATGTGCGCGAATGCGCCGTTGTTGCGGTGGAATTGCCCGATCGTCGCACGACGTTGAAGGCTTTCGTCGTCATGAAAGACGCCTCCTTCAATCCCGAGGAGGCGACGCGTACCCTGCAGAATTTCGTGAAGCACAGCCTGCTTCCGTACAAGTACCCGCGAATGGTTCAGTTCTTGCGCGAACTTCCAAAAACGGGAACCGGAAAAATCGACCGGCAGGCTCTTTTGAAAACCGACGGGGAACAAATTTTACGTCGAAAACCCAAGCGGCGTAGAAAAATTCGTTCCAGCCGGCCCGACTTAATCGTGGCGAATCCCGCAGGCCGGCGAGCACCGGCGGGCCGAGCATGAGCAGGACAAGTCTGGCGATCGGCAATTTACGCGCATTTGTCATTCTGCTCGTCGTATCGTTTCATTCAACATTGGCCTATCTCGCCTCGCAGTCAGCCTCGCCGCTGCCCTTCGATAGTCCGCCTTATGATTGGCGCGCAATTCCGATCCACGATAGCGCGCGATGGTTCGGCTTCGATCTGTACGGCGCTTTTCAATACGTATTCCTGATGCCCTTCATGTTTCTTCTTTCCGGACTTTTTGTCTGGCCCAGTCTCGTGCGCAAAGGAGCCGGGGCATTTCTCTACAATCGCTCGTTACGCATCGGCGTGCCGTATGTTCTCACGCTCTGTTTGCTGATGCCGGTGACCTTTTATCCGGCCTATCGGATCACGGCGATCGATCCGAGCTGGTCCGCATACTGGACGCAGTGGACGGCGCTGCCGTTCTGGCCGGATGGACCGCTGTGGTTTCTGTGGCAAATATTGCTGCTCGACTTCGCCGCGGCAGCGCTGTTTCGGTTTGCGCCTCGCGCGGGCGAATTCCTCGGCCGGCTGTCGATAGGGGCCGGCGAATTTCCCGGGCGATACTTCATCGGATTTGCGGTCGTTTCCGCGCTCGCCTATCTCCCTCTGGCTTCGATCTTTAAGCCCTGGGACTGGGATCAATTCGGTCCGTTTTCTTTTCAGCCCGGCCGCTTGCTGCACTACGCGGTCTACTTCTTTGCGGGCCTCGGCATCGGCGTCAATGGAATCGAGCGCGGCCTATTCCGCTCGGACGGCATGTTGGCCCGCCGTTGGGCGCTCTGGCTGGGCCTCGCGCTCGTCGCATTTTTCGCCTGGATGGGCGTCACCGCGCTGACGATGGAAGGTCAGCGTTGGCAAGCGCCGCTTCAACCAGTCTCCGATATTTTATTCGCTTTCTCGAGTGCTGCCTCCTGTTTTGCGCTTGCAGCAATCTTCTTGCGTTTTGCAACCCGGCAGATGCCGATAGCAGACAGTCTCTCGCAGAACGCGTACGCGATATATCTGGTGCATTATGGGTTCGCGATCTGGCTGCAATTTCTGCTGCTTGGGCTGGCGCTTTTCGCGGTGGCAAAGGGCGCCATCGTATTCGCCGGCACGCTCACCCTCGGTTGGGCTACCGCGATCGCTTTACGCCGCATGCTCGTCGGCGCTGGTGAGATCTTGCGGGAACGGCGCACATCGGCGGGGCCGCATGCAAGGTTGCGGGCCGGTTCAGGCGATGCCCGGACTAAACGAGCGTGAACGATATCCGCCCGGCCGCCGGCCGTTGCGCTCTCAGCCGAACATCCACGATTTTGGATCCGCGATCGGCTTATTCTCATTGAGCGCGAGAATGCCCTTGATATTGCGGATGGTCGACCACACCAGCGACCACAACAAGATCAGCACCCCGATCCCGACCACCACTAGCGCGAGCCCGACCGCGACATAGAGCAGCAAGATCCAGAACGTGCGGATCTGAAATTGAAAATGGGATCGCGCCACCGGATCGGCCGTGTCCGATTTTATGTAGGCGATGATCACGCCGATGATGGCCGTGATGACGGTCAAGAAGCCGGCGAGATAAAGAACATAGACGATGAGCGCGAGGCCGGAGTCCGACACCACCCGCGGCGGCGGGTCTTTCGGCGTTTCTCCGGTCATGTGTGGTCCCTTCCGCTCCGCTGCCTTGCCGCAGGTTATAAACAAATATGGCCCCGACTTATCGCTGATTGGCAATATCTCAATCGGCAATTCAGCCCTAAATTTCCAAGGGCGGACAACGAGTGGCGCGAATTCCGCCATAGTCGAGCCTGCATACTCGCGGCCGCGGAGGGCGACGTTGCCGGCTCCGTCAAGCTTCCCGCCGCCCGGCTTGGCCTTGACGCAGAAAGAGCTTCAGTGGTGAGCTGATCGCCAGGCTGGGCAGGAAATCCATACGCAAAAAAGCGATGGCTTCGGCGCTGGCGGGCCTGCTCGGGCTCGCAGCCGTCTTCACCCTGCTCGCGGGCGCCGCCCGCGCGCAGCAGGATCCGCGCGACCAAGCGCACAGGCAACGGCGGAGGGCGGAACGCTCGCGTGCTTGAGGCCGCGGCACTGTTGCCGCGGCAGCCGGTCAAGCTTGAGCGATCCCCCATAATGGCGCCCTTGATGCTGGCGGCGACTTCCCGCTAACTGTCGCCGATCGGCTGCCCTCTTTCGAGTCCGAGCCATGCCCCTTTCGAGCGTCGACTTTTCCACGGTTTCTCGCGTGCTCGTGGTGCATCTTCGCCATTATGGCGACGTGCTGCTGACGTCACCGGTCTTTTCGGCGTTGAAAAAACACGCGCCGCACATCGAAGCCGATGCGCTGATTTACGACCACACGGTCGAGATGCTCACCTTCCACCCGGCGATCGCGGAAATCCATTGCAGCGTGCGCAAGCGCAAGGACCTTCCGTTCGCCGACAAGCTCCGATCGGAACTTCGGCTGTTGCGCACGCTTCGCGCCCGCCGCTACGACATGCTGATCTGCCTCGGCAACCATCCGAGCGCCCTTTGGCTGACGTGGTTTCTGCGGCCGCGCTACAACGTGGCGCCGCGCAGAGCGGGCGCGCTGGCGCGTCTGTGGCGAAAGAATTTCACCCAGGTCGTGAAATATCCGGCCAACGCGCGGCGGCATCAGATCGAGCTGAACCTCGACGCGCTGCGCATGTTTGGCGTCTTTCCGGGCGAGGAGGAACGCCGGCTCGTGCTGGTGCCGGGCGAGGACGCCGAAGCATCGGTGCGCAATCGCATGGCCGCGGCGGGTCTGGCGCCCGGCGGCTTCGTCATTGTGCATGCGCCCGCGAGCCTCGCCTACAAGCAATTGCCGCCCGAGCGCACCGCTCGGCTGATCGAAGAACTCGTCAAGGATGGCGAGCGCGTCGTGCTCACCGGCGCACCCGCCAAGTCGGATCTCGCCTTGATCGGCGCGATCCGCGGCGAGTGCCGCGCCGACACCGTCGACTTTTCCGGCCAGCTGTCGATGAAGGAGCTCGCCGCATTGATCGGGCAAGCCAAGCTCGTCATCGCCGTCGACTCCGCGCCGGTGCACATCGCCGCGGCGATGCAGACGCCGGTGGTCGCGATCTTCGGGCCCACCAATGAATACATCTGGAGCCCGTGGCGCGTGCCGCACCGGGTGGTCGCTTCCAGCCGCCATCCCTGCCGGCCGTGCCATAACGCCGGCTGCGGCGGCAGCGGGGTGAGCGACTGTCTTCTCACGCTTCCGGCGGATTCGGTGCTCGCCGCGGCGAGAGAGCTCATGGCCGAGCGCGCCGGCCGGAGATTGCCGCCGGCGAGCGAGCCGCGGCGCAAAGTCGCTCCGTAACGTCGGGTCCCGGACGTTGTTAAACGCGATGGGTATCGGTATTGCGTTTTTGTGCGCATAATCTGTTCCGCCGCGAAGACGCGGCCAAAAACATGGGGGAGCCGTTGGCAAGAAGCGCCGGATCGTACCGGGCAGCGCGGTCGACGGAAATTGCGCTCGTCATTCTGCTCGCCGCCTTTTGCGGCGTATGGCCGCACGCCGCCAGCGCCGCCGAGGCCCGCGGCGTGGCGGAAGTCCCCGCCGAGGATATTTTCGGCTTCACCTCGCCGACCGACGTGGGCAATGAGGGCGACAAGGGATTCGCCAACGAGAATGACGGCCGCCTCGGCAAGCGAAGCGGCACCTATCATGCGCTGAATACGAAATACGAATTCAGCAAGACCTTGCCCGACGACTGGTGGATCGCCGGTTCCTTGTTCGGGGCGTTCTACCGCATTGACAACGTTCCCGGCCTCAACGATGTCGATCGCATCGCCTTCGACGGTCTGTCATTTGAAATCGAGCACCGCGTCCTCAAACGCGGGGCGGGAAATCCGTTCGCCATTTCGCTGTCGATCGAACCGCGTTGGGGCAGGATTGACGGCATTTCCGGAGAAGGCTCGAATTCGTTCAGCGCGGCCCTCAAGCTGTTCGCCGACGCGGTGGTGATCCCCGACCGGATGTTCTGGGCGGCGAATTTGCAGTGGGCGCCGCAGACGGCGCAGGATCCGGCGAACCGCGGTCATTGGATGGATTCTTCATCGACGCTTGTGTCGACGGCGCTTGCGTTTCAGCTTTCGGCCAAACTCTATGCCGGCGTCGAAACGCGTTATCTGTCGTCGTTCGGCAACGCCTGGCCCAGCCAAAATCTCGGCAACGCGCTCTACCTTGGCCCGACGTTCTTGTGGCGGATCACGGACAAGGTGTCTTTCAACGCGACGTTTCAACCGCAAGTCGCCGGCCACGCGGCCGGAAATCCTGCCAGGCTCGATCTCGATAATTTCGAGCGCGCCCAGTTTCGCGCAAAGCTCGCCGTCGCGTTGTAAGGATTTTATTTTTCGCCGCCGCTTGGGCGATGAAACGCGGACAAGATCGGCTCAAAGGTCCTGCGTGCGGCGAGCCATGGCGCGCTCCCAGAGCTTTTCCCGGTCCTCGTCGAAAACCAAGGCCGGCTCTTCCGGGGCAATAAACCAGGCGCCGCTTGCGAGTTCACCCTCGAGCTGGCCGGACGCCCAACCCGCATAGCCGAAGAGAACGAGGCTCTTCTGCGGTCCCCGGTCATGGCCGATATCGCGCAGGATCTCGGGCGTCGAGGTCACCGCCACGCGCCCGTCAATATCGACGGTTTCGGCGCGGCGATAATCGGGGCTGTGGATGACAAAGCCGATTTGCGGCGCGACTGGACCGCCCGCGAACACGCGCACGCTGCCGTTGGCCGAGTTTTCCTTCTCACCGAGCGTCGCGAGAATGCTTGCGAGCGGACGCTCTCCCAGCGGCCGATTTAGCACCAGGCCGACCGCGCCTTCCTGGCTGTGCCGCACGATGAGAATCACCGTTTGATCGAAGCGCGGATCGCCCATCCGGGGCGAAGCGATCAGCAGCTGACCGGCGAGCGAGCCGCGCGCCGGCAATTCGCCGGGCGTCGGCAAGGCGGCATGGAGCAATTCCGCCGGCGCCAAGATCGCGGCAAGCGCGAGGATCGCGTACCTTAGCCAGTTCAACAACATGGTCGGTTGCCGATCGGGCGGACGCTACTCCCTTCCCATCCGATATGTCCAAGGATAAGGCTTGACGGCGCGAGGCGGAGACGAGGCATGGCAAAACCGGATGAGACGCTCGACGCCTACATCGAGGCGGCGGCGCGCGCGCTGTCGTTGCCGATCGAGCCCGAGTGGAAGCCCGCCATCCGCGCCAATCTCCAAGCGACGCTGAAACACGCCGCCCTCGTCGACGAATTCCCGCTGCCGGACGAGGTCGAACCGGCGCCGGTATTCAAGGCGTGATGCATGGCGCTTGATCACGATTGGGCGCCGGCCTGGCGGATCGTCTCCGCGATCGAGAGGGGCGAGGCGAGCGCACTCGCGGTTGTCGAGGCGGCGCTCACGCGCATCGAGCGGCTCAACCCGAAAGTCAATGCGTTCACGGCCGTCGTCGCCGAGCGCGCGCGCGCAAAAGCGAAGGCGATCGATGCGCGCAAACCGGGCGGCGCGGCGCCGCTCGCCGGCGTTCCCTTCGCCGTCAAGAATCTGTTCGACGTGAAGGGGCTCGTGACCGTCGCCGGCTCCAAGATCAACCGCGACCACGTGCCGGCGGCGAAGGATTCGCCGTTGATCGAGCGGCTCGAGGCCGCGGGCGCGATCCTCGTCGGCGCGCTCAACATGAGCGAATACGCCTATGATTTCACCGGCGAGAATATCCATTACGGCCCCGCCCGCAATCCGCATGATCTGACGCGCATGACCGGCGGCTCGTCGAGCGGCTCGGTTGCCGCCGTCGGCGGCGGGCTGGTGCCGCTCTCGCTCGGCTCCGACACCAACGGCTCGATCCGCGTGCCGGCCTCGCATTGCGGAATTTTCGGCCTGAAGCCGACTTATGGACGGCTTTCGCGTGCGCGCTCGTTTCCGTTCGTGACGAGCCTCGACCATGTCGGGCCCTTCGCACGCAGCGCGCGCGATCTCGCGCTCGCCTATGACGCAATGCAGGGCCGCGATCCCGAGGATCCGGTATGCGCCGATCGCGACGCCGAACCGGTGACGCCGCTCGTCGAGCGCGGCGCCGACGGCCTGCGCATCGCGATCGCCGGCGGATACTTCCAAAAAGGCGCGTTTCCCGAGGCGAAGGAAGCGCTCGCCCGCGTCGCCGCGGCGCTCGCCGCCAAGCGCGAGGTCGAAATTCCGGAATCCGGGCGCGCGCGTTCCGCCGCCTATGTGATTACCGCGAGCGAGGGCGCGGCGCTCCATCTCGAGCGGTTGCGCCGGCGTGCGCGCGATTTCGATCCCGCGGTGCGCGACCGCCTGATCGCCGGCGCGATGGTGCCGGCTTCGCTCGTGGTGAAGGCGCAGAAGTTCCGCCGCTGGTATCGCGCAGAAGTGCTCAAGCTCTTCGACGGCGTCGATGCGATTCTCGCGCCGGCAAGCCCCTGCACGGCGCCGAAAATCGGCCAGCAGACGTTTGTGATCGACGGCGTCGAAATGCCGCTCCGGCCGAATCTCGGCCTCTACACCCAGCCGATTTCCTTCATCGGGCTGCCGGTGGCGGTGGCGCCGGTGCCGCTCGCGCCGCTGCCGATCGGGGTGCAGATCATCGCCGCGCCCTGGCGCGAGGATGTCGCGCTGCGGATCGCACATACGCTGGAGGAGATGGGCGTTGCCTCGGCGCCCCGGCCCGTGCTTTGACAGGAAAAAACGATGTCCGCTTATCGCCTGCACCACTTTCCGGAATCGGGCAACAGCTACAAGCTGGCGCTCATGCTGACACTGTGCGGACAAAAATTTGAACCGGTATGGACCGACTTCGGCGGTGGCGTCACCCGCACTGCGGAATGGCGGCAGAAGGTCAACGCGCTCGGCGAAATCCCCGTGCTGGAGGATTCAGGCGAACGCCTCACCCAGACGGCGCCGATTTTGCTGCGCTTGGCCGAGCGCTACAGCCGGTTTGGCGGCAAGGACGACAATGAGCGTTTCGAAATCCTGCGCTGGCTTTTTTGGGACAACCACAAGCTCACCGGCTACATGGCGACGTATCGCTTTCTGCGCGCGTTCACGCCTTCTCCCGATCCGCAGGTGCTCGCCTTCATGCGAAATCGCATCGACGATTATCTCGGCATCGCCGAGCGCCACCTTCAGGATCGTTCGTTTCTGGTGGGCGAGCAGCCGACGGTGGCGGATCTCTCCATGTGCGCATACCTCTCCTTTCCGCCGGAAGAGAGTGGGTATCACCTGGCCGCGAGTCATCCGGCCGCGTACGCGTGGCTCGGTCGGATCGCGGCGCTGCCGGGCTGGCGCGCGCCCTATGATTTGCTGCCGGGCCAGCGCTTGCGCTGCTACGTATAAGCGACGCGGAGTCGCCCGTCGGTTTTTGGCGTTTGGCTTGCGGCAACAGGGCGCAAGCCGGACATACATTCGTGCAACTTTTCGCCTTGCCTCGTGCTTATAATGGACTGAGGCTTTCCCGAGGGCGCAGCGCTATGTGAGGCGCGCAAATGAACGTTTCCTCCTGGCGGCGACAATATCTGACCCGGCCGATCTTCGGCTGGGCGAAGAACGCGCTCCCCACCATGTCCGACACCGAGCGCGAGGCGCTGGAAGCCGGCGACGTGTGGTGGGACGCGGAATTGTTCACCGGCAATCCCGACTGGTCGAAGCTCTTGGCGACGCCGAAGGCGACGCTTTCGGCGGAAGAGCAAGCTTTCCTCGACGGCCCGGTCGAGGAGCTTTGCGCGCTCTGCGACGACTGGAAGATCAATTGGGAGCTGCGCGATCTGCCGCCGGAAGCCTGGGAATTCATCAAGCAGCACCGCTTCTGGGGCATGATCATCCCCAAGGAGCATGGCGGGCTCGGCTTTTCCGCCTTCGCCCACTCCGAGGTGATCCGCAAATTGTCGAGCCGCTCGGTGACGGCGGCGGTCACCGTCATGGTGCCGAATTCGCTCGGCCCGGGCGAGCTTCTGATGCGCTTCGGCACCGAGGAGCAGCGCAAGCACTGGCTGCCGCGGTTGGCTGCCGGCGCCGAGATTCCCTGTTTCGGCTTGACCAGCCCCGAGGCCGGCTCCGATGCCGCCGCGATGATCGACAAGGGCGTCGTCTGCCGCGACAACAGCGGCAATCGCGAAATCGGCATCCGGCTGAATTGGCACAAGCGCTACATTACGCTCGGCCCGGTCGCGACCGTCCTCGGCATCGCCTTCAAGCTTTACGATCCCGACCATATTCTCGGGAAAGAAGAAGACATCGGCATCACCCTGGCGCTGGTGCCGGTGAACACCGCCGGCGTCGAGATCGGCCGCCGCCATCTGCCCGCATTCCAAGTTTTCCAGAACGGCCCGAACTGGGGCCGCGACGTGTTCATTCCGCTCGACAACATCATCGGCGGCGCCGAGCGGGTGGGACAGGGCTGGAAGATGCTGATGGCCGCGCTCGCCGCCGGCCGCGGCATTTCGCTGCCCTCGCAATCGGCGGCGGGCATCGCCTATGCCGCGCGCACCTCCGGCGCCTATGCGCGCGTGCGCGAGCAATTCCACGTGCCGATCGGAAAATTCGAGGGCATCCAGGAGGCGCTCGGCCGCCTCGCCGGCAGCGCCTATCTTATCGACGGCGCGCGCCGTTTCACCTGTGCCGGCCTCGACCAAGGCCACCATCCGGCGGTGATTTCCGGCATCATGAAGTTGCACGCGACCGAGCGTCTGCGCGCCGCGGTGAACGAGGCCATGGACATCCATGGCGGCAAGGCAATCATGGACGGCCCGCACAACTACCTCGGCAATCTCTACCGCTCGGTGCCGGTCGGCATCACCGTCGAGGGCGCGAACATCCTCACCCGCAATCTCATCGTCTTCGGCCAGGGCGCGATCCGTTCACATCCTTATCTGTTGGCGGAGATGAACGCGCTCGGCGAGCCGGACCGGCAAAAGGCGCTCGAGCGCTTCGATGACGCGCTCTGGAAGCACGTCGGCCACAGCCTCGCGACGTTGCTCCGCGCCTGGGGGCGGAGCTGGACCGGCGGCCTCATTTCGCCGGCGCCCGACGCGGGTGCGGCGACGAAGTTCTATCGCCAGCTTTCGCGCTACGCCGCGTGCTTTGCGCTCACCGCCGACATGGCGCTGCTCACCATGGGCGGCGCGCTCAAGCGCAAGGAAATGATCTCCGCCCGCCTCGGCGACATTCTCGCCGAGCTTTATCTTCTTTCCGGCGCGCTCAAGCGCTGGCAGGACGAAGGAAGGCAAGAGGCGGATTTCCCGCTGCTCGCCTTCTGCATGGAAACCGGACTGAAGACGATCGACGCGCGCTTTCAGGAAGTGTTCGCCAATTTCCCCAACCGCTTCGTCGCGCTGTTCCTGAAACTCATCGTGCAGCCGCTCGGCATCCGCCGCCACGGTCCGCGCGACGCGCTCACCCGCCAATGCGCGGAAATCCTCATGCAGCCCTCGGAGACCCGTGAGCGGCTGACGCCCGATCTTTATATCGATGATGCCGATGACGGCCTCGCCCGGCTCGAGCGGGCGTTCCGCGCGGTCACGGCGGCCGAGCCGGTGACGAAAAAGATGCACGAGGCGAAAATCCGCGACTGGCGCGAGGCCAAGGAAAAGGGCGTGATCAACTCCGTGGAAGCAAAAGAAATGGAAGCGATGAGCGACGCCCTCGCCATGGCCGTCGATGTCGACGATTTCGCGCCGGAAGAACTCATGCCCGCCGGCGGGATCAAGACCAAGCGTCAGCCGGCGAGCGCGCCCGCCGCCAAGGCGAGCTGATCATGCGCCCGGTCTACATCATCGATGGAGCACGCACGCCGTTCCTGAAGGCGCGGAGCGGACCGGGGCCGTTCACCCCGGTCGACCTCGCCGTGCAGTGCGGGCGGCCGTTATTGCTGCGCCAGCCGTTCGCGCCCGGCGACTTCGATCAGGTGATCCTCGGCTGCGTCAACGTCATTGCCGACGAGATGAACCCGGCGCGCGTCGCGGCGCTGCGCCTCGGCATGGGCGAGCGCATGCCCGCTTTCACCGTGCAGATCAATTGCGGCTCCGGCATGCAGTCGATCGACACGGCCTACCGCTACATTCAGGACGGCATTTCCGATCTCGTGCTCGCCGGCGGCACCGAGGCGCTGAGCTACGCGCCGCTCGTCTATCGCCGCGCGGCGGTGGAGTGGTTCGGCCGCATGTTCACGGCGAAATCCGTTTGGCAGCGCATCGCCAACTTCTTCACGCTCCGGCCCTCGTTTTTCTCGCCGATCATCGGGCTCGAGCGCGGCCTCACCGATCCGGTGGTCGAGTTGAACATGGGCCAGACCGCCGAGGTGCTGGCGAAGCTCTTCGACATCTCGCGGTTGGAAGCCGACGAATACGCGGTCGAGAGCCACCGGCGGCTGGCCAAGGCGCAGGCGGAAGGTTGGCTCGCCGACGAAGTCGAGCCCGCCTTCGACCGCGCCGGCAAGGTCTATACCCAGGACGATGGCGTGCGGCCGGATTCCACGGTCGACAAGCTCGCCGCGCTCAAGCCCGCCTTCGAGCGGCCGTGGGGCAAGGTCACCGCCGGCAACAGCTCGCAAATCACCGATGGCGCTTCGTGGCTGATCCTCGCCTCCGAGGACGCGGTGAAGAAGCACGGGCTGAAACCCAAGGCGGTGATCGTCGACAGCCAATGGTCGGCGCTCGATCCCTCGATCATGGGGCTCGGGCCGGTGTTGTCGGCCACCGAAATCTTGAAGCGGCAGAAGCTCGCGCTGAACGACGTGGAGCTGTGGGAGCTGAACGAGGCGTTCGCGGCGCAAGTGCTCGCCTGCCTCGCCGCCTGGCAGAACGAAAAATTCTGCCGCGAGGTGCTCGGCCTCGAGGGAGCCGCCGGCAGAATCGACCGCGCGCGGCTCAATGTCGACGGCGGCGCGGTCGCGCTCGGCCATCCGGTCGGCACCAGCGGCAACCGTATCGTGCTGCATCTCGTCAACGCCATGCGGCGCCTCGGCATGCGGCGCGGGATCGCCACCGAATGCATCGGCGGCGGGCAGGGCGGCGCCATGCTCGTCGAAATGGTGTGAGACGATGGAAAGCAAAATCCGCGGCGTGATGCAGGATCACGAGCTGGAGCTCGGGCCCGATCCCGGCCCGACACCGGCGCTCGATCATTGGCGCTATGCGAAAGACGAGGAAGGAATCGGCTGGCTCGTCATCGACCGCCAGGGATCGAGCGCGAATACGCTCTCCGAGGCGGTGCTGACCGAACTCGATCTCGTGCTGGGCCTGATCGAAAAGGATCAACCCAAGGGCCTCGTCATTCGCTCGTCGAAGCCCTCGGGCTTCATCGCCGGCGCTGATGTTTCCGAATTCGCCGGCGCCAAGGACGCGGCCGCGGTCGAACAGAGGATCACGCGCGCCCATCAGGTGATCGACCGCCTCGAAGCGCTGCCGTTCGTCACCGTCGCGGTTGTGCACGGCTTCTGTCTCGGCGGCGGGCTTGAAGTCGCGCTCGCCTGCAAGCGGCGGATCGCGATCGAGGGCGCGAGCTTCGGCTTTCCCGAGGTGATGCTGGGCCTCCATCCCGGTCTCGGCGGCACCGCGCGTCTGCCGCGCCTGATCAGCCCGCTCCAGGCGATGACCATGATGCTTACCGGGAAATCGCTCGATGCGCGCCGCGCCAAGGCCGCGGGCCTCCTCGACGCGGTGACCGAGGAGCGCCATGTGCGCAACGCCGTGCGCGCCGCGGTGGCGGGCGAGCTGAAGGCGGCGCGCCCGGGCATGATGGTTTCGCTTTTTGACAACGCGTTTGCCCGCCGCCTGCTGGCTGCGCGCATGCGCGCCGAAGCCCGAAAGAGCGCCGACCCCGCGCATTATCCCGCGCCCTACGCGCTGATCGATCTGTGGGAGAAGGCCGGCGGCGATCGCGCGGCGATGCTGGCGGGCGAGATCAAATCCTTCGCGCAGCTGATCGTCTCCGATACCGCGCAAAATCTCATCCGCGTCTTTTTCCTCCGCGACCGGCTGAAGAAGATCGCCGGCGAGCGCCAAGACATCCGCCGCGTCCACGTGATCGGCGCCGGCGCCATGGGCGGCGACATCGCCGCCTGGTGCGCGCGCGAGGGAATTTCGGCGACGGTCTCCGACATGAAGCCCGAGCCGATCGCCGGCGCCATTGCGCGCGCCGCCGATCTCTACAAAAAGGTGCTCAAGAAAAGCATCGATCAGCGCGACGCGCTCGATCGCCTGATCCCCGACCTGAAGGGCGAAGGCGTCGGCGGCGCCGACATCGTGATCGAGGCGGTGCCCGAGAAGCTCGACATCAAGCACAAGGTCTATGCCGCGATCGAGCCGAAGATGAAAGCGGGCGCGATTCTCGCGACCAACACCTCGAGCATTCCGCTCGAGCAGCTGCGCGGGGGCTTGAAGAAGCCCGAGCGCCTCGTCGGCCTGCACTTCTTCAACCCGGTCTCGCGCATGCTGACCGTCGAGGTGGTGAGCCACGACCGCGCCGAGCAATCGGCGCTCGCCACCGCCAGGAGCTTCGTCGGCCAGATCGATCGCCTGCCGGTGCCGGTGAAGAGCGCGCCCGGCTTCCTCGTCAACCGCGCGCTCACGCCCTACATGATCGAGGCGATGGTGATGATCGACGAGGGCGTGGCGAAGGAAACCATCGATCGCGCGGCGGAAAAATTCGGCATGCCGATGGGGCCGATCGAGTTGGCCGATCAGGTCGGGCTCGACATCTGCCTCGACGTCGCCGACATGCTGAAGAAGAGCCTCGCACGCGAGCAGCCCGACGCGCCGCAATGGTTGCGCGACAAGGTCGCGAACAAGGAGCTCGGCCGCAAGACCGGCAAGGGTTTCTACGCATGGAAGGACGGCAAGGCGCAAAAATCCGGCAACGGCGCCGAGCCGACGCCGGAGATGACCGACCGGCTGATCCTGCCGATGCTCGACGTTTGCGTCGGCGCGCTGCGCGAGGGCGTGGTCGACGACGCCGACGTCGCCGACGGCGCGATGATCTTCGGCACCGGCTTCGCGCCCTTCCGCGGGGGCCCGTTGCACTACGCCAAAGCGCGCGGCGTCGATGATATCGTCTCCACGCTGCGGAATTTCTCGCAGAAATATGGCAAGCGTTTCACCCCCGATCCTGGATGGGATCAGTTGACCAAGCGCGCATGAGCGGCGCGCCCAAAACCTACGCGGACCCGGATCAACTCGCCGACGACATCATCCGCGAAGTCGGCAAGACCATCGTGCTCGGCCTGCCGCTCGGCCTCGGCAAGGCGAATCACGTCGCCAACGCGCTTTACCGCCGCGCCGCCGCCGACCGCTCGATCTCGCTCACCATCTTCACCGCGCTCACGCTGGAGAAGCCGCGTTACGCCAACGATCTGGAGCGCCGCTTTCTCGCGCCGGTGATCGAGCGCCTGTTCGGCGGCTATCCGGAACTCGAATACGCCAAGGCGTTGCGCGCGGGCGCGCTGCCGCCGAACATCCGGGTCAACGAGTTTTTTCTGCTCGCCGGCGCCTGGCTCGGTGTGCCGGCGGCGCAGCAGCACTACATCTCCGCGAATTACACCCACGCCATGCGCTACGTGCTTGCGCGCGGCGTCAACGTCGTCGCCCAGCTCGTCGCGAAACGCGTCCGCGTCGTCGACGGCAAGACGCGGCTGAGCCTCAGTTGCAACACCGACACCACGCTCGATCTGCTCGCCGCACGGGCGGCGGGGGCGGCGAACTTCAAGCTCGTCGCCGAGGTGAATTCCGAGCTTCCGTTCATGCCGGGCGAGGGCGACCTCGCGGCCGAGGAATTCAGCCACGTGTTGGAGAGCAAGGCGCTCGACTTTCCGCTATTCGCGCCGCCCTACGAGCCGATCAGCGACCGCGGCTACGCCATCGGCTTTCACGTCGCCCGCCTCGTCTCCGACGGCGGCACGTTGCAAATCGGCATCGGGCAGGAGGGCGACGCGGCGGCGCAAAGTCTGATCCTCCGCCACAAGCACAACGCGGTCTTCCGCGAGATCCTCGCCCGGCTCGACGCCAACCGTCCGCCGCCCGCGCTGAACGAGCTCATGCCGTTCGAGACGGGCCTTTACGGCATGAGCGAAATGCTGGTGTCCTCTTTTCTCGAGCTGATGAAAGCGGGCATCGTCAAGCGCGAGGTCGGCGGCAAATTCATGCACGCGGCCTTCTTCGTCGGGCCCAAGGCGTTCTACCGCGCGCTTCGCGAGATGGACCCGGCGCTTTTGTCGAAGATCGAGATGACGGCGGTCTCGTTCACCAATCAGCTCTACGGCGGGGAGGAGAACAAGCGGCGCGGGCGCGCCAGGGCCCGCTTCATCAACAACGCGATGATGGCGACGCTGATGGGGGCGGCGGTTTCCGACGGCCTGGAGGATGGCCGCGTGGTGAGCGGCGTCGGCGGCCAGTATAATTTCGTCGCGCAGGCCTTCGCGCTCGAAGATGCGCGCTCGATCCTCACGCTGAACGCGACCCGCGGCGTCGGACGCAAGGCGACCTCGAACGTGCGGTGGAGTTACGGCCACACCACGATTCCGCGGCACCTGCGCGACCTCGTCGTTTCCGAATACGGCGTCGCGGATCTGCGCGGAAAGACCGACGAAGAGGTGATCGCCGCGATGCTGTCGCTCGCCGACGCGCGCTTTCAGTCCGAACTTCTGCGCCGGGCAAAAGACGCGGGAAAAATCCCGAAGAATTTCCAAATCCCGGCCTATGCCCGCGAAAACACGCCAGCGCGCATTGCCGCGGCGCTCGCGCCGTTTCGCGAGCGCGCCCTGTTGCCGCCGTTCCCGTTCGGCAGCGACTTCGACGCCGTCGAGCAGCGTCTCATTCCCGCCCTGCAGGTTTTGAAGGACGCCTCGTCAGGCGAGCCCTTGCGCCTGCTCGCGCTGTTGTTCGGCGGCCTCTTGGGAAAGACCGAATCCGATTCCGACCGCGCCGCGCTCGCGCGGCTTGCGCTCGACCGGCAGAAGAATTTCAGCGACCGCCTCTACGCCACGCTCGTTCGCGGCGCGCTTCGCCGCGCCGGCTCTTAGCGGCGCAGGGCCGCGAGGCCGAGCGTGAGCGCGCCGAGCAATTCGGGCGAGGGATGCACGATC
>Ga0070697_100000546_pt1 | contig 28283 bp, 25 predicted proteins | sample KBSK1501metaG_FD_65475 | JGI IMG/M metagenome (GOLD analysis project Ga0070697, IMG submission 65475) | Corn, switchgrass and miscanthus rhizosphere microbial communities from Kellogg Biological Station, Michigan, USA - KBS K1-50-1 metaG | ecosystem: Host-associated > Plants > Roots >...
GCCCCGCCGGTATAACCGCGCTCGCTTGATGCCCTGGCGGTAGCTCTTGAGGACTCCGCGGCTGACATACGCATAAAGGGTGGCCGGCTTGATGCCCAGGAGTTCGCACGCCTCGGCGGCGCTCAGGTAGGGCTCCCCCTGGATTTCGATCACGTTCGACGAGAAGCGTACTCGAATGGAACCTGCCCGGTCAACATATTGCAAGGCAAATCAACATATGCATAGAATAAGTCGATGCTGGACCGGTCCGAACCGAACCTGCTCCGCGACGAGTTCCCGTACAGCCGGATCCCACCGATCCGCTTCGAACCAGACGCCGTCCCGCAAGCCACGCCGCGGGACATCTGGATCACGGATACGACCTTCCGCGACGGCCAGCAGGCGCGGGCGCCATACAGCGTCGAGCAGATCGTCCACCTCTACGACCTGCTCGCCGCGCTCGGCGGGCCGCTGATCCGCCAGACGGAACTGTTCGCCTACACCCGAGTCGACCAGGAGGCGATCGCCGCCTGCCAGGGGCGTCCGGGTCCCGAGGTGACGACCTGGATGCGCGCCTCGCTCGACGACCTCGGGGCCGTCAAGGCGACCGGCGTCAAGGAGACCGGCATCCTGGTCTCGGCCTCCGACTACCACATCTACCTGAAGATGAATCGGACGCGGCGCCAGGCGACGGAGAACTACGGCAAGGTCGTCCGCGCCGTGATCGAGGCCGGCATCCGACCCCGGTGCCACCTCGAAGACCTGACGCGGGCGGACCTCGATGGCTTCGTCGCCCCGCTGGTTGAATCCCTCCAGGAAATCGGGCGAGAGGCGAACACCCTGGTGAAATTCCGGCTGTGCGACACGATGGGCTTCGGACTGCCCTGGCCCGAAGCGGCGCTTCCCCGCGGCGTGCCCCGGCTGGTCCAGTACTTCACGCGAACGCTGGGCGTCGCACCCGAGCATCTCGAATGGCATGGGCACAATGACTTCCACCGCGGCGAGGTCAACACCGTCGCCGCCTGGCTCTACGGCTGCTCGGCGGCGAACGGGTCGCTCTTTGGGTTCGGCGAGCGGACCGGCAACCCGCCGCTGGAAGCCCTGGTCATCGACCACATCGGGTTGAGAGGGGAGACGCCTGGTGTCGATACCACCGCGATTACGCGGGCTGCGGCCTATTTCCGGGACCAGCTGGGGACGCCGCTTCCGGCCAATTACCCGTTCGCCGGCGCCGGCTTCAACGTCACCAGCGCCGGCATCCACGCCGACGGTCTGCTGAAGAACGAGGAGATCTACAACATCTTCGACACTGCCCGCATCCTCGACCGGCCGCTGGGCATCACCGTCAACGATCGTTCAGGGCTGGCCGGCATTGCCTACTGGATCAACACCACCCTGAGCCTGAAGGGAAGCGCCCAGGTGCGCAAGGACGACCCCCGGGTGGTGGCCATCCACCGCGAGGTTGAGCGGCAGTACGCGGCCGGCCGGAGCACCGGGTTTTCGCCCGACGAGATGCAGGCACTCGCGCGGTTGCATTTCGGCAACGCCCCGGTAACGAGCGCGCGCAGCTAACAAGTTGATCTGATCGCCGGAGTTGATGCTGCTGAGGCATCCCGGCGATGGACCACGAACGCGACCTGACACCGCCGCAACCAGAGCCGACGCCTGGTGCTTCGCCGCAACCAGAGTCCACGCCCGGACCCTCGCCGCGGCCGGCACCCATCGCCTCGCGCCTAACACCGCCGCCGCCGCGCCCCTGGTTTGCCCGCAACCGGCTGGTCGTGTTTTCCGCCACCGGGGCGCTGGCGGTGGGTGCCGTCGCGGTCGCGGCCGTCCTGCTGCTGGCCAAGCCGAATCCCAGCATCGAGAAGATGGTTCCGGCGACGCACGACGTCATGGTCATCGCCAATCTCAATCCATCGCTCGCCCAGAAGGTCAACCTGTTGCGAGCGGTCCACAGCTTTCCCGATACCCGCACGGACGCGGCCATCTCCGCGAAGCTCGACGAGGCGTTCAAGGATGCCGGCCTGTCCTTCACTAGTGACATGCAGCCGTGGCTCGGTGGAGAGGTCGGGGTGAGCGGCATCGTGAACTTCGAGAACGGCGGCGATTCCCCGTTCGCCCTGTTCGCCACGTCACGCGATGACACGAAGGCGAAGGTGGCTCTCGCCAAGCTTCGGAGCGGCAGCGTCGGCAAGAACTACAGCTGGCGCGACGAAACCTACAACGGGACCAGCATCGCGTCGGGCACGCCAACCGCGACATCTGCAAAGCCCTTCGCTTACAGCTACGTCGACCACGTCGTCGTGGTGGCGACCTCGGCGGCGATGATCCACGAGATCATCGATACCGATCAGGGCCGCAACGCGCGGCTGGTTGATTCCTCCGACTTCAAGGCCACTATGACGTTGCTGCCTTCCGACCGGGTCGGCATGGCGTATGTCGCCGGCAAGTCGCTAGTGGCGGGCGTCAAGAAGCAGATGACCAGGCCGTCCACGCTGGGACTGCCGGCGCTCAGGACCGTGGACGACCTCAATGCGCTCCAGGGAATCGGCGGCGCACTCTCGGCGACCGGCACCGGGGTCGCCTTCGACCTTGCCGTGAAGCTCGACGCCACCAAGCTGTCCCCATCGAGTCGTCAGGCGTTTGTCGCCAAGGGCCGCCCCGATGCCGTTCTTCGGTGGATCCCGAAAACCAGCGACGGTTTCCTGGCGATCGCCAACGTCGACCAGACCATCAAAACGCTGCTCGACCAGTACGGCACCGATCCGAGCATCAAGGCCGGCACCGACGCGGTTGGCCTGACCGGTCCGGGCGGTATCCTTCCGCACCTGACGGGAGACCTGGGTCTGGAGGTGGAGCTTGGCAACAACTCCATTCCGACCGGCGCCATCCTGATCGGCACCAACAACGCGGCCGCGATGAATGCCTTCTTCGGAAAGTTGATGGCGATGGCCGCGGAGCTGGGCGGTGGGAGCGGCCCGGGTGGCCAGGGTGGCTTCCTGACACCGGGCTTCGATCCAGCCACGGCGGGACGAACCACCACGAGCAAGTACCGAGGGGTCGTGATCACATCCTGGGAGTCACCCAACCTGGGTGGTGTTGTCCCGTCCTACGCCGTGCTCGATCGCATGGGGATCCTTGCCTCGAGTCCATCCGAGGTCAAAGCGGTGATCGATGCCCACCTCAGCGGTTCGAACATCACGGCGGACCCGACCTACCAGGCTGCCAGCGCCGCCTCGTTGCGCAGCCCGGCGGGGATCATGTACGTCAACGTCGCCCGCGTGGTCAGCGTCATCGAAAAGCTGCCGACCAGCTCGGCCATGGATGCGAAGGCGACCGCGTACCTGGCTCCGATCAAGGCCCTCATGTTCACGGCGACCAGTCACACCAGCGACGCCCTGGAGCGGTTCTTCGTCGCGATCCAGTAGGTCAACCGCCCCAGCTCAATGCCATATGAGGATCATTGCCCGCCGCCCGCCGCTTCTGGTATTCTGGTGACTGACGTGTCAGTCACCAGCCGAGCGCTGTACGAATTACCCCTGACCGAACGCCAGTGGGTCCGCCGCGGCGAGTTGCTCGAGGCCGCCCGGCGAGTATTCGAGCGTGACGGCTACCATGCCGCGACCGTTAGTGCGATTGTGCAGGCCGCCGGCCTTTCCCAGGGTGCCTTTTACCTCTATTTCCCCGACAAAAAAGCGGTATTCGCGGCCCTCCAGGAGGAGATGGCGACGCTGTTGCGCCGCCGGATCTACTGGGCGACACGCGATGAAGGCGACGCCGCCCACCGGCTGGAGGCAGGACTCACCGCGTACTTCGAGTTCTACGAGGAATATCGCGACTGGAATCGGCGCCTGGCGGTCGAGGGTCTGGGTATCGATCAGACCTTTGAAGCCCGCCACGCCGAGCTCTACCGAACGCTGGCGACCGGATTTGCGCCAACCCTGCAGCAGATGGGTGTGCGGGCGCCGGCGGTGGCGGCCTTTGCCCTGATCGGGATGGCCAGCCAGCTCGCCTACTGGCAGCAGTATCAGCGCCAGGCCGAGCCCCCGATGACCCCCACCGCGCTTGCTCGGGCATGCGCCAGCCTGTTTCTGAATGGCGCCCCATCCATCCCAGCTCATCCACCACAAGAAGGAGGCTCCTATGCCTGAAGCCAAGGAAGTTTTTACCGAAATTGAGAACCGGATCAAGTCGAAGGCCGACAAAGCCGCCGGCCTCAACGCCACCTACCAGTTCGACCTCAGCGGCGAGTCGTGGACGCTGCAGATCGCGGATGGCGCGCCCACCCTCACCCCGGGCGCGGCGCAAAGTCCCAACACGACCTTGATCGCCTCGACCGACGACTGGATGAACATCGCGACCGGCAAGCTGAACCCGGTGGCGGCCTTCATGCAGCAGAGGCTCAAGGTCAAGGGGGACATGGGGCTGGCGATGAAACTGCAGGGGTTGTTGCAGTAGTGACGGATCCGCGCTGGGTGGGTCGAAGCTACGAAACGGCGCCCTACCAGGTTACGCAGCAGTCGATCCGTGACTACATGACAGCCGTGGGCGATCTGCGGGAAGACGGGGAGCTGATCGCGCCGCCAACCTATGCCATGGTCTACGGCTTCGACGCCTACTGGCAGCTGTGGACCGATCAGGAGGTGGCGCTCGACGTCGCCCACCTGGTCCACGGCGAGCAACGTTTTACCTTTCAACGGCCCGTGCGGCCCGGTGATCAGATCAGGACCACCGGCCGGCTGATCGCAATCAGCAACCGGGGCGACATGGAGCTGGTCACCTTCGAGCTGAGTGCCAGGGATGCCGAGGACCGTCCGGTCTCCGATGGCACCGCCCTGTTCATCATCCGAAAACCATGAAGACCATGAGCACATTGGACTTCGAGCGCATCAGCACCGGGCAGGCTTTGCCGTCATTGACCAAGCACGTGACCGTTGACCAGATCCGTCAGTATGCGGAGGCGTCCGGCGACCGCAACCCGATCCACCTTGACGAGACCTTCGCGCGCTCCGCCGGCCTGCCCGGCGTGATCGCCCACGGGATGCTCACCATGGCCTTTGCCAACCAGATGTTGACGGACTGGTTGGGGGATCGCTCGTTGCTCAAGCGCCTGCAAGGTCGGTTCGCCGGGATGGTTGTGCCGGGCGATGCGGTGACATGCTCGGGAAGCGTGGCTTCGAAAGACGACGAAACGCGACGCGTCATGATCAACCTGGTCGTGACCAACCAACGCGGAGAAAGAGTCTTGAACAAAGGTGTGGCTGAGGCCGAGTTCCCGCCACAAAGGAGCAATACCCATGCCGCTTGACTTCACCCTGACCCCTGAGCAAGAAGACATCAAGGGGCTCGCCCACGAATTCGCCGAGAAGGAGATCCGGCCGGTGGCGGCCCACTATGACGAGGCCGAAGAGTTTCCCTGGCCGGTCTTGAAGAAGGCGCATGAGGTGGGGCTGACGCCGGTGGGGGTGATGCCGGAAGCCTACGGCGGTGGCGGCCTGGACATGATCTCCAACATGCTGATCGCCGAGGAGTTGCACTGGGGTTGCGCCGGCATCGCGGTGGCCATCACCGGCACCGGGCTGGCGGCGACGGCGGTCCTGGCGATGGGCAACGAGGCCCAGAAGCAGCGCTGGATCGGCGAGTTCTGTGGTGCCAAGAATCCAGTTGTCGGCGCCATGGGGCTGACCGAGCCGGGTGCCGGCTCCGATGCGATGGCGATCGCCACCACCGCAAAGAAAGTCGAGGGTGGCTACCTGATCAACGGCGTCAAGCAGTTCATCACCAACGGTGGGATCGCCGACCTGCACGTGATCTTCGCGAACACCGATCCCAGCGCCGGCGCGGCCGGCATTGCGGCCTTTGTTGTCGAAAAGGGCAACAAAGGGCTCAGCATGGGTCGGAAAGAAAAGAAGCTTGGGGTCCGCGCCTCGCACACAGCGCAGGTCATCCTGCAGGACTGCTTCGTCCCCACCGAGAACCGGCTTGGCGGCGAGCCTGGTGATCCGGATGCGGGGCCGGGGGCGCTTGGGGCGTTGCTGATGCTGGAGCAATCCCGTCCGTCGGTCGCGGCCGGCTCGATCGGCATCGCCCGGGCGGCCTATGAGTTCGCGCTCGATTATGCCCAGCAGCGGGTCGCCTTCGGCAAGCCGATCATCAAGCATGAGGGCATCGGCTTCAAGCTGGCCGAGATGGCGATCAACATCGACGCCGCGCGCCTGCTCACCTGGCGAGCCGGCTGGATGGCGCAGAACAACATGCTCTTCAAGCGCGCCGAGGGCAGCATGGCCAAAGCCTTCTCCGCCGACATGGCGATGCAGGTCACGCTCGATGCCGTCCAGGTGCTGGGTGGCTACGGCTACATCCGCGAGTATCCGGTCGAGAAGTGGATGCGCGACGCCAAGATCTACCAGATCTGGGAGGGGACGTCGGAGATTCAGCGGCTGGTGATCTCGCGGGCGATCTCCGGCGAGCGTCGTCCGCTGACGCGCGAACAACCGATGCCACAAATCCGGAAGGCGAGCTAGCCATGATCGATCTCAAGGGGAAAGTCGCCCTCGTGACGGGCGGATCGCGCGGCCTGGGCCGGGCCGACTGCCTGGCGCTGGCGCGCGCTGGCGCCGATGTGGTGGTCACCGACATCTTGATCGAAAGTGACCCGGAGCTCGAGAAGATGGCTGAAGCCTCGCAGAGCGCGCTCTCGCAGGTCATGGCCTCGCAGAAGGCCGTCTACTCGGAGAAGACCTCCGGCGAGATACGGGAAATGGGCCGCCGATCGGTCGCCCTGAAGATGGACGTCACGAATCGAGACCAGGTCAAAGACGTGGTCGATCAGGTCGTCAAAGATTTCGGCAGCCTGGACATCCTGGTCAACAATGCCGGCACGCTCGATCACATGGCCACCGTCGAGAACCAGGTCGACGCGCTTTGGGACCGCGATCTCAAGGTCAATCTGACGGGCGCCTATAACTGTTCAAAAGCCGTCTGGTCGCACATGAAGGAACGCAATTGGGGCCGGATCATCATGATGTCGTCGATTGCCGGCCGGCTCGGTGGCTTTGGCCAGGCCAGCTACGCAACAACGAAAGCGGGCCTCGTCGGGCTGGCCCGGACGCTCGCGCTCGAAGGAGCGCGCTACAACATCACCTGTAACGCCATCGTGCCCGGCGTGATCGCCACCGAGGCGTTCAAAATGGGACGGCCCGACATGAACGAGCGGATGGTGAAGCGGATCGCGATGCGACGCCCGGGCGAACCGGAGGACATTGCCAACGCCATCACCTTCCTCTGCTCGCCCGCAGCCGGTTACATCACCGGCGTGGCCCTGCCGGTGACGGGCGGCATGGACCTGTTCACGTTTTGATGGCCGGCCTGCTCGACGTCTCCACCAGTGACTTCGTCACGACGATTCGCATGAACCGGCCGCCGGTCAACGCCCTTGTGCCCGAGCTGCAGGAGGAGCTGATCGAGGCGCTCAACCGGGTCAAGAACGAAGATGCGACTCGCGTCGTGGTACTGACGAGCGCCATCGATCGCTACTTCATGGCTGGAGCGGATATCAAGGCCATGGGCGGCGATGGCGGCTTCGATCGCGAAAACCCGGCAACACTCGAACGGGTCGCCCAGTTGTCCCGCCGCAGCCAGGCCGCGTTCACGGACATCGAACATTTTCCCAAGCCGTTGATCGCGGCCATCAACGGACACGCGCTCGGCGGCGGTTGTGAGCTGGCGCTCGCCTGTGACTACCGGCTGATGGTTGACGACTCGCGCTCGACCATCGGTCAAACCGAGACCAACCTGGGCTTGATCCCGGGCGCCGGCGGCACGCAACGGCTGCCACGCCTGCTCGGACGCGCCAGGGCCACCGAGCTGATCTTCGAATCGATCCGGCTCAAGGCACCCGAGGCGGCGGCCATCGGGCTGATCAACGCCGCGCTGCCGGCCGACGGCTTCCAGCAAGCGGTCCTCGAGCGCGCCCACCGGCTTGCCCGGGCGGCGCCAATCGCCCTGCGGCTCGCCAAGGAAGCGCTCCTTGCGGGCCTCGAGCGGCCCCCCGGGAAGGGCTATGAGGTCGAGGCCGAGAATTTCGGCCGGGCGGCGATGACCGAGGACGCGATGGTCGGCATCATGTCCTTTGTCAGCAAGCAGCAACCGGACTTCAAAGGAAAGTAAGGGAGCTCTAGCTGGGCCGTAAGCGGATTCAGATTCCGGCGTTCTAACACCCCGCGTGCGGGGAGGGTCAGGGTGGGGGCACTCTACGCGACCGGTTGGTACTGCTTGACGCGGTCGCGGATGGCGGCGATCACAGCGTCGACGCGTTCAGCGTCGGGACCGCTCGCCCGCAGGATGAGTTCTCGGGTCTCGGTCTGTGGATAGGAGCCGAGAGAGACATCCGGATACTCGGCCTCCAGCGTTTGCATGACGTCATGGAACATACTTTCCGGCGCAAGCTGGTAGTGGAGCTCCCGGACGGCGTCGGCTCTTCCTCCCGTCAGGTACGACCTTTCGATGTCTTCATAGACGGCGCGAAGCTCGTACGGCACGCCCGGCAGCGCGAACAGGTGGCGGCCCTGGCCTAGCTCGAACGCCAGCCCCGGCGCCATGCCGGCGCCGTTGCGGACCAGGATCGCGCTCGCCGGCAGCATCGCCATCTTGCGGTTCCCCGCGTTCAGCTCGGCCGTGCCGCGACGTGCCGCCATGTTCAGGACGAACATCAGATTTTGCATCTGAGCGCCGACGTCGCGGCGGTAAACCAGCGGCTGATTCAGCGCTCGGGCCAGCGCGACATAGGTTCGATCGTCGGGCGTCGGCCCCAGGCCGCCGCACACGAAAATCCGTGAGAGCTCGGGGCGCTCGACGTGCTCGTGGATCGCCGACACGATGTCGTCGTCGACGTCGCCCACCGTGGTGATCAGCCGGACGGGAAAGCCGCAGCGAAAGAGTCGTGTGGCAAGCCAGTTCGAGTTGGTGTCGACCGTGAAGCCGCGGAGGATCTCGTTTCCGACCACGATGATGCTCGACTGCGGCACGCGCCCCATAATGACAGGGAATGCCCAGATCCGCATACGAACGCAGCAAGGGCGTTGAAACGGTTACGTGGCGTGAGTTCCCGCTCGGAAAAGGCATCGCGCTCTCGATCCTCGACGAAACGACGGCGCCCGGCCGGCAACTGAAGGGGCAGGCGCTGCTCGACGTGCTCGATGAAGCCGCGGGACTCCCACCCTGCAAGCTGACGGTAGCCGACCGTCCGCAGCGACACCGGACCCGTGGGGGGCGCCTCGAGTTGAAGACCTACGGCTACTACCGGATCGCATGGGAGTCGACGCCACGGCGGGGCTCCATCCGGATCTACAACCTGACGGCAATCCGGCAGCAGGTATTGGCGCCGAAGGTCTTCCTGGAGACGTTGCTGCATGAGTGGGTTCATCACTACGACTTCACCGGCTTGCAACTCGATCGCTCGCCCCACACGTCGGGCTTCTTCAACCGGATTCGCGACCTGGCCGAAACGCTCGGGGTCGGTTTTGTGACGCCGCCGAGGCGCGAGGCGGCAACCTGGGCGGCTGCTGAGGATGTCGTGATCGCAGGTCCCGATCGGTTGCGGCCAGGCGGGGTACCGCCACCGAAATGGATTCGCGACCAGGTGCTGGCGCTCTTCGGCCGCCCGAGGCCATAGTCGGTCGGACGGTACAATACGGCGGGCGTTTTTGGTGCGCCAACACTAAGGAAGGGAGGCGCTGAACCTGTTCGTCGCGGCCGCCGTTAGCATCGACGCTTCGACGTCGACAGCTGTCCTGGCCCTGGTCGGTCTGGCGGCACTGATTGCGCTGGCTTACGGCGGGCTGCTGACGCGTTGGGTGCTGGCAGCGGACCCGGGGAACGAGACCATGGCCCGGATCGCCCGGGCGATCCAGGAAGGGGCGGCGGCCTATCTCAACCGGCAGTACTCCACGATCGCGGTGATCGGGGTCGTGCTCGCGCTCGTCATCACGTTTGCGATCAACTGGCAGACCGGCGTCCTGTACATCGTCGGCGCCGGGTGCTCGGCACTCGCCGGCTATGTCGGGATGAACGTCTCGGTTCGGGCGAATGTGCGGACCGCGCAGGCAGCCACCGGCGGGCTGGACCGGGCGCTGCGGATAGCGTTTCGCGGTGGCGCCGTGACCGGCCTGTTCGTCGTCGGCCTCGGATTGCTCGGCGTCGCCGTCTCCTACTGGGTGTTTCAAAAACCTCAGTCGCTGGTCGGCCTGGCATTCGGCGCCAGCCTGATCAGCGTCTTCGCCCGCCTTGGCGGTGGCATCTACACCAAGGCTGCCGACGTCGGCGCCGACCTGGTCGGCAAACTCGAAGCCGGCATCCCCGAAGACGATCCACGGAATCCCGCCGTCATCGCGGACAATGTCGGTGACAACGTCGGCGACTGCGCGGGCATGGCCGCCGACCTGTTCGAGACCTACGCCGTGACGGCTATCGCCGCCATGCTGCTGGGCAGCCTCCTGTTCCCCGGCAAGGTCCAGTACGTGCTCTATCCGTTGATCCTCGGTGCCATCTCGATCATCGCCACGGTGATCGGCACGCTGTTCGTGCGGCTGGGCCGCAGCACCTGGATCATGGGCGCGCTCTATCGGGGTCTTGCCGTCAGCGCCGTGCTCGCGCTGGCCGGCTTTCTGCTGGTGACGCTGCTGATTGGTCTGAATATCAATCTCTTCTGGGCGGCGGTGGCCGGTGTCGTCGTCACCATCGCGCTGGTCGCCATCACCGAGTTCTTCACCAGCGCCGACTATCCACCGGTGCGGCTGATTGCGCGAGCCTCAACGACCGGGGCCGCGACCAACATCATCGCCGGGCAGGCGATCGGCATGCTGAGCACGGCACTCCCGGTGCTGGTGATCGGCGCAGGCATCCTCGTCTCGTACTTTCTGAACCAGCAGCCATCGGCCGGCGACTCCGGTCTCTATGGGATCGCTATCGCCGCCATGGCGATGCTGTCGATGACCGGCATCATCGTCGCCATCGACGCCTACGGCCCGATCACCGACAATGCCGGCGGCATCGCGGAGATGGCGAAACTGCCGGAGTCCGTGCGGAATATCACGGATCCGCTGGACGCGGTTGGCAACACGACGAAAGCCGTGACCAAGGGCTACGCCATCGGCTCGGCCGGCCTGGCCGCGCTCGCACTGTTTGCCTCATATACCCAGGAGGTCGGCCGCGCCAGGCCGTTGAGCTTTGATCTGACCGACCCCCTCGTCCTCGTCGGGCTGTTCTTCGGGGGGATCCTGCCATTCCTGCTGGGCTCACTCAGTCTGCTGGCGGTCGGCCGCGCTGCCGGCCAGGTCGTGGTCGAAGTCCGGCGCCAGTTCCGCGAGATCAAGGGCCTGATGGAAGGCACCGCTCAACCGGAATACGGCCGGGCGGTCGATCTGGTCACGCGGGCGGCGCAGCGGGAGATGATCCTTCCCGGGCTGATCCCGGTGGCCGCCCCCCTGCTGGTCGGCTTCGGCCTCGGTCCGAAGGCACTGGGCGGCATGCTGATCGGCAGCATCGTGACCGGCATCTTCCTCGCCATTCAGATGACCAATGGCGGCGGCGCTTGGGACAACGCGAAGAAGTACATCGAGGACGGGCACTATGGCGGCAAGGGCACCGAAACGCATGCGGCCGCCGTCACCGGGGACACGGTGGGAGACCCGAACAAGGACACCGCCGGACCGGCGATCAACCCGATGATCAAGGTGGTCAACATCATCGCCATCCTGATCGCCCCCATGGTCGCCTCTCACTCGCTGATTAGTTAAAAAAGCTTGTTCGTCGCGGCGCTCCGTGAATAAACTGTAGGCATGGACGAGTATTTGCTGGAGATCAACGATTTGCGCCGCCGGATCGCCAAGCTCAAGTTCGAGCGTGCCTCCGTCACGATCATCGAGGAGCTCGAGGCCCAGCTTCGAATTTTGCGATCGATCTACGACTCGGCGACGGCGCTCTTCGCGGCCGGCGAAACGGACCGCCGGCTGCAGGCCAGCTTTCGTGATCGCCAGCTCGGCAACTGGACGTTCGAGAACGTCTACTTCTACGTGTACGAGCAGGCGGTTGCCCTCGAGCCCGACGGCCACGATCTGGCCACCTTGATCTGGCACCACGATTACGCGGCCCCGCTTCTGAGCTCGGTCGCGGCGCAATAAAAAAGGGCCCCGACGCGGGGCCCTTTGCATCGATCTGTCTAGTCCGCTACTCGGTCGGGTTGTGGCCGTGACCGTGGCCATGGCCGCGCAGAGCGCCCGACTGCGTGTCGGTCGAATCAGTCGAATCGGTCGAATCAGTTGACGATGCGTCCGTCTGGGTCGCATCCGGAGTCTCGGTGCTATCGGTCTTCGTCTTCGGCGCCAGCCGGGTCTGGCACCACGTCTTGATGCCGCTGATCAGCTTGCCGTGAGCATTCTTCGAAATCCGGGTCGTGCCCATCGCCGGCTGCAGCACCAGGTCCTGGTGTTGCGCGAAGAACGAGACACACTGCCCCAGGTTCGAGAAGGTCGCCGGAATTGTGAGCGCCGTGGTCTTGCCGTTCGTCGACATGACGGTCAATGTGCCGGCAGTTCCGCCGGTCACGGTCTTCAGATTCGTCGCCGGGATGGAGCCGTTGTTGGTTGCGTTCGCGGCATACGCACCGGCGGCGCCCAACGCGAGCGCGCCGGCGGCAATACCGGCCGCAATCTTCACCTTCGACGTGATTCGAAACATGACTTTTCAAGTCCTCCTTGAATGAATTCGATGATCTGCTAACTAAAACGGCCCGTATGCACCCGGCCATATGGACGGCGGCCGCGTCGTTACAGGCGAACTGGCGCCGCATCGCGGTTGTGTAACGGGATGGTCGCGGCGCCCCGCTATCCTGAGACGACCATGCGGCCAGAGATCGAGTCCGAATTGCCCGACCTGCCCCAACTCCCCGGGCCGGCAGCGGCCTGGCGCCGGCGGCTCCTGCTGCCGCTGGCGTTCACCGGGGGCCTGGCGAGCCTGGGTGTCGAGTTCGCCGCCGCCCGGCTGCTTGCGCCCTTCTTCGGCCAGTCGCTCTTCATCTGGGGAACGCTGATCGGGCTGATCCTCATCTACCTGACGATCGGCTATTACGCCGGCGGGCGCCTCGCCGATCGGCGCCCGGACGCGCGCCTGCTGTTTCAGTTGACGGGCGGCGCCGCGCTGCTAACGGCCGCTATCCCGGTCGTGTCACGACCAATTCTTTCGCTGGCCCAGACGGGCTTCGCGCAGCTGTCCGTCGGCCTGGTGCTGGGCTCGTTGCTCTCGGTGATCGTCCTCTTTGCCGCGCCGGTCATCCTGCTCGGGATGGTGTCACCGTTCGTGATCCGGCTTCGGATCCGGCAGCTGGAAACGGCCGGCAACGCCGCGGGCGCCGTCTATGCGCTGTCGACGCTGGGAAGCATCCTCGGCACCTTCGTGCCGGTCTTCTGGCTGATCCCCACCTATGGGACGCGGCCGACGATCTTCGTCCTGGCGTTTCTGCTGGGCGGGATCTCGGCCGCCGGCCTCTACGAGCCCGGTCGGCGCCGGCTTTACCTGCTGATCCCGGTGGTGATCGCTGCCCTGGCGCTGCTGTCGGGAGGTTCGATCCGCGCCGCCACCTACGGTGTGCGGCTCTACGAGACCGAGTCCGCGTATAGCTATATCCAGGTCGTCCGCACCGGCACCGAGACCCAGCTGCTGCTGGATGAGGGCTCGGCGGTCCATTCGATCTACGATCCCACGAGCCTGTACACGCACGGCTACTGGGACGACGTCCTGCTGGCGCCATACTTTGGATCCGGCCAAGTACCGAACCGGGTCGCCCTCGTCGGGCTTGCGGGCGGGACCGTTGCCCGGCAATTCACCGAGATCGACGGACCGATCCCCATCGACGGCGTCGAGCTCGACCCGAAGATCGTCGATGTCGGCCGGCGCTACTTCGAGATGACCGAGCCGAACCTGCACGTCACCGTCGCCGACGGCCGCTACTGGATGGCGACCCAGGCGGGCCGCTATGACGTCATCCTGATCGATGCCTACCGCCAGCCCTACATCCCGTTCTATCTCACGACGCGCGAATTCTTCGAGAGCGCAAAAGCCCACCTCCAGCCGAGGGGCGTGCTGGCGATCAACGTGGGCCGGACACCGACGGACCACCGCCTCGTGGATGCCCTCAGTGGCACGCTGAACGCCGTTTTCCCGAACGTCTTTACGATCGAAACCAACCGGCGGTTCACGAATAGCGTGCTCTACGCGACATCCAGTCCAACGACGGTGGATCGATTCGTCAGTCGCGCCCGCGCCGAAACCAATCCCAAGTTGCAGCCGATCATTGCCGACGCACTGGAAACCGGGAATATCCGCCAGCTTCGGGCGAATGGGATCGTCTTCACCGATGACCTGGCGCCGGTGGAGCGCTTGATCGACGATATCATCCTGAGTTACATCCGGAGCTCGCGGTAAACTGGTAGCGATGGCTGTTACGCAACTCAGTGAAGAGTCCGTCCTCGCGGTGCTCGCTCCGGTTAAAGATCCGGAACTGGGGCGCGGCATGATCGAGCTCAAGATGATCCAGGACGTGGTCGTGCTCGACCCGCAGACGATCGGCATGCGGGTCGTCCTGACGACGCCGGCCTGCCCGCTGAAGAACAAAATTCATGATGACATCGACGCGGCGCTGGCGACCTTGCCCGGGTCGCCGAAGGCACAGATCAAGTGGGATGCCCAGGTCTCGCGGACCGGTGGCGTGCCGCAGAAGCAGCAGGTCGAGGGCGTCAAGAATATCGTGTCCGTGGGCGCCGGCAAGGGCGGGGTGGGCAAGTCGACCTGCGCCGTGAACATCGCTATCGCGTTGTCGCAACTCGGGGCACGAACCGGCGTCCTCGATGCCGACGTCTATGGGCCGAACGTGCCGATCCTGCTCGGAGCCGAGCACGAGAAGCCGTACGCGGAGAACGAGAAGATCATCCCCATCCTGCGTTACGGGATCAAGATGATATCGATCGCGTTCTTCATCGAACCGGACAAACCGGTGATCTGGCGGGGGCCGATGCTTGGCAAGGCGGTCCAGCAGTTCCTGTTCGACGTCAACTGGGGCGAGCTCGACTACCTGGTCGTGGACCTGCCACCCGGGACCGGTGACGTCCAGCTCACCATGTCCCAGAGCATCCCGATGACGGGCGCCGTCGTCGTCTCGACGCCCCAGGACGTCTCCATCGCCGACGTGGGCAAGGCTATCCAGATGTTCAACACACTGAAGGTCCCGAACCTCGGCCTGGTCGAGAACATGAGCTACTTCGTCTGCCCGCACTGCGGGCAGCGCGACGACATCTTCGGCCATGGCGGCGCCAGAGCCCTCGCCGAGCGGATGAAAATCCCATTCCTTGGCGAGATCCCGCTCGATCGGCGCATCCGTGAGGGCGGCGGCCCGGGTGTTCCACTGATGGTCCACGAGCCCGATTCGCCTCTGGCTGCGGTCTATCGTGAGGTGGCGTCCCATCTGGCCGCGCAGGTCAGCATCCGCAACTTCAAGCAAGCTAGCGTTATCCCACTCAGGACGATTTAGATCTAGACTCGTAGCCATTGAGCTCTCGACGGCGCCTGGTTGCGGTCTGCGGTGAGTCAGACCCCCAGACGTCGCTTGCGGACCTGGCGTTCGAGCTGGGCCGCGGCATCGCCGAGCGCGGCGCGGTGCTGATCTGCGGCGGGCTCACCGGCGTGATGGAGCACGCGGCGCGCGGCGCCCGGGCTGCCGGCGGACTGACCGTCGGGCTGTTACCAGGTGATGATCCCGATGCGGCCAACGAGTACGTCGACCTGGCGATCGCGACCGGACTGGGCCACGCTCGAAATGCGATCCTCGCCCGGACCGCCGATGGGGTCGTCGCGCTGGGTGGGGGATTGGGCACCTTGTCCGAGATCGCCCTCGCGCTGCGCAACCAGCGCCCGACGATTGGCATTCGGACCTGGCGCTTCGATCGCGACGGCCGCACTGAGCCGGAGTTGCCGGTCGCCGCGAACCCGAAAGCCGCGCTCGACTGGCTCTTTAACCAGATGGAAAGACCGTCATGAGTGCGCCCCATCAGCTCGACGAGCGCGCGAGGAGCGGCTTTCGCCAGGCATTTGGCTATCCGCCGGGCGCGGTCGCCGTGGCCCCCGGCCGGATCAATATCATCGGCGAGCACACGGACTACAACCTGGGCTTCGTGCTGCCCGCCGCCATCGATCGGCACATCGCGGTTGCCGTGAGGTTACGGCGAGATGCCCGCCTCGCCCTGCGCAGCGACCGCTACAGCGCGCCAGTGGACCTGGATGGCTTACCGCCGCGCCGGCAGGGCAACTGGACGGACTATCTCATTGGCATCGCCCGCGAGATCAACGGGCAGCATGGTGACGGACCCGGCTTCGATGCGTACGTGGCATCGGATCTGCCGGTGGGCTCTGGACTCAGCTCGTCAGGAGCCCTCGAGGTCGGCGCAGCCGTCACGATGCTGGCGGCCCGCGGCATCGAAATGGCGCCGATGGAAATCGCCCGGCTCTGCCAGACGGCCGAGAACCGGTTCGTCGGCGCCAGGACCGGCATCATGGATCCGTTCACCGCGCTCAAGGCCCGGGGCGGAAACGCCATCCTGCTCGATTGCCGATCGATGCAGGACGAGTACGTGCCCCTTCCGGATGGGCGCTTCACCTGGCTGCTTGCCGACAGCCGGGTGCGCCACGAGCTGGCATCATCGGCCTATAACGAGCGTCGCGCGGAATGCGAGGCGGCCGCCGCCGCGCTCGGGCTGAGCAGCCTGCGAGACGCCAGTGACGCCGATCTCGAACGAATTTCACATCCGGTCGAGCGGCGCCGCGCCAGGCACGTGATCACCGAGAATGCGCGGGTCCTCCAGGCGGCCGATGCGCTTCGCCGCCGCTCGCCGCGCGCGCTTGGCCCGATTCTCTACGCATCTCACGAGAGCCTTCGCCTCGATTTCGCGGTAAGCTGCCGGGAGCTTGACTGTCTCGTGGAGCTCGCCGCCGGGACGTCCCAGGTGATCGGCGCGCGCATGATGGGTGGCGGCTTCGGCGGCTGCTTGCTGGCGCTCGTGGACGCGACCGGCATCGATGACGTCGAGCAGCACCTGGCCGAGGGCTACGCTGACGAGTTTCACAGGTCACCGGACTTCTATCGCGTCCGCTCGGTCGACGGCTTGATGCCGGAGAGGACAACGTGACGTGCCGCTGAACGATTGTCTCTCGCTGTTTCCTGCCCAGGCGCTCAATCGCCAGGAGCTCACGGCCGGCTGGCGAATGGCGATCGCGACCCTGGGAGAGGGCGAGGATCGCGGCTTTCCCCGGCTCGACTTTGACGACGATGCCTGGGCGCCGGCCCAGGTCCCCCGCCTGCACGGCGCAACCAGCGGCAACGAGGCGATCTGGTATCGGCTTCGGTTTCCGAGACCCCGTCACCGCCAACGGACGTTGGTACGGTTCGATGGGGCGTTCCTGGTGGCGAACGTCTGGCTGAACGGCCGCCTGCTCGGCAGCCACTATGGCTATTTCGCGCCCTTCAGTTTCGACATTTCGTCGTTCTTGCTGGAAGAGAACGTCCTGGCCGTCTGTGTCGAGGCGCCGGTGGAGACCGACCTTGCGGCCAAACGGCACCTGATGGGGATCTTCAATGACTCGGACGCCAAGCCTTATCCGAGCCGCGAACTGGGGCGGCTTGGCGAACAGTACGTGTGGCACGTCCCGATGGGCCTTTGGCGGCCGGTCTTGCTCGAGCAAGTTGGTCACGTCGTCGCCGAGTGGATGCACTGTGAGCCCCGCGTCGAGCAGGGCGATCTGGCGCGGCTGACGTTGCGAACGCGGCTGCGCAACCTGGACGGCCGGATCATGACGGGAGAGCTCCTGATCCGGGTCGCGCCGGATAATTTTCAGGCCGGCGCGCCACTCGAGGTGCGGCGCGCTTTCCGGCTGAACGGCCACGATGTGCAGGACGTCGTCGTCGAGCTGGCCCTGCCGGACCCGCAGCTCTGGTTCCCGTGGGCACACGGCGATCCGGCCCTCTACCGAGCCGACCTCGAGATCAGCGCGGATGAACGAAAGAGTTCCAGCCTCCGCGAGACCTTTGGCATCCGTGACGTCAGGCTGCAGACCCGAGCCGAGGGCTGGACCTACTCGATCAACGGCCGGTCGATGTTCATGCGCGGAGCCAATTACTGTTCCGAATTCTTTCTTGATGCGGCGAGCGATGAGCTCCTGAAATCTGACCTCGAGCTGGCGCGACAGGCGAACATGGACATGCTGCGCCTCAACGCCCACCTCGAGCCCCCGGCGCTGTATGAGGCGGCGGATCGTTCCGGCATTCTGCTCTGGCAGGACATGCCAATGATCGGCTCGTACGTGCATCGGGCCGACGTCCGATCGCTCGCCTTTTTCCGTGAGGCCGTTAGCGCGCAGGCCGAAGAGATGGTCCACCTGTTGTTCAACCGGCCCTGCGTCATCAACTATGCCGTCCACGCCGACCCACCCTGGAGCCGCTCGCTGGCCTGGTTGGGGGAGCGCCACACCGAACAGTTGAACCGGGACGTGGACGAAGAGGCCGCGGCGCTCTTGCGCAGCCTGGATCCATCGCGCCCGGCGCTCGCGGGCGCCGGCGACCAGGATCTGCACTGCGGCTACGGCTGGTCCCAGGGGCACTGGCGCGACCTCGCCGGGCTCAGTCCCGCCTTCGTCAGCGAAGTCGGCGCGCAGGCGTTGCCGAATGCCAATTCACCGGTGTGGCGCCATCTGAATCGTGGCTGGCCGGTGGCGGACGACGACGAGAACTGGCGCTATGCCGGCTACCAGCCGGCCGAGTGGCTGCGCAGCGGCATCGGGCCGCCGTCGGCGCACCCCAGCCGCGATGCCTGCGTCCGCGCCAGCCAGGCGTACCAGGCGCACGTACTGCGTTTTGCCATCGATCGCTTTCGGCGGCAGAAGTTCGCCCACTGCGGCGGCGTCCTGCTCTTCCAGCTGGTCGACAGCTTTCCGGCCATCACAACCGCCATTGTCGATCAGGCGCGCCGTCCCAAGCGCGCCTACCGCGCTATCGCCGACGCGTTCACGCCACTGTTTTTGACCGTCGACCTGCCGGAGAACAATGCGGCCGTCGACGGCCTGCTGCTCCGGCTGCCGCGAGGCCGGCTCCAGCATTTACGAATCATCTGCGTCAACGACGATCCCGGCCGCTATGGTCGGGCCCGCCTTCGCTGGCGCATCCAGCGTGAGCGCGCCCATGACACCTCGTGGTGGCGGGAGGTCCGCGGGTGGTTCGCGAAACGTCGCTTTCGCGGTCAGGACTGGATTACGATCCCCGACCAGCTCGATCCCGCGGCCGTCGTCGCCGAACCGGTGGTGCGGCTGCATGCCGACGGCGTTTACCGGGTCGCGGCTGAACTGGAGGTCTCGGGAGACATCATCGCCCGGATGGAGCATCGGTTCCTGGTCGGCGACCCGCCTCGTCCCTCGGAGCGGATCAGCGCCGGTCAGTCCGGCCGGCTGGCTCCGCGGGCCGCGGAGGCGCTGGCGGAAGCCCGACGCTAGCCGGCAAGCGATTCAAGCGGCAGATCTCCGCATAGAGCCGGGCGCTGGGCCGTAGCCGGCGTTCCTGGGTCGCCGGATCGCAGGCGATCAGGCCGAACTTGGCGTTGTAGCCCTCCGTCCACTCGAAATTGTCGAAGCAGGTCCAGTGCAGGTATCCGCGAACCGGAACGCCGGCATCGATCGCCCGAAGCATCGCCCGTACGTGCGTCAGCAGGAACTCGGGCCGCTTCGCGTCGTCGCGGTCGGCGATGCCGTTTTCGGTGATATAGATTGGCAGCTGTTCGCGCCGCAGGGAAACCAGCGTTCGATACAGGCCCTCCGGATAGAGTTCCCAGCTCAAATCGGAGCGCCTGGTGGGCTCGGCGAGCACCCGCTCGCCGAAGAGCTCAGCGCGATATCGATGATTGAACCGGACGAGGTCTCGCGTGTAGTAATTCAGCCCGATGAAGTCCTGGCTATGGCGCGGGCCGTTGGCCCTACCGGCCCGTGTCAACGGAAAGACCAGCCGGCCCAGTCGAAGCGATCGCGGGATCGTCTCATTAAAGACCCGATTGAAGGCCGCCGCGATGGCACGGTCCTGCGGCGCGAACCAGCGGGCTGGGTCAAAGACTCGTACGTGATGGGCGAGTCCGAGCTGCAACCCCGGGTGCCGGCGCTTGACGCGCTCGTACGCCATCCAGTGCCCCCGGAGCAGGGTCACCAGCGCGCGGGCGGCAGCGCCGAGGTCGCGTTTTCCCGGCGGCCACTCGCCTCGAACGTAGCCCTGATAGGCAATCACGGTCGGTTCGTTGATCGTGATCCAGAAACGGGCCAGGTCACCCAGCTGGTCCGTGACGCGCTCGGCAAAGCTGGCGAAGTGTTCGGCCGTGTCAGCGGCTTCCCAGCCGCCGGCGTCGGCGATCCAGGTCGGGTTCGTAAAGTGATGCAGCGTCACCATCGGCTCCATTCCGCGATCACGCAAGGCCTGAAGCACGTCACGATAATGCGCCAGCGCGGTCGGCGAGAACTCTCCTGGCGCCGGCTCGATGCGGCTCCATTCGACAGAAAGCCTGTGCGCGTTCTGATGCAACGATCTCAGTAAATCGAAGTCGGCATTGAAACGCCGGTAGTGTTCGCAAGCCGGATCCGAGCGGTCGCCGTTCTTGATATGCCCCGGGACCTGCTCCCACGCCCACCAGTCGTTGGCGTGATTGCCGCCTTCGACCTGGTGCGCGGCCGTGGCCGTCCCCCAGAGAAAATCTTGTGGGAAGCGCCCGTCGCTCACGGCGACGGCGCCTGCTGGGCGACGATCGAAAGAATTATTAAGACAATTACCAGCGCGATGAGCAGGACCGCGACCCCCCCGATCGGTCCGACGACGGCGGCCACGGCGCGCTCGGTAGATATCGCGTAGTGATCGCGGGCCGCGACCACGAGCAGGGCATTCTGCCAGAGAAAGATGCCAAGGCTCACAAGCCCGGCCAGCTGGCCAATCGAGAGCTCAGCGCGGGCGCTTCCCTGGAGCTTGAGCAGCGCGTCCGCCAACGCCAGCGGCAAGCTCACCAGGCCCACGAGAGCCGCGTAGCCGGCGAGCTTGAGGTAACCCGGGAAGTCACCCCGGCCATGGAGCGCCCGAGCAACCAGGTGAATCAAACCGGCCGCCGCGACCCAAAGAATGACGCTGACGACAATGCCATACAGGGGTAAAACGAAGCGATGCAGGTAGACCCAGCGGGCGTAGATATCGGCCCCCTGCGCCGTAAGTGACGGCAGGGAGCCGAGGTTGGCGGGCGGGCGGAACGGCCCGAGTGCCCCCATCTCGGAGACGGCCGCGGGCAGCGTGACCGAGAGCGCCAGGGCCGCCAGGCCGTGCGCCAACCGCCGACGGGTATCGATCGAGTTCAGTGCCGAAAACGGGTGACGGACCAGCTCGACCAGGTCCGCCCAGAGGAACATCGCCCGGCATTGTAGCCGGAACCCACTTATAATCCCGCGAGGGCCATGCCGTCAGTCGATCCCAGCCGTGAGATTTCTGGGCTGGCGGACCGCACGACGGCCCTCGTCGGCTGGACGATCGCCTGGCGGGCCGCCAGCGCTATCGCGACACTCGCGCTGGGGGCGTTCTTGATCCGCCAACTCCCAGCCGATGAATATGGCCGGTATACGTTCGTGCTCAGCGTGCTGGTCTACCTCGCTCTCCTGGCCACCTTCGGCCAGGACCAGGGGCAGCTTCGTTACCTGCCGGAAGTGCTGGGGCGCGGCGATCGCGCCGCGGCGCATGATCTGTTGCGCAAAAGTGCGATCGCCGTGATCGCCGTCTGGGCGCTGACCAGCGCGCTGGTCTTCGCCTTGCGGCCCGCGATCGACGCCGTGCTGCACGCCCAGGTCGCCGACCTGCTCGCGCTCGGGACGGTTTTGCTGCTGGGTGGCATTGCGGCGGGCGTCCTGTCGTTCGCCCTGGTCGCGATCTACGACATGCGCAGCCAGGCGATCGCGACGCCGATCGCCGGCGCGCTGACGCTGGCGCTGGCCGTGTTGTTTTTGCGCCGCGGTGGAGATCTCAAAAGCGTCTTGGTGGCAGGTGCGGTGGGGCAGTCTGGGCTGGCCGCCTTTTATTTATTTATTCTCTTGCGCCGGATTCGTCGAGCCGAGGGCGTGCCGGGAGATCGCGTGGGCTGGCGGCGATTGCTCGTCTATGCCAGCGGCTGGCTGCCGAGCCTGTTGATCGCCTCGGCGGTGGGCCTGCAGTTCGAGAATGTTTTTCTCTTGCGATTCGCCGGCTCGACGGCGGTTGCCTATTACGACACCGGCTACAACATTCCACAACGGCTGGTTGCCTTGATCCCCAGCTTGCTGACGGGCGCCTGGGTAGTGGGGACGCTCGACGGCTGGCGTCGCGAGTCGGCCCGCGTCCGTATCTCCGTCACGGCCTTCTACAAAGGCATCTTCCTGGTGGCATTCCCCCTCGCCTTCGCGGGTGGCGCCCTGCTCGCGCCCGTGATACGAATCTATACCTCGGGCCGTCTGCCACCGGCCGAACAGATCGCTCCCGTCATGCTGGGATTTTTCATCGCGGCTTTGCTGGCGACACCCTGGGGTCTCGTGGTCCGCGTGCGGGAGCTGGCCTGGTTGAACGCCCTGATTACGATCGCGCAGCTCGGCTTCGCGGCGTTGGCGGACTTCTGGCTGATTCAGAGCTACGGACTTTGGGGTGCGGTGGCCGCGGTCGGACTGACCACGGCACTGACACTGGCTTTGACTTTTACCGCGTGGTGGGCGTTTGATCGAGCGACGCTCTCGATTCCCTGGGCGTACGCCGCGCGATGCCTGATGGCCGCGTCGCCATTCCTGTTGCTGCTGCCATTGGCGGTGACGCACCTTGGGCCGCGCCCGCTGGTCCTGGTCGCCGTGCTGGGGACCGTGCTGACGACGGTTGGTTGGGCCTACCTGGTACGAAGACTGGGCTTACTCTCCGAGCGGGAGGTCCCCCTCCTGCATCAGAGCCGGCACGCGCCGGTCAGGCTGGCGCTGCGATACCTGGCTAATAAATAACTGCCATGTTGTTGAAGTCGCGCCAGACGGTCTCGAAGAGCGGCTTGCTGATCCAGTATTGGGTCCCATACAGCGGGTCGTTGACCCGCACCTGCGTCGACGAGACGCCGCTCAGCGTAACGGCGTGCTCCGCGTACGAGTAACGGATCTTCCGTCCGTCCCACGCCGTCCAGACGCCGACCCAGGGGCGGGTCCAGTTGGTCTCGATCCAGACCTCGACGGGATGGCCGGTTGACAGAGCGGCATAGACGGAGCTGGGTGAGTAGGCCTCGCCCCCATAGGCGTTTGGCATGCCGTGCGATCGGGCAATCGAAACGATCACCGGGTAATAGACGCCGTAGCCGGTCGGCGTGTAGTCACTTCCCCAGACGTTGCCGACGAAGTTCGTGTACGGATCGCCCCACTGAACGACCGTGTGATTGGAGCCCATGACCGGTGCGCGCAGGTCCGGGTTCTCATAAGCGAAGAGCGCCGAGTCGCTGTAGTAGTGGCCGTACGTCGCCAGCCCCATCCGCAGCGCGCTCGTCTCGCAGTCCAGCGTCATCGCCTGCCGATAGACAGGAACTGGAATCGTCACATAGCCTGTGGGCGGCGTCCAGTACCCAAGGGCGCCCGCCCGGGCTAGGACCGGAGCCGGCGCCGGCGGCGCCGGCGGTGCGGGTGGCGGTGGCGGCACGTACTGCTCGTAAATCTCCACCGGTGCCGCAATCGCCTCTAACTCGACGGGGTGTTTGATCCGGATCACGGCCGTTGCTGATCCGGTCAACGGCAGCGCCTGCGCCGCGGGCGCCACGGTTGGCGCAGCCGGCTGCTGCCGGACTGGGCTCAGCATGAGACTCCCGGTCAGCGTGCCGCCGATAACGGTGATCGACGCGATGGTACTGAACTTCATGAACGTCCTGATTTATTGCGTTCAACCTAACGGCGAATCGTTTCGACACCGGTTGCGGGTCCCTGACATCTTTGAGCCGTGACCCACGCGTTTCGCCGAAGGCTCTGCGCGTTACTATCTGGAGACTTGCTCAGAGGCAAAGTCGCGATCGTTACGGGTGCGGGACGGGGCATCGGCGAGGGGATCGCCCGCAAGTTGGCCCAAGAGGGAGCGAACGTTGTCTGCGCCGATGTCAACGAGAGCGACGCCACCAGCGTCGCATCCAGCCTGGGCCCTGCCGCCGCCGCCGTGCGCCTGGACGTGTCGAACGCCGCCGAATGCGATGCCGTCGTCAAGGACGCTCACGATCGTTATGGCCGTTTGGACATTCTTGTCAACAATGCTGGGATCAACCGCGACGCGATGCTGCACAAGATGACCGATGAGCAGTGGCACCAGGTGATCGCCGTGGACTTATCGGGCGTCTTCTTCATGACGCGCGCGGCAAGTCGCATCATGCGGGCGGCCGGTTCCGGCCGTATCCTGAATATTTCGTCGGCCAGTTGGATGGGCAACATTGGCCAGGCGAACTATGCGGCGGCCAAGGCCGGCGTTATCGGCCTCAGCCGAACAGCGGCAAAAGAATTAGCGCGCTCGCAGGTGACGGTCAATGCGATCTGCCCCGGCTTCATTGACACGCAGATGACCCGCGGCATTCCTGACGCCATCCGCGAGCAGCAAGTGGCGAAGATTCCCTTGGGCCGGATGGGCCAGCCTGCCGACGTGGCCGCCGTCGTCGCCTTCCTCGCGTCGGACGAAGCGGGCTACGTAACGGGCGAAGTGATCAACGTTGGCGGCGGCTACGTGCTGTGAGTCGCCATGTTCCCTCCCCCCTTGCGGGGGAGGGTCAGGGTGGGGGTTGAGACTCGCCTCGGTCCAGGAGGCCGTGTCGGCGATCCCCGACGGCGCCACGGTCGCTGTCGATGGCTTCACGCTTATGGGCGTCGCAGAGGCGCTCTACGAGGGCATCGAAGAGACCTTTCGCACCAAGGGTCATCCCAGGGATCTCGTGATCGTGCACGCGGCCGGCCAGTCGAATAGAAAAATCGGCTTCGAGCACTTCGCCGTCGAGGGACTGGCCAAACGCATCGTCGGTTCGCACTGGGGCCTGATGCCGCGCATGTCGTCGTTCCTCGGCCAGGGCCTGGCCGAGGCCGTCTGTCTGCCTCAGGGACAACTGTCGACGCTGTATCGATCCATTGCGGCGGGCCGGCCGGGAAATTTGACCCGTATTGGCCTGGGCACGTTCGTCGATCCGAGGATCGAAGCCGGGAAGGTCAACCAGCCGGCGCGTGAGCGCGCGCCTGATTATGTCGCGATCGAGACGCTGGACGGCCAGGAGTACATGTTCTATCGCAGCTTCAAGATTGACATTGGCATTTTTCGGGCTAGCACGGTCGATCAAGACGGCAATTGCTCGCATGAAGACGAAGCCGTGACGCTGGACGCGCTGGCGATCGCGCAGGCCGCGCATAACTCAAATGGCATCGTGATCTGCCAGGCCAAGAAAGTCGTCGCCCGTGGCGCGATCGCACCAAGAGAGGTCACCGTTCCCGGCTGCCTCGTCGACCTGGTCGTCCAGGTGCCCGATCCCGAGCGCCAGCATAGACAGTCAGACGGCGTGTTCTTCGACGAGATCTATATATCGCCGTCGACAAACGCCGAATTGCCACGGGCCCCGTACTCCACGCGGCTCGCAATCGGCCGGCGTGCGATTAGATTCTTGCACCGCGGCGACATCGTGAATATTGGCACCGGCATTCCGGGCGATAGCGTCGGCCCGGCGCTGGCCGAAGCCGGATTGTCCGATGCGATCACCCTGACGGTCGAGTCGGGCGTCTACGGCGGCGTGCCGGCCGGCGGCGTCGATTTCGGTATCACGGCGCATCCCACGGCGATTATTTCTCATGCCAGCCAGTTTGATTTTTATAACGGCGGCGGGCTGGACGCCACGTTCATGGGCGCCGGTCAGGTCGATCAACAGGGCAACGTGAACGTCAGCCGCCTCGGTGGCCGCGTGATCGGGGCCGGGGGCTTTATCGACATCACGCAAAGCGCAAGGCTCGTCTGTTTTTGCTTCACACTCGAGGGGCGCAACGAAAAGTTCGTCAACCGGGTCGATCACCTGACGTTCAGTGCCGAGCAAGCGCGAAGAAATAAGCAGGAAATCCTGTACGTCACGGAGCGCGCGGTGTTCCGGCTCGAGCCAGACGGCCTGGCCCTGATCGAAGTCGCGCCAGGCCTGGACGTAGCCGACGTTCTCAAGCACATGCCATTCGAAGTTTCTGTCCGCCAGCCGATCGCGCGAATGCCCAAAGATGTTTTTCAGCCGACGGTGGTTCCCTTCGACCTGCCGACACGACCTGCAGGCAAAATACGTGTACCCGAGGGCCGTTAGCTCAGGTGGTTAGAGCGGCCGGCTCATAACCGGTTGGTCGAAGGTTCGAGTCCTTCACGGCCCAGAAACTATTGACTATTCGACACGTGTCACCCCGACCAGATCCGCAGTCGTTCGATCGACTCGCCTCTGACTACGATCGGTTCGCCAGTCTGGAGCCGCCACGTGTCCTCGACTGGTTGGTCACGCAATTGCCTGCTCACGGTCGAGTGGCGCTCGACGCCGGCTGTGGGGCAGGCCGCCACACGCTTGCCCTGGCAAGCCAGTTCGATCAGGTTGTCGGTATCGATATCAGCGAGTCACTGATCGACATCGCTCGCCGACGGCGATCGCGTCACAACGTCCGCTATCACGTGATTGATCTCATGTCCTTCACGGACGTCGATGGCTTCGATCTGGTTTTCAGCTCGACGACCCTGCACCACCTGCCTGACCTGGACGCGGCGCTGTTGCATCTTCGCGGGCTTGTCAGGGCGGGCGGTATGGCGGTGCTGATTGACAACGTTGCCAGCCGGCCGACGCCGCCCCGCTGGGTGCACGTCCTCGGCGCCTTGCGCCAATATCCCACCGACGCTGGGCGTCTGGGCTGGCAGCAGGCCGGATGGCTGCTCAGGTTTCGGACCAGCGCACAATGGCTCGACCACCTGGCAAGCGATCGCTATCTCTCACGCCAGGCCTTCGAGCGGCGGTACGAGGCGATCTTTCCGGGCGGGCGATTTCACGAGCTTGGCTACGCGCGCGGCCTTGTCTGGCGGAACGGCGGACCAATGGCAGCGCGACGTGGTAAAGAAAACCCCGCGGCTGATGCGCGGGGTCATGAGGTTCGCCGAGAGCCCTAGGAAACGAGGTCAGGCCGAACCGTCCCAAGTACAACGCCGATGACCCGGAATCCTTCCCAGCGCAGCGACGTACACGGTCACCTGCGTCTTGCTCTTGCGTTGCTCAGGCCGAGCGGGCGCTCGCCGCCACTTTGCGCGCTGGCGGGATCGCCGTGAACCGTCCGTCGTTGTGGCGCTGGAGCGTCCAGCCCTCTTCATGGACCATTCGATGATGCGGGCGACACAAGAGTGCCAGGTTGGGCAGCGTCGTCGGTCCGCCTTTGGTCCACCAGACCAGGTGATACCCGTCGCACCAGATCGGCGGCCGGGTGCAGCCCGCAAAAACGCAGTGCCGGTCCCGCGATTCGAGCGCCCGCCGGGTCGAGGGTGGGATCGTCCGGCTGGCGTGGCTGAGCTCATGCTCCAACTCGCCCTGGCCCGTGATCCGGACGATCGCCGAGTCGCAGGCATAGCGTTGCACGGTCTCGGCCGGCACCGTCCCGCCGCCCTCGAGCTCCCCGGCCGGCGCCCCCGGCAGCCCGGCCAGGGTGTCGAGGCTGGCGCGGATGATCAGTTGCGGACGTGGGCCCGAGCTATCCCGCTTACTACCGGTGCCCTGCCGGCAGAGCTCGATCAGCGCGTCGTGCTGGCGCTGGCCGTAGCTGCGCGCGTCATCCCTGGTCGGCTTCATGACGGCTTGCAACGCGGTCCGCAGGGTCGCGCCCCCCTCGGCATCGAGCAGGCCATCGAGCCGCACCAGGCCATCGACCGGCTCGCCGAGATGCAGGTAGCGCCGCTGGTACGCCCGGTTGGCCTCGGCCAGCGCGCCTTCGGCATCGACCCGATGCTCGAAGTTCTTGGCCACGCCGGTGAACTTGCCCGGGTCCATGGTCTGGGCGGCCTGCAGCAGGCGGGCCTCTTCGTGACGCACGGCCGCAGCCCCCACGTGCTCGGCGGCGTGGGCCATCACCGCGACATGCTGGTATCCCAGTGCCCCGCTGGCGAAGGCCGCTTCGGTCCTGGGCAGCTTCTCGAGCTG
>Ga0070697_100000549_pt1 | contig 28197 bp, 29 predicted proteins | sample KBSK1501metaG_FD_65475 | JGI IMG/M metagenome (GOLD analysis project Ga0070697, IMG submission 65475) | Corn, switchgrass and miscanthus rhizosphere microbial communities from Kellogg Biological Station, Michigan, USA - KBS K1-50-1 metaG | ecosystem: Host-associated > Plants > Roots >...
GGGGCCATGGGCGCGGCCGTCATGGCCTGCGAAGAGCCGACCCCTTAGCCGCTACGGGTCGGCCGTAGGTCACGGCCTCGCGCACCTCCCGGGGAAGAGACTGGGCGAGTTGCGCGTCGGGCTGAGCGCCGAGAGAGTCGTTGATCGTGGAGAACGCTAGGCGAAGGGCCACGAAGGCGGTGATGGCGAAGATCTGCCCGTCATCGAGCCCGGAATCGCGGAGCGCCTGGATGTCGGCGGACGTCGTCGCGTTCGGGTCCCTGGCGATCTTCCGGGCCCACGCAGCCATGGCCTTCTCCTGATCCGTCAGCCCGGCGTCGCTGCCATTCAGAACCGCCGCCGCGACGGCGGCGTCCGACGCTTTGCCCAGCTTCCCGCCCCACGCCAGCGAGCAGTACGAGTCACCGAGGGCTGAGGCGGCCGCGGTCACCAGGATCCCGCGCTGGCGGAACTTCAAACCGCTCGGCGCGAATGCCCGGGACATCAGCTCGAACAGCCGCTTCAGGGTGTCTGGCTGGTGCGCCCACAACCGGGACACGTTCCATACGTAGTCGCCGTCTGCGAGGTCTTCGTCGTAAAGCGCCTGTACTTGGGGGGACACCGGGGGTTCTTCGAGAAAGCTGCCGGTCATGCGCGTTCGGCTCCTTCGGGTTTGCGGGCCAGGTAGCCCACGACGTTGATGTCGGCCCGGAGGGGCAAGCCATCCCGTAGCTGCCCCTGAGCCTGCTCGACGGCTGCGCGATGGAACTCAGCCTCGCCGACGTTCTGGATAGCCTCATAAGCCGGGCCGGTAGCGGCCAGCGCGCGGGCGTACAGTTCTGGGTCCGCGAACTCCCAGGCGAACGGAACTTCCAGGCGCTCGACATCGAGGAATCCGTGCGACGCGAGGAGTTCCTCACCGGCACCGGGCCGGCCGAGCGACACCATCACAGCCTGGTTGTCGACCTTCTCCGCCGCAGCCAGGCGGAACGGCGCCAGCGCCCAGGCTCCAGGGGAAATCTTCAGGTGACCCCACACCGTTATCCCGGCGCGTCCGCCGGGGCGAAGGACCCTGTGTATCTCGGCAACCGCTTCGGGTGTAGTGCCCCAGATCCCCCGGAAGCTGGTGACGACGTCGAACGACGCCGGATCCCACGGCAGAGCATGCATATCGCCGACCCTGATGTCGCATTCCGGGTTCCGGTCCATGGCCACCGCGACCAGCCTGGCCGAGGCATCGATACCGGAGCAGGAAGCGCCGCGGAGGCGGGCCAGCTCGATTGCGAGCCCGGACCCGCAAGCCACGTCGAGCAGCCGGTCTCCGGTATCGACGCCGAGCCGTTGGTGCACCGCGACGTACTCCCGGCAGTTGCCTGGCTCGCTGAGGGTCGCAAAGTCTACCGCCTTACGGCCCCAGCCCTCGTCCACCATCGCCCACTGGGGAAAGCCTGTGCCCGGCCTCGTCATCGCTGCTCTCCTTGCGTCGTCTGTTCCCCCGTTGCGCCGGTCTCACCGGTCTGCGGGGCCGGCCGCAGGGCGCGTCTGCCGGTGGGCGTAGCTTCGCTGGCGAGGCGGCCCTGGACGGCGCGGCGGGCCCGGCCGAGGTAGCCCGGATCGGCGTACAGGTGGAAGTACCAGTTTGCCGTCAGCAACGCGCCCTCCAGCTCGAAGGCCAGCTGCTGCGGGTCGCTGCCGACGGGCAGCTGTCTTTGCGCCCGGGCGTCGTGCGCGGCCCGCTCCAAGGTGTTCATCCACTCCTGCTGGCACTCGGCGATACGGTCGCGGACCGGCCCTGGCGCCTTGCAATCGAACTCGGCCATGGCGGAGGCGAAGAAGCATCCCCCCGGGAACACTCCGCGCTCGATATAAGACAGGAAAGCCTCACACAGCGCGTACAGGCGGGTTATCCCGGAACCGGCGGCCAGGCCGGGCGCGACCACCTCCTGAACGTAACGCTGCCGGGCCTCCTCGATCGCCGCCAGCTGCAGGTCTTCCTTAGAGCCGAAGTGGGCGAACAGCCCGCTCTTGCTCATGGCCAGCTCGCTGGCCAGCCGCCCGATGCTGAGCCCGTCCAGTCCCTCGACCGAGGCGAGGTCGGCGGCAGCCCGCACGATGGTGCCACGCGTCTGGGCGCCATGGCTGTTGGGGTGTCTCGGCATGAACCGAATTGTATAGCACGAACGATCGTGCTATTTTGCGATGACGGTCACATATGGGGGCCGGCTCACACAAGGAGGAGCTAGGACATGCCGTTCGTCAACGTCAAGGTCATCGAGGGGGTCTTCTCCCCCGAGCAGAAGCAGGACATGGTGCGCAGGCTGACCGACACCATGGTGGAGATCGAAGGCGAGAACATGCGCCCGGTCACCTGGGTGGTCGTCGAGGAGGTGAAGAGCGGCGACTGGGGCATCGCCGGCAACCCGCTGAGCACCGCGGACGTCAGGGCCCTGGCCGTCGGCCAGCCCGTCGGCTAGCGCAAGTCCCCGGCATGGCCAGCGGTCAGGTGTACGACGTCGTCGTAGTGGGCGCCCGGTGCGCCGGGGCGCCGCTGGCCATGCTGCTGGCCCGGGCCGGGCACCGGGTAGCTCTCGTTGACCGGACATCGTTTCCCAGCGACACCTTGTCCACCCATTTCCTCTGGCAGCGGGGCACGGCAAGGCTGCGGGCCTGGGGGCTGCTCGGCCGGCTGCGCGCCCGCGGCTGCGCGGCCATCCGCCAGATCACCTTCGACCCCGGCCCGGTGCAGATATCCGGCATCGGGCCGGCGGTGGCAGGCGCGGCCGACACCTGCTGCCCGCGGCGGACCGTCCTCGACGCGCTCCTGGTCGAGGCGGCCGCCGAGTCCGGCGCCGACCTGATCGAACGCTTCGTGGTCGGTGAGGTGATCTGGTCTGACGGCAGGGCCGCGGGTGTGCGGGGCCGCCATCCAGGTTCGGCCGGGTCGTCGCTGCGGGCCGCGGTCGTCGTCGGTGCGGACGGCATGCATTCGGGCATCGCCAGGAGGGTCGGCGCCCGCGCCTACACGGAGCACCCCCCGCTGACAGCGGTCTACTACTCCTACTGGAGCGGGATCCGCGGCCTGGGCGCATCGTTTCACGCCCGCCCCGGGCAACTGATCTTGACCTGGCCCACAAACGACGACCTGACCTGCATCTACGTCGCCTGGCCTCGGCAGGATTTCCACCGGGTGCGCCGCGACATCGAAGGCCGCTTCCACGCAGCCCTGGAACTCATCCCAGGGCTGCGTGAGGCGGTCGCGGCCGGGCACCGGGAGGCTCGCTTCACCGGCACCGCTGATCTGCCCGGCTTCTACCGGGCATCCGCCGGTCCCGGGTGGGCGCTGGCCGGCGACGCCGGCCACCACAAAGACCCCTGCACCGGCATGGGCATGTCCGATGCCTTCCTGACTGCCGACTTGCTCGCCGACGCCATTCACCAGGGCCTGTCCGGGAACCCGCCGATGGATCAGGCACTCGCCTCCTACCAGCAGCGACGAGACGCCATGACCGCCAACGGGTTCGAGCTCACATTGAGCACAGCCCGGCTCGCCCCGCTCTCGCCCAGACTCGAGGCGCTGTACCGGACCGCCGCCGACCAGCCCGAAGTCGCCCGCCACGTCTTCGGGGTACTCGGCGGCTCCATCCCCCTGACAGACCTCCACACACAGGCGCGCTGATCCAGCCGCTGCGATAGGTTGCCGTTCATGGCCAAGCGCGGACGGCATCCGCACAATCGCAGGCGGCAGACGGCGCGGGACAACGGCAGGCGGCAGGCGCGTCCCGGGCGCGGACCCGGCCCGGCCGACCTGCTTTCTACTGTCGCCCAGAGGCTGGCCAGCGGCGAGCCGCTGGACTTCCTCGATTACGTGAGCAATCTGCTTACCGCCGTCGACTCTCGCGGGCAGAACCCGTTCGAGCACGAGCGCTCCGGCGGCCCCGAGCGCCCCACGCTGTCCGAGCTGCTCGAGTCCTTCACCGAGATCGTGCTGCCGGAGACCACGGCGCTGCTCGCCGCGCTGGCCGAACTCGGCCCGGACGAGCTGACCCGGGCCCGGGCCCGGCGGGCGCTGGCGGCGCGGCCGCATCCGCTGCCGGACTGGCTGGCCCGGCTCGGCGAGGCCTCGGTCTACCGCGCGGCGGAGAGCACGCATGTGCTCGGCGACGGGGACAGCGTGCTGCTCGGCGCGCGGCTGCCCGGCTATGAGCTGACCGCGGTCATCTATATCGACCACAACCTCGGCACGATAGTGAAGGATGCCTTCACCGTGCCGGGCTCGATCGGTGAGGTGAGCGAGCGCATGCGGGAGATAACGGACGACCCTGACGTGCGGCTCGCCGATATCAGCCTCGCGGACGCGCGAGTCCGGGCCGCCGAGGCGATCAAGGTGGGCGCCATCATGTTCCCGCCGGCTGAGACCGAGACCTGGCCGGCCTCTCGGCCGCTGACCGAGTGGCTGCTCCGGCTGCTGCCTGAGGGCGGAACCGGATACGTCCGCCCCAAGTGGGGCGAGCCCGCGAAGAAGAAGCTGGCCAAGCGGTTCTTCGGCGCGCCGTTCGGCCAGCCGCTCGACGACGCTGATCACCGGGTTCTGCTGGATCAGATCCTGTGGTTCGGCACCGACTACGGGCCGGGCGACCCGCTGCGGTGGAGCCCGGTCGCGGTGGAGATCCTGCTGGCCGACTGGATCCCGCGCAAGATCATGGCTAGCCCGGGGCAACTGAGCAAGGTGCCGGCCCTGCTGCGCGCGTTCATCCGGTTCTGCCACGCTGAGCGCGGGATCCGGACAGCGTTGACCGACGAGACTCTCGCCGCGGTCGACGAATGGGAGCCGGAGTATCAGCGGGTCATCCGCTCATCGCGGCCGCAGGGGCCGATGGCCCTGCTCGCCGCGATGGGCGTGCTCGGCGACGAGAAACCCTGGGAGGACGAGTCAGTCGAGCGTGAGCAGCGCCTTCTCGAAGCTCTGGCCGAGGAGGTCGGCGGACAGGACTCGCTCGACTCGCTCGACGACACGCCGCTGCCGGACGAGGAGTTCGCCTGGGCCGATGTTCCCGCCGACGTCCGCAACCGGGTAGGAGAGGTCCTCGCCGCCTGCGACCGCTGCTGCGACGACCTGTTCGGAGCCGAGTACCGGACGGCGTGCCGGCGGCTGCTGGCCCGTGCCGTGCCGGGGCTGCCTGCCCTGCGTAAGACAACCAGGCCCGAGGCGATCGCGGCGGCGGTGTGCTGGGTGATCGGCAAAAGTAACCAGCGCTTCGGCAGAACGGACGGCGAACTACGGGTCAAGGATCTTACGAGTTACTTCGGCCTGAGCCAGTCGGGCGTCTCAGAACGCGGCTTCCAGGTCATGCGCGCGGCCGGACTCCCGGCCGCCCATGCCTACCCGGAAGTTCACCTGGGCTCACCTGACTTGCTGGTCTCCACCCGCAGGAAGAGAATCATTGAGCTGCGTGACCGCCACCGCGGCGCGATTAGCGGTCTGCGCTAGGTGCCCGGTTGTTACGGTGGATCGGGTGGATACTGGAGAGCCTGCTGACCAGGAAGCCGCTGTTGCCGTCCAGGCTCGAGGGGACGATGAGCGCGCGGGACAACCCGCCAGCCCGGCCAGGCTTGCCTTCGCCAGCTTCCTCATGTTGTTCGTGGAACTCGCCCTGATCCGGTGGGTCGGCGCGAACAACGTGTTCGTAAGCAACGCCACGAACTTCGTGCTGCTGGCCAGCTTCCTCGGGATCGGGATCGGTTTCCTCAACGCCCGGGCCGAGCGCGACTACGTGCGCTGGACGCCAGTGGCGCTGCTCGTACTGGTGGCCTTCGGTCTCGCCTTCCCCGTGGTGGTGGCGACCCTCAGCGGACCTAACCCGTTCCACGGCCTGGGCAGCATGAACGCGCTGCCTCAGCCGCTGAGTCTCACCATCGTGTTCGGGCTCGTGGTGAGCGTGATGGTGGGACTGGGCCAGGCGGTCGCGCGGACCTTCGTCAGGTTCCAGCCGCTGAATGCCTACCGGCTGGACATCCTGGGCAGCATTGTCGGCATCGTCGTGTTCTCGGTGCTGTCCTTCCTCAACCAGCCCCCGGCCGTCTGGGGGCTGGTCGCCGGTATCGGCCTGGTGGTGCTGCTGCTGCCCCGGGTCCGGTGGTGGCAGCTCGGCGCGGTCGCGGGCGTGATCGCGCTGCTCGTGCTGGAATCGCTCGCGCCCGGGCAGCTGTGGTCGCCCTACAACAAGCTGACCATCCGGAACGAGCACGTCGGGGGCCAGCCCGCGATCGCGGTAAGCGCGAACAACGTTCCCTACCAGAACGCCGTGTCCCTCGATGCGATGCGTCGCGGGAGCCCCTCCTACTTCTACCCGTACCGGCACGTCGCCCCGGCCAGCCTGGGCAACGTCCTGATCATCGGGGCAGGGACCGGCAACGATGTCGCGGTCGCCCTGTCCGAGGGAGCCAGGCACATCGATGCCGTCGAGATCGATCCGCTGCTGCTGCTGCGGGTTGGTCAGGCACATGCGGGCCACCCCTACCGGAGCGGCCGGGTCACCATGCACGTCGACGACGGCCGTGCCTACCTGGAAAACACGCACCAGCGGTACGACCTGATCTTGCTGGCGCTGCCTGACTCGATGACCGCGCTGGCCGGACAGTCCGCCCTCAGGCTGGAAAGCTACCTGCTGACAGAGCAGTCGCTCGCCGCGGCCAAGTCGCGCCTTGCGCCGGGCGGCACGTTCGCGATGTACAACTACTACCAGCCGTTCCTGCTGAGCAGGTACGCGACCACACTCGAGGACGTCTACCACCAGACGCCCTGCGCCGAGCTTCAGCCCGGGCACTCGGGCGGCAGAAGGCTTGCCGTCCTCACCGTCCACCCGGGCGGACCGGTAGCGGCCTGCACCACGTACTGGCAGGGACCAAGCCTCGCGCCCGCGACCGACAACCACCCGTTCCCGTACCTGCAGAACCCCAGCATCCCCACCAGCTTCCTGCGGATGCTCGGGGTGATCCTGCTCGGGTCGCTGCTGCTCGTCCGGCTTGGCGGCGGCCGCTTCACGGGGATGCGGTCCTATCTCGACCTGGCGTTCATGGGCGCCGCCTTCTTGCTGCTCGAAACCAAGAACATCATCCAGTTCGCCCTGCTGTTCGGTACCACCTGGTTTGTGAACTCTCTCGTCTTCGCCGGGGTCCTGGTCGCGGTGTACCTGGCCGTCGAGACCGCCAGGCGGGTACGGCTGCCAAGGCCGGCCGTGTTGTACGGCACCCTTATCGCGTCGCTGGCCCTAGCCTGGCTGGTGCCCCAGGAATCACTGCTCGCCCTGCCGGTGATCCCGCGTTTCCTGGCCGGCAGCGCGTTGGCCTTCGCTCCGGTATTTCTCGCGAACCTGGTGTTCGCGCAGCGGTTCTCCGACGTGCACAACTCCGGGACGGCCTTTGCCGTCAACCTTCTCGGAGCGATGGTCGGCGGTGCGCTCGAGTACCTGTCCCTGATCACCGGATACCGCGTGCTGCTGATCGTGATAGCCGTCCTGTATGGGCTGGCCTTCGTGACCTCTCTGAGAGGCAGACCAGCACCCCTGCCTCATTAGAGCGCCGCTACCTCGTCGACATGGGCTGGCCCGATGGCACGCTTGCCTTCTTCCACGCTTTATGGGCGTGCGCTTATCCTTTTCTCAAATGCCGTATCTAGCGTGAGGTCATGGATCGCGGGCCTACCGGCGTCGATGGCGCCGGACCGCGCACGCCCGGGGTTCGCGGATCGCGCCGCCTGCTCGCCGCCGGGCTAGCCGCCGTTGTAGTCCTGCTCGGGGTGATCGCGGTGCTCGCGACCCGGCTCTCCAGCGCCGCGCCCGAGGCGAGCGCCCGGGCCGCGACGCCGAGCCCCACCCCGACATCCAACGCGAGCCTGACCGTGCCGGGCATTTACCAGCGGGTCGGGCCGTCCGTGGTCATCGTCCGCACCAGCCACGAGCTTGGGACCGGCGTCATCGTGGCCGACAACGGCACGATCCTGACCGCGAATCATGTCATCGCCAGCGGCCGGGCCATTACCGTCACATTCGCTGACGGCACCACGACGAGCGCGACTGTCGCCGCCGCCGACCCGAAGCTGGACATCGCCACGCTCACCCCGGCGAAGCTGCCCCGGGTTGTCGTGTCCGCCACGCTCGGCGGAGGTGCCGATGTGGGAGCGCCGGTCGTCGCCATCGGCAATCCGCTCGGCCTGACCGACAGCGTGTCCGCCGGGGTGATCTCCGGCCTTGACCGGACCGCGGACACCGACCACGGCAAGTTCTCGGGGCTCATCCAGTTCGACGCGTCGGTTAATCCAGGCAGCTCAGGCGGTCCGCTGCTCGACGCACACGGGCTTGTCATCGGCATCGTCGTCTCGCTCGCCGCCCCCGATGGCCAGGACGCGTTCGCCGGCATCGGGTTCGCGGTGCCCATCGGCGCCGCACTCGGCGGCAGTGGCGGCCAGGGGCCAGGGAAGGGGCCCCAGATATGAGCGACACAGAATTGAGCGACGCAACGGTAACAGCCCAGGACGAAGGAGCCCGATGACCCCGCCGCCGATCGAGAGCCGGACCCCGTCACCTGGCCAGTACGCCAACCCGCTGCAACCGGTGCTCTTCGAGGTCAAGCGCACCATCGTCGGCCAGGACGTCCTGCTCGAGCGAATGGCGATCGCCCTGCTTTCCGGCGGGCACCTGCTTGTGGAGGGCGTCCCCGGGCTGGCCAAGACGTTGTCCGTCAAGTCGCTCGCCGCGGCTATCGGCGGCCAGTTCCAGCGCATCCAGTTCACGCCTGACCTGGTGCCAGCGGACCTGACTGGAACGCGGGTCTACCATCAGCACACCGGCGAGTTCCAGACCCAGCTCGGCCCGGTCTTCACGAACCTGCTGCTCGCCGACGAGATCAACCGTGCGCCCGCCAAGGTGCAGAGCGCCCTGCTCGAGGTGATGCAGGAGCATCAGGTCACCATCGGCCGTGAGACCCACCAGGTGCCCGAGCCGTTCCTCGTCATGGCGACGCAGAACCCCATCGAGTCCGAGGGCACCTACCCGCTGCCTGAGGCGCAGGTCGACCGGTTCATGATGAAGGTCGTCGTCGGCTACCCGAGCGCCACCGAGGAACACGCGATCGTTGACCGCGCGCTGCGCCCCGCCGAACAGGTCCGCGCGATGCTCGGCCCGGCGGACCTGATAGGCATGCAGGAGCGGGCACGGGAGATCTACGTCGATCCCGCCGTCGTCGACTACGCCGTGCGCCTGGTGACCGCGACACGCATGACGTTCGCCGCCGGGCTCGCCGACTTGAAGCGGTACATAAGCTTCGGGGCCAGCCCGCGCGCCTCGATCGCGCTGGTCACCGGCGCGCGGGCGCTCGCTTTCCTGCACGGCCGCGACTACGTGCTGCCAGACGACGTCGGCGAACTCGCCCTCGACGTGTTGCGGCACCGCATCGTGCTGTCGTATGAGGCGCTCGCCGACGACATCACCGCCGACACGATCATCACGAAGGTGCTCGATGCCGTCGCCGCGCCTGAGGTCGTCCTGAGTGGCCGCTGAGCTCATGCCCACGCGCACTGCCTCGGAACGGCTCCTGGTCCGCCTGGAATGGCGGGTCATCCGCCGCCTGGACGGACGCCTGGCGGGCGGCTACCGCACGGCGCATCGGGGGACCGGAACCGACCTCGTCGGCCTGCGCGAATACACCGAAGGCGACGACGCGCGGCATATCGACTGGAATGTCACCGCCCGGCTGAACGAGCCGCAGCTTCGCGTGTTCACCGAAGACCGAGAGCTCACCGTGTGGCTGGTGCTCGACCGTTCGGCGTCCATGACGGTGGGGGCGCCAGGGCATGGCAAGAACGACGTGCTCAACGAGCTTGCCCTGGTGCTCGCCCGGCTGTTCGGCCGGAGCGGGAACCGCGTCGGCGCGCTGCTGTACGACACCGGGGCAGTACGCACTGTGCCGCCAGGCACCGGGCGCAGGCACGCGCTGCGCATCGGCGCCGAGCTCGCCAGGACCGCCGCGGGTGGCCGCCCCGGTGCCGGCCAGTACAGTGCCGGCCAGTACAGCGCCGGCCAGCACAGCGCCGGCCAGCACGGTGGCACGACCGACCTAGCGGCGATGCTCGACGCGGTCGCCAAGCTCGCCAGGCGCCGCGCCCTGATCGTGGTCATCTCCGACTTTATCGGCGAAGGTGACTGGGGCCGGTCGCTGCTGCGCCTGGTGCCGCGACACGAGGTCGTCGCCCTGCGTGTCATCGACGCCGCCGATGATGAACTGCCCGACGTCGGTCTTGTCGTCGTCGAAGACGCCGAGACCGGAGAGCAACTCGTCATCGACTCCAGCGACCCGCTGCTGCGCGCCAGGCTCCGGGCCGGCGTCGAGGGACGCGACGCCCGCCTTGCTGTCGGAATGCGCCGGGCCGGTGTGCCCATCCACCGCATCGGCACGGACGCCGACCTGGCTAGGGCGCTCATCGAGGTTGTCGCAAGCACCCAGCGCAGGCGCGCATGAGCCTCGCCGACCCCGTTCTCCTGGCCGCCGGCCTGCTTGTCGCCGCAGGCCTGGCGTGGGCCGCGATCGCCGCTGCGCGGCGGCGGGCTGCGGCCCTCGCCGCGGCCGGGGTCGCGGCGGCCAGTCAGGGGCAGGGCCCCGGGCGCGGTCGCGACCGCGCCCGGCTCGGGGGCGTGTGGTTCACCATCGCCGGCGTCGCCGTGCTCGCGATCGCCGTCGCCGGTCCGGCGGCGTCCGTCCCGGTGTCCCGCGCCTCCGGCACCGTCATCCTCGCCATGGACGTCTCGGGCAGCATGGCCGCCACCGACGTGGCGCCCAGCCGTCTCGCCGCCGCGAAACGGGCGGCGCTGTCGTTCATCAACGCCCAGCCGGGCAGCGTCGACATCGGCGTCATCGCGTTCCAGCAGGGCGGCCTCGAGGCCGCCCTGCCAACTGCCGATCACGCGACCGCCGCGGCTGCGGTCCGCCGGCTGAAGGCCAGCGGCGGCACGTCACTAGGCGACGCCATCCTCGCCTCGCTGTCCGCGATCACGCACAAGACGGTCGGTATCGGCCGCAACGGCAGCGCGCCGAACATCGGCTACTGGCCCTCGGCCACGATCGTGCTCTTCTCCGACGGGCAGGACCAAGCCGGGGCCACCGGCGGCGGCACTGGTACCGGTGCCGGCACCGGCACCGACTTGGCCGCCTCAGTGGCCGAGAAGGCCGGCGTGCACATCGATTCCGTCGGAATCGGCACCACCACCGGCACCGCCGTCGACGTCGATGGCTACCACCTGTTCACCGCGCTCGACGTAGCCGCCCTCAGATCGATCTCGCAGGCCACCGGCGGCACGTACCATCCAGCATCGGACGCGAGCGAGCTCGACGGTATCGCCTCGTCCATCAACCTGAGGCTCACCGTCACCAACCAGCCGTTGCCGCTGGCCGGCGCGTTCATCGCCCTGGCCCTCGCGCTGCTCGCCGCGGGCGCCGTGCTCACCGTCGTCCGTTCGGGCCGGGTGGTCTGAATGTCCTTCTCCTGGCCGTGGGCGCTGCTCGCGCTCCTCGTCATTCCGCTGGTGTTCGCGGCCTGGTGGCTGATGCGGCACCGGCGCAGGCGCGCCGTGGTCCGGGTGACCTCGATCGCGCTCGTCCGGACGGCGATGCCTGGCCGCTCGCGCTGGCGGCGGCGCATCCCCGCAGCGCTACTGATGCTTGGTCTTGCCGTGCTTGCGGTCGGTGCCGCCCGCCCGCAGGCGACCGTGCCAGTCCCATCGTCGTCCGCGACGGTAATGCTCGCCCTGGACGTCTCGGGCTCCATGTGCTCCACGGACGTACAGCCGAACCGGATCACCGCCGCCGAGCGAGCGGCCACCGCTTTCATCAAGTCCCAGACGGGCGGCCCGCACATCGGCCTGGTTGCCTTCGCGGGCACCGCCGTCGTCCTCGTCCCGCCCACCGCGGACACCAGGCAGCTGATCAGCGCGCTCGGTGGCCTCACTACCTCGTTCGGCACTGCCATCGGCGAGGGCATCCTGACCTCGCTCGACGCCATCGCCCAGGTCGACCGGTCGGTCGCGCCGACCGGCGCGACCGTCTCCCGCGACCGTGCCGGCTACGCCGACGACGTGATCGTCGTGCTCACCGACGGTTCGAACAACCGGGGGATCGACCCGCAGACCGCAGCGAAGGAGGCCGCCCGACGGGGGGTGCGCGTCTTTACGATCGGCTACGGCACCGATAGTCCCGCGCCGCTCGCGTGCGGCTCCGGACAGTACGGCGGGTTCGGCGGCGTGAACTCCGGCGGCTTCGGCGGGTTCGGCGGCCGAGGCGGAGGGGTGGGCAACCCGCTCGACGCCGACTATGGCGCGCTCACGCAGATCTCCAGGACCACCGGCGGCACGTTCTACCGCGCCCAAGACGCCGATCAGCTCAGCCGGGCGCTCGGCAAGCTGCCCGCCGCCTTCACGATCGTCCGCAAGCACATCGACATCGCGTCGGCGTTCGCCGCCGCCGGCGGCCTGCTCATCGCCGCGGCGGTAGCGCTCTCGCTGTGGTGGAACCGCACCCAGCGAATGCCCGCACCCGTGAGGATCGTGGACCACTGATCCCAGCGCAGTGCAATTTCTGCGTATCACGGGCCTAGGAGTTCGTAATACGCCAGCCGGCGCTGCCGCACCCGCTGAAGCAGCCGGGCCAGGGAGCGTCGCCGAACCGGGTACTTGCGGGCCAGTTGCCCAGCGACGCCGCTGACCTCCTCGTCGGCCAGCGGCCGTGCCGCCGCGTCGAGCGGCGGCCCGTAGCTCCACAGGCCCTGCGCACCGCATGGTGCCACTTGCACCCCGTCAATGTGCCGGAGACGCTTGACCGTGCCCGACTGGCTCCAGACCCTGAAGTAGGCCCGGCCACTGTCGACGATCCCCTGCACGGGGCGGACACCGGAGTGCCCTTCTGCTTGAACGTAGTGAGCAGCAGATACCTGGCCTTCGCCAGGGGAGCGAAGTAACTGCTGTCGGCGGTTTCCTCGCGGTAACTGCCATCGGCTACGGGCGACCGCCCTGAGGAGTCTCCGGATATGTCGCGCCGCTCCCCGGTCACCAGGCCTGTCACCGTCACCCTGATCGCGCCGTCGCGGCCCTGAATCCCGATCAAGGCCTCGGGCGCCCGTCGCGCCCGGCCCGCTGGCTGCCCGTGGCGTCCGGCTGCATCGGTCATAGGCTGGATGTCCCTCTATCTTGGCGGCTCGTTCCCTTTCACCATCGCCATGACGGGTGGAGCTACGGCGCAGCGGTGATGGAGACGGGATGGACATGGCCCGAATGCGGGCGGTTCAGGCCATGCCGTACGGCCCTGTAGCGCGATGCGCAGGAAATCCCTGGAGCGTCCCCGCCAAATCCCTTGAGCGTCCCCGCCGCCCGGCGCGGCTCGGGACAGCTTCTGCGGTTTCTGCGGCTCTATCTTCGCCGGTCCAGTGGCGGATAGGTGGGAGATCAGGTAGGCGCGGGCGATGCCATCCGGGGTGACCGCCCGCAGGTCGGGCACGCCGCCGCCGTTGAGGTTGGCCGCCTCCAGGGTGGACAGGGACTTGCAGGATGGCGCTGGCTGGCGAGCCGGAGCGAGGTTCTCACCGGCTATCCCGCTTCGCCTGCCGGCGCGCGCCCGAGGCGAGAGAACCTGCCCGCTGCTTCTCGGTCCTGGGCGAGCGGAGGGCACGGTCACCCGTGGGTTCGCCGGTGACCGAGGGGCCTTTCCGGCCGACGGCAGGCTCCGCCGGCCGCGTGCCGGGGGCGTGACCTTGCCGTGCGGCCCTGGCGGCCGCGAGTCGCTCGGCGCGCAGGGCGGCCGCTGCTTGCCGGGCCAGGGTCGCGACCCGGCGGCTCACCCGGGCCAGGGCCTCCTCGAACGCCTCGGCTTTCATGGCGGCGCGCTTGTTCTCCGGACGTGCCATGCCCCGCCCGCTGTGTTCGACCACCCGGGCGCTGGCCGCCCGACGGTATTGGCCGACGTACTTGTTGCGTGTGCGCCTGATCCGGGCTTCCAGGTCGATCGCCGCGTCCTCGTCAAGCGCGGCGAGTTCAGCCCGCTCGGTCTGGGCCACCAGCAACCGCTCGGCGTCATTGAGGACCGCCAGAAGGGACGCATTCATCTGTCCTCCTCGATTCCCCGGAAAGGCTCCCGGCACGATCAGGTCTTCCCGGGCAGCTCCGTGATCGAACCCTCCTATTCCCGCTGATGGTGGTGCTCGGCAAGCTCGTTCTGAGCGTGCTCGTAGGTGATGGTCCGATGAGGACGGTTCTTGCTGAAGGTCAGCGCCCGTGCCCAGTTGAAAACGGCGGCTATCCGGTTGCCCCAGCCGATCAGGTAGAGCACGTGAACGAATCCCCACATCGTGTAGCCGGTCACGCCGGTGAACTTGATCCCGAACGCGTCGGTGACGGCGGACAGGTGGCCGATGGTGGCCATGCTGCCCTTGTCCGGTCCACGATCGTGATGTCGACATCCGTTCTGGCCAGGGCGCGCGTAGCCCTGATCCCGCCGAACCCGCCGCCGACGACGACTACCCGGTGACGTCGCTCGCCCATGAGGACAGCATGTCAGGGAGAGTCACTAAGCCACGGCCCGGTAACCGAGGCTCAGTACCACGGGAACCGCCCCGAACCGCAGCCGGAACCGCGCACCGGGCTTGTCCGGCGCATACGGGGCGTCAATATCAGGCCAGCGCATCTTCAGATGCTGGACGGTCAGGCCGGCGACCGAGTACGGGAATTCCATGGCCGAGATGCCGTGCGCCTCGAGCAGCCCGCCCCACCGGAACGCGGCGAACACGTTGGCCAGCTCCTGCACCGACAGCGCTCGCCGCCCGGGCAGGTCGATCAGATATACGGCGTCGGCCAGCTCGACCAGGTCGCTGGCGCACTGCGCCAGCGCCGCTGACCTGGTCCGGAAAACCGTGCCGTCGGGATTGACGGTGCCGAGCTTCTCGCCGTGCACCGGAGAGTAGCGCGGCAGCGCCTGGCACTGCATCCAGTCGCAGGCCGCCAGCAGCTCCCAGCCGATCCCGGTACGGCTGGCTACATCCTGGTACAGCGGCTGCGCCCGGGTCAGCGGGCCCTTGGCCGTCGCCATGAAGTCGGCGGCTACCGGGTACGGAATCCTAGAGACATAGCGGCGCGCTCTCGTCAGCGAACCCCTCGGCGCGATCCGCGGGCCCGGCCGTTGCCTGCGCTCCGCCCGCACCACACCGGCGGCCAGCGCGCCCGCCACCCCCGGAATGCCTGCCCCGCCCGCCGAACCCTCCGTCGCCGGCACGCCCGGCACCGCCGCCTGCTGGCCCGCAGCCCGGGGCTCAGCGGGCGCACCCCCCGGCGAGGCAGCCGGCGTCGCGGAGTCGTAGCGGTAGAGGTTGTAGAGCCGCATCAGCGCGATCAGGTTGGAGCCGTAGTCGGGGTCGGTGGCGTAGACGCCGGTCAGGGCAGACGCGAACGTGTCCGGCAGGTGCCGGTTTACCATGGCGTGCTGGTAGGCCGCGCCGGTGGCCAGCAGCCGGCTGTGATCGGAGATGCTCTCCGCGACGTTGTGGTACACCCGGAACGGGGCGGTGCGGGTGACCCAGACACCGTTCTCGTGTTCCTGTGTCGGCAGGATGTCGCGGCCGGCCGGCCCGGCCCCCTTGATCCCGAACAGGTTGTGGTCCGCCGTCGCGAGCACGCTCTGCCCCCACCCCGATTCGTCTATGGCCTGGGCGATTGTCACCGCGGCCGGGATGCCGTACCGCTGCTGCGCCGCGATCGCCCCAGGCGCTACGAGGCTGATAAACGCCTGCTGGGCCGCGGTGCCCGGCGCGCCGGCCGGCTGCTGATCGTGCCTGCGGTAGGCGGGAGCGTGCGGCCCGGCCGCGCCGCCGACCGGGGTGTCCGCGAGCACCCCGGGGATGGCGGCCGTGCTCGCCGCCGCTACCTGGTCGGCCCGGCCCCGGCCCGAGGCGCCCGGCGATGCCACTCCCGGCACCTGCGCCGTGTTACCCGCGGCCTCGGCGTCGCTCCCGGCAGACTGGCCGACGGCGCTGACCAGCTCGCCGTTGTTGACGAAGCCGAGCACGCCCTGGGCGCCGAACGGGGCCGGAAACTTGTGCGCGTTCACGGTCAGGTGCGGAAGTGAGTCGCCGCCGACGGTGTACAGAGCGGCGTCGGCAGACCTGATGACCACCTCGACATGCCCGTCGAACAGTACCCAGTCTCCCGGCTGCGGCGGGTAGCCGTCGCCCAGCGGGTGCCAGCGGTGGTGCCCTTGAGCATCGGCGAGCATCGACACCACGTCCGGCGATGCCGGGTTGGGCTGGACGCGGACATCGGCCCATTGATGCAGCGGCCACGGGTAGGAACCGCCCCCCGTCACCCAGCTCTCCTGGCCTACCGCCTTGGCGCCTAGCGCCAGCGTGAGGCTGGCGAAGGCCGCGCACGACTGCCCGTGGTCGGCGCCGTCGGCGCTGCTGGCCTGCCAGATCAGCGACTCCATCTCGGCCGGCGTCCTGGTCCGCGCCATCTTCAGGTAGTGCCTGGCCACGCCGACGATCGCCGATCGCAGCGCGCCGTCCCCCGACGGAGCTGACGTGACCGGCTGGTCCTGGGCCAGCAGGTGGGCCGGGATGCTGGTCGGTGACGTCATGTCGGTGACCGTGCTGTGGGCGACGGTGAACCCGGTCACCGCTCCGCACGTGCCGAGGCTCACCAGCGCGGTCGCCCGCCGAGTACGAATGGACGTCATTGCCTCCCGGGGTTCGGCAGGGTCTTGAGGATGGCCTGCACCTGGGGGTCACCGGGGTTGCCGGCGTTCTGGAACAACACGCTCACGTTCTGCGCGGCCACCGGGCCGGCGCCGGGCATCCACCGCTGGTACACGTCGGCGGCGAGCGCCGCCTGGCCCTCCCGGGTGCTCACCGGGCTGGCGCACCGGCTGGGGAACCCGGCGCGCGAGATGATGGCCGCCGACCCGGTGTACCTGGCGCAGTTCTCCGGCTTGCTCTCCAGCCCCGGCTGGACCGCGGGTCTGCCGTTGGCGCCGGTCAGCGTGGCCCCGCCGATGATGTTGTTGATGGCGCGCGCCGCCACCTCCAGGCTGTCGACCGGGCTGAACGGGTTGTAGGGATGGTGCAGGTTCAGCGACCACGCGATCTGGCCTCCCTGGGTGGGAGTGATCGGCTCGAGCCCCTTCCTGCCGGTCTTGGCGTCGGCGTAGCCGGGATCGTTGTTGCTCGTCAGCAACGCGAAGACCCAGAGGATCTGGCTCGTGTCGGTGCCGCAGGCGAAGTTGACCTGGCCCGGTTCCGACGCGACGTTCGGGTTCTGGCAGGCGGTGATGATCTCGCTCTTCACGGTGGCCACGCTGGGCGGCCACGATGGGCCCTTCCTGAGCACGATCATCGCGCCGATGACGAGCACCACGAGGCCGGCCGCCGACCCGATGGCGATCGCGCGGCCGCGGCCAGAGCGGGGCTGGCGCCGGGGCCCGGGCCGCCGGGCCGTGCGCCGCCCCCGTTCGATGAGCGCCTGAGCTCTATCCGAGGACGCGCGCGGCTCCTTCTTCGCTCCCCGGGCGCGCAGCATCTCCCGGTCCCGGCGCGGCGGTGACCCGTAGACCTCGGACCCGTAGCCGACCTCGCGGGTCCGCGACTCCCGCCACTCGGTGAGCTCCTTCTCCAGGTCCAGGACCTTGAGTTCTATATCAGAGAACCATTCGTCGTCATTATCGATAAAGTTTTCGATTTTTTTGCTCGTCGTGATCACCCCTGAAGCATGGCCTGACCCGGGTGCTCCGGACCGGCCCCGACCCGGCGACGCTGGTCAGTGACCTAGATCACGTGTTCGACCCGTGTCAACTATTAGAACACAAACGCGATGTACTTGGCCACCGGGCCGTACGGCAAGATCACTCCTATGGCACCGGTTTCTCTGATCGTCGTCGGGGCAGGCCAGCGCGGCACCGGGTACGCCGGGTGGGCCCGGCGCCACCCCGATCGCGCGTCCGTCGTCGCGGTCGCCGAACCCGCCCAGGTCCGCCGCGCCCGCCTCGCCGCCGAGCACGGCATAGCACCTCCGGACACGGTCGGCGACTGGAGAGAACTGGCCGCCCGCGGCAAGCTGGCCGACGCGGTCCTGATCTGCACGCAGGACCGGATGCACGCCGAGCCGGCCGAGGCGTTCGCCGCGCTCGGCTATCACATCCTGCTGGAAAAGCCGATGGCGCCGGACGAGGCGGGATGCCGGCGGATTGTGGACGCCGTGGAGAAGGCCGGGGTCATGCTCGCCGTCGGCCACGTGCTGCGCTACACGCCGTTCACCCGCGCGGTCAAGGAGATCGTCGACTCCGGGCAGCTCGGCGACATCATGAGCGTCCAGCACCTGGAGCCGGTCGGCTTCTGGCACCAGGCTCACTCCTTCGTCCGCGGCAACTGGCGGCGCGGCGACCTGGCGACCTCCATGCTGATGGCCAAGTCCTGCCACGACCTGGACTGGCTGCAGTACATCCTGGGCCGGGCGCCGCTGCGGGTCTCGAGTTTCGGCAGCCTGACCCACTTCACCGCGGCGAACCGCCCGCCGGGCGCCGCGGACCGGTGCGTGTCCTGCCCGGTCGAAGCCAGCTGCGCCTATTCGGCGCCGCGGCTCTACCGCGGCCAGCTCGACCGGGGCGAGCACGGCTGGCCGCTGAGCGTCGTCATCGACGACTTCACGCCCCAGGCCCTGGACGAGGCGCTGCGGACCGGCCCGTACGGCCGGTGCGTCTACGCCTGCGACAACGACGCCGTCGACCACCAGGTCGTCGCGCTGGAGTTTCCCGGCCCGACCACGGCCACCTTCACCATGACCGCGTTCACCCAGGCCGGCCACCGCCGCACCCGGCTGTTCGGCACCCGGGCCGAACTGACCGGCGACGGCGAGACCATCCGCGTCTACGACTTCCTCACCCGCGCCGAACGGCTGGTCACCCCGGAGGCCGCGGGCGGGATGAATGCCGCCGACGGCCACGGCGGCGGCGACGCGGGGCTGATGGACGCGTTCACCGCCGCCGTCGCCACCGGCCACCGCGAGCTGATCTCCTCAGGCCCGCGCGAGTCGCTGGCCAGCCACCTCGCCGTCTTCGCCGCCGAACGAGCGCGGCTGAACGGCACGGTCGAAACGATCCCGCCGTACGCCGGTGAATTATCCCGAACGGGCTGGGTTACTGCTTAGCTGGCCACCACATGCACCCGCCAGGTCTGGCCGCGGCACCCTGCTGGGTCAGGTCGGCCAGGTCCTGCTTGCTCCAGGCGACGGACTGGGCCAGGGCCGGGTCGCCGGGCAGCGACACCCGGGTCTGGTCGTTCAGCCGCTGCCGCGCGGCGGTCTTCGCGGCGAGTTCGGCCGCCGGGTCGGCGCTGGCCGCCCGGAACTGCGCCTGGGCGTCGGACATGCCCTGGTCAGAGCCTGCCACGGTGAACCAGATCGTCCGGCTGCCGCCCGCGGGCACGCTGACCGGGTAGGTCAGCTCGCCGCCCGCGCCCTTGCCGTAGGCGGTGTCGTCGCAGCGGAACTTGTCCGGCTCCGAGCCGACCGGGCAGATGACTGGCGGGTCCTGCGGGCCGCGGAAGTCGGCGCCGGTCTTGCCCGACGCCGGGACCAGGCCGGTGGCGCCGACGATGGCGGCCCAGTCGTGCGCGGACGCGTTGGCCGCCGAGCCCGATCTCCACCGCCCGGCGGCCGTCCGGCACGAAGTCCGTGCGGCTCAGCTGAACCCCGCCGGCCGATGGCCCCATCGATGGCAAACCCCCAAATTCTCGCGAAATCCGCAGCTCCGCACGGCGGGCTCCGGCGGACATCGTCACACCCATCACCCCAGCCTCATTGCTTGCACCCCAGCCGGGAGCGGAACCACGACGATGTGACATCGTCGTGGTCAGGTGCACCACGATGTGACATCGTCGTGGTTGCCGGGGACAGCCCGGCCCCGGCCAAGCCAGGGCGTCGTTACCGGAACTCGAGGCCGTCGAAGGTGCCGGACGCGCGCCACTTGCCGATGTAGGCGAAGTAGGCGCTGGGGCCGTAGGGGTAGCCGTAGCCGAGGAACTGGCCTGGGTCCTGGCCCTCGTTGTTGTAGTAGCCCGGCGTGCAGTCCGGTCCGCCGATCATGCTGCCCGGCCCGGTCAGCAGCAGTTCCACCCACGCGTTCTCGGCGTCCCGTGACGGCTCGACCGTGCAGAACCCCAGGTCCAAAGCGTGCCTTACGGTCACCGCAATAGTCCGGGCCGAGTCGACGATGTTGTGCGGCACGTTGGAGATCAGGTTCGCGCCCTGCGTGGGCTGCACGAACAGCAGGTTCGGGAACCCGTGGACTCCGATGCCGTGCAGCGTGCGCATCCCGCCGGCCCAGTGCTCCGACAGCGTGCCGTCGCGGCCGGTCACCTCGAAGCCGGCCCGGCGGGCGTACGGGGTGCCGACCTCGAAGCCGGAACCGTAGATGATGCAGTCGAGTTCGTACTCCTTGTCGCCGGCGACCACGCCGGTCTCTGTGATCTGCCCGACGCCCTTGCCGTCCGTGTCGACCAGGTGGGTGTTCGGGTTGTTGAAGGCCTGCAGGTACTCGTCGTGGAAGCAGGGCCGCTTGCACAGCTGGCGGTACCACGCCTTGAGCTTGCCCGCGGTGTCCGGGTCCCGCACGATGGCGTCGGCGCGGGCGCGGATCTCCTCCATCTTCTCGAAGTCGGACTCCTCGTAGGCGGCGAGCATGGCGGCCGGGTTCAGGTCCTCCGGCGGCAGCGCGGCGATCCGGGCGCGGATCCGGCGGGCGATGTCGGTCCAGCCGTCCTGCACGAGGTCCACGTCCGCGGCCCCGCCAGCCTGGTTGGCGGTGAAGTTCTCCAGCCAGCGCTGCTGCCAGCCCGGCGTGGCGATCTCGGCGAACCAGCCCGGGTCGATCGGGTGGTTGTCCCGCGCGTCGACCGAGGACGGCGTGCGCTGGAACACGTACAGTTCCCGGGCCTGGATGGCCAGGTGCGGCACGCACTGGACCGCCGTCGCCCCGGTGCCGATGAGGCCCACCCGCTTGTCCGCGAGCTTGCCCATGGGCGCACCCTGGTAGTCGCCGCCGGTGTAGTCGTAGTCCCACCGGCTGGTGTGGAACGAGTGGCCCCGGAACGCGCCGATCCCCGGGATACCCGGCAGCTTCGGAACGGTGCCACTATATGGTGCCATCCTGTCACTCGGGTGTGACACGCGCAATGGTCCGGTGTTAGCATCAGCCCGTGCCCCAAGGCTCTCTGACCGCTCCGTCGCTCGCCGACGAGCAGCGGGAGGTCGCCCAGGCGCGGATCCTGCGCGCCGCCGGGGTCGCGCTCGCGGCGCGCGGCCTGGCCGCGACCGTCGACGACGTGGCCGAGGCTGCGGGCGTCAGCCGGCGCACGATCTTCCGCCACTTCGCCACCAGGGACGCCCTGTTCGTCACCGTGATCAGGGCGGGCATCCGCCGCTACGCCGAGCAGATCCCGGCTCCGCCCGCAGGCGATGACCTGCGCGGGTGGCTGCCGGAACTGCTCGCGGTCACCCACCGGCTCAACGCCCGCAACGGCCGGGTCTTCTGGGATCTGGTGGGCGTGCGGGCCGCCGATCTGTCCGCCGACCTGGCGATGGTCGCGGCGGAGTGCCGGGACAGCCGCAACCGGTTCGCGGCCGGGGTGACCGAGCTGATGTGGCGGGCCCGCGGCGGGCCCGGCCAGCCGCCGCAGTGGCTGGTCGACGCCGTCGCGGTGCAGCTGTCCGGCTTCACCACCCAGTCCCTGGCTGGTGACCTGGGCCGAACGCCCGAGCAGGTCGCGCACGTGTCGGCTCAGGTCATCGAGGCGGTCCTGGCGTCCGCCCTGGCCGGCCCGGCCTGAACCGCCGTCCCGCTCAACGTCCCCGCAGCTAGGCCCATCCCAGGCTAGGTTAGGTCGCATGCGGCGCCGCGGGCTCCTGGGCATCATCGGCCTGGCCGTCGCGCTGGTCGTTTCCGCCTGCTCCTTCGGCGGCTCGCCGGGGAGCACGGTGGTGACGTCGGCCGCCGACTCGACCACCTCCGCTAGCCCGGCCAGCGCCCTGGCCACCGCCGCCACCGGCCCCAAGCCGGCCGCGCTGCCCCGCAAGTCAGCGGCCGGCGGTTCGGTCACCTCCGCCGCCGTCGGCGACATGATGCTGGGGAACACGCCGGACCTCGCGCCGGACCCGGGCACGTACTTCCAGGCGGTGAAGCCGGACCTCAAGTACGGCGCCCAGGTCGTCTTCGGCAACCTGGAAGGCACCCTCACCACGTCCACGACCAGCAAGTGCGGGAGCAAGCCCAGTTCGGACTGCTTCGCCTTCCGGAACCCGCCTGCTTACGCGCACTACTTCAAGCAGGCCGGGTTCACGGTCCTGAACGACGCCAACAACCACTCCCACGACTTCGGTGCGGCGGGCCTGACCCGGACCGTTCGGTCCATTCATGCGGCCGGCCTGGCCCAGACCGGGCTGCCCGGCGAGATCACCCGCCTGAACGTCAAGGGGATCCCGGTCGCCTTCGTGGCGTTCGCGCCGTACACCTACACTGCGAGCCTGCTCGACCTGCCCGCCGCCCGCGCGCTGATCAGGCAGGCCGCCCGGACGGCGCGGATCGTCGTGGTGTACATGCACGCCGGCGCGGAAGGGGCCCAGGCCGACCACGTGACCGGCCGGGAGGAGATCTACCTGGGCGAGGACCGCGGCAACCCCGAGGCCTTCGCGCACATGGCGGTCGACGCCGGGGCCAGCCTGGTGATCGCGAGCGGCCCGCACGTGCTGCGCGGCCTGCAGTTCTACCGGGGCCACCTGATCGCCTACAGCCTGGGAAACTTCGTCGGCTATGGCAACTTCTCCATCCACGGCAACCTGACCATGAGCGCGGTCCTCCGGGTGACGCTGTCCTCGTCCGGCCGGTTCGAGCAGGCCCGCCTCTACCCGGTCGAGCTCGCCGGGACCGGGCGGCCGGTACCCGGCGGAGGCGCCGTCTCCTTTGTCGCGCGGCTGTCCTCGGCAGACTTCGGCGCCAGCGCGGCCCGCGTCCGGTCCTCCGGCGTCATCACCCGGAGGGGGTAAGCGCGGTCACCGCCGCGGCGGTGCTGTCGGCCAGGGTGAACCGGTCGGCCAGGCCGGCTTCGTGCAGCCGCTCGGCCAGCGCCCCAGGCAGGCTGGCCACGATCATCCGGGCGGCGCGGTCCCGGCTGATCCGCTGCTGCGCGGTGATCAGGGCGGCCAGCCCGGACGAGTCCCACCAGGCCAACTGGGTACAGTCCAGGATCAGGCGCAGGCCCGGCGTGGCCGCGATCAGGTCGCCGACCGCGCCGCCGAACTCGCCCGAGGACCCCAGGTCCAGCTGGCCGGTGACGGCCAGGATGATGCAGGCGCCCTCGGCACGCTGGTCCAGCCGGAACGGCGCGCGCCGCCCTGGCCTGCCGAGCCGGAAGTTCACCGCGGCGACGGTACCGGACGGGTCCGACTGCACGCTGGCCCCGTCGGCGATCCGGCGGACCAGCCACAGCCCGTGGCCGGGCTCGACGTGCCACAGTGCCGCTTCCGCGGACTCCGCGCCGTCGTCGCTCACCTCGCAGCGCACCCCCTCGGGCGTGGCCCACAGCCGCAGCCGGCCCTGCCCGGCGCCGTGGCGCACCGCGTTGGCGGCCAGTTCGTGTACCGCCAGGACGAGATCCCTGGTGCGGCCCTCCGACAGCCCGGCCCGCGAGGCATGCGCCGCGACCGCCGCCCGCAGCGGATACAGCGAATCACCGTCGAACGCCTGATCCAGGACCGGCGGCTCGCCCCGGCCCGTCGTACTCCCCGTCTCCGCCGGGGCCCTATCGGTCATGCACGCTCACCAGGCTGACGCCCGCCATATCGCCGGCGCCGAGCAGCACGAACGTCGCGGCGATGCCGGGGTGGCAGTGGTACCGGCCAGCGCCGCCGCGCCAGCTCCACGAGCGCGGCACCCGCGCTTCCAAGCGCGGCCGAAATCCGCGCTACGGTCCAAACCGTAGCGCGGGCTCGGCGCCTGCCGCACGGCAATCATTCGCGCGTCCGCGCGGCCAGGCCCGGCACGCTCACGCAGATCACCTCACCAACCACAGGCCGGGCGGCATACGCCCCCTACCCGCCAGACGCCGCGCCATTCGCCCGGCGGGAGATCGTCGCCGGCCGGGCTCCGGTGGTTGTGACGCCTACGCGTCGTGTGGTAGTGACCACGGTGTGGGCCTGCTCGAGATCTCGGTGGCCGCCGGCGACGCCGGTCCGGTGGTGATTCTGTCCGGCGAGGCGGATCTCACCACGGTAACCGAGCTAACCGAGGCACTGTCCGCCCAGCTGGCCAGCGCTGCGCGGCAGCTGACCGTGGACCTGTCCCGGCTGCGGTTCGCCGACTCGGCGGTGATCCGGGCGCTGGTGCTGGCCAGCCGGACGCTGAAGGACCGAGGCGGTGGCCTGGCCCTGGTGCATCCGCAGCCGGTGGTGGCCAGGGCGCTGAGCCTGCTGGGGGTGGACCAGGCGATCGAGGTGCGGGACGGGCTGGGGGCCAGCGCCGACCCGGAGCGCTAGCCCTGGCTCAGGCCGCGGCCGGCACGGCGGCGGCGGTCAGCCGGTGCCGGCTGGCCGGCAGCAGGACGCTGGCGGCGATGATGAAGATCAGTCCGCCGAACCGGCCGATGGGCAAGGTGAAGTCGAGTGCCGAGGTGAGCAGGGTCAGCGTGGACACCATGCCGATCGCCGCGACCACCAGGCCGCCCCAGGCCAGCGGCCTCGGGGTGAGCCGCAGGATCAGCGAGGGCACGGCGACGCCGGCGATGAGCAGCGCGAACGGCACGACGAAGCCCGCGGCGCCGGCCGCGAAGGACAGGTCGGACAGGACCTTGGCCAGGGCGGGGCTGACGATGTGGGCGGTGTCGGCCGCGACCCAGGTCACCAGGCCGGATACGGCCAGCGAGGCCGCCGCGAGGATGCCGCCGGCCAGCCCGATCACCGTGCCGGGGGCCGTCACGCCCAGCGTGCGCAGCCGCTGGTAGATGGTGGCCGCCCAGATGGCCAGCGGCAGCGCGGCGCCGAACACCAGCACCGCCTCGGCGTGCATCTGGCCGGTGTGCGTCTGGGCGTAGCTCAGCGTGCTGGCCGCCGAGGCCCCGGCCTGGGGCGCGCCGATCCAGACGGCGACGGACGCGATCAGCAGGGCGCCGTAGGCGAGGGCGGGCGCGAGCGGGGGCGGGCCGCCTTGCGGACCCCGCCGGGCGGTCGGTGCGGACATGGCTTCCTCCTAGATGCCGAGGTTACTGTAACGATCATCTAGAAGAATAGTTACACTTCAGAATGATTGTCAATTGTGTATTGTGGTGCCGTGGCAACGACACAGGCTCAGTCCCAAGAGACCCAGCCCGAACAGGCCCAGCGCGAAGGGACCCAGCCCGAGGAGACGGGGCGCAAGCGGACGAATATCGCGTTCCTGGTCGCGCAGCTGGGCGCCTACGCCGCCGAGAGGTTCGGCGAGCGGGCCGCCGCGCTCGACTTCACCCGCCCGCAGGCCGGACTGCTCCGGCTGATCAGCCGGGAACCTGGGCAGAGCCAGCAGGCGGTCGCCCGCCGGCTCGGCACCCCGCCGAGCCGCCTGGTCGCGCTGGTGGACGGCCTGGAGCAGCGCGGCCTGATCGAACGCCGCCGCAATCCCGGCGACCGGCGCAACTACGCGCTGCACCTCACCGCCGCGGGGGAGCAGGCCATGGCCGCCCTGAGCCAGGCCACCCTGGAACACGAGCAGGCCATCAGCGCCCCGCTCACCCAGGCCGAACGGGCCCAGCTCAGCAAGCTCCTGGGCAAGCTGGCTGCCGCGCACGGCCTGGTGCCCGGGATCCACCCTGGCTACCGCAACCTGTCAGAAAAGGAGTCCCGGTAACGACCCAGCCGGTGTCAGCTGGCCCGGGCCCTCCGGCCCGGGTGCCCGCGCGGCCGCTTGTAGGCGATGATCCTGCCCTTATCGAAGATCTCGCCGCCCCAGACGCCGAACGGTTCGGCCCGCTCGATCGCGCCCGCCAGGCACGCCCGCCGCAGCGGGCAGGTCTCGCACATCGCCTTGGCCAGCTCGAGATCGGCCGGATGCTCGGAGAACCACAGCTGCGTGTCGTCGCTACAGGGCAGCGGATTGCCCAGGTCAGCGGCTCGCCTAGCCAACGTGGCCAGCGAGATGCTCGTCATGTCGCTTCACCCCCGTGAGGCGTAACTCCGGATTCCCCGTAAACCCGGACATCTTGATTCTGCACCATGCCGCCTCGGCTAGCATCAGCCGCATGGCTGATTTTCCATCCGTCATCGCACGGACACGCTGAGTCGTCAGCGTGCCTGGTAGCGCGCGATGATGACGCCGGTCGTGGTGCTGACGGTTTCGGCCAGCCGGAGGTCGGCGAAGTCCAGGTATGTGCGGCGGCCGGCTCCGGGCACGGTCAGGCGCTGAGCGCCTCGGGGGGTTCGGCGCAGGCCTGCGCGATCTCCTCCAGCGCCAGGCCGAGCGCCCCGGCCAGTGCGGCCACGGTGAAGAAGGCCGGGGTGGCGATGCGGCCGGTCTCGATCTTGCGCAGCGTTTCCGCGGGAACGCCGGAGACGGCGGCGATCTCGGCCATGCTGCGCGGCCCGCGTGCCTCCCGCAGCAGCATGCCGAGCCGTTGCCCCCGCTCGTGTTCCAGGCGGCTCAGTGGCGGTCGGACCATACCGTGATAGTAATACCGGTATAATTATCCCGCAAAGGGAGGTGCAGGCCGGTGGTGGAGATCAAGACGCCCGCGGAGGTCGAGGCGATGCGCGGCGCCGGGCGGGTGGTCGCGCAGATCCTGGCCGCCGTGCAGGAGCAGGCCAAGGCCGGGATGCGCACGGCCGAACTGGACGAGGTGGCCCGGGACGTGCTGGCCAGGAACGGGGCCTACTCGCCGTTCCTGAACTACCAGCCCGGCTTCGCCCCGGTGCCGTTCCCTGCGACCATCTGCACCTCGGTGAATGACGTCGCGCTGCATGGCATACCCGGCCGGCACAAGCTGTCCGACGGCGACCTGCTCAGCGTGGACTGCGGCGCCGTGCTGGACGGCTGGACGGCCGACGCCGCGGTCTCGTTCACCATCGGGACCCCGCCCACCTCCCCATCCCCCCTCTTCACGGCCGACAAGCGGCTGATCGACGTGACCAGGGACGCCCTGCGGGCGGGCATCGCCGCGGCCGTTCCCGGCGCCCGGGTCGGCGACATCTCCGCCGCCATCGGCGCGGTCGGCCGCGCCGGGGGCTACGGGATCTGCACCGACTTCGGCGGTCACGGCGTCGGCCGGTCCATGCACGAGGATCCGTCCGTCCCCAACGAGGGCCCGGCCGGCCGCGGCCGCACGCTCGTCCCCGGGCTGGTCATCGCCATCGAGCCCTGGTTCCTGGCCGGCGGCAGGGACATGTACCGGATCGACCGGGACGGCTGGACGATCCGCAGCGGCGACGGCAGCCGGGCCGCGCACGCCGAGCACACGGTGGCCGTCACCGAGGACGGCCCGCAGGTCCTGACCGTCCTTTAGGTACCGAACGACCCGGGCGCGTGCCCCCCGCCCCACCCGCGCCACACCTGCCCCACCCCTTACATTTCTTCCGTAGCCTCTTGACTTCGATACCGTTGGTATTTAAATATCTTCGGTATGAGCCCTCGCCTGTCCCGCGCCGAACAGAACGACCGCAACCGCGCCCTGCTGCTGGCCGCGGCCCGCCGGGTGTTCCTGGAGCGGGGCTACTACGCCGCGACCCTGGACCAGATCGCCGACGAGGCGGGCTTCTCCAAGGGCGCGGTGTACTCGCGCTTCGCCAGCAAGGCCGACATGTTCCTGGCCCTGCTCGAGGACCGGATCGCCGAGCGGGCCGCGCAGAACGCGCGGCTGGCCGGGGAACTGGCCGGTACCGGGAACTTCGCCGCGGTGCTCGACCTGGCCGAGCGGGCCGAGCGCGGCGCGCCGGGCTGGCGGCTGCTGGTCACCGAGTTCCGGGTCCACGCCGCGCGCGATCCCGAGCTCAACCGCAGGTACGCGGCCTTGCACGCACGGACACTCGACGGGGTCGCGCAGATGTTCGCCGAGATCAGCAAGGAGAACGCCAGGGGTCTCCCGTTCCCGCCCCGGCAGCTGGCCGAGCTGTGGCTCGCCATCGAGACCGGCCG
>Ga0070697_100000550_pt1 | contig 28187 bp, 28 predicted proteins | sample KBSK1501metaG_FD_65475 | JGI IMG/M metagenome (GOLD analysis project Ga0070697, IMG submission 65475) | Corn, switchgrass and miscanthus rhizosphere microbial communities from Kellogg Biological Station, Michigan, USA - KBS K1-50-1 metaG | ecosystem: Host-associated > Plants > Roots >...
GTGTTGGGTGACACGATGACGAGAGCCTGCCTCCAGCCGGCCCACACCCTCGACAGCGCGACCCAGAAGAGTCGGTCGCTCCTGCGCACCTTTGGCCGGGCTACCGTGTTCTTGTAGACGGCGAGCTGGTGGCGCAAGGCCAGGTTCTCCAGGGCGACCTGGCGGTGAGCGCCGCAGAGGAGGGGAAGCAGTCGCAGCACGCGGAGCAGGAGGGTGACCATCGAGCCGGAATTTTCTCTGGATCAGCCTCGCCAGATCAATCACTTGGCGCCGGACGGAGTTTTGGCGAAGGACAGGCGACGGCAGATTCGGCAGATCGTTTTCGGTAGCACGGTCGCGCACTCTACCACATCTAACTAGGCGCGCACGCCCTTCTCACCAGAACCCTCAGCGCCTCTTGATCGCTATCAAAGACGACACCAACGGATACAGGAATCTGGGTCAATAAATCTGCCTGGCGAGATCCAATTTTCTCAAAGCTGCGTCCCAGGCTTGCGCTTAGCGCAGTCGCGGCGTACGGTCTCGGTGCCGCCTAAGTACCTATGAGGTCGGGGTGGCATCTACGCGGCTAGGCGCCACTGTTCCTCGGGCCGTTTCGAAGGGGCCGTCTGCGGGAGACTGGTCGTGAAGTGTCCCGGGTGCCAGCACGAGAATCCGACGGGCTCGAGCTTCTGTTTGGAGTGCGGCGCCCGCCTCGGCCTCACGTGTGCCTCATGCGGGGCGGATCTGCCCGCTAGGTCCAAGTTCTGCAACAAGTGCGGGACACCGGTGGCGACGGAACCGGCAATACAACCGCGATTCACATCGCCAGAGTCCTATACGCCAAAGCACCTCGCAGAGAAGATCCTCACGTCCAAGGCCGCCCTCGAGGGCGAGCGCAAGCAGGTGACCGTTCTTTTTGCCGACCTCAAGGGCTCGATGGAGCTGCTCGCCGACCGCGACCCGGAGGAAGCGCGCAAGCTCCTCGACCCGGTCCTCGAACGGATGATGGAGGCGGTCCATCGTTACGAGGGCACGGTCAACCAGGTCATGGGGGACGGCATCATGGCGCTCTTCGGCGCGCCGCTCGCCCACGAGGACCACGCCGTGCGGGCCTGCTACGCGGCACTCCGGATGCGGGAGTCCGTGAAGAGGTATGCGGAAGAGGTGCGACGCTCTCACGCGGCCGTGGTCAAGATCCGGGTCGGGCTGAACTCCGGGGAGGTCGTCGTGCGCGCCATCGGCAGCGATCTGCGGATGGACTACACGGCCGTCGGCCAGACGACCCACCTGGCCGCGCGGATGGAGCAGATCGCCGATCCCGGCGCGATCGTGATCACGCCCGATACGCTGGCGCTGGCCGAGGGCTACGTCGAGGTGAAGTCGCTCGGCCCCGTGTCGGTGAAAGGCCTTGTCGACGCGGTGGAGATCCACGAGGTGACGCGAGCAGGCCCGGCGCGAACTCGCCTCCAGGCAGGCGCCCGCCGCGGGCTGACCCGGTTCGTCGGCCGCGACGCCGAGCTGGAGCAGCTCCGCCGCGCGCACGAGCTCGCTGGCAACGGTCATGGTCAAGTTGCGGCTATCGTCGGCGAGCCGGGGGTGGGCAAGTCGCGCCTCCTCTACGAGTTCACCCACTCCCACCGCCTGCACGGCTGGCTCGTCCTGGAATCCGCCTCGGTCTCGTACGGCAAGGCGACGAGCTACTTGCCCGTGATCGACCTCCTCAAGGGCTACTTCAAGATACAGGACCGCGACGAGCTGCGCGAAATCCGCGAGAAGGTTACCGGTAAGCTGCTCACTCTGGACGAGTCCCTGAAGCCGGCGCTGCCGGTGTTGTTGGCCCTGCTCGACGTGCCCGTCGACGACCCCGCGTGGCAAGCGCTCGACCCGGGCCAGCGGCGCCAGCGCACGCTCGACGCCGTGAAGCGGTTGCTGCTGCGCGAGGCACGCGAGCAACCCCTCCTCCTCATCTTTGAGGACCTCCACTGGATCGACGGCGAGACCCAGGCCCTCCTCGACGGTTTCGCCGATACCCTCGCCTCGGCGCGCCTGCTGCTCCTCGTCAATTACCGTCCCGAGTACCAGCACACCTGGGGCAGTAAGACGCACTACAGCCAGATGCGCCTGGACGCGCTCCCCGCCGAGAGCGCTGGCGAGCTGCTGGACGCCCTCCTCGGCGAGGACCCCGGGCTCGCCGCGCTCAAGCAGCTCCTGGTCCGGCGCGGCAACCCGTTCTTCCTCGAGGAGACTGTCCGGACGCTGGTGGAGACCAAGGCGCTGGCGGGCGAGCGTGGCCGGTACCGGCTGACCCAACCGGTTCACGGGATCCAGCTCCCGCCTACAGTCCAGGTGATGATCGCGGCGCGCATCGACCGGCTCGCCCCCGAGGACAAACGGCTACTTCAGATTTCCTCCGTGATCGGCAAGGACGTGCCGTTCGCGCTGCTCCAGGCGATCGCCGAGATCCCGGACGAGGCGCTCCGCAGCGGACTCAGCCGGTTGCAGGCGGCCGAGTTCCTCTACGACACCGGGCTCTATCCGGACCTCGAATACTCGTTCAAGCACGCGCTCACGCACGAGGTCACGTACGGCGGCCTGCTGCAGGAGCGCCGGCGCGAGCTGCACGCGCGAATCGTCAACGCGATCGAGGCGCTTCACCGGGATCGCCTCGGCGAGGAAATCGAGCGGCTCGCCCATCATGCCGTCCAGGGCGAGGTGTGGAACAGGGCCGTGAGGTACCTCCGCCAGGCTGGCCGGAAAGCGCTCGTCAAGTCTGCGTACCATCATGGGGTGGCCTTCTTCGAGCAGGCGCTGGAGTTGCTCGCGCGGCTGCCGGAGAGCCGGGAAACCATGGAACAGGCCATCGATCTGAGGCTGGACTAGCGCGCGCTCGTTCACGTCGGGCAGTATACGCGCATCCTTGACTACATGCGCGAGGCCGAGGCCCTGGCCCGCGAGCTGGGCGATCGGCCCCGGCTGGCCGCAGTGCTCGCGGACTTGTCCGCGCGGTTCAGGAACGTCGGCGACCACGATCGTGCCCTCGAGACCGCCCGGCAGGCTCTCGCGACCGCTGCCGAGCTGGGCGACCTCGATCTCGAGGAGGAGGCCACCTATCGGGCCGGCCAAGCGTACTTCGCTGTCGGCGACTTCGCCGGGGCCATGGACCTCTTGCGACAGTCAGTGGACGTGGAGGGGCGGCGCGCACTGGCGCTCTCGGGTCTACCCCGCTTCTACCGAGCCTGGTCTCATGCCTGGCTCGCGCTGACCTGCGCGACAGTTGGGCGGTTCGCCGACGGGATCCGGCACGGGACGGAGGCGGTGCGCATCGCCGAGTCGGCCGATCACGCCTTCAGCCTCGTCGAGGCGCGGTCCGCCCTCGGCGGTGTCCACCTGGGGCGTGGCGAGCTGGACGCGGCCATCGCCCTGTTCGAGCCGGCCCTCACGCTGACCCGGACCTTGGGAATCACGCTCCCGAACGTGTTGTCGGGCCTGGGCCATGCCTACGCCCTCGCCGGGCGCCTCGCCGAGGCCGTGGCCCTCCTCGAGTCGGCCGTCGAGGAGCGTACCGCGATCAGCGCCATGGGGGTCGGTCAGGCTGTTTATGTCACTCGGCTCGCCGAGGCGTACCTGGCGGCCGGCAGCGCCGAACGGGCAGTCGAAGGCGCCCGCCTCGCGCTCGACCTCGCGCGCAGCTACAAGGAGCCGGCCAACGAAGCGTTCGCGCTTAGCCTCCTCGGCGAGATCGCCTTACATCGCGATCCCGCCGACGTGGAGGCGGCTCAAAGGCACTACCGAGAAGCGCTGACGCTTGCCGAACCGCGCGGCATGCGCCCGCTCGTCGCGCACTGCCACCTCGGCCTTGCCAAGCTCTACCGGCGCACCGGCAAGCGGCAGGAAGCGCAGGAGCACCTCACCACCGCGACGACCATGTACCGCGAGATGGGCATGACGTACTGGCTGGAGCAGGCGGAGCGCAGGTGAGTTGAACCGAAGCGTGGAGGGAGAAAGGACATGACCGCACGGAGGCACGGACCGCAACTAGCGAGCAGACGCTCGATCGGTCGTGAGCAAGCGCCGCCTCACGTCGGCACGGTGGCGCGGACGGTTCAAGAGGCGGTCGACACCGGTGAAGCGATTTCAGTGGGCGCGGTGAATCTCGTGAAAAACACAGCGCGCGCTGCGATCTCTGGGGCCCGGGACGTTGGGGCCGAAGCCGGGTCCGCAGCGGTCGCGGCAGTCCGGGGTTCTATCGCCGCGGCAAGGGAGATCGGTGGCGACTTCGGCCGCATTAGTGGGCTCGTTCTCAACGGGACCTTTGGCGCGGCCCGGGAGATTGGAAACGATCTGATGGACCTCGTGACCGCGGGTGGTGCGAAGCGGCCCCCAGCAAAGGCGACAAGCCGGCGCCGTAGCCAGACCAGCGAGCCTGAGCGCCCGACGAGACGATCCGCATAGTTTGGTAACCCCGGCTCCCGAAGGGCACGCATGAAGGAGCACGGCAAGGATCGACTGGAGAAAGCTACCTACCAGCCGGGAGACTACGGCCGAGTGATTCGGCCCGACGGCACCGAGCAGTGGTGGGTGAGATCACCGAAGGGAATGTGGATTGCTCTTCGGCACCAGCGGGTTATGCCGAATGAGGATGGAAGCATCACGCTGCTGTCATTGGAGATATGAACTGCGTTACACCGCCACGGCGCTCGGGCTCACGATCCCGTCGACGCTGCTGACTACGCTCGAATCAGTTGATTGAATAGCGAGGGAAAACAGAGAGACAAAGGCCTGGAGGCCTCGCATTCGGTTATAGCTGGAGAAGGCGAAGGCCGAGATGAAGGAGTTGGTATGACGAATTAGCGGGATCAAGGTATGTCGGACGGGAAACGGTCGGCTCTCAAGGAGGGTGCGATGGCTGGACAGGAGAATCTTCAGATCGTCCGCGAGATCTTCGCTGCGTGGAACGCGCACGATATCGAGGCCTTCGTCAAGCGACTCGATCAGAAAACAACCTGGGAGTCCGATGCGTTTTCCGCTCCATTCTCGGGCCATGAGGGGGCGCGGCAGTTCTTCAAGCTCTACGTCGGGGCGTTCCCAGACCTGCATTTGGATATCGAGCAGATTCTGGCTGTCGACCCGTACGTGATCGTGCGTTGGCGTTCGACGGGGACGCACTTCGGCAAAACTCGGCGATATTCAACCCACTGCTCGCAAAGTCAGCCTGCACGGCTGCAGCATTATGGAAGTCAAGGCTTTGAAAGCTGGCCATACCTGGGTCTATTTCGACAACGCGCACCTACTACGGCAGATTGGTGCTCTGCCAAGGAGCTGACGCCGAGATCGGCTGACGAAGGCGTGTGGGTTTGCCCGGAGCAGGCGGAGTCGGAAATAAGGGAGGGCTATGGCTCAAAGCCCAGAGCGACAAGAAGCATGAGGCCATGAAAAAGCTCGACGGTAGCCCTAATTACCGGAGCTGCCGGTGGAATCGGCGAAGCCACAGTTCGCCTCTTTATCGAAGAAGGCGCGTCAATGGTACTGGCAGACATCCAGGATGACCGCGGGGCAAGTCGCGGCAGAACTGGGCGTTCGTGCCAAGTATTTCCATGCCGACGTAAGCCGAGAAGCCGATGTGAAGGCGACGGTGGCCGAGACGGTTCAGCATTTTGGGCGGCTCGACTGCCTCTTCAACAATGCGGGCTATGCCGGCGTCGGTGGTCGAATCGACGAGATTCCCGTCGACCGCTTCGACGAGACCGTAAGCGTGCTACTGCGCGGCGTCTTTTTGGGTATGAAGCATGCCGCGCCCGTGATGAAGCGACAAGGGAGCGGCTCGATCATCAGCACGGCCAGCGTGGCAGGTCTTCGTACCGGGCTGGGACCACACGTGTACAGTGCCGCAAAGGCGGCCGTCATCCACCTCACTCACTCCGTGGCGATGGAGCTCGGTGAACATGGGGTCAGGGTCAACTGTATCTGTCCGGGCGGCATCGCAACGCCGATCTTCGGCAAGGCCTTCGGACTCTCGCCAGACCGGGCAGAGCAGACCATCCCGCTCATGAAGGGCGTGCTCGAGACGCTGCAGCCGATCAAACGGCCCGGGCTTCCCGAGGACATCGCCCATGCGGCACTCTGGCTGGCGAGTGACGAGTCGAGCTTCGTCAATGGTCACGCGTTGGTCGTCGACGGAGGGCTGATTGGCGGGCGGCTTTGGTCGGAGGTGGAGCAGCGGCGTGCGATGCTACGCTCCGCGCTGGGCGTGCCGCCCGCATAGGGACGACGCCAATCGCGACAAGGCCGCGGCTGGTCAAATCAGGTACTGACTAGTCTCTGACCCCATCCTTGACATGTGTCGCGCACGGTGCTTCGATCTGTGCCACCGTCGGACCGGCTGCCTGGGCAGGAGGAAACCATGGCGCACCAGGAAGGCCCTCACGTCAGGAGTCGTCGAGCGTTTCTCAAGGTGATGGCGGGCACGGCGACCGGGGTCGCCGTGGGCGGTATTCCGGCCATCGTCGCCGCGCAGAAGGCCCCCAGCTTTCCCAAGGGGACGAGGCTCAACATCCTGGAGTGGGTGAGCTTCGTGCCGGCTTCCGACGTCGAGTTCAAGCGCCTCGCGGCGGAGTTCGGGAAGCTGGCGGGGGTTGAGGTCACCGTCGATCTGATCAACATGAACGACCTGAATCCCCGCATCGCGTCGGCCATAGAGACCAGGTCCGGGCCCGACATCATCATGATGATCAACAACTGGCCGCACCTCTACGCCGATGGCCTCGCCGACGTGAACGATCTGGCGGAGGAGATCGCCAAGCGGGATGGCGCATTCTACGAGATCCACAAGAAGGTCAGCGTCGTCGACGGCCGGTGGAAGGCGCTACCGCTCTGCAACGTCAACGCGACCTGGAACTATCGCGAGGACTGGTTCAAGGAAGAGGGCGTGAGCACGTTCCCCGATACCTGGGACGAGCTACGCAAGGTCGGTATCGCGCTCAAGAAGAAAGGGCGTCCGATCGGGCAGGCGTTCGGCCATAGCCTGGGCGATCCCAACAGCTGGGCTTACGCGGTGACCTGGGGCTTTGGGGGCGCCGAGATCGACGACAAGGGCAAGGTCGTCATCAACAGCAAGGCGACGATCGAGGCGCTGAAGTTCACGGTCGCCTTCTGGAAAGATTGCCTCGACGAGGGGGGGCTGGCGTGGGACGACAGCAGCAATAACCGTGCGTTCCTGGCCGGCACGATCTCGGCCACGATTAACGGGGCCAGCATCTACTTCGTCGCCAAGCGGCAGTTCCCTGAGATCGCCAGGGCGATGAACCATGCTCACATGCCGAAGGGACCCGGGGGCCGCTTCTACCTCTCCGGCGGACAGGGGCGCTCCGTGATGCACTACTCGAAAAACCAGCAGGTGGCGAAAGAGTTCCTGCGCTGGTTCATGGAGCGGCCGCAGTATGACAAGTGGATGACCGCCAACGACGGCTACACCGTAGGCCCGACTCCATACTGGGAAAAACACGTCCTGTGGGAGAAGGATCCCAAGCTCGTACCGTTCAAGGAATCGTCAAAGTACGGTCGCTGGGTCGGCTACCCCGGCCAGCCAAACAGGAAGGCTTCCGAGGCCCTCGTGAAATACATCCTCGTCGACATGTACGCGCAGGCCATCAAGGGCATGAAGGCCGAGGACGCGGTCAAGTGGGCTGAGGGCGAGCTCAAGAAGGCGTACGCGTAGGGGCCTCCGTGGCCGATCAGCGCGTCGCGCCGATCCTGACGGACGGCGGGGGCGCGGCGTCCGCCGTCGCCGGCGGCATCGTCACCGTTCCCGAGGCGCGCCGCGCGAGCCGGCTCAGCCTGCTGCTCGAGCGGCAGAACGTGCTGGCGGGTGTCCTCCTGGCGCCCACGCTCCTCATCCTGACCCTGTTCATCGCCTATCCGTTCGTGCTCGGCATCTGGCTGGCGCTAAGCGACAAGGTCGTCGGCCGGCCCGCCGCCTTCGTCGGCCTCGAGAACTTCCGGGTGAACCTGAACGACGCGATCTTCCTGCGCGCGTTTCAGAACACGTTCGTCTACACGTTCATCGCGACCGCCCTCAAGCTGGCTCTGGGGATGGGGGCGGCGCTGCTCCTGAACCAGCACTTTCGGTTCAAGCGGATCGTCCGCGCCTCGATGCTCTGCCGTGGATCGTGCCGACCGTCCTGAGCACGCTCGCGGACCAGGGTCAGGGCGTTGTCGAGCGCCGAGGGGAGGTCGAAGTCCGTCAGCTCGATCTCCATCCGCCCGACCTCGATCTTCGATAGGTTTCCTTCAAAACGCTGGTTAGGCATCGGCTGCTTGCACCGCCGCCAGAGTCTGGCTAGAGCGTCAGTCCCATTCTGGGACGCATCCGTCACGGCTGTTTGAGACGCATCTCCTCATAGGGCCCCGTAAAGGGAGCGAACGGGATCAGGCCGACTCCTGGCTCCTCCAGTCGGGGGCCGACGCCGAATAGCGCTGTCCGCTCTAGCAGCGGGGCATGCATCACACGCTCATGCATGAAGGACTGCATCTGATGCAGCAGAGTCTGACGTGTCGTGCGATCGCGTATTGTCGATTGGTGCTGGAACAGTGCGTCGAGGTCGGGGTAGCTGCCATACGCGTAGAGGCCGGTGTCCCTTCTAAAAACCTGTCCGACGCTATTAATTTGCATTTTGCGGCCTGATTCGCTATTTGGCCGGTCATGGTCAGATGGCTTGGGATCCTCTTTGGGACACTGCGAAGCACTGTTCGCACACACCGGGAGTTGGCGCTGGAGAATCTCGCGCTGCGGCAGCAACTCGCGGTGTGGAAGGCGCGTCAGCCGCGGCCGAGGCTGACGCAGACCGACCGGATCTTCTGGGTTCTGCTGTCGAGGCGGTGGAGGAGCTGGCGGCATACTCTGCAGGTGGTGCGGCCGGAGACCGTGGTCGGCTGGCACCGCCAGGGATTCAAACGCTACTGGGCGTGGAAGAGCCGACGCCGATGGGGTCGGCCCGCGATTGGGAGAGAACTGCGGGATCTTATTCGGCAGATGAGCCGCGCGAATCCGCTCTGGGGCGCGCCGAGGATCCACGGCGAGCTGTTGAAGCTTGGCCTGACGGTCTCGCAGGCGGCGGTTTCGAAGTACATGCTCCGGCCCCGGCGGCCGCCGTCGCAGGCGTGGCGAGCGTTTTTAAAGAATCACGCCCCGGATCTGATGGCCTTGGATTTCTTCACGGTGCCGACGGCGACCTTTCGAGTGCTGTTTGTGCTCGTGCTGCTGAGCCACGGCCGCCGCCGGCTGGTGCAGTTCAACGTCACGGAGCATCCGACCGCGGAATGGACGGCGCGGCAACTCCTCGAGGCGTGCGGCCTGGAGGAGGAGGCGCCGGGGTATCTGATCCGAGACCGAGACCAGGTCTATGGCGAACGATTTTCGTGTCAGGCCAAGATGTTGGACATCCGAGAGGCGGTCATTGCGCCACGCTCCCCGTGGCAGCACGCCTATGCGGAGCGCGTGATTGGTTCGATTCGACGGGAATGCCTTGACCATGTCGTGGTGATCGGCGAGCGGCACCTGATGGGGATCCTGTCGAAGTACGTCGACTACTACAACGGGACCCGGACACACTTATCGTTGGCCAAGGACGCACCCGAGCCGCGAAGTGTGCAGCCGCTGAGCGAGGGGAGGGTCGTGGAGGTGCCACGCCTCGGCGGGCTCCATCACGAATACGTCCGCCGGGCGGCGTGAGCCGATCGAACGAATAAGTGGAAGGCACAAGGCGGTAGTAGTCGCTAGAACTGCGGGCGCCTGACGAATCCGCTGATCTTGCCGCCTCGAACGGTCCAGCTATGCGCGAACGGCGCGACGAATGACCTGCCAGTTGCTTTGTAGGTGCCGGAATAGGTACCACGCGACCGCGCGGTCGCCCTCAGCGAAGTAATCTGTGGGTGTTACAGAGAAGGCACTCCAGTCGCGCCCAGCGGCACCAGCAGCTCCTCGACGACGGCTTGCGGTGTCCGCCAGGTGCCGGCGTGATACGGGAAGCGTTCCGCCTCGGTCCACTCAATCTCCGAATGCATCAGCCCGAGTAGACTCGGTGCGTCACCGCGGCGGAGCGCATCATAAAAGCGGCGAACGATTGTGACTGCGTTGAGCGTCATTGGTCTCCTGCCTTTCGGAAGTCACCGGGCCAGGCGAGCCGGCCACAGCCGCGAGTCAGCCGCGCCGACCCGTCGTCCCGGTCAGACGACCTTAGCGAGCATCCCGAGGCCAAGCGCCTCGACTACGCGGCCCTGGACCGGCGCGGTCTGCGCGTTGACTACGTCCGCTCCGAACGGCGGGCCGACCACGGTCCGGATGGGGCGCCGCCCTCTTGGCTGGGCAATAAGGTCCGCGATCGCCTCGGCGACGTCATGCGGGTTGGGAGCATTCGCTCCCTGGAAGCTCCGCATGAAATGGGCCAACATCTTGCCCGGGATTTCGCCGATGTCGCCGTACTCGCCGCCGCGGCCGGCGTCGCGCGGTTGTTGCGCGCTCGCGTACATCGGCGTCGGGTAGGCGCTGGGCTGGACCAGGACGACCTCCACACCGAGTTGAGAGACCTCGTACCGGAAGCTCTCCGTCAGGGCCTCGACTGCGAACTTCGACGCGCCGTAGATGCCTAAGAACGGGAAGGTTACCCGGCCGAGAATCGAGCCAACGTTGATGACGAGACCGTCACGCTTCTGACGCATGCTCGGCAGCACGGCGCGGGTGGTGCGCAGGATGCCGAAGACGTTAGTGTCGAAGAGAGCCTGCGCCTGCTCGAGCGTGAAGGCTTCGGAAACGCCCATAGCGGCAATCCCGGCGTTGTTGACCAGCACGTCGATGCGACTCCTCTCGAGCACGGAGGCGACCGCGCGCTCGACAGAGTCCGAGCTGGTCACGTCGAGGTCGAGGATGTCGATGTTCAGGTTCTCGGCAACCGCGAGGCGCCGCAGCGCTTCGGCATGCCCTCGATTCTTGTCTGCGGTGGCACGCATAGAGGCAAAGATGTGGTGGCCGCATCGCGCCAGCGTCTCGGCCGTATCGCGCCCGAAACCGCTGCTAGTGCCGGTAATGAGGATGGTCTTGGACATGGTTGTAATCTTCTTTCCGAATCGGGTGACGCTGCGTCAGGGGTCGGTGGTTCGGCGCGGCGCATCGCCGCGCCACGCCACGCTCCTCTGAGCCAGCCTGAAGGTTCCTTGCGCAACGGCTGCGAGCGCAAACGCCGCAACGATCCGCCGCCGCTCCGAGAGCCCGAGCCGGTCGAGGCGTCCGTAGGGGCGCTGCACGTCTCGAGTCAACGTGCCGCATACCTGGGCCGTAGCCGACTGAGGAAGTCGCGGATAGCAGCGGCAATCGCGGCGTGGTGCGTCTCGAGCGCGAAGTGGCCGGTGTCAAAAAACTTGACCTCGGCGTTTGGGTCATCGCGCGTGAACGCCTCGGCGCCCGACGATAGGAAGAACGGGTCGTTCTTACCCCAGACAGCCAGGAGGGGCGGTCGTTGCCTCCGGAAGTATTCCTGGAACTTCGGGTACAACGCGACATTGCTGGCATAGTCCAGGAACAGGTCGAGCTGGATCTCGTCGTTCCCCGGCCTGGCGAGTAGTGCCGCGTCGAGCGCGTAACTCTCTGGCGCGACGAGCGACTCGTCCTGCACGCCATGCAGGTACTGGAATTTGGTTGTCTCGGGCTTCAAGAAGTCGCGGAGCGCGGCGCGGTTCGCGGGCGTTGGCTCCTTCCAATAGCGCTGGATCGGATTCCAGCCCTCGCTCAACCCCTCCTCATAGGCGTTGCCGTTTTGCGAGATGATTGCGGTGATCCGCTGCGGGTGGCGCATCGCGAGACGGAAGCCGACCGGAGCGCCGTAGTCGAAGACGTAGATGGCATGGCGGCTGAGCCCGACCACCGTCGTGAACCGGTCCATGACGTCGGCTAGGTGATCGAAGGTGTACTTGAACTGCGTCCGCTCCGGCGCGTCGGAAAAGCCGAAGCCCGGCAGGTCGGGGGCGACCACGTAGTACTCGTCCGCTAAGGCGGGGATCAAGTCGCGGAACATGTGAGATGACGTTGGAAATCCGTGAAGCAGGAGCAGGGCCGGCGACGTGTCAGCCCCCGCCTCCCGCCAGAAGATCTGTAGGCCTTCCACGTCGGCAAATCGATATTTCGTCCTGCGCACCTTGTCCGGCAAGGGGAATTCCATGAGTGTCCTCCTGCGCCTTCGGAGCGCGTCCACGAATTGAGTGCGACGTTGGTGCGGTAGTCGTAAAAGAGGTCCATCTGGAGCCCGCGCGTTGGGCCGCTCTATGAAGCGGAAGTCCGTGTTCCAGTTGTTCGGGCTGATCAGCTCGGTCTTCCCGTGGAGGTACACGTTCTCGATAGCATCGACTTTCAGGAAGGCTATAAGAGGCTTCTCGGTGTCCGGCGTGCGATGCTTCCAGAGCGCACCGCGGAATCCGTCCCAGGCCGACATGTAGCCCACCTCCTGGCAAGGCGACAGGCCCGCCATAATCCAGCGCGAAGGTCCCGAACAGAGTGAAGCCCTTCTCACGAAGAAACGCCTCGACCAGCTCGGACACCTTGTCGAACGTGTAGGGAACCGTCGCCGGATCCGGCATCGCACTGTTGCCGAAGCCGGGATAGCCCATCGCGATGACCTGAAACTTCCCGGCAAGGGCCGGAATGAGGTTGCGGAACTGGTGCGCCGAGGCCGGGAACCCGTGGAGCAGGACTAGCTTGGGACGGCCGGGCTTTCCGGCTTCGCGATAGAAGATGTCGAGCCCTCGACGTCGAGGCTCCATTCGGACGGTTGTCTCGGCGACATTCGGTTCGTGGTTCATCTGCCACCCGCTTGCCCCTCAAGGGCCCGGAGTATCGACACGCCCGAGGCGAGTCGATCGGTACTGAACCACGGGGGACTTGTGCCTGCTCGTCGAAAGCCGACGAAATTGTGCGGAAGTGGCGGCGAAGTCGACTGCGTCAGTCCAGGCGCAGACGCCGGTACTCCCGGGGAGAGAGCCCGACCCTGGCCAGGAATGTCCGACTGAAGTGACTGTGGCTCAACCCGACCTCGAGCGCGATCGCGGTAACCGATAGCTTGGAGGTCGCGAGGAGCACTTGCGCCCGGTCAAGGCGACGCTGGGTGATAAAGGCGTGGGGCGAGATCCCATGGCTCGCGTTGAAGCGGCGCATGAAATGCCAGGCGCTCATGCTGAGCAGCTCGGCAAGCTGCGCGAGGGTGATCGGCTCATCGAGGTGCTCGTCGATGAACCGTTCGATACGGCCCAGCTGAAGCGTCGAGAGCGCCGGAGCCCGGTCCGTGCCCCTGATCCGGCCGCCGCTCGTGGAACCGGCGACCGCCACACGATAGGCGATGGCCGTCGCCATGGCCTCGGCGAATGCGGGGCTGACTCGGCCCTCGGCGCGGAGTACCGAGCGGAGCTGGGCCGCCGCGGCCGATATGAAGGAGTCGCGGACGGTGAACGCGTCCCGTAGAGACAGGTTCTGGACGCCCAGCGCGCGTGTGATGAAGGAGCCGGACAGCTGCAGGGACACGACGTCCGCCGGACGTCGCCACGTGACCGCATGAGGTTGACCGGCCGGGACGACGAGGACGTCTCGAGAACCAAGGCTGTGCACGAGCGTGCGTCCCGTTTCGGACAATCGGACGACCCGATAGAGCGCGTGCTCAAGCGGGACGCAGACCTGGACCGTCTCGTGTGTCTCCTCCGGGTAGACGGTGGGAAGAGAGTGATGATAGTAAACCTCGAAGCGCCCGGGGTCCGCGAAGGTCAGCGGCCGTGTCTTGGGGGCCACCATCGTCCTTTTGGCTGGTGAGACACGCGTACGGGCCGAAGCGGTTCGTAAGGGTGATCACAGTCATTTATGGCGCTCGTCGAGGCTGGGCGCAGGTCCGCTGGGCTGCGGCCGAAGGCCGTCGGCTGAATGCCGAAGTTAGGCGAATTTAGCAAGGTCAGCGTATCCGTTTCCAGATCGCGACGGTGCGGATATCCGGACCGTCGAATGAATTCTTGTACACAGGCGTGGTGATGGTCAGCGTGTCGCCCACAAGTTTGAAAATCCGGAGCCTCTATACTGCAAGCAGAACAAGTACTGTGAACTGATATCAGACCCGCTCATCTCCTCTAAGCGCGGGAGGCGCCGCAGAGCCCTCCACGCCGCCCGCTGCGTCGCGTGCCAGGGCATAGGCTCCCATCGAGTCCCCGTCGCGCTCGTAGGCGCGTGCGCCATCCCAGTCGTGTAGAAGGTCGCCGGCCAGCCACGTTCGTGATAGCGAGTGAGCTGGAGGTCCAAGCCCTGATGGGTCATACCGACTGCGATACGGCCGATGCCAGTCCAGGAGTCGAGCCACAGATCGCAGCGCGTGGAGCGCCCGGTCGTATGACAGTTGTGCGAAGCCCAGCGAAGCCGAGCGCTGCTCTCAGGAGTTTGGCCGCGTTGGTCGAGCATGGGCTATTCGATGACCTGATCCGAGCGCAACGGCACCGACGCTGGGATCGTAAGGCCCAACGCCCTCGCCGTCTTGAGGTTGATCACCAGTTCAATGTGGGGCACCGGATAACCCTGGCGCTCTTCATCCTACCCCCCCCTCAACGCCTCCCGCGCCGCCGGCTGAGGATCATGGCACGCGGCCTGTCAGCTCGAGCACCTTGCCCGCGCGAAGCACGGTCGCCTTGAACGGGCTACCCGAGGTTTTTGCCGACAACATATCCCGGATCTTTGGCAGGTTAGCCGCGTCCATCTTGACGCCATCCACGGTCAGGATGATGTCTCCTCCGAGCGGAAGTTCGCCGCCGCCCAGGTTGACTACCATTGTGGCGCCTCGCAGTCCAATCTGGTCACCCGGCGAGCCCTTGGCCACCGTCTTGACGATGTAGCCCGTGGGTCCGGGTGGCAGATTTAGGAGGTCGGCCTCGGCGTCCGAAAGGATCTGGCCTTCGAGGCCAGACCAGAAGGACCGTCGCTCGAGCAAGAGCTTCTTCGCGGTGTTGATGGTCACCACGAAACCCAGCCCCTCGCTCCCGCCGCTCTTGGAGATGTTGTGGCTCACGATGCCCACCACCTCACCGTTCATGGCGAACATCGGCCCGCCCGAGTTACCGGTGTTGATCGTCGCCGTGGTTTGGAAGAACTCGGCGAGGGGCATCGTCTTGTATACCGTGTTGGGCTTCCATCGGGCACTGATCAAGCCCGCGCTCAATGAGTAGCTGAGCCCGTAGGGGGCGCCGACGATGATGACCGGATCGCCCACCTGAATCGGGTCGGAGTTGGCCAGCGGCGACGACTTGGCGCCCGCCGGCACACGCTCAAGCTGGAGCAGCGAGAGATCGGCGGCCGGCTCGGAGGCAACCACGTGAGCCTTCACGGTCTCCCCGCCAAGAAACTCGACGCTGATCTCGTCCATCGAGTGTACGACGTGGGCCGCGGTCATCACCTTGCCGTCGGGCGTGATCAGCACGCCCGAGCCGGTCTCGGCGAATCGCGACTGGCCACTCGCGCCGACCTCGCGACCCTTGGCGCGGATCACGACTACGGACGGGGCAACGTTGCGAAAGACTTCGCCGGGGGTCTGAGCCTCCGCGTGAGGTATCAGCCACGCGAGCAGTCCGACTGCCAGAAGAGCTGTCAGCAATCTCTTCATCGCGACATCCTCCTTGGGCCAGGGCTCCTTCAGCGCGGCTGCGAGGTGAACGGTTCCGCCGTCCCCTGCCCAAGGCAATCGCGCCCGGAGCCAAGGGCATGAGAGGGCACGGTCACAGAACAGGACAAGAGTGGCATAGCCGCCCTCTCATTGCATTTGTTGTCGTCCCTCAGGACTAAGCACCGAGTGATAGAGGTGATGATGAGGAAGGAAGACGAACCTGCCCATGTCCACGTTGACTGCTGCACCCGCTGCGACCTAACAAACTGAGCCAGCGTGAACCGTCTCGTCGCGTAGATGTTGCTGATCGCCGTGGTTTTTGGCGGGCGTCTTCGGTCAGTGCGAGAAGGACGCTCTCGCGATCATCCGGCCGCTGATATGTAGATCCTATGCGCGTAACGCCCGAACCGCCACTTTGCCCCGCAGCAAGCGGTCACCCACCGGAACACCCGTGGTCCCACGATTTCCAGATGGGTTTGCGGCGGAGGGAGTTCCCTGAGTTCAAGCAGCCCCGCGGCGCACGAGGGGAGCGCGGCTAGAATTCGATTGCGCCGCGCGGGCGGAAGCTGCTCTCGTGCGAGCCATTCACAGAAGCCGCCTGATCGGTCAACGGCCCACTCAGCGACCCCCGCAGTGACGCGGAGCCCCTCGGCCGGCTTACGGTCGGCAAGAAACCCGAAGATCACGATGAGCAGTTGAGCGAGGCCCGCGGCGACAGGGTCGTCGATGTACACGTAGGCAGTGAGCGTCGGATCCACCGCGTCGCCCCGCGGCTCGATGTCAAGAACCGTAAGCGCGCTGCCCTTGATAGTGCCGAGCATTGGGCCGGCATGCTCTCCCTGAGAAAAGACGACCCGGCGTCTTGGCTCGCGTCGGAGGACCTGATAAAGTCCGCGGGCCCCGTCGCCATCATTGGCCCGATAGTGGTCGTCATCGAGTGCTTGAACCTCATAGTTCGCAAGTCTTCGGAATCGTGCTGCGGCGGCCGTCACCTCCGGCGCGTCCACTAACGCGACATAAACCTCGAACGGAACATGCGCAGGGGGCCCGTTTACTGTGCGACTGAGCGTTGGCTCCCTCCAGACGCGCTCAACGGCCGCAGACACTTCAGGCGAGAAGGCATCGCGCGAGCCGAGGAGGGATGGCCACGGTCCCGCGGAAGCGCCACCGGCGCTCGTCGCTAGGGTTATCAGGACGGTCGCAGCCGCGAGGAGACCCTCTGGCCGATCCATCAGCCCGTTCCCGGACGCTGGCTGCCTCACAACGTTTTCCCGCTTTCTCTTTTGCGCGCTTCGAGGCCGCTTTCCTCAGGATGAGTGGCATCCCACGGACCAACATGCGTCCTTCAGCATTCGCCCAGGCTGGTGCGCGTCGCGCGACTGTTGAATGCAGTGGAGCGGTCGTATCACAGGCGCGACCCTATCAAGTGGCCGTTGCGCCGTCTTGAATGAAAATAGCGTCGAGACTGCGATTAGCGGCGATGGCCTCGGCGGAATTGTCTTGGAGAAACACCCATGTGGCGCCGAAAGACGCGGGCGAAATGACTATGGTCCGAGAATCCGCATTCCAAGCCTACCTCAGTGATCGTGGTATCGGTAGTGATGAGGCTTCTGCAGGCGTCCTCGATCCTGAGGCGCCGCACATATTCGCCGATGGTCTGGCCGTGCGTTCGCCGAAAACTGCGCGCCAAATGAACCGGATGCACCCCCGCCGCTTGCGCAGCCTTAACCAAGGACACGGGTTCTCGATAGCGGGCACGCAGGAATGCAACGACTCTGTTCATCCACGGGAAGTGCCCTAAATCTTCGCTGGTTTGCTCTGAGAAGACCAGTTCGGCCAGAATCTCCAGGATCAACCCCTCGATAACGAGTGTTGCGCCGGTGTCTGTTCGGCGAAACTGCTGGTAGAGACGATGCCCAAGTTGAGCTGCTAGTCCTCCCATGCGCTCTAAACCCGTCGAGAGATCCACGTTATGCACACTAAGCCGGTGGACGCCGACTGGGGTGAACTCGATGCACAAAACGCGAGCACCAGCGCGAGCAAACTGATTGGAATGAGTCTCGCCCGCTGCGCGCAAGATCACGGTGTCGGGCTGAAGATAACGCCTGCGGCGACCATTTTGCTCGGAGTACCGCCCCTCGAGCAGGAGTGAGATGTAGGCGGTCTCATGCGAATGCCGTGGAATCGACGCCAGAGGAGCATAGTAGAGCTCTCGTAGGACAAAACCTGATACCTCGCGGCGGAACACTGTTTTACCGTGAAACGGTGGACGAGGCGACCCACCCTCATCGCTCGCTTCGGAGGCGGCCGTACTGTTACGTGGAGTGGGTCTTCGCACGGATGAAGATCGCTCTCAGCGCCTGAATCGTCGGTCAGTGAGCGCGACTGGTGTGCGCCGTGGAGCGGCGTATCACCGGCGCGACCCTACGAGTCACACGCGGCGCTATCTTGAGGACAAAGAGCGTCGACACGGCGATTAGCGGCGATCGGCTAGGCGGACGTGTCCGCGAGAAACGCTCGTAAGGCTCCGGAAGACGCGAGCGAAATGACCGTGGTGTGAAAATCCACATTCCAACGCTACCTCGGTAATCGTGATATCGATCATGGTGAGGCTTCTGCACACGCCTCAATCTGCCTATCAGCTTTGGTAAGCTTGTCGGACGGTTGCGGCAGTGGAAAGTTTCTTACGGCAAGTAACGCGCCCGCTTTGCTATGATGACGTCGTCGCTCTTAAGGTGAAGCAGGCAATGCCGCGAATGAACAGCGGAACACCGCCGTCGCCATGGAGCCTGTGAAGTGTCCCCGAGCGACCCCGTCGGCGCGCCGCCTGAGGTTGTTCGCGCTCATCTCTCCGAGATCCTCGCGAGCGCGGTCTTCTCCAAGGCCGATCGCATCAGCCGTTTCTTGCGGTACGCGGTGGAGGAGTCTCTGGGGGGACGCGAGAGCCGGATCAGTGAATACTCGATTGGCGTGGAAGTCTACGAGCGCCCGGCAACGTTTGATACGCGCCTCGATTCGATCGTCCGTGTCGAGGCGGGCCGCCTTCGATCCAAGCTTCGGGAGTACTACGAAACTGAGGGCAGGACCTCAGCCATCCGGATCGAGTTTCCGAAGGGTGGCTACGCACCGGTTTTCAAGGAGGTCGGTATCGCGAGCTCAAAGGAGCCGCGAGTGAGCGCACCGGGTGTACGAGGCCTGCGAGCCCTTGCGGTGCTTCCCTTCGCGGACTTGAGTCCGCAACGAGATCAAGAGTATCTGGGCGATGGGCTAGCGGAAGAGCTCATGTTCGCCCTCTCGCGACTACGAGAAATCAGAGTTGCATCGCAAACCTCAATCTTCGCCTTCAAAGGAAAACCCTTCGACGTTCGCGAACTCGGCAAGATGCTCGGGGTCGACGCCGTCGTCGAAGGGAGCGTACGGAAATCCGATGTCCGGCTCCGAATTTCGGCGCAAATGGTCGATGTGTCGACGGGGTTCCGTATGTGGTCGAACGTCTACGATCGTGAGCTAAACGACGTGTTCGCCGTTCAACAAGATATCGCGCGTGCGGTCGTCGAGGCCCTGACCCAAAGATTGCTCCCGTCGGCGACGGGCGAGCCGGGGCGTTCGTCTACCTCCAATATTGCTGCCCACACGGCGTATCTGAAGGGACGATTCTTTTGGAATCGTCAGACCGAGGACAGCTTGAGGCTGGCGATTGGTGAGTTCGAGCGGGCGATTGTCGAAGATCCAGGTTTTGCGCGGGCGCATGTCGGAATTTCCGATTGCTATCGTCTGCTCGAGTTCTGGGGGGCCTTGACTCCGGAGGAAGCGATCCCCAAAGCGAAGCAGGCTGTGACTAGTGCCCTGGCGTTGGACAGTTCGCTCCCGGAAGCCCGCGCTGCGCTTGCCGTTTTGAAAGCGGTTTACGAATGGAACTGGGCGTCGGCTGAACAAGAGTTTCGGCGCGTCTTTGAAGCGCTGCCGAGCTATCCGGTAGCTCATCAGGCGTACGGCGCGATGTGCCTCGTGCCGCAGAGGCGGTTCGACGAAGCGATTGGGGAACTCAAGATCGCGTTGCAACTCGACCCGCTCGCGCTGTGGGGCAATGCGCAGTTGGGTTTCGTCTATTTTCTGAATCGGCAGTATGAGGAGGCTGTGACGCAGCTGCTGAAGACTTTGGAGTTGGACGATTGCTTTTATCTTGCCCACCTGTTCCTAGGCGCCGTCTACTCCCAGCTCGGTAAGCTCAAGGAGGCGCTGGCGGCTTTAGAGGAGGCGCAGAGGCAAGGCGGAGAGGGCACGCGCGTTCTCGGCTGGCTCGCTCTGGTGAATGGCCTACTAGGTCGCAAGAAGAAGGTCCTCACGATCGTTCAGGAACTGAAAGAGCTCTCCCAGTCCCGCTACGTATGTCCTCTCGATCTAGCGAGGGTGTACCTGGGAATGAGCGACAGTGGTCAGACGTTAACCTACCTGGAGAGAGCGGCAGAACGGCGCTGCGGTCGATTGATTTCGGCGGTCGTTGATCCGACCTACGATCTCGTCCGTTTTGATCCCCGCTTCGCGAGGCTTCGCGCTCGAATGAATCTCTCATAGAGTACCTTCTCTTGCACTGACGGATCTCGGAGCCGACGAGGCCGTCATGCTTTACGGGACTGAACCAGACGTCGCACATACGACGGCCCAGCTCCCCGGGCTTTGTTCACGGTCGCGGTGGACTGTTTTCGACGATGCCGCCGAAGCCGGCCATGACGACCAGACAACCGTGGATGACCCGGCAAAGACGACGAGCACCTTCTCACGCTATCCCATCACCAGCTGTACCGCACAAAGCGTCTTGCTTGGGACATGCAGGACCACCGACAGGCTCAGGCTCTGCAGGGGCCGGGACGCGCCGAGTCGTCCGCCGAGACGGCGCCCGTGTCATTTGGCATCGTGCCGTCTCTTTCGTGAGGACGATCGGGGCCACCCGCCCAGTCGGAGCGCAATGCTCATGGCGGCGTCGCGCAGGGAATCCGCGAGCCGGGGATTCTCGACAGAGCGAGCCAGGACCAGTCCGCCAACGCACATCGCTGCAATGGCGAGCGCGCGCTGCCGGTCCGCGCGTCCCCCACAGCGTAGGCCCTCCTGAAAGAGGTCGACCATAGCCTTGAACACCATCTCGTAGGTCTTCTTCACGAGGGGTTTGCTCCGCGAGACATCGCTCGGAAGCGCCACTAGCGGGCAACTGCCGTCGATGTCCTCGAAGTGCTGGCGCGACAAATATCCTCGGATCACCTGCCGAGCGGCATCCACAGCGCCAAAATCGACGCTGATACCCTTCCACCGCTTCGATGGAGGTTCGGCTAAGGCTAGGGCAACCGCTTCGGCATAGAGATCGCTCTTAGTCCGAAAGTAGCTGTAAAAGCCGCCGCGCGTGAGTCCTGCATGACGCATGATGTCGTCGATCGACGCGGCGTCAAAGCCGTGGCGGTTGAACAAGAGCCGTGCGCTACGAATGATGCGGGTCTTGGTCGCCTGGCGATGTTCAGGTTGATACGGCATCCGACCCTCCGTCGGGTCCGAGGATAAATCGGACCCAAATATGTTCTTGAACATATTTTTTTTGCGTGGACTCTGTCCTTCATCACGACTTTCGCGCGGGAGGAGGAACGGTCTTGGCCAACGACGTTGTCGAAAACGCCTGGGGCGTGATCGTCCAGCACGCCGATGTGCTCGAGCTCCGCTGGTTGCCGTCCACGGCCCGTATGACCGACGGCGGGTTCATGGCCACACTCTGCCTCTTCGCGTGGGAGGCGGAAAAATCGCGACCGCGAGGGTTGTTCATCGATGCCATCGACTTCAAACACCACTTCGTGAACGCCAACAGCGTCATGGCGTGGCGTGACGTGTATATCATCCCGCGCTATGGCGCCGCCGGCGTCCGCCGGTTCGCCTTCCTGATGCCCACAGACTTCCCGGACGCGGGTAAAGAGGCGGTGGAGGGGTCGGCGATCTTTCCGACACGATGGTTCGTCAATCGCCAGGAAGCGATGACCTGGCTGCGAACCGAGACGCCATGAGCGCCTTTCACGTCCTGGCCGTTCAATCCACGCTGAGCCTCGTCGCCTTCGCCCTCATCGCGCGCTGGCACGTCGCGCCCCGCCTGGCCACGCTGCCCCGCGAGGATGCCCTTGTCGCCCTACTCTGGGTCCAGGTGTTCCGCTACGCGCCACTCACCCTTTACGCGCCCGGCCAGGTCGATCCCCGCATTCCCGCCGATGTAGCCGCCGCGGTGGCGTTCGGCGACCTTGCTGCTGGCCTCGTAGCGCTGGTTGCTCTCCTCGCCGTGAAGATGCGGATGCCGGGCGCCATCGCGCTCACCTGGATCTTCACCGTCGTGGGGATCGGCGATATCGTCGTCGCCACTCTGAAGGCGGTGGGAGCGAAAATGTACACGTTCGCCATGGGATGGAACTGGTACATCCTGAACTTCTACGTCCCGATGCTCGTCGTGGGCCACGTCATGATTATTCACCTGCTGACTCGCGCGTCGCCCGTGCCCCAGCCGCGGTCTCGACCCGCGACCACGTGAATCGAAAGGAGACTCGTATGCCAGTGGTGTTCATCGAAGGTCTACCTGGACTCCATACGGAGGCGAAGAAAAGAATGATCGAGAAGATCACGGCCGCGATCGACGAGGCGTACCATGTCGGCGACACGTTGATCTTTGTGCGCGAATATCCGGCGCACCAGGTGGCCATGAACGGCCAACTGCAGTCCGAGAACCCGAAGATTCTCGAGGCACTTAAGAAGGTCCAAGGCTGATTCAAAGCGAATTTGATTCGCTCGGTAAGAGCGAATGCAACTATCAGAACGGAAAGGGATAGTTCCTCGGGGTGCCCGAGGACGCTGAGTAGTTGCCGCGCAGATCTCTCTTACCTCATTTGCCGATGACGTAGGTGTCTCCGCCGGAGCCACCGAGCTTTTCCGGGACAATTCCGTAGAGCCCATCGCCGCTAATCGCAGTCTCGACGCTATTTTCATTCAAGACAGCACCAAGGCCACTCGCTAGAGTTCGCCGAAAAGGGTATATGCACGGAATAGACCAGAGGACCGAACTGAAGCAAGCATGCAGCACCATCGCGGCCACATGCGCCTGTTTCAGTGTGAGGGTCGCATCACGCGCTGTGACGCGCGTTTATGACGCGGTGCTAGTCCCGACTGGACTTCGAGCCACACAGTTCGCCGTTCTCGTCGGCGTCTATCGAGGCTTCGGGACGACATTGACGGCGCTGGGGAAAGAGCTTGGCATGGACCGGACGTCGTTATCCAGAAACCTCGGGCCGCTCCTCCTCCGAGGCTTCGTGACGACGATGAGAGCGACTGATCGGCGGCGGCGGGCGTTCCGAACGACGAAGCGAGGCGAGTGGTTGTTAAGGCGAACGATCCCGTACTGGCACAAAGCGCAGCAGCGTGTTGTGACGACGGTCGGACCGGGCAAGTGGACCAAACTCAATGGCGACCTCCGTAGCCTGGCCAAGGGGATTCGCATCCCTGCTCGGGTTCGCCCCCCTGTCACTCATGCGTTGCGTCACTGACTCGGGAATCGAAGTGCCGGTCGTCACGACGGAGCAGATGAGGAAGATCGACCGGATTGCGGTCGACGAAACGGGCCCCAACCTCTTTCAAATGATGGAGAACGCAGGCCGTAATCTCGCGCTTCAGGCGATGGAGGTTTTAGGCGCCAAGTGGAATCGGGCCAGCATGATCGTACTGGCTGGTGGCGGCGGCAATGGCGGCGGCGGGATCTGCGCAGCCCGTCACCTCGCCAATCGTGGTCTCGACGTCACGCTCTGTCTGAGCGAGCCCCATCGGCTGGGGCCAGTCGTCGAATTTCAACGGAAGATCTTCGACTCGACACAGGGGAGGGAGATCAGGATAACGGATCTCCATCGGCAAACGCCCGATCTCATCGTTGATGCCCTCATCGGCTACGGCCTCGCGTCGGCTCCAGCGGGGCTTACGGCCGAGCTCATCCAATGGGCCAATCACAGCGGCGCACCAATCCTCGCACTCGACGTTCCATCCGGCATCGATTCGACGACCGGGCACACGCCGGGTGACTTCATCGTGGCGCGGTGGACGATGACGCTGGCTTTGCCGAAAAGCGGGCTCGTCCCGGACAAGACCGGCGACCTCGTGCTTGCCGACATTGGCATCCCTCGAGCGACGTTCGAGCGGGCAGGGGCGCCGCACGCTTCGCCGTTCGATAACCGCTTTCGTGTTCCGCTGATCCGACACGAGACCTTAATCGGATTCGGTTCAGGGCAATGCGGAGCAGAGTAGCGAGCGCAGAGAGGAGCAAGCCGTGATCAAGATCAGCCGCGCGATCATCGGAGGGGGCGTAGGGACAGCCTTGCTCACCGCGATGATGTACTTCGTCGCTCCCGTGATGACCGGGCGAGCAATGGATATTGCGGCAATGCTCGGCTCCGTGATGGGAGGCAGCTGGGTTTTGGGTATGATGGCCCACCTCGCCAACGGTATCGTCGTGTTTCCGCTCATCTATATCCTCGTCGTCTCTCAGCACTTGCCGGGGGCGCCTTGGCTGCGAGGGATAGTGTGGGGAGTCGTGCTCTGGCTCCTCGCTCAGCTCGTCATGTTGCCCGCGATGGGCAGCGGATTCTTCGGCGCCAGGGCGGGTGGGATGCCGTCCGCTATCTCGTCGTTGCTCGGCCACCTCGTATACGGCGTGGTGTTGGGTGCCGTGGCCGGAGCTCCGGAGGAGGCGCGGTCGCCTGACGATCGAAGCGCGACGACCAGCGCCCGCGCGTGATGGCCCAGCAGCCGCTTAGAGGACAGAAGGCGCTGGTGACCGGCGCGAACTCGGGTATCGGCGAAGGCATCGCCCGTGCTCTGGGCGCGGCTGGCGCCGCCGTCGTCGTCAACTACGTGTCGAACCCGGAGTCGGCGACCTGGGTCGCCAACGAGATCACATCCCATGGCGTGGAAGCCCTGGCGATTCGGGCCGATGTGTCGAAGGAGGCCGAGGTCGAGGCAATGTTCGCCGAAATGCTCGGCGCGTGGGGCCGTATCGATATCCTGGTCAACAACGCCGGGATCCAGCAAGACGCACTGTTCATCGACATGACGCTCGAGCAGTGGAACCGCGTATTGGGCGTCAACCTGACCGGGATGTTCCTCTGCGCCCGCGCCGCGGCGCGGACGATGGTCCGCCAGTCGGCGCAGCCGGCCATCTCCCCCGCCGCCGGCAAGATCATCTGTGTCTCCTCCGTGCACGAAGCGATCCCCTGGGCCGGGCACGCGAACTATGCAGCCTCCAAAGGCGGCGTGAAGCTGTTCATGCAGTCGATCGCGCAGGAGCTCGCGCCGCATCGCATTCGAGTCAACTCGATCGCCCCGGGGGCGATTCAAACTCCCATCAACCGCGACGCATGGGAGACGCCCGATGCTCTGAGATCGCTGCTGCGTCTGATCCCGTACGGGCGCATCGGCACCCCTGAAGACATTGGACGCGTGGCCGTGTGGCTCGCCTCCGACGCCGCGGACTATGTTCATGGCCAGACCATCTTCGTGGACGGTGGCATGACGCTCTATCCCGCATTCGCCCACGGCGGATAAGCGTCGCCTATCCGATGCGCAGCGCGCTGATGCGTCATTGGCCCGAATATCTGATGGAAGCGGCGGGTCTCGGGCTCTTCATGATCTCCGCGTGTGTCTTCACTGTCCTTGTCGAGCATCCTCGTTCGCCGGTGCGCGCAGGGGTGGCGGACCCGTTTGTGCGTCGGTCGCTCATCGGTGTCGCGATGGGTCTCACGGCCATCGGACTCATCTATTCGCCGTGGGGCAAACGGTCAGGCGCGCACCTGAACCCCACCATCACGCTGGCGTTCCTCCGGCTCGGCCGGGTTGAGGCGTGGGACGCGGCATTTTACGTCATCGCCCACTTCTCTGGGGCGGTGGCTGGCGTTCTCGTTGCCGCCGCGCTGCTCCGTGACGCCCTGGCCAACGCGGCGGTCAACTACGCGGTGACGCGTCCCGGCGGGTGGGGACGTCTCGGCGCGTTCGTGGCCGAGTTCATCATCTCGCTCGCCTTGATCCTGGTCGTTCTCCTCACGTCGAATGTGCCAGGGGTTGCCCGGTTCACGGGGATGTGCGCCGGCGCGCTCGTGGCTCTCTACATCGCCGTCGAGGCGCCACTCTCAGGGATGAGCATGAATCCGGCGCGGACTCTTGGCTCAGCGTTGCCGGCATGGACGTGGGCGGGTCTCTGGGTCTATTTCACGGCGCCCCTGCTCGGCATGCTGACCGGCGCTGAACTCTACCGCCGGGTCAGCTCGCGCGGCGTCGCCTGCGCCAAGCTCCATCACCAGAACGGCTACCGGTGCATCTTTCGATGCCGGTATCGCGGGCAAGGAGCGTGACCGATGAACCATTACGACATCATCATCATTGGAAGTGGTGCCGGCGGTGGCACGCTCGCCTACGCCCTCGCGCCGACGGGCAAGCGCATTCTGCTTCTCGAGCGCGGCGATTACGTGCGACGCGAGAAAGACAACTGGAGCACAAAAGCGGTCAACGTCGATGGCAAGTATCACACCAAAGAGGTGTGGCGTGACGCCGATGGTGGTGAGCTGCATCCGCATACGAGCTACGGCGTCGGCGGTAACACCAAGTTCTATGGCGCCGCTCTCTTCCGGCTGCGGCGCGAGGACTTCGGCGAGATCAAACACTGGGGCGGCGTCTCGCCGGGATGGCCGATCGGCTACGACGAGTTGGAGCCGTACTACCGAGAAGCTGAGCGCCTCTATCAAGTACACGGGTTACGGGGCGAGGATCCCACAGACCCGCCGGCAAGCGGACCGTACGCCCATCCTCCCGTCAGCCACGAGCCGCGCATCCAGCAACTGAGCGACGACTTTGCGCGTCTGAGGCTCCGGCCGTTCCACGTGCCGCTCGGCGTCATGTTGAATGAGCAGAGGCCGCGGCATAGCCAGTGCATCCGGTGCGACACCTGCGACGGGCATCCCTGTCTCGTCGATGCCAAGTCCGACGCGCAGGTCCTCTGCGTGGACCCGGCACTTCAGTATCCGAACGTGACGCTCATCACGGGCGCCTACGTCTCTCGGCTCGAGACGAGTTCGTCCGGTCGCGAGGTCAGGCAAGTGGTCGTCGAACGCGCCGGCGCGACCGAATCGTACACAGCCGACGTCATCGTCGTCTCGTGCGGCGCCATCAACTCCGCCGCGCTGCTGCTTCGCTCGGCGAGCAGCACGCATCCAGGAGGCCTCGCCAACGGATCGGACGTCGTCGGCCGCCACTACATGGGGCATGTCAATGCGGTGCTCATGGCCGTGTCCAAGTGCCCAAACCCGACGGTGTTCCAGAAGACACTCGCCGTGAACGACTTCTACTTCGGCTCCGACGACTGGCACTACCCCATGGGGCACATCTCCTTCGTGGGTAAGCTGGACGCCGCGACGCTTGGGGCTGGCGCGCCAGCGCTCGCTCCGGGCTGGACGCTCGAGCTGATGGCGAGGCACTCGCTGGACTTCTGGCTCACCTCCGAGGATCTTCCTGATCGAGACAACCGCGTCATCCTCGACCGGGCGGGCAGCATTGTGCTCGCGTACCGCCCGAACAACGGGGAAGGCCATCGGCGGCTCGTTGCCAAGCTGAAGGACCTGATGACGCGGCAGACGAAGTGCCGTATCCATGGGCACGAATGCCACGAAGGGCTCTTCGCGCGTAACCTCTTTGTCGGGCAGCGCATCCCACTGGCCGGTGTCGCTCACCAGAATGGCACCGTCCGCTTCGGCCGCGACCCACGGACTTCGGCGCTGAACGTGAATTGCCGGGCGCACGAGGTTGACAACTTGTACGTGGTCGACGCGAGCTTCTTCCCGTCCAGTGGCGCCGTGAACCCGGCGCTGACGATCATGGCGAACGCCCTCCGCGTCGCCAACCATCTGCGCGAGCGGGGGTTCAGGTGATCACCGCCGACGGGACCGCGATGACGAGCGCCTGTACCCGTTGGATGATCGCGGCGGCCGCGGCGCTCGTCGTGGCCCTTGTGGGCCAGCCGCCCGCCGGGGCGCAGGTCGCCGCCGTGGACTCCGTTGGGGTCACGGTAGCAGCCATGGATCGCTCACTCGCCTTCTACCGCGACGTGCTGGGCTTCCAGCCTGTTTCGGACCTTGAAGTGTCGGGCGACGAGTGGGAACGATTCCAGGGTGTGTTCGGGCTCCGGATGCGGGTCGTCCGGTTGCGCCTCGGCGACGAGGCGCTCGAGCTGGTCGAGTACCTCGCGCCTGCTGGCCGGCCGATCCCTGCGGACACGCGCAGCAACGACCGATGGTTCCAACACGTCGCCATCATCGTCAGCGACATGGATCGCACCTACAAGCAACTGCGTGACCACCGGGTCGCGCACGCATCCCCGGCGCCCCAGCGACTCCCGGACTGGAATCCGGCGGCGGGCGGCATTCAAGCCTTCTATTTCAAGGATCCCGATGGCCATCCCCTGGAAGTGTTGCAGTTCCCACCTGACAAGGGCGA